>Ga0316576_10000132_pt1 | contig 28821 bp, 18 predicted proteins | sample S0NA_FD_203075 | JGI IMG/M metagenome (GOLD analysis project Ga0316576, IMG submission 203075) | Rhizosphere microbial communities from salt marsh grasses in Alabama, United States - S0-2_050615r3r5 | ecosystem: Host-associated > Plants > Roots > Rhizosphere | place: USA: Alabama | collected...
GAGCTCGAGCCCCTCGGCCGCCGCCAGCACCTCGAGCTCGCCGTTGGTCACCTGCTGTCGCGCATCGAGCAGCTGCTGGTCGACGTCCTCGTCGGTGTGGGTCGGGTCGTAGTGAAACAGCGCGAGGCGCTTCACACCGGCTTCGCGCGCGTTCTTCAGCGCGGCGTCCGTGTGGCTGTGCCCCCAGCCCTTGTAGCGCTGGTACTCCGCGCTCGTGAACTGGGCGTCGTGGATCAGCAGATCCGCTCCGCGCGCGGCCTCGACCAGGCGTCCGTCGCACGCCGGGTTTCCGCCCTCGTGGTCCGTGGCGTGGACCACCACGGACCGTTCGTCCGCGACGCGGAAGCCCAGCGTCGGCACCCCGTGGTCGAGGATCATCGGAGTCAGCGAGATCCCGCCCAGCTCGAGCCCCTCCCCGATCTCCTCGTAGCTGATCGAGGCGCCCAGGTTCTCCACGCCCTTGATCGGAGAGTAGACCGAGGTGAACAGGCGCTCCATCGCCGCCCGCGCGGTGCGCTCGGAGACGGAGTGGATCACGACGTGGTTGCCGGGAACGTAGATCGGGGCGAAGAAGGGCATCCCCTGGATGTGGTCCCAGTGAAGGTGGGTGAAGATCAGGTGCACGGTGGCGTTGCCGTTTCCGCCGCCGGTCTCCATGATCCGCTGCCCCAGGCCGACCACGCCGTAGCCCGCGTCCAGCACCAGCATCTGACCGTCGCCACCCTCGACCTCCAGGCAAGGGGTGTTGCCCCCGTAGCGCGTCGTCTGCGCCCCGGGCGCCGAGATGCTGCCGCGTACACCCCAGAAGCGGATCAGCATTTCTCCCCTCCGCTGTCGCGGCCCGGCGACCGCAGCGGCTGGGTGCCGTCGACCCCGCCACGGGCGTTGGGGTTGTTTTTCCCCTCGGACAGCTCCACCGCCATCCCCTCCCGCGCGGCCGAGACCTGGACCCCGGAGCCCCGGGCCGCCTGGCGCGTGTCGGCGAGCTTCCGATCCACCTCGACGTCGGAGTGCTCCGGAGCGTGATGGAACAGCATCAGGTGCCGCACGCGGGCCTCCTGGGCGAGCGCCAGGGCGTCGCGGGCCGTCGAGTGTCCCCAGTGCTCCTTGCCGACGATCTCGTCCTCGAGGAAGTGGCTGTCGTGGACCAGCAGGTCGGCGCCCTGGCAGAGGTCGACCAGGCTCTGGTGGAAGCTGGTCTGGAACGCCTCGAGCCCGTCGGCCTCCACCGCCTGGTCCATCCCGTCGCCCTGCTGGACGTGGGCGATGCGCGCCGTGTCGGTGAAGATCACCACCGCGGCGTCGTTGTGCTCGACCCTGTAGCCGAGCGTGATCCCCGGGTGGTTGAGCTGCACGGTCTGCACGGTATAGCCACCGATGCTGAACCGCTCGCCGGGGCGAATGCGCTCGAAGCCCATCTCGGCCCGCAGCTCGCCGAAGGGCACCGGGAAGTGCAGGTCCTCGTGCTGCCCCTCCAGGATGCGCGGCAGCTCGGCCTCGGACTGCCCCGCCGAGTAGAACCGCAGACGATTGCCAGCGAAGTAGAGCGGCCCGAAGAACGGATAGCCGAGGATGTGGTCCCAGTGAGTGTGCCCGACGAGGATATTGGCGACCCCTTGACCCTTGCCGCAGGGGCCGTCAAGCAGACTCGATCCCAGCACGCGGATCCCGGAGCCGCCGTCCATGATCAGGGGATCCTCGCCCATCGCCTGGATCTGAATGCAGGTGGAGTTGCCCCCGTAGCGGATGTTGTCTCGCCGTCCGATAGGGTAGCTGCCGCGGACCCCCCAGAAGGTGACCAGCACGGCGACTACCCTCCACTCCGATGTATTTCGAGCAATGTCACGTCGTGCCGCTCCTCACGGCAGATCGAGGTAGCGCTCCACGACGAAGACATCCTCCGTGGGAGCCTCGCCGGGGCCGTTGTACATCGGGGACGGGATCGCCTTGTAGGTCCCGACCAGCTCCATCTTCGTCCCCTCGGAGATCTGTGCCTGCTCGTTGATCACCACGGTCACCGTGCCGCTGTTGTCCGACACCTTCAGGATCACCTTCGGCGGGACCATGCGCATCCCGACGACAGAGGAGACAACGCCCTTGATCCGCACGACGCGGTCGGGGTTGGGGGCCAGGCTCCCAACGGCCACGTCGGCAGGGGCGTCCGTCGCGGGCGAGGGCGCGGGCGTGGGCGTGACGGCGGTCGGGCTGGCCGGCGGCGAGGGGGTAGCGGGCGGCGAGGCAGGGCCAGCCTGCTGCGCCCCGGAAGAGCAGCCCGCGAGGGCCACGAGCGACAGGACGCCAAAGAGCGATCGTGACATTCGAGCACCTCCTCCGTCTACTACCCGCCAAGCACCTGATTCTAGTCAGACTTCCGCCCGGTAGCAAGAAACCTGGGCGTCTCCCCCTCCACCGTCCGCTTCAGCTCCGCCCGGGCCTCCGCGCCTATCTGCGACAGCTTGTCCTGCACCGCCATGTTGTGCCCCAGGTTGTCACAGACCTTGTAGCACTCCATGGGCGCGAAGTAGGGGTCGCTCTTGGGCGAGACCAGCGCCTTGCGGCGAAACTCGTCGTACACCGGGGAGAACCAGACCTCCTCGAAGTCATGCTCGAGGATGTTGCCAAGCGGCATGTCGGCCGCCTTGCAGCAGGGGATCACGTGCCCGGTGGCCTGGACCCGGGCGTAGGTGTAGCCGATACTGCAGGGCACGCGGTCCACCACCTTGGCGTCCCGACCGTCCGCGGCGTCGCCGCGGATCCTGCGCCAGAAGCTGCCGAACCCCTGGAGGCTGAGGTAGGGGACCCGGACCTCCAGGGTCACCGGATCGATGCTGCAGTCAACGAAGGCCAGGCACCCCGCGCACTCGCCGGCGGGGAAGGTGAAGAAGATGGCGCTGTCGCGCTGGATCTCCTCGTAGACCCGCGTGCAGTGGACCCCCCGGCGGCAGAAGCCCTCCCAGCGCCGGATGTCCTCCAGCTCGAAGCGGAAGTCCCCCGGCATCCCGTGGCGCTGGACGAAACGCGCGAACTCCCTCTGCTCGTCAAGGCCGGGCAGGCGGCCCTTGATCAGGTCCTCCTTCAGCTGCAGTGAGTCGGAGCGACGGCGAAGCCCGAGGAGCTGGTCCAGGATCTGACGTCGCTGTTCCTCCGAGAGCGCCAGGCTGTCGGTGCGCCCCTCGACAATGTCGATCGGCGTGAACTCGACGAGATCGGCGCCGGCGTCCCGCGCGACGTCGATCATCTCGTTGATCTCGTGGTAGTTCAGGTTCGAGATGACGTTGTAGACCTTCACCCGGGGGAAACGGGCGCCGGTCTGACGGCGGTACTCCGTCATCCCGCCCAGGACGCGCATGGTGCGCTCGAACAGCTCGTGGCTCGCCGTCGGATGTGTCTTGACGTAGGTCTCGGCGGTCCCGGCCCAGAGGCTGACGGTGATCGAGTCGACCCCAAGGTCCACCATCCGGCGCGCTCGCTCGTCGTCCACCAGCGTGAAGTTGGTGATCACGTTGAGCTCGATGTCGAGGCTCTTGACCAGGGCGAGGACCTCGTCGATCTGGGGGTGCATGAAGGGCTCCCCCGCCCCGGAGAGCTGGATCCGCCGGACCCCGAGCCGCCTGGCGTCCTCGATCAGCTTCTTCAGCCGGTCGAACTCCAGGGTCGCCCGGCGCCGCTCTCCCTGGAGCCGCTCCTCGCCCATGAGGTACGAGTGGACCCAGCACCCCGCGCAGTGCTGGTTGCAGTTGTTGGTCAGGTCGATCTCCAGGGAGGACGGCCCGGCGAGCGCCGGTCCACCCTGCACGACGCCGGCCAGGTCGAGGTTCTCGCGCCGAAATCGGCCGTTCCGCACCGTGGACCGCTCGGCCGCCGCCAGCAGCCGTTTGCCCACGCTCTCGCGCAGCTCATCGTCCCACGACACCGTCGGGCCCCGGCCCACGACCTGCAGGTGCAGCTGATCCTCGATGAACACGCGGAGCTCCCGCGCGCGCTTGACCCGGAAGGCCCGGGTGTTGAAGCCGCCGTCGTGCCACTCGCGCTCCGGGTCGGAGCTGGGCAGGCAGACCCCGAGCCTGGAGTGGTCTCGCCAGAGCAGCGACCCCTCCTCGACGTTGCAGACCACCACGTCCTTGACCTGCGAGATGTTGAAGCGGCTCTCGTGGAGCCAGGCGCAGGTCTCCCCGAACTCCAGGTCCGCCTCGCCGGGGAGCCCGACCACGAGCGAGACGCGCGTGCTGAGGCCCGCGGCGCTGGCTCTGGCGAGGGCGGCGCCCGCCTGGTCCGCGGTGAACCCGGCGCCGATCCGGCCGAGGATCCGGTCCGAGGCGCAGGGGAGATCGAAGTCCAGGCCTGTACAGCCCGCGAGGCGCATCTTGCGGTACAGGGACCGGGGCATCGCGCCGTCGACGAGCGCCCGGCCCCACCACTGGGTGTCCTGACAGCCGTGCTCGAGCAGCAGGTCGCAGAGCGCCTCGAGGCGGCGCCGATCGCCGTTCAGAGCCAGATCGCAGAACTGGAACCGGCGCACGTTGTGCTGCTCGCGGTGGTGGACGATCTCGGCGACCACATCGGCGGCGGTGCGCGCGCGGTAGCCGCCCTCGCGCGGCTGCTCGACGCAGTGAGCGCAGCGCCTGGGGCAGCCGTAGCTCAGGCGAATCGGCAGCCCGACCCGGCGGAGGCGGACCAGATCCGCCTCCGCAAAGCGTGGGAACCGGTCGCCCTCGAGCCACGCGCCGCGGGGCGGCCGGGGGCGGAGATCGCCGTCGAGGCGGTCCAGGCCGGCGATGGGCTTGGCGGCCCCGTTGGCCTGTTCGAGGAGGAAGTCCACCACGGTCGGGGCCGCCGGGCCGACCACCACGCCGCTGGCGGTGCCGGTGGGGACGCGACGACGGCCCGGTTCCAGCGACAGGACGCGCCCGAACAGCAGGATCGGCCCGCTCTCCCGCGCCACCAGGCGCTCCGCTGCGCCCACGCCGCGCTCGAGCGTATCGGCGGTCACGCCGATCGCCGTCGTGGACGAGCCGAGGCCGTCTATCTTGGCGACGACGGCGGCGTCCTCCTCCAGGGACGCCTCCAGCTCCAGCAGCAACGCCCTGAACCCGCGTGCCCTGGCGGCCTCCAACACGGCGAACCCCTCTCTCAGCAGGTGCGGTTCCTGGCTCAGAAGCACCACCGCCAGGTCGGGTCGCTCTGTCGTTTCCGCTCGGTCCATTGTCCGTGCATAGAGTATTTCTGCCCGCCCCTCAAGGGGCAAGCCTCGCCTTGCGCGGCAGCTGGGTATTGCATACAGTCTGGCACAGGAACGGCCATGGACCCTGTCGATCGAAGCCACCGGTTTTTTGTCGCCCTCCTGAGCCACGACATATCGAACTTCAACCAGACCACACGGGGCTACCTCGAGATGCTGCTCGGGGAGCAGATGGGCGAGATCTCCGAGGAGCAGAGCCGCGTGCTGACCACGTGCCTGCGGCAGTGCCAGCGGGTGGAGAGCCTGATCGACGGAATCCGCCAGCTCGAGCGGCTCGAGGCCACCCCCCCGCAGCTCGAGCCCATCGACCTCGACGATGTCAGCCGCCAGGCGATCGAGTCGGTCCAGACGGAGCTCGCCGACCGTGACATCCGCGTCCGCTTCTCGCCGGGGCGGCGCCGGGCTCTGGCAGAGCCCTACCTGCTCGACCTCCTTCGGCAGCTCATCGGCAACGCAGCGCGCCACAACGACTGCGAGATCGTCGAGGTGGATCTGTCCTTTGCCAGCCAGGACGGGGATCCGCCGATGTGGGAGATCACCGTGACCGACAACGGAAACGGCGTTCCTCCGGCCAAGAAGGACTCGCTGTTCGACCGACTGGAGAGCGGTGAGGTCCACGGGGCGGGGATCGGGCTGTCCGTGGCCCGGACACTGGTCCGGCGCTGGGGAGGAGAGATCGCCCTCGCGGACACCGCCGAGGGAGAGGGCGCCAGCCTCGTTGTGCGGGTCCCCCGCGCCTGACAGCCCTCCCTACCGCCCGGGCTCCCAGACCGCCATGTCGCCGACGACCCGTAGCCGGGCACCGTGCCTCGCCGAGCTGCGCGCCAGAGCGCGGAGCATCGAGGCGGCTGCGCCACCACGCTCGGGCTCGGGCTTGAAGTGGACCATCCTGTTCTGGACCAGGAGCGGGATCAGCTCGAGCCGCCGGAGCGACGTGCCGCGGATGCGCAGACGGGCGAGCAACCCGTGCCGGAACCAGTCCTGCCCGGGCGTCCCGAAGGCGTAGTTGCCCAGGCTGTAGACGATGGGCTTGCCGCGGTGGACCGCCACCGGTTGGTGCACGTGCGGGTGATGCCCGACGACGACGTCGGCCCCGTAGTCGATCAACGCCTTGCCGAGGTAGCGTTGCCGCCAGGTCACCTCGCCGTAGCTCGCGCCCCAGTGGGCGACGACGAGCACCAGGTCGGCCCGCCGGCGAAGCCGCGCGATGTCCTCCTTCGCCGACGCCAGGGACATCCGCGCGCACCCTGGCCGCCAGGCCCCGGCGAAGGAGCGGACGTAGATGCTGTGCATCAGGGAGTCTTCGAGGAAGCTCAGCACGCCGAGGCGGACCCCGCGAACCTCGAACACCACGCCGCGCCGCGCCTGGGCCGCGGACGTCCCGGCTCCAACGGGCACGATGCCCGCCCTCCGCAGCTGCTCCAGCGTGTCCTCCACGCCCCCGACGCCGTAGTCCATGATGTGGTTGTTGGCCAGGGTCACGGCGCCGACGCCGGCCCAGGCCAGCGCCTCGAGCGCCGCTGGCTCGACCCTGTAGACATATCTCTTGTAGAGGGCGAACGGCTCGTTACGCTCCGTGACCGGCGCCTCCAGGTTGACGAGGGTCAGATCGGAGCTGCGCAGCAGCCCCACCGTCGCGGCGTAGGGGTACTCGTAGCCCCGGGTGTGGAGCGTCGTCAGCGCCGCGTCCGTCGGCGCGGTATCGCCCCCGACGACGACCACCACCTCGTCGGGGGCGGCGGCCGGCGGACACTCCCGACCGCCGGGCTGGCACAGCCGCACCACCATCGGCGGCGGGACCGGGACCAGGGGATCCCAGAGCCAGAGCAGCGCGAGGTGCAGGAGCCCCGTCGCCAGCGCCAGCAGGAGGTATCGACCGAGAGAGCGCCACACCCGGCCGGTGCGTGGGGCGGTCACAGAGTCCTCGTCACCTTGGACAACCCACGCGGCCGGTCGAGCGGGTAGCCCTTCACCGCGCAGAGGTGCATCGCCAGCAGCTGACCTGGCACGACGCAGGTCAGCGGCGCGAGCCACTCCGGCACCCCTGCGGGCAACGGCACCCCACGCGTCGCCTTGCGCAGCAGGCCGCGCCGGTCCGCGATGGCGATCACCTCGGCTCGACGCTGGCCAAGCTGCTCGAGCAGCAAGCGGACGTCCGGGAGGATCTTGCCGCTGGGCGCGAGCAGCACGACGCAAAAACCCGGGTCGACGACGGCGATCGGGCCGTGGCGAAAGTCAGCCGACGAGTAGGGCTGGGCCACGACGTAGGTCAGCTCCTCGAGCTTGAGCGCCAGCTCGAAGGCCGTGCCGTAACAAAACCCCCGCCCCACCACCGCGCACTGCTCGAGGTAACGCAGGCGCTCGGCAACCATCGCGACCTGGTCCTCGACGAGCAGGGCCTCGGTCACCTTCTCGGGCATGACCCGCAGCTCCTCCATGTGGCGCCGGCTGCTCTCCATGGCGCTGGAGAGCAGAGCGAGGAGCATGACCTGGGCGCTGTAGGTCTTGGTCGCCGCCACGCTCCGCTCGGGCCCGGCGTGGCACAGCAACACCTCGTCAGCGGCCCGCGCGAGCGGCGAGCCAGGGGTGTTGGTCAGCGCCACGCTGAGCGCGCCGGCCTTGCGCGCCGTCTCGACCACCTCGACCACGTCGTAGGACTCGCCCGACTGGGAGATGGCGATCACCAGCGCGTCCCGCACGTCGGGCGGGCGACGGTAGCGGGTGAAAAGCGACGGCGTGGCGAGGGCCACGACCTTGCCGTTGTGGGCGCCGAAGAGGTACTTGCCGTAGAGACCCGCGTTGTCGGCGGAGCCCCGGGCGACGACCAGGACCATCCTCGGGTCCCTGCGGCGAACGGCGCGCGCGACGCTCTCGGCCCGCGTGGTCTCCTTGTCGAGGATTCGCTGCAGGACGGTGGGCTGCGAGAAGATCTCGCGGCGCAGGATGGGGCCGGACCCGCGCGGTGCTTTCTTCATTCTGGCCTCGTTGTTGGGTTCGAGGTGGGGGACGGTCGGGAGGCGGGCGCACGCCCGGCGACCGCGTCGCTGGCTCGACGGCACGCCCGTCGGACCTGTGCGTAGTAGTCGTTCAAACAGAGAGCGAGGGCCTTGGCCGAGGCCGGCCTCCACACCCTGGCCAGCGCGCGCGCGGCGGTGAGCCGGACCCGCCACTCCGGGTGCGAGATCTCCCGCTCGATGGCCGGCAGCGCCGCCGGGTCCCCCAGCCGTCCCAGCGCCCTGACCACCACGACCCGCTCGTCTTGCCTGGTCGCGGCGTAGTCCTCCTGCAGGAGCTCGAGGATCGGCCGTGTCGCGCGGCGGTCGCCGAGGCGCGCGAGGGCCTGCATCGCAGCCAGGGAGCGTTCGCGCTCCAGCGCCTTGAGCAGCGGATCGACGGCCCGCGCGGCTCCCAGCCGCCCGAGGCATCCGGCCGCGGCGGATCGCACGTCGAAGTCATCGTCGCCGAGCAGCTCGATCGCCGCGGGCAGCGCCACCTCGCCCGATCGGTGACACGCCTCCAGCGCCGCCCTCCGCAGGGCCGGCCGCCTCGAGCGCAGCGCGAGCGCCACCGCGCGTCGGACCACCTCGTCCTGCTTCGCGGCCCGAGGTCCCGTCGGCGCGGGACCGGACCGACCGCCCAGAGCCTCGAGGGCCGACACCCTGACCTCCTCCGGCGCCTCCTGGGCCACCCCGGCCAGCCAGGCGTCGGCGGTGGGGGACCGCCCGGAGAGCGCGCGGATCATCCGCCCCACCTGCTCGGCCGAGAGGCGCGGCGGCAGCAACGGATCGCTGAAGCGTTCCCGGGAGCGCTCCGGAAACTTGGCCAGCAGCCGCTCCAGCGCCTGCCTCCTGTCGCCGGGCGCGGCGCCCGCGTCAGGCGAGGTGCGCCCGTCACCTTTCGCCGTGGGCTCGTCCAGCTCGGCCCAGCGGTCGGGCGCGATCCACTTCACCGCGTCGTGGCGGTAGGTCTCGTAGCTCCGCCGCGCGAGCGCGAGCAGCGCCTCTGCGACCTCCGGGCCGTCGAGTGGTGAAAGCGGCCCGAGCGCCGAGGCGTCTCCCTCCTCGGCGCGCTTGATCAGCTGCCCGATCTGTCCGGCGCAGGGCGCGCCGTCGCTCGCCGCCGCGCCGCACCGCCGCACCGCCGTCGCCGCCGCGCGCGCCGTTTCCCTGTCGTCGGCGACCAGCAGGGTGCAGGCCCGGCCCAGCGCCGCGCCGGAGAGCGCCCCCGCGCGCTCCGCGATCCCCTGGATCGCCCCCCGCCGCACGCCGGGGTCCGGGTCGGCGAGCAGCTCGCCCAGTCGCCCGACACCCGACCGTAGCTCGGCGAGGCCCAGCGTCGCCGCCTTTCTGTCCGTCGCGGCCTTGCCGCGCGACAGCGCCACCAGCCGGGCGAGCGCCGCGGAGCCGCCGATGCGGCCGATGGCCCGGGCGGCTGCCTGGACCACGAGGGGCGACGGGTCGGCGAGCAGCTTGAAGAGACGCGGCAGCCCGGAGGGACGCCCGCTTAGCCCGACCTGGACCGCCGCGTTGGCCCGGATCTGATCGTCGCGGTGGTCGAGCCGGCCGAGCTCCGTCACCAGGTGCTCCTCGGCCAGATCCCGGACCTGGTCGGCGCGGGAGAGCCCCAGGGCCTCCAGCGCCAGCCCCGCTGCCCGACGCACCACCATGCTGGGATCCTGCAGGGTGAGCAGCAGCGCCGGCCGCGCCGCCTTTGATCCGCTGTCGCCGAGCACCCGGACCGCGGTGAGCCGGACCTCGAGGTCAGCGTCGTTGAGGCGATCGATCACCTGGCCAAGGTGCGGCCCGACGCCGAGTCCGCCCAGCGCGGCCACCGCCTTCTTGCGCACCCGCGCCGACGGATCCCGCAGCATCGACGCGACGAGGGACCGCCCGGAGCTCCCTCCCTCGGACAGCTTGTCCAGCGCCTCCACGCGCTGGATCGGATCGGGGCTCTCCAGCGCGCGCCGGACACGCTCGTTCGCCATGTCGCAGCCAACGAAGGCCACGAACCCGAGGAGAAGCAGGCGCCTCACGTCCCACCCCGCGACCGCTGGCGGATGGGCTCACCGCGCTGTCCGGCGCGCAGCCGACTCCGCGCCAGCGCGCCCGCCCGCTCCAGGGCCGCCTGGAGATCGCCCTCCCCCAGCGGCGGTCCAAACACCACGATGACCTCGGTGAAGGGCGCCGGGATCAACATGCGATCCCAGCTGCGGAGCCGAATGCCGGAGCCGCAGGCCGCCGCCACGGGCACGAGGGGCGCGCCGGCGCAGCGCGCGATCCGCGACGCTGACCCGCCGGCGCGACGGCACGGGCCCCTCGGGCCGTCCACCGCCAGCCCGACGGGGCGTCCGTCGAGCAGCCGACGCACCAGCGCCAGCGACCCGGCGACCGCCCCGCGGCTGGAGCTGCCGCGGACCACGCCGAACCCGAGCCAGCGCGCCACCCGAGCCGCCCACTCGCCGTCGTCGCTGCGGCTGACCAGCAACGCCGGCTTCTCTTCCAGTCGGGATCCGGCGAGGGCCAGCTGCTCGCCGTGCCAGTAGGCGAACAGCGCGCCGTTCGGGGGCCGGCCCACGACCCGCACCCGCCAGGTCCAGCGCAGCAGCCAGACCAGGGGCGTGATCACCAGGGCGATGAGCAAGGCGACGAGACGTGCCCGGCGGAAGCTCCCGCCGCCAGGTTCCAGGGAGCGCATCCTGGCGAGGATTGTATCACTTGCCGCGCTTGCGCGAGGCCTTGAGCACGATGCCCAGTGTCTTGGCCTCTCGCTCGGCGAGCTGGCGCCAGGGAGAGGTGCCCGGGCCCGGAGGAACCGCGGCCGCGTCCCGGTAGTAGCCCAGCGCCCGGCGCAGGTAAGCCGTGCTCTCGGCCTGGAGCTGCCGGCGGAGCTGGCGGGCCACCGAGGGCAACAGCTCCGAGGGAATGGCGAAGGCCAGAGCCTCGGCCAGGTGATGAAACATGGCCCCGAGCCGAAAACGCGCCGCCGCCTTGCCCGCGCCCGTGGACTCGGCGTCGACCTTCTGGTACGCCGCCGCCGCCACGGCCAGCGCGCGGCGCTTGGTGCGCAGCACCTCGTTGATGTTCTCCAGCTCCGGAGCGACCACGACCCGGTGGTAGCGCGCGAGGAGCTTCTCCGCCTGACGGAACGCTGCGGCCACCTGGGTCGGCTCCTGCTTCAGCACAACACTGCCGGGGACCGGACCTCGCACGTCGGCGAGGGGCGTGGCGGTGAGGATCCGGGCCCGCCGGTCATCGGCCTCCAGGGCCAGCGGGTGACCCTGTCCGATCACCGCCTTGGTCCGCTCCAGGTAGACCAGGGCCCCGCGGCGGTCGCCGGTGATCTCCGCGAGCTCGGCGAGCTGCAGCGCCGCCCGGGCGCGCAGCGTCCGGCGCGTCGTGAAGCGCTCCAGCACCTCCGTGAGCAGCTGCCGCGCCCGACCCATGTCTCCGGTCACCGCGATCAGGTGGTGGGCGTGGACCAGCTTCTCCTCGTCCTGGGCCGCCGGCAGCGCCTCGGCCCGCTGCCCCGCGGGCTCGGGCGCCGTGGCCTGGGTCAACCCGAGCGGCCGTCGTGGCGGCGCTCCGTCATCGCCGCACCCGGTGGCGACGAGCAGCAGCAGCGCGAGCGTGCGGGCCCGGTTCATCGCCTCACACCGCCAGCTTGTACCCGACGCCGTGGACAGTGACCAGGAAGCGCGGGTGGTTGGGGTCATCCTCTATCTGCTGGCGGATCTTCACCACGTGGTTGTCCACCGTGCGGGTGTTGAGCTCCCTGGAATACCCCCAGGCCTCCTGCAGGAGCTGCTCCCGGCTGAGCACCTCCCCCCGGTGACGGGCGAAGACCTGCAGCACGAGGTAGGCCCGGTCGCTGAGCTCCAGCGGCCGCTCCCCCTTGGTCCCCTCGTGCCGGCGGAAGTCGATGGCCACGTCCCCGAATCGCAGCGCACTTTCCTCGCGGCGTTCGCCGGCGCGCGACCGACGAAGCACGACGCCGACGCGGGCGATGAGCTCGAGCAGGCTGAACGGCTTCGTGACGTAGTCGTCCGCGCCGAGCTCGAGCCCCCGCACCCGGTCCAGCTCCGCGCCCCTCGCCGTGAGGATGATCACCGGGACATCCGGCGCGGGTGGGGCCTTGAGCTGCCGACAGACGTCGAACCCCTCCATGTCGGGCAGCATCAGGTCGAGGATCACCAGGTCCGGCGGCTGACGACGGAACAACCCCAGCCCGTCGGCGCCGCAGGCCGCGGCGCTGACCTCGTAGCCCTTGACCCGCAGCGTGTCCACGAGCCCCTCTCGGATCGACGCGTCATCCTCGATGATCAGGATTCTCGACATGCTCCGCCTCCTGCGTGTCTTTTCTCTCCTCCGGCGACCTGGGGAACCAGAGGGTGAACCGGCTACCCTTGCCCTGCTCACTGTCCAGCTCGACGCGCCCGCCGCAGGCCTTCATGTGGCGGCGGACCAGCGCCAGGCCGAGGCCCGTCCCCTCGACCCCGATGCGCCGCGAGTCGGGGGCGCGGTAGAAGTCGTCGAAGATCCGTTTTTGTTCCCACGGCGGGATACCGATCCCCCGGTCCCGCACCTCGACGCCCGCCTCGCCGTCGCGGCCCACCAGATCGACGCGGATCCACGGCTCGCCGGGCGAGTACTTCGCCGCGTTGCTGAGCAGGTTGAGGATCGACTGAACCGCCGCCTCGCGGTCCGCGGTGACGGGCGGCAGGGGGTCGCCGCTGGCGCCGACCTCGATGCGGATCTTCTCGCCCTCGGCCAGGCGCCGGAACGTCTCCACCGCCTCCCGGGTCATCTCCGCCAGGCTCTCGGGCTGCAGCTCGTAGCGCCGGGTCCCGCGCTCGACGCGCGAGAAGTCCAGCACGTTGGCGATCAGCCGGCCCAGACGCTCCGACTCCCTGATGATCACACGCTGGTAGCGACGACGGTCGGCCGGCGTCCCGGCGATCCCCTCCTCGAGCATCTCGGCGTACATCCTGATCGACGTCAGCGGGGTCTTGAGCTCGTGGGAAACGTTGGAGGCGAAGTCGCTCTTCAGGCGCGCGAGCTCGGACTCGCGGCGCACCCCGCGATAGGTCAGGACGAGCCCGACGAGCAACGCGAGGATCAGACCGACGACCAGGCCGAGGCGGCCAAGGGCACCGCGCTGCTCGAGCGGATCCACCGTGTCCCGCGGCGGCGAGTAGGTCGCCAGCGTCCAGTGACCCAGCGGCGGATCGAGCAGGGACGAGAACAGCAGCCGCTGCCCCGGGCGCCGGGCCACCTCGCCCACCCGCCGCAGAGCCAGCTGGATGCCCCGGTCCGCCGGCACCACCTCCTTCTGGTGCATCGCCACGCGGCGCCCGAGGTAGTCCTCGTCGACGGTGTACCCCACCACGGTGCTCCCGCGCCGCCTCAGCACGAGCACGGTCTTCCGGTCCAGCGCCACGCTGCCAACCCGGGTCCCGGCGAGCTGCTGCACCTCCGGCACGCCGTGCAGGTTCAGCAGCGTGCCGAAGCGCTCGGAGGCGAACAGGTCGCTGGTCACACGCCGCAGCTGACCCGCCCGACCAGAGCCTCTCCCCACCTCGTCGAGCTGCTCGACGATCCAGCGGAGGTAGAAGTGCCGCACGGGCTCGGTGCTCAGGTACTCGCCCTTGAGCAGGCGCTGGTGCATCTCGAGCAGCAGAGCCAGCCGGTCCTCGGGCTCCCCCATCCCTGCCAGGCCGGCGTCGGCGAGCAGCGCGTAGGAGATGCCCTCCCGGTCCTGGCGCCCGCCGAACCGCCTGCGCAGCGCGCGGTAGCTCTCCCTCGCCGCGACGGGCGCTCCGGCCCGCCGCTCCACACGGGCGAGCCCGAGCAGCGCCTGGGCCGACGGGTCGGTGGTCCCCCTGCTCGCCTGACGGAACAGCCGCCGCGCCACCTTGAGCCGCCCGGCGAACTCGGCGCGCTCTCCCCGGATCAGCCGGTTGCCCTGACGCCTCTGCTCCCGGATGCGGCTGACGTAGTTGTTCACGTCCAGCTCCGAGGCGAGATAGGCCAGCCCCGGCCGCCGTTCCCGCGTGTGCTCGTGGCCCGCCCGGGTCACGGATGGGTAGATCAGGCGACCGCGCCGGACGAGGAAGATGTGCCGCGCCATGGGGTGCGCGGCACGGAAGCGGGTCTCCAGCGTGGCGTCGGGCTCGTGGGCACCGATCCGCGCCTCCAGGTCCTCGAGGGCCTTGCGAGCCGCCTCGCTCAGACGCCCGGCGACCAGGCGGACGATCGCCTCCTGGTCCTGGCGATAGCGATCCCTGAGCAACAGGGACTCGGCGCGGTAGGCGCGCAGCCCGAGCACGGCGAGGATGCTCGCCGGCGCCAAGATGGCGAGCGCGAGCAGCAGCGACTTGATGGTCTTGCCGTAGCTCATCCGCGAAGAACCCAGGATCTCCTATGATCCTTACACATTCTGACCCAGCCTCCCCTCCCCGCCAAGCCGCGCCATGTCACGATCATGTAAAGAGGTGTCAGGATAACACCACGCCGCTCAACCGATCTCTTCCCCCCCATCGTCCGACGCGTCCTCGTCGGGCGCGAGGGGCCGCACGCGGGCCTGGGGCCGGCGCTTCGAGCGCCAGAGCAGCTCGAGGGCGAGGCGGATCGGGTTGTCCGCCCTCGTCCGGGACGCGCACAGGTCTGCAAGGGCGTCGGTGATCGCCGGGTCGTCCGGGCTGCGCAGCCAGTCCTCGAGCTGGCGGCAGAGCCACGTCGGCAGCGGGGGCTGCGCGAGCGCGGCGCGCAGCTCGCTGTCCGACGTCGTCGGCTCCGGGGCCGCGGCCACGGAAGGCGACCCGGCGAGCTGCGACGCGCGGGCGACGCGCGCCCGACGCCGCTCGAGGAGCTCCTCGAATGAGAGGGTGTTCAGCAGGTCAGCGGCCCGGAGCCAGCCCCGCCGCGCGGTGTAGACGCCGAGCCGACGCTGCTCCAGCTGGTCCGGAGCGTGGGCCCCGGAGCCGATCACCAGCGCCACGCCCATCTCCCGCGCCCGGCGGCACCCCGCGGCGTCGAGGTCCAGACGCCGGGGGTCGGCGTTGATCTCCAGCGCGACGCCCGCGCGGCGGGCCGCCGCCAGCAGCCGGATCAGGTCCAGGGCGGCTCCGTCGCGCCCGCGGAGCAGCCGACCGGTGGGGTGGGCGATGCAGTCCACGACGCCGCTCTCCACGGCGCGCACGATCCGGTCGGTGAAGGCCCTGCGGTCCTGGTCCAGCGCGTGGTGCGCCGCCGCCACCACCCAGTCCAGGCTGGCCAGCAGGCCGCGGTCCAGGGCCAGCTCGCCGTCGGGCAGTATCTCCACCTCCACGCCGGCGAGCAGGCGCAGCCCCTCGACCTTGCCGTCGAGGGCGCGGATCCGCGCGGCCTGGAGCCCCAGGCCCCGCTCGTCGAGCCCGCCGCCCTTCGGGCCACGGCTGTGGTCGGTGATGGCGAGGTAGCGCAGCCCCGAGGCCGCCGCGGCCCGGGCCATCGCGGCGAGGGAGCCCCGTCCATCGCTGGCCAGCGTGTGGACGTTGAGGTCGCCGCGCAGCTGCCTCTCCTCGACCAGGAGCGGCAGCTGTCCGCGCTCGGCGGCCTGGAGCTCACCGTCGTCCTCGCGGAGCTCGGGCGGGATGTAGGGCAGACCGACCGCAGCGAAGATGTCCACCTCGGCCGCGCCGGCCAGGAAGCGCTCCTCCCGGCGCGTCAGCACGCCGTGCTCGCTGATCTTGAGCCCGCGCTTGTTGCCCCGGATGCGAACGGCGATGTTGTGCCGCTTGGACCCGGTGAAGTAGTGCAGCCCGGCGCCGAAGGTGTCGGGGAGCAGCACCCGCAGATCCGCGCGCTGTCCCCCCTGGAGCCGCACGCTGGCCCGGCCCTCGCCCCTGAGCAGCACGTCCGCCACCTCGGGGAGCGCGCAGAAGCGCGCGGCCGCGGCGGCGGGCTCGAGCGTGGCGACCAGCACGTCCAGGTCTCCGACGAGGGCCTTCCTCCGGCGGGCGCTGCCGGCGAGGGCGACGTGTCGCACCACCGGGTCGGCGGCCATCCCGTCGACCAGGGACTGGCCGATGCGCAGCGCCTCGGCCAGCGGCGTCCGCCCGGACCGCCGACGGTGGTCGGCGATGGCCTCGAGGATCCGGTCGGCGGAGCGGGCGCCGAAGCGCGGCAGCCGCGCCAGCCTGCCGGTCAGCGCCGCGGCCTCCAGCTCCTCGATCGAGCCGACGCCGAGGTGGCGGTGGATCAGCCGGACCGACTTGGGGCCCAGGCCGTCGATCTGCAGCAGCTCGCGCACCCCCGACGGCATCTGCGCCCGCAGCCGGTCCAGGTCGGCGCAGGTCCCCGTGCGCAGGATCTGGCGGATGCGGAACACCGTGCCCTCACCGACCCCCCGCCTGCGCTGAAGCGTGCCGAAGCTCAGCGCCTCCTGCGCCGGCTCCGGCAGCTCCTCGAGGATGTGCGAGACCCGCCGAAACGCCCGGGCGCGGTACGGGTCCCCGCCGCGGATGTCGAGGAGCTCGCCCATCTCGCGGAACAGCGCGGCGATGGCCTTGTTGTCCATCACCCGCGATTGTAGACCCCCCGCGGTTCGGGGACGAGTTTGCTGCAGCGGTGCGACGTGCTCGGTGGGGTTCGGTCGAAGCGGCCTACCGAGTGTCAACCGGCGAACATAGACAGGATCCGGTTGGCACGAGGTCCGAGCGAGGCTCGCGGCCGGCAAGTGCCTCCCCGAACAGGCCGGCCCCTGCAAGCCGAGCGTCCGCGAGAGCGAACCCCGCCGAGCGCGTGTCGATCAGACCCAGAGCAGCGCGCCGCGCACCTCCGCGCCGGTGGCGCGGGCCACCGCCTCCATGTAGAGCCGGACCTGGGCCCGATACTCCTCGAGGTGATCGGCGATGGTCTGGTCGGTCTTGAAGTCGACGACGTGCCAGCCGTCGTCCGCGAGGAAGACCAGGTCCACGATCCCCTCGACCAGGCCGCCGTCCTCGACCTGGAGCAGCACCGGCGTCTCGCGCCGCAGATCCACCGACGCGGCGGCGGCGCGCAGCAGGGGGTGCTCGAGCGCGGAGAGGACCGCGGCCTCGGCGGCCTGGATCTCCGCCTCCGGCGCCCCGACCATCCGGCCCTGCAGCCGGGTCACCGCCGCGACCTCCTCGCGGCCGCCGCTCAGCGGGACCGTGGCCAGCACCGCGTGCACGAGGGTCCCGAAGCGCTTCCCCGCCGGACGGGCGGCGCTCCTGCTCCCCGCCTCCTGCAGCTCCACCGTGGGGGGAGGGGGCTTCGTCCCCGGGCGCTTGCCCCCCTCCGCCGCCCGGCCCTTGGCCACCTGGGTCACCGACTCCACGGTGATCAGCCGTGCCGAGCCGTTCATCCGGATGCGCTCCCGCCGGGCCCGCCACCGCTCGTACTCCCGCCTGGCGTCCTCGGAGACCCCCTGGCGGTCGATCTCCTCCACCGTCTGCTGCTGGCGCAGCCCGAACTGGTGATCGACGTCGAGCGCGAGCGCCGCGGGATCCCACCAGACCGCGCCGTGGTCGCCAGCCCGGGGACGGTGCAAGCCAGGAGCCACGGACGAGCCAGGCTCGGCGTCGGCCCGGACCGGTCGGTCCAGCACGGACTCGTCCCCGAAGGTCGGGCAGCGCGGGGCCGGAGACGGCTCCCGCTGGCGCTCGACGGGCGGACGGATCGCCGGATCCAGCACGTCGAGCCAGCGGGCGGGCAGGTCGGTCTCGTCGCCCACCGCGGGCACCACGAGCAGGTCCCGCGCCCGCGTCGCCGCCACGTAGGCCAGGCGGACCTCCTCCATCCGGTCGTGCGCCAGCTCCTCCTCGGCCTGCTCGAGCAGGTCGAGGGGACTGCAGCCAGCGAGGGGCTCGGCCCACAGCCGCGCCACCGGGTCGACGTGCCGCGACGGCGCGCGCCGCTCGAGCCGCGCCGTGGGATCGACCAGGATCACCACGGGAAACTCGAGCCCCTTGGCCTTGTGCACGGTCATCATCCGCACGCCCTCGGTGCCCTCCTCGACCACCGGCGCCTCCTGGGCCGCGCCGCGCTCGGCCGCCTGCTCCAGGCGCTCTATGATCGTGCGGAACGAGCTGGCTCCGCCCGCCTCGAGGCGCCGGGCGAGGTCGACCAGCTGCAGCACGTTGGCCAGCGCCTGCTCGCCGGTGGGCCACATCGCCAGGTTAGCGTGGGCCCGCACCCCCTCGAGCAGCCGCATGATCGTCGCCGCCGCCGGACGGCGGTTGCGGCCCGGATGCAGCCGGCCCAGCAGGCGGAGGGCCTCTGCGACCTCGCGCTCCGGACCGGCGAGCTTGCTCGCCTCGACCTCCACCAGCGGGTGGAAGCGGCTGCGCTCGCGGTACGCGAGCAGCTGGTCGTCGGTCAGCGCGAAGAGCGGCCCCCGCAGCGTGGCGTAGACGGCCAGCTCGTCGTCGGGCCACTCGATGGCGACGAGCGCGCTGCGCAGCGCCTCGATCTCCTCACGGGAGTGGAACGAGCGCCCGCCCACCACCATGTGCGCCACGCGTCGCGACTCCAGCGCCCGCACGTAAGGCCGGGTCAGATCCTGGCCGAAGCTGGAGAAGCGACGGAACAGCAGGCAGATGTGCCGGGGCTCGATGGCCACCCGCGCGCCGGGCCGGTCCTTCTCGGAGACCGTCCAGCCGCTCTCGCGCACGAGCCAGGCGACGAAGGCCCCCACGGCGTCGGGGTAGGACTCCTCCACCTGCCTCAGCGTGACGCGGGGACGCCAGCCGAAGGTCGAGTAGGGCCTGGGCACGGGCAGCACCACCACGGTGGGCTGATCCGTCACGTCTGTGCGCACGCCGCGCAGCGGGACGTAGCCCGGCCGACCCTCCCCTCCCCCCATCTCCGCCTCGAAGGCGGCGTTGATCGCGCGCTGGATCGACGGCACCGCGCGGAAGCTCGACTCCAGCTGCACGACCCTCGCCCCGGCCTCGCACAGCCGGCGCTTCACCGCCTCGTAGAGCGCGACGTCCGCCCGGCGGAAGCGGTAGATCGACTGCTTGGGGTCGCCGACCATGAAGAGCTTGCCCGGCACCGCCTGCACCCGGCTCCAGTCGCTCTCCGCGGGGTCGTCGGCGGCCAGCAGCAGGAGCAGCTCGAGCTGAAGCGGATCCGTGTCCTGGAGCTCGTCGACGAAGAAGTGCGTGAAGCGGCGCTGCAGCGCCGCGCGGACCTCGCCTTGCTCGCGCACCAGGTCCCGCGCCTTGAGCAGCAGGTCGAGGAAATCCAGCGCGCCCGCGCGGGCCTTGCGCCGCTCGTACCCCTCGACCACCGGCCGTAGCTCGCCCTGCAGCAGCGCGGCCACGTCGGCGTCCGTCCGCAGCAGGAGCTCGTCGATCTCCGCCTTGATCTCTTCACGCCAGCCCAACACCTCGTCACGGGAGACGCCCGGGGCGACCTCGGCGAGGCTGGGCTTGCCCTTCCAGCCCCAGAGCCGCGCGCGTCCCAGCTCGCGGAGCCAGGCCTCGAGCCCGTCGTGGTCGCGCCCGCGCGCCGACTCGAGCAGCCGCTGCTCCTGGAGCTGGCTCTCCAGCTCGGCCAGGCTCCTGGCGAGGTAGTCGTCAGGGTGGAGCGCCCGGGCCGAGAGCGCCGCCAGCTGCTCCAGGCGTCCCATCAGCTCGTCGATGGCGCGCTCCCGCTCGAGAGCCGGCCGCCGCCACGGCGCCGGGAAATCCCGGTGCTCCGAGAGGATCCCCACGGCCCCGCGCAGCATGTCCCGCGGCCCCCCGCTGCCCCGGCCCCGGACCCGCCGCCGCAGCACCCGCCGCACCCCCTCCGGCGGTGCGTCGAGGACCTGCTCGAACCAGCTGTCGAAGGCCTCGTCCATCAGCTGCCCGGCCTGGTCATCCGCCGCGGTCTCGAACAGCGGATCGACGCGCGCCTCCACCGGCCGCTCCCTGAGCAGCTCGGCGCAGAACGAGTGGATCGTCCCGATCTGCGCCGTCTCCAGCTCGCGCAGCGCCGCGTCCAGGCGCCCCAGGACCGCGGGCGCGTCGGCCGCCTGCCGCTCGCGCTCGATCTCCTCGCGCAGGCGCAGCTTCAGCTCCCCCGCCGCCTTGTCGGTGAAGGTCAACGCGACCATCCGCCCGAGGGTGGCGCGGCCGGTGAGCAGCACGGCGACCATCCGCCGCACCAGCTCGGTGGTCTTCCCGGTGCCCGCCGCCGCCTCGACGAACAGCGTTTGGTCCAGCTCCTCGCGGATCACGCGGCGCTGCTCGGCGTCGACGAGGGCCGGGCCCCGCTCGCGCGGCGCGCGCTTCAGATCCCCGAACAGGTCGAGCTGCTTCACGGCAACCCCCTGAGCTCGAGGAGCTCCTTGAGCGCCGCCTTGCCCTTGAGCGTGACCCGGCGCTCCTCGCGTCGACCGCAGATGGGCAGGTAGTCGCAGTAGGTGCAGGCCCCCTCCACCGGCGCCGCGGGCAGGAACCCGCGCTCCAGGGCGAGCCGCACGGCGTCCGCCACGACCCCCGCGGCCCGGGCGGTCTCGTCGCTCAGGGGGACCTCGCACACGGTGTAGCCGCCGGTCATCGTGCAGTAATAGAGCCGACCGGACTCCACCGGCTGGCCGAACAGCTCCCGCGCCGCGAGGGCGTAGAGCAGCGGCTGGAGCGCCTGTCCCCCGTCGATCACGGCGCCCTGCCTCACCCGCACCTTCCCCGTCTTGTGGTCGGTCACGCGCACGCTGCCCCGTACGCTGCGCTCGACCAGGTCGATCTTCCCGCGCAGGCGGATGCCGCACTCCAGCGACACGGGCTCCTCGGCGCTGTGGGGGTCCTGGAGGTCGCGCTCCATCCCGGCGTGGCCCGCCGGGATGCCGAAGGAGTACTCGAAGCGCCAGGGGATCCACTCCCCCCCCCGCTCGGACTCCCGCCTGAGCCACTCGCGCAGGTCAGCGCGGACCGCCGCGATACCGTCTTCCCAGACCCGCTCGATGGCGGGGACGAACTCGTCGCGGTAGCGGGCGGCGACCTCGCCGAGCACGCGGTCCAGGGTGGCCTGGGCCGGGGCCAGGCCGGCCCCGTCGAGGGGCAGCGCCCCCTGTCGGTCAAGCTCGCGGAGCAGCAGGAACTGGATCTCGTGCACCAGCGCGCCGCGCTGGAGCGGATCCATCGCGTCGATGGGCGCCGGGACTTCTCTCGGGCTGAGGCGATGCACCGCGTAGAGCAAGAAGCGGTAGGGGCACGCGGCGTAGCACTGCAGCGCGGTGGGCGAGTAGCTCCGCGCCGAGAGCAGATGTCGGCCCAGCGCCTCTTTGGCGGCGGGCGAGGGGCGGACCAGCCCGTCGGCGACGGTCCACTTCCTGCCCCAGCGCTGGGCACGGAAACGCACGGCGCGGCCCAGGTGGGCGTTGGTGGTGAGCAGGTGGGCCAGGGTCCCCGCGGCCTCGTCCGGGTCGCCGCGCAGCAGCGGCTCGAGCAGCGCGAGGTCGTGCTCCGCCTCGTCGATGGCCAGCCGCGCCCGCTCCGGGGCGGGCCAGCTCAGACGCGCGGCGCCCGTCACCTCCGCCAGGCGCGCGAGCTCGCCAAAGCCGGGGAGCCGTCCCTGCACCGCGCGCAGCACCTCGAGCGTGTAGAACGAGGGCACGCGCGGCCGCGCGTGCTGCAGGTCGAGGCGCGAGTAGGAGAGGTAGACCCTGCGCCGGGCCGCGCCCACGGCGAGCCGCAGGGCGAGGCGCTCCCGCTCCACGCGCTGCACGTTGGTCTGGAGGTCCCCGCTCAGCCGCCGGCGAGGCTCGTCCACCAGCACCGGGTCCTCGAGGATGCGGCGGGGGAACAGCTTCTCCGCCAGCCCGACGACGAACACCACATCCAGCGGCGGCAGCCCGCGCACCGCCTCCGGCGGCGCGACGAGGACCGCTCCGTAGCGCCGCTCGGTGGGCGGCACCACCGTCTCGGTCAGGCGCCGGCCGAGGACCAGGCGGACCTCGGCCAGCCCCACCGGACCGATGGGCGCCATCGGCCGCAGCTCGGCGAGCACCGCCAGCACACGCTCGGGCCGACGCAGGGCCCTGGTCGCGAGCTCGCCGAGCCGATCGAGCCACACCCCCCACACCGCCTCGTCGGGGAGCCCGTCCAGCGCGTCGACCAACGGCAAGGCGAAGCGCCGCAGGCCCTCCAGGGCGCGGAGCTGCCCGCGGACGCTGTCCGCCGACGGCTCCCCCGGCTCCTCGAGACCCCTGAGCCGGTGACGTAGCTCCCGGGCCAGGCCCTCCAGCCGCCGCGCCCAGCGGTCTTTTCCGCCGATCACCGCCGCGTCGTTGATCAGCTGCTCCCAGCGCCGGGGCGCACGCAGGGTCCCCGCGCGTACCGCCGCCGCGTCCGGATCGCCGCTGCCGACGCGCTGCTCCTCCAGGGCGGCTTGCCGCTCCCGCGCGGCCAGCTCCGCGCTGATGGCGATCTCGAGCAGGAAGTCGGGGATCAGCTCGTCGTCGGGCGGCACCCAGCGCTCGGCGCTGGGCAGGGCCGGGGGAGGCGCGCCGTCCTCGTCCACCGACGGGACCTCGCCCAGTGACAGGTACTCCGCGAAGCGCCGCGCGGAGAGCCCCTCGGCGGCGCAGGCAAGCAGCGCGAGGAACGCGCGGCCCGCGGGGTCCGGAGCCAGCGCGCCCCTGGCGAAGTAGGCCGGGACGCCCGCGCGCGCCAGGGCCTCCTCGAGGTGTCGGCGATGCTCCCCGATGGACTGGACCAGGATCGCCATGCGGTCAAAGGCGACGCCGCGCTCGGCCTCCTGGGCCAGGCGGCGGACCACCTCGACGCACTCGCGGTTCTCGCCAGGAGCGGAGAAGATGCTCACCGAGTCATCGGCGCCGGCCTCCTCGGGCGGCGCCGGCGGCGCCTCCTCCTGGAACAGGTGTCGCTGCAGGCGGGCGAGCGCGGTGTCCTGCCCCTTGCCTTCCCGTGTCGTGTAGTCCTTCGCGCCGACGCCGAGCGCCCGCTCGAGCTGCCCCCTGCTCCACGTGTCGCCCAGCGGGAGCGTGGCCAGCACGTCGGGCGAGCGCGCGACGAGCGCGGCGAGCAGCTCCCGCTCGGCCGCGGTCTGGACCGCGACGTCGAGGAGCAGCAACGGAACCCCGGTGACCTCCGACTCCGTGCGCGCCAGGGCCTCGAGGGCGAGGCGAAACACCGTGGCCCGGTCCGCCATGCCCGCGTCCCGCAGCTCCCGCTCGTAGCGGCGCTGGAGCCGGGCGAGGTCCCGATCGATCTCCTCCACCGCCCGCGCCTCGACGCCGGCGAGCCGCAGCTCGAGCAGCGTCTGGGCCAGCGCGGTGGCGAAGCCCGGGCGATCTCCGACCGGCGCGTAGCGGCCGAGCCCCTGCTCCGCCTCCAGCGCGAAGACCACCCGGGCGACGAGGGCCTGGGTCGCCAGGGTCCCGGCGATGCTGCGACCGCGCTCGATGAGCAGCGGCCCGGCGAGCTGACCCGCGAGGCGAGACAGGGTCCCGCGCTGCCAGCCGAACACCGCACCGCGGATAAGCGCCACCCGGCGGAGGAGCTCGTTGGCGCTGCCCGGGCTATCCGCCACGAGGAGCAGCCGCTCGGCGGCGCCCCGGCGGCTCAGCCAGTCCTCGGCCGCGGCCAGGCGGTCCTCGACGGCGCTCGACTGGATCAACCGGCGCGTCATCGCGCCGCATCATACCATGGGGCCAGGGGCGCGCCGACGCTTCATCCCGCGGCGCCCCGCGGGGGCGCGAGGATCGGCGCGAGCTCTGTTGGTCGCCCGGCGCATGCGGCGCTGCGCGCCCCGCCGCCCGGCAGCGCCGGGCTCTCTGCCTCGTCTCCGAGATCCACGTCGGGAGCGATCCGTCCCTCGCGCAGCCAGACCACGCGGTCGGCAGCTGCGATCAGCGCCGGGCTGTGGGCGACGACGAGGATCGCGTGGTCCCGACGCAGGCGCCCGAGCAGCTCGACCAGGCGCCGCTCGCTCCCCGCGTCGAGAGCGGAGGACGGCTCGTCGAGGACCAGCACCCGCACGCCGCGGAGCAGCGCCCGGGCGACGGCCAGGCGCTGGGCCTCGCCCACGCTGACCCCCTGGCCGTCCCGCGGCCCGAGCACCGCGTCCAGCCCGCCGAGGCGGGCGAGGAGCTCGTCGAGCCCCACGGCGGACAGCGCCTCCCTCAGCTGCTCCTCACCGGCGGTGGGGGCGCCGTAGCGCAGGTTCTCCCCGAGAGACGCCGGGAGCACCAGCGGCTGCTGGGGCACGAGCGCGACGCGAGCCCGCAGCTCTCCCGGCGGCCGGTCGGTGATCGCCTCGCCGTCCCAGAGAAGCGCGCCGGCGCCCGGACGCTCGAGCCCACAGGCCACGCTGACCAGGGTCGACTTGCCCGCGCCGGACGGACCGGCGAGGGCGACCACGGCACCCACGTCCAGCGACAGGTCGACGTCGCGGATCGCGGCCCGCGCGCTCCCCTCGTAGGTGAAGCACACGCCCCTGAGCTCGAAGGCCCGGCCCAGGGGCGGCAGCGTCCCCTCGCTCGGCGCCTCCCGCGGCTGCTGCAAAAGCACCACGACGCGCTCGACGCTGGCCGCGCCGCTGGCGATGACGTGGACCGCCTGCCCCAGCGCCTTGACCGGACGGTAGAGCATGAGCAGCGCGGCGAAGAACGAGACGAAGCGTTCGGCGGCGAGGGCTCCCGACGCGATCTGCGCGCCGGCGTAGACCAGCGTGAGGCCCAGCGCGGCGGCGGCCATCACCTCGTTGGCCAGGGGCGCGACAGCGCGCAGGGCGATGCGGCGCCAGGACCAGCGCAGCGCTTCGCGCCCCTCCCGGGCCAGCGCCGCCACCTCCCGGGGCTCGGCGCCGCTGGACTTCACCTCCCGGATCGCCGAGAGCGCCACCGTCGCACGATCGGCCAGGGCCGCCATGTGGCGCTGTCGGCCCCGGGCCGCCCGCTTGACCCCGCGCGAGAGCAGCGCGATGACCAGGCCCACGAGGGGCAGGGCGAGCGCCGCGGCGAGCGTGAGCGCGGGTGACATCACCAGGGCCACCCCGAGCAGAGCCAGCGCGGCAAGCCCCTCGCGCGCGAGCGCGATGGGCGCGGCCACCGCCGCCTCCTGAACGCGCTGCACGTCGTCGAGGAGCCGCGTGAGCAGGTCGCCGACCCCGCTGCGCCGGTACCAGCCGAGGGGCAGCCGCACGAGGTGGTCGTACACCTCGACGCGCAGGCGATGGCCGATCCGCTCCGCCGTGCCCTCGAGGAGCAGCGCCTGCCCCAGGTGGGCCAGCCCCTTGAGCAACGCCAGCCCGCAGAGCGCGATGGCCATCCCCACGAGCACCGCCGACGCGTCGGTGTTTCCGAGCCACAAGCGCGGCAGCGGGAGGTAGCCCCCACCCTGCCGGCCGCCGGTGAGCAGGACCTGGAGCAGCGGCCCGGTGAGGTAGGCGTAGGCGGCCGAGGTCGCCGCCAGCAGGAGCAGGCAGGCCACGCCTCCGAGCAGGCGCGCCCGGTGTGGTCGCAGCAGGCGGAGGAGCCCCTTCATCTGTCTCCGCTAGCCGTGGAGCCCGAGGCGCAGGGCCCAGACCATCCACACCGCCTCGAGAAAGATGGCCCGCGACATCTTGGACTGACCGACCCGCCGGTCGACGAAGGTGATCGGGATCTCTTCGACCACGAACCCCTCCTTCACGGTGCGGAAGGTCATCTCGACCTGGAACGAGTAGCCCTCCGAGCGGATGGCGCCCAGGTCCAGGGTCTCGAGCACCCGGCGGCGGAAGCACTTGAACCCACCGGTCAGATCCCGGACCTTGACGCCGAGGATGGCCCGGGCGTAGGCGCTCCCCCCGCGGCTGATCAGCTTGCGCACGGCGCCCCAGTTCTCGGTGCCGCCGCCTGCAACGTACCGTGACCCCAGCACCAGATCCGCGCCGGCCCGTGCCCTGCCGAGCATGACCGGAAGATATTTGGGATCATGAGAAAAGTCGGCGTCCATCTCGAAGAAGTAGACGTAGTCCCGGGCCAGCCCATAGCGAAAGCCGGCCACGTACGCGGTGCCCAGCCCCTGTTTGCCGGACCGGTGAATCACGTGGACTCTCTCATCCGCGGTGGCGAGACGGTCGGCGAGGTCGCCCGTGCCATCGGGAGAGCCGTCATCGACGATCAGAACGTCGGCGTCAGGGAGCTGCCCGAACACTTCTGCCAGCAAGGGCTCGATGTTCTCGCGCTCGTTGTATGTCGGAATGACGATGAGAGCCTTGTCTGCCATTGCGCCCGCGATAATGAAACGTGACGGATCGGGTCGCAAGCACTGTTGCGTTTTATACCCATTCTGTTATCGTTCCTTGGAATACAACTTTTGCCACCCATGCTGATCCTCAAGACCCGATTCCGAAACAAGTCTGAGTTCTTGGAGGCCTACAATGAGGATCTGCCCAACGGGGGGCTGTTCTGTCCCACGACTCGGGCGCTCCAAGAGGACGATCCCGTGGTCGTCGAGCTTCACTTCCCCGGTCTGCCCAACAAGATGATGATGCGGGGTCAGGTCGTCTGGTGGCGCTCTGCGCTGCCCAGGCTCCGGGTCCGCGCCGGGGCCATGGTGACCTTCCTCGAGGAGGAACGGGAGAAGCGGGACTTCATCCTCAAGCTCGCCGAGGGGGGCAACTCCGAGGCGATCAAGCGCCGCCACCCGCGCATCCCCGTCGAGATGGACGTCCGCTGGCGCACGTCGGAGTCCCCCTCCTTCAAGCAGGGTCGCCTCCGGGACATCAGCATCGGCGGCGCCCTCCTGGTCACCGAGGATCAGCTGTCCCCCGAGGACGAGGTGGTCATCGAGCTCACCACGCCTGGCGGCGCCAGCCCCATCCCCATCGCGGGAAAGGTCACCTACAACACCGAGATGGGAGTCGGCGTCCGTTTTCAGTATCGGGACGGAGGCGGCTCGCAGCGGCTGCGCGAAGTGGTGCGCAGGCTCCTCAGCGACGAGGAGTAGCCTCCCCGAGACACGGGACTCCAAGGAGCTCGCCCGCCAGGTCCGCGACGCGCGCGGCGACCCCGGGCCTGCCCAGCCGCGTCACCACCTGTTCGAGACCGCGGCGCACCGCCTCCCGCGCGGCAGGCTCGAGCAAGCGGCGCGCCTCGCGGGCAAGCGCCGTCGGCGTCATCTCGTCCTGGAGCAGCTCCGGCAGCACCTCGCGGCCGAGGACAAGGTTGGGCAGGCCGATCCAGCGCGTGGACACCAGCCGCCGGGCGATGGCATACGTCAGCGGCGAGAGGCGATAGCAGACAACGCCGGGGACACCGGCGAGGGCCAGCTCGAGGGTCGCCGACCCCGAGGCGCAGAGCGCCACATCCGCGGCGCCGAGGGCGAGAGGTGTGTCGACGCGCGGCAGGTCGGCTGGCGCCAGCTGCTCGACGATCCGCCCGGCGCCCCCGGGAGGCAGCGCCAGCACGGGCGTCAGGTCCGGCAGCAAGCTCGCCGCCTTGACGAGCAGCGGCAGGTGCCGGTGGATCTCGTTTTCCCGCGAGCCGGGCAACAGGGCGACCACGGCCCCCGCGCTCCCCAGCCGCCGTCGGGCGTCTTCCCTGGACAGCGGACGAAACAGATCGAGCAGCGGATGCCCGACGAAGGTCGCCGCGACCCCGCGGCGTCGAAACCACTGCTCCTCGAAGGGCAGCGTCACGGCGAGCCGGTTGACCTGCCGCGCGAGGGCGCGCGCGCGGAAGCCGAGCCAGGCCCAGCGCTGTGGCGCGCCGAGGTAGAGCACCGGCACGCCCGCCGCCCGGCAGATCGCCGCGAGCCGCAGGTTGACCCCCGGGTAGTCCACGAGCAGCGCGAGCCGCGGGCGACGGCGCAGGATCTGGGCAGCGAGGTCAACGAGCAGGGCGGCCGCGGTCGGTACCCGGCGCAGCGCCTCGGTGACCCCGGTCACCGCGAGCCCGTCGACGGGGTGACGCACCTCCAGCCCCGCCCGGGCCAGCCGTTCCCCGCCGGCGCCGTACCAACGCAGGTCCGGCCAGCGCCGCCGCATCTCCTCGAGCACCGGGGCGGCCATGCGGTCGCCCGAGATCTCTCCGGCGACGACGAGCCCGTGGGTCATCGCCAGAAGTAGCCGATCATCTTGTAGGCCAGCAGCGCCGCCGCGAACTCCGAGACGTTCTGTCCATCGATGGGCGCGAGCTCGCACAGATCCGCCCCGACGACGTCGCGTTCCCGACCGACGGCTCGGAGCAGCGCGAGGAGCTGGTACCAGCCCAGCCCCCCCGGGACGGGCGTGCCGGTCCCCGGGATCACTGCCGGGTCGAGGCCATCCACGTCCACCGAGACATAAACGCGCTCCCCAAGCTGCTCCACCGCGCGCGGGATCCACGTGGCGTCGGGGGCGGCGTGGACGTCGCCGGCCCAGATCGGGGCCAGCCCGTGTTGCCGTAACGCCGCGAGCTCCTCGGGACAGGCCACCCTCGGCCCGACGTGGACCACCCGGACGCCGTGGTCCAGGACACGACGGGCCACGCAGGCGTGGCTGTATGGTGTCCCGTCGTAGCTGTCTCGAAGGTCGAGGTGCGCGTCCACCTGGAGCATCGTGTCCGGCGCGGTCGTCAATCCGCGAACCGCGCCCAGGGTCACC
>Ga0316576_10000133_pt1 | contig 28791 bp, 24 predicted proteins | sample S0NA_FD_203075 | JGI IMG/M metagenome (GOLD analysis project Ga0316576, IMG submission 203075) | Rhizosphere microbial communities from salt marsh grasses in Alabama, United States - S0-2_050615r3r5 | ecosystem: Host-associated > Plants > Roots > Rhizosphere | place: USA: Alabama | collected...
GCGTGCGCCAGGCCAAGGGGTTGATCTTGCTTGATGTAGGTGATTTTAATTCCCCAACGATCGCCGCTGCCAACCGCATCTTTGATACGATCGGCCGTGCTGCCGACAACAATACCGATTTCGTCAATACCGGCATCGTGAATAGCCTCGATAACGCGGAATAAAATCGGTTTATTGGCAAGCGGGATCAACTGCTTGGCATTGCTATAAGTTAATGGAAATAGACGAGATCCCGTCCCGCCGCTCAGTATGAGTCCTTTCATCTAGTTATCCTAACCTTAGTTTGTCAGTTAGTCAGTTGGTCAGAGAAGCTGACCTACTGAAAATCTGAAAAACTGAAATGCTATCCGTAATAATCGCCTACCATGCTGTCGTGCGGCGCATTGGTCAATGTAGAGCCGACGATACGTACCCGTGCTTTTTCTAATGTTTCCTTAGCGCGCTCTGCGTGATCGCGGCGCGTTCTTCCGGCGGCGATAACCAGCAAAACGCCATCCACTTTTGCACCCAGAACAGCGGCATCGGTCACAGCCAAAGCCGGGGGCGAATCGAGGATCACAAAATCAGCCTGACCTGTTAACTCGGCAATTAGAGCATCGATGCGTTTACTTCCCAGCATATCAGCAGGATTCGGCGGCTTGGGGCCGCTGGCCAGCAAGGTCAGGTTTTCGACGCCGGTTTTTTGCAGCGGGATGCCGTCAAAATCCCCAAGAATAACGTTTGTGAGACCCGGTTCAGGCTCTAGATCAAATAATTGATCCAGCGTAGGGCGGCGCAAATCACAATCGACGAGGATCGTTTTACGCCCACTCTGGGCCATGGTGACGGCAAGATTGGCGGCCACGGTGCTTTTGCCGTCATCACTGGCCGAGGAGGTAATAACGAGACTCTTGATGGGATCATCCACGCTGTAAAAAGAGAGATTTGTACGCAGGGTACGGTAAGCCTCGCTAATAGGGGAACGGGGGTCGTTTAATGTTATCAGGTTCATCTTTTTTCCTGAAAGATGCCATCTTTTTTATTTTACCAAGAAAGATGGCAAGTTTTTCTAGTTTATTTTCTCGTATTAGGCCATCACCGGCTACTCTTGCGGTATCGTGCCAATGACCGGGATTTCCAGATAACGCTCTACATCCTCGCCACGCTGGATCACGCCTGATTCCAACCATTCGAGCAGGAAGATCACGATAACGCCGATCAAGGCGCCGAAAACGAAAGCGGCCAGGGTATTAATTTTCGTATTCGGCCGGTCAAGCGAGACCTGCGGATCATCGCGAAACTCGATCGTAATGCGGTCTTCCTGGCGGTTTTTGTCATTTTCCGCTATCTGCCACTGGATCAGCTGGTTTCCCCAGGTGCGGGCGATATCATTGGCCAGATTGGGGTCCGTATTTTCGACGGCCAGCGAAACCATAAAGCTGTAGTTATCGGAAGCAACCTCAACATCACCGAGCAGTTCCTGGGCAGTCATATCTAATTGGAGTTCATCAATCACCGCCTGGGCACGGTAACTGCTGTAAAGCCATACTTCATAGGTCTTGAGCAGTTCCTTGGCAGCCTGGGACTGGCCGAAGTCTGTGCGTGACGGCCTAACCAGTAAATTTAACGTTGACTTGTAAACTTCGGTTTGCATCTTGCTGAAACCAAAAGCGGCCAGCGCGGTGAGGATGGCTACTAATAAAATAATCCATCCTTTACGGCGCAAGATGCGTACATAATCACCTAATTGCATAGTGTAGTCCTTAATCGATAGTCAGTGGCCTGCGAAAAATAATCGGACGCGGACTAGAACTAACTACCAACTACTTTTTCGGGATTTCTCCTAAGATTTCCAGGCCGATTTCCAGCAGCTCCTGGCGGTCGCGAATAGTAGGGTCCAGATATTCAACCAGGAGCGCTAAACCGACACCGGCCAGCAGAGCGAGAAGAATGCGCAGCGGCAGATCGAGGCGGCTGCGAATGCCGGATGATTGCTGAACTACCGTAGGCTGATCGAGCTGGGTTAACAACGCATTTTGCCCGCCTAACTGGGGTAAAGCGGCCGCATTCTGCGTGATGAGTACGACAATTACACCATCCATCATGGCCACCAGCTGTTGGGAATCGGAACCTGAAAGGGAAAGAGTCAGCATGCTGCGTGCATTGTCGGCGACTAATCCCGCCTGGATCGCTGGCGCGGGAATGTCAAGCCCTTGTCCGGCAAGGTATTGACTGACGGCCGTGGCAAATTCCCCGCCGCGCACCCAATCAGTCAGGCCATTCACGATATATTCGGAGGTTAACCAGTTGTAATATCGCTCTTCATCCTCCAGGTCTGTCCCCGGAGCGGGTTCCTGGCCGGCAATAAAGCGAACGCCGGTGGCGTAAACAGGCGCGGGCTGCTGGTAGGTCAGCAAACCAATTCCCAGCACAATGATCGCGGGGATCAGCACCAACAACCAACGTCTTTTTAACACCTGCCAAAATCGGCGAATTTCCATAGCCTATCAATCTCTCAGGTTTTCAGGTGCTTAACCGGCGGCCCTGATTGGAGTTCTTTTTTTCGCTCTTCCAATTTTTCTTCTACAAACTGCTGCATTTTACGTTTGAACTCAATCGTGTCAAATTGGGCAGCAAAAGCGCTGATGGCCCAGGAATCCAGGGCACACGCATTGAATTGCTCCACCGCCTCGACAATTGCCTGCGCTGTCTGCTTATAAAACAACATGCCGGTACGGCCGGGAATAACCGTTTCAAGGGCCCCACCGGCGGCGTATGCAATCACGGGTCTCCCCGCAGCCATCGCCTGAATGGGTGAAATGCCGAAATCTTCTTCACCCGGCCACATAAAAGCCCGGCAGCGGGCCATCAAATCCGGCAGATCTTCGTCGGGAACATACCCAAGAAAATCAATGGTCGGCCCAGCCATTTCTTGCAGCCGCTGCTGGTCACGGCCAGTTCCGGCGATAACCAGGGGTTTTTCCATTTTATTAAAAGCCTCGATCAGTATATCGATGCGCCGGTAAGGCACCAACCGCCCGACAATCAAATAATAATCCTCTGTGCCTCCATCCGGGACCGCAGCGGAAGCGAAGCGGCCGGTATCCACCGGTGGGTAGATGATAGTTGAGCGGCGTCGATAAATCTTGGCGATTCGCTGACGGATGTTTTGTGATATAGCGATGAAATGATCGACACGATCGGCCGCCAGGCGATCCCATTGGCGCAGGCCGGTTAAAAACAAAGGCATGACAGTCCTGGTTATAGCGCCAAGATTTTCCTGTTCCGCATACTGATAGTAACGCCAGACATACCGGGTCGGCGTTAGACAGTAACAGATATGCAATGTTTCCGTGTCGGTGATAATTCCGTGACCGAAACCGCTTTTATTACTGATAACCAGATCATAGCCACGAAAGTCAAACTGCTCAAAAGCTAAGGGGTAAAAAGGAAAGTAGAGCTGCTGTCGCTTATAAGCGAAAGGCAGATGATCGATGAAGCTGGTACGAATATCCCATTGGCGCCAATGGTCAGGCATGCCATCGCGCCAATAGAGTGAGGTGAATATGGGCACATCGGGATACATTTCTACCAGTTTTTCGAGCACATCTTCTGCACCACCAATCTGGTTGAGCCAATCGTGTACAATCGCAGTTTTCATCGTATCCAGAGCAACCCGTTCCTACTCCGGCGCTTATTGGTCAAGGCCCAGCCGCTCCATACGCGCCGCCAGCTGGCTTTCAACTTGCAGATCGTGCATAGCACTGTCCAACTGCCGGTCCAGGCTCGTTGACTGCACTTCCCAGGCGGCATCGGCATGATCGAGACGGCGGCGGATGTTTTCGGCCGCTTGCGCGACCTCATAGTCCCCCTCGCCCATCAGCGAATCCAGTGACTTCATCGCTTTGGCCGAGGTCTCTTTGGCTTTCGCAAGCTGCAGCAGGAAAGCTAATTCTTCTCGTTCTTGCCGCGCAATGGCCAACCGCCCTTCCAGTTTAACGCGCACATCATCGAGCTGCTCGGCGGCAGCAACCTGTCTTTCGAGAGAGGCATCGTAGGTTTCAATCAGTTCCAGGGCACTATTGAGTTGTTTTTGAGTCACCATGGCCTCGGTGCTTTTGCCCTGGACAAGAAACCGGTCGATAGCCAGGTCATATTCCGCGGCTTTATCCACAAGCGCTTCTCGTCTGCGGCGGGAGGCTATTACCTGGGCAAAAAGAGGCGCGATGGTCGCCTTGAACTCTTCTACCTCCTGTTCCGCCTCGCGGATGTATTGATCGTAAACGGCGAGATCATTTAGCTGTACAGCCTTATCCGCAATTTCGTGCAGGCTGGCTTTGAGTAAGGTTCGTAATTTCTGTAGGAGTGAGGCCATAGGCGCATTATACTTGAAAGTTTTTAGGGGTGGTAAGGGTACTATCTACCTGTAAAGTAGCGGCTTTATGCCTTGCATGAAAAAACGGCCGTCCCAGTAGTTCGAAAACTGCGAGGGACGGCCGTTTATGCGTCTCTGGTGTCAGGAGATAGGAGGCTTTACTAAGCCGGACCAGAGATAAGCATCAAGTTAATAAGTCCGGCTAGGCATCCTTGATTACTATTTCTTCTTCATCAAAGGCATTGGCCTTAGCCGAGATCGGAGACTCTCCCTTGGGCATGATAATGGCCAGGACGAAATAGAGGATCAGGCCCCATCCATGGAAGAGAGCCAAGAGAACAAATGCCACACGGACGATTGCCGGGTCAATTGCGAAATAATCGGCAATGCCGCCGGCAACACCGAGAAACATCTTATCATCTTGGGAACGTACTAGTTTTTTCTCGCTCATTATTAAAAAACCTCCAAAGTTCAAAAGCTTTTCTAAATTTAATTTCTAATCCTCTTTACGAGAACTCCGTTCGATAGTTGCAAAGTTTTTATATATGTCTGCTTGTCCCTCTAGGAATGCTTTTCCAACGGTTGATCAGAATCATCATTTTTCTTTGCATTTCTATGGCCTCGAAATAATAGGAAAAGCCCACCGAGGATCAATAAGAGAGGCCAAAACTGTCCAAAGGCGCCTAAGAAGCCGCCAAAGACCACAAATAAACCCAAACTGATGATGAGCAGGCGAAAGCCATCATTTAACTTTTCTCGGTTTTCCCAGTCAAGCAAGCCCATAATAATGATGCCAATACCAACGAAGCCGGGTATTAGCGTCCAGGTATAAGCCCAACTCGCCCAGTTTCCGGACCAGTTCTGGTAAGCCAGAATCAAGCCTAATCCAGAAAGAATCGAAGCTGGAATCGCCAGCGGTGGGTTTCCAAACAAGGCCCCCAGCAACAAAAAACCGCCAATCCCTACTATGATCAGCGGCCAATGAACAGCCAGGTCAATCTGCGGCGCCAGGCCTGGAAAAGCTTGAAAAAGAAGGAATAAAATACCGGCGACAATCAAGATCAAGCCAATGATAATAGAACTCTGCTTTTGCATCATAATCCTCCGCATTCAGATAACACAATGACATTCTGCGTATCTAACCTCCTATACGGATTCGCCGCTGGATAGTCGCGAGCCTATCAATGATTTTAATCAGTTATCAGCAGGTTCTATGATCTGCGGATTGATTTCTCTTGCAGCGAGATACCTGACCCAGGTCTGGCCCAGGTCGGTTAGCCGGCCGGTTTCTTCGTCCCAAAGATTACCGGTCGGATAAAGCGTATCATCATAGAGACTGTACCAAAACCACCATTGGACCAGGCGGTGATCATCCAGCGCATACCCTTCCTCACCCACCATTTCGCTAAACAGATCAAAGGTAGATTCCATAAAGGTAGCCACATCCTCTGGAGGGAATCCGTAATCATCAGGCATCAAGATGCCGTATTCGGTTATCGCGAGCGGCCGATCTGCATAACCACGGTCAGCCATCCATTTTCGAAATTGACGAATGTTTTGGGCAAGGATTTCTAAATCATCATGATCTTCGATTTCATAGAGGATTCCTTCCTTGTCCGGAAATCCAGGTGGAATACCAACCCCCCAGCTATCTTCTTGTTCACGAAGAATAAAAGCATGAACATTCCAAACATCAACCGGCATCGGTTGGCCATAAGTCGATTCATAGGTATCTAAAACAATATCCAGATAAGCGAGGCGTAATGGCGTAGGCTGAGAAACACCGCCAATCACAACAAGGGCAGTGGGATCATGCTCCTTAATAAAAGTATAGGTCTCATGGTAGATCTCAGCGTAGCGCTGCGGCGTAACGTTATCCTGCCAGATCACATCGGGCTCGTTACCGACAACCCAAAATGAGCCTGGGTAAGCGGCCAAGACCTCCGCTATCGTATCCCAGTCTGGTACAGGAATCCTTTCCTCGTTTACTCTGATCACCTGCCAAAACCTGGCCGGGACCTGCGGAGGCTCTAACATCACGTTCCAATTCACGGTTGAACCAAAGGGCAAACCAAGGGCATGAGCCGCTTCTGCATCCGGCTGGAGACGGGCAATTGCTATTCCAAATCGCTCGAGATCGGTTGGTATAAGCTGAGAATGGTCCGGCGCCGAGGCTGCCGTGCCTTCCGGCAGCGGTGCGGTGAAGGTTAATTGTTCCTCAGGAAGGGGTTCTGAGATCTCTGCCGGAGAGGGGTTCTCTGTCTGGTCAACCACCCCACTATTTATTGGTATAGGGGTCAAGTCGGGCGTTTGCGGGCCGGCGGTCGTTGAAGAAGAATCCTGGCCCAGCGTGCAGCCGGCCAACAAAGTGAACAATGTTCCCGTTAAAACGAGCCGGAGCCTGGTTACTATTATCAGGCCTAGAATGCGCTTAATGTTCAATCTTCAGTCTCAAGACAAGGCAATGGTCAGGATGCCTCCGTTGGAACAGGCGTCATATCCTGAAGTTCGGGTGTGACTGTAATTTCCTCATACTCCGCAGCAGGTGTGGTTTCCAGTTGTTGCGGTGTAGGCGTGATTTCTTGCTGTGTTTCAGGGACCGGCGTCTTGTAGTCCTCAGTTATGATTTCCACAACGGCGACCTCACCCTGGATTACCTGGACTGGGACTTTGTAATCGACGCCTTGAATCTGGGTAATCACAAAATAATCTCCCGCTTTTACGTCGGAGAATACAAAGTTTTCAGCCCATCCTTCATCCGGATTGGCCAAATTTTGCGGGTCTCCCAGGTACGACCAGGTAGGAGAGATTTCGCTCTGATTTTCCTGGCTAACCAGCGCCAGCGGAACACCCTGCCACGGCCGTCCTTCGGGGTCCACGAGGCGGCCGGCGATGACGCCACGCTCCGGTCCAGGATCGAGCCACAGCATGGGGTTACGCGTATCGGCAAACTCATTCGCTCCCACACGCACTTCAAAATGGAGATGGGGATGGGTGGCTGCGCCGCCCACACCGACCTCGGCTACCTCCTGGCCACGATAAACACGCTCGCCGGCCTCCACCTTTAGATTGAGTACATGCCCGTACAAGGCGTAAACAGGCTGTTCCTGCCACTTTTCATCTAATTCGATGACAACGAGATGACCATACCAGTCACAACGCCAACCGTACCAGGCGCTGTAATCAGATTGGGAGAGTACGACAGTGCCATCGGCAACCGCTAAGACAGGCACGCCTAAATCTTCGGCCGTATCCACGCCGGTATGGAACAGGAGACGGCCGTTATCATCCCAACCATAGGGGAAGTTTTGGTTTGTCAGGATCCGCCCAAATCCAGGGGGCAAGGCTTTGGACATCCAGAAATGTGTTTCGGCCACGGATTCATCCGCTTCAGGCCATTCCTTGGCCGAGAGGTAAAAACGGTTGTATTCAGGTTTTAGCGGCGGCGGATCAGGACAAAAACGATCCGGTTCCGTCGTCGGTGAAGGCTGCGGCGTCAGACTGGGTGCGATCGTGAGCGTTACAGTCGGCGTCGGGGGGAGTGTCGGCGCGGTTGTTGGAACGGGTGTGGCAGTTGGCGGCGCTGCTTTCGTCACCACAGCGGTTTCCAATGTAGGAACAAGCGTGGTTGTAGGTGAGGGTAAAACTGTCGGCTGTTGTTCACTTTCTAATTGGGCAACAACATCCGGCGTTGGCTCATCAATATCTTGTTGGGCAGCGGCTGGGGCTTTGGCCGAACAGGCGGACAGCAACAAGCTCAAGAAACCCAGGCAAACGGCCGTACAGCCCCAGATAATGCGATTATTCCCCTTCACAAGGCCGTAATTGTCTGTGAGTTGGCGATTCAAGTCAATGCCGCTTTTTGTCAAGCTTCAAAAGGGTAATCTATAATATCGCAGTTGAGAACCCTAGCCCGGGAGTAAAATGATGTTCAAAAGCTATATTGACCCTGTTGAAGGTGCGGAGGCCAAGCGAAAACTGCCAGGCTTGATGGTTGAGGGACTGCTGCTTGGCGGAACCGGTCTTGGCGTTTTGGCCTTGATCTTTGAAATTGCCGCCGACGCCTTCAGCGTCGCCGCCTACCAAACGCTGCTGGCAATCTATGGCGCGGAAGGTTTCCATGAGATCGCTATTGGCGCATTTATCCTTCTTTCCGTTCTGTTGTTCTTCGGTGTTGTTCCCGCCTATAAAGCCGGCGCTTATCTACGCCCAAATGCAGGCGGAAGCGGGCCGCTGGTTGAGGCAATCGGACCCCCAAAAATGCGCTGGCTGTCCTGGATCGGGACCAGTCTTTTCTTCATTGATGCCGTATTAACAATTATCATCAGCTCCATCTCCGCATCAGATGTGACCATGCTTGTGCTGCCCGAACTGGCACCTTACCGCATTCTCCTGGCCGAGGCTTTTGCATTCGCAATTATGGTCGCCCTGGTCTTGTTAGGCCCGAAGCGGGCTGTTCCTTTGTTCCTGTTGGGGGGTGGAGCGTTTACGATATTTACGATCGGCGCCCTGACCATGGTCGGCGTGCTGGCTATGCTCAACCCGGATTGGGCCTTCCTGACCGAGGGCATTGTCTTCAGGCTGGAAGCTACCGGCGTTGCCGAGCATGTCGTTCGCGCCGTGGAAGACATTCAGGCAATTGGGACCGTCTTAATGTTCCAGCTTTTCTTCCGCTCGATGTCCAGCGCCATGCTTGGATTTTCCGGTTATGAAGTAATCCCTGCCAGTGGTAAACATGCCGCACGGCCGAAATGGAAAGTAATCAATACCGCTTTGACCCTGGCCGCCATCTTTCTAATCGGCACAGGAATGATCCAACTATTCGGCGCATACCAATGGAACATACCAGCCACCGAGGGCTACAGCACGCTGCTCATCGAATATGAAATTGCCGCTGTACAAACGCTGGGGGATGGTGTCACGGAAAGCGATGTCGTTGTCACAAATGCTGATGTTGCGGCGGCTGAGGCCTTGTATGAGGAACAAAGGCTGCAGCCGGCTTTGGAAAGCCCGGCAGGCACCGTTGAGAATCCTGATGATAATCTAGTTGTTCCGGAGTCAGATTTTGTTGAAAGGGTATCGCAGGAAATAGCTCTCTCCAATGCAATTTCAAAGGCCCTGGTAGGGACAAGCGGCGAGACTTTTCTATTCATCGCCGGCACCCTGCTGGCAATTATCCTCTTACTGGCTCAAGGCGGCGGCTACGTAGGAGGGGCCGCGGTTGGAGCTAACGCGGCGCGGCTGGGCCGATTGCCGGCGCTTTTTGATAATGAACGGATTGGCATCGCCGTTATTTGGGGTGTTTCCAGCATATTAATACCGATCATTCGCCAGGTCACTGTTGTAGAAGCGTACTATGCCTTTGGATTTGTGAGCGCTTTTGTGATTACCAGTACAACCGTCTTCTTCGTGCGCCCGGATGTCCTCATTGACAGAGGAATTGAACCCGGATCCGGTGAAGCGAAATCTCTACGCTTCGCCGGCCTACGCGGGATGATCGCCAGTTATCTCATGATCATCGTTCTGGTAACACAAAAGACGGATGCGCTGCCGGCGATCATTCTCACCGGGGGTACCATTACAATCATCCAGATTCTTTATTCGCGCGGCGGGTTTGGCAAGAAGAAAGTTGAAGAAGCGACGATCGTCGAATACCCACCGGGTACTACGGAACCTGAATATGACAAGGGTATCCAACGCGCGCATGATGAAGCGCGGCAGCGGGGTATCGCTCATGCGGTGGAAGACTTGATTGATGAAGGGGCATTCGCTAAGTTCAATGTCGGTCCTGAACGCATTTTGCAGCTGGTTTCGTATCTCTATAATGTGGATATGGAATTGTTCGCCCATAAAGATGAACATCATGAGCGTATTGAAGAGCCCAGCGAGGACCTGGAAGCGACTTATCAGGATGCTTACAACCAGAAACAGCAGATCCTACGCCGCGTTGAAGACTATTCCCACTTCGGGATCTTCATGTTCATCAACAACTATTACATTAACTGGGTAGATGAAGAACACGGCCGTGACGATCAGGTTGTGCAAAAAGCAATGGTGGATATCCTCTTCCCGCTTACACCGCATGAGGAAATCTGGGCTGAATTTGAGAAATTTGAACCAGTTCGGCAGCCGGAACCCATCTGGCAGTTCAGCCGGCGTCGTTACCTTTGGGCCAAAGATCAATGGCCAAATCTGAGCGACCGGATCACTACGATCTGGACCCTACAAGATTTCGGCTTGATATCGCCGGATATCGACGTCAAAACCGTGATCGCTGTAGCCGACGGCAAACGACACATGCAGGTTACATTCCCGGCCAAACCAACCGGGGAAGATGCGGACCAGAAACGGGAAACGACTGAATCAAATTCTTCGTCGAACTCGAACGAAGGCGGTGAAGAGGCTGAACTGGAGGAATAGGTTTAGCTTCCACACTGATTTTAGCCCTTTTACAGAGCGTTTAAGGCGACCAAAATAATAACCCTGCACCATTCTACATTTGAGCGAATGCGGTACCGATTAACCAATTTTAGCTACAAGTGAGGAAATCAGGCGTTCCCGTATCCTCTGAACTAAAATTCGCAAACTAAAAATGCCGGGACCTGCCAGGTCCTCCTTCTTTTTAAGGTCTACCATGAAAATAAGTTATCTAATCATTTTTGCTATTCTTGTCTCTATGCTTATCTCCTGCGGATCATTAGGTGCCGCTTCGAACTCCGCTATTGAATCTCCGGCAAGTCAAACTGAAACACCGGATGGAGCCGCTTCAGAAGCTCAGGTCGCCGCAACGGCCGAACTTGAACCAACTAAAACGGCCGAACCAACTCCTGGGGCAACAGATACGGCCGAAGCGCAGCCGGCGGCCACGGAAGCAAACGAAACAAATTCAACGCCAACCACGGAATCCACGGTGACGGATCAGGATGTAATGACTGATTTGCCGCCGGCTGAAATAGTCAATGACGAAGGCGGTCCGGTCAGCATAACCGGCGAAGTTAACTACACCAATCTTACATTCACTGATGGCGTTGCCGAGCCGGTAGTGATCCTCGAAGATCAGGCGGGATTCGTCGACCGCAATGAGTTCTTCATCATGCCGGTAGAATCACAAACATTGGGCCAGATAACAAGCGATTTCTTCGACCCGCCTTTCAGTTACAGCATCGCCTTACCAATCGAGCCCCAAGGGACACTGCGAGACGTCGATCATGACGATCAAGAAGAAACAGGCGTGCAGGTTTACGCTGTTGCTTACTGGGAGAACACATTCGGCGATCCTTATCTGGAAGCGCGCGATCTAATGGGCGGCGGATGGTCGACAGCCTATGCATCCACCCTGACCAGCCCTAACGCGGATACAAACCGCGAGATTATTGGTGGGAAATTACTCGTTTATGCTCCTGAGGAAGGACAGGGCTTTCCCTCAGGCTTTGGGGATGACGGTCTCCTATTTACCGAAGACGATCCGCTTGTCGCGCTCCCCCAGGGCTATACCGTTGTTGATCTGGACAGCGATCCATTTACCTTTGACCGGTCGCGCCATCCTGTCGTTGACTTAATCGAACCGGAAACGGCCGCCCTCGTCGATTATTCAGATCTCAGTTACACAGAGGCGTTCGATTCCTTCGTCGATAAATTAAGCAAAGAATACGCATTTACCGAACTTAAAGGACTCGATTGGCAGCAGATCCACTCGGATTTACGCCCGCTGTTTGAGGAAGCGGATGAGAAGCAGGATGCCCAGCTTTTCCGTTTAGCTCTGCGTGAGTTGGCGCGCAGTATCCCTGACGGACATATCAGCGGGCCGTTTATCAGCGATGAGTTCATTGAACAAACGAGCGGCGGGTTGGGGATTGCGATCCGCGACCTAGATGACGGCCGTACAGTCGTCAACTATCTCACAGCGGGCAGCCCAGCAGAGGAAGCGGGCATAGAACTAGGAGCTGAGATCCTGGCTTTCGATTACGTAGCGATCGATGAAGTGGTGAGTAATACCATCCCCCAGTACGGTTCTTTTAGTACGGAACATGTCAAACGGCTGCAGCAGCTGCGTTATGCCAGTCGGTTTCCGGTAGGTACCGACGTTTCAGTAAGCTATAAGAATCCGGGCAGTGAAACGGAAGAAACCGCAGAAATGACGGCCGTGTTGGAACCGCAGAGCTTTCGTTTCTCATCGCTCAATGCCGGCATTGATAGCTTTGAGCTTCCGGTTGAATATGAATTACTGCCGGGCACGCAGTTCGGCTATGTCAAAATCAACAGCTTTAGTGATAACGATCTCCTCTCCATCCAGCTGTGGGAGCGCATGATCCGAAACCTGAAAGAGCAAAGCGTTCCCGGCCTGATCATCGATATGCGCCAAAACCGGGGAGGGAGTGGTTTCCTTGCCGATGCAATGGCCGCTTATTTCTTCGAGGAAAGTCACGTATTGGGAAATACCGGGCATTATGACAAAGAATTAGATGATTTCTATTTTGATTCTCGCGGCGAGCAGCGTTTTTACCTGCCCAGCGAAGAACTGCGTTACGACGGCGAAGTCGCTGTACTTGTAGGGCCTAACTGCAACAGCGCCTGCGAATTTTTCAGTTACGATATGACCATCGCTGACCGCGCGGCAATCGTCGGTCAGTATCCCACGGCCGGCCTTGGGGGCAGTATTGAGCGCGTGCGCATGCCCGAAGAAGAAATCTTCCAGTTCACTTCAGGGCGCGCCGTAGATGCGAATGGCCAGATTCATATTGAAGGGAAAGGCGTTATCCCCACCGTGCAGGTGCCTGTCAATGAAGAAACGCTCTTTTCCGCCGGAGATCCCGTTTTGGATGCGGCAGTGAACTACCTGGCGGACGCTTTTATGCCTGAGGCCGTTGATTTGGGGCCGATTGAATTAGGTGATACCGTCGACGCAGAGCTTGAAGCGGGTAAGCGCAGCCAATTCACCTTGGAGGTGAAGGAAGGAGAAATCATCGACATTATCGTGTCCAGCGAGGAGTTTGATCCCACTTTAGCAATCCTTGATGAGGCCGGCAACCTGCTCGCTGCCAATGAAAATCTTGATGATAACTCAAATAATGCCGGGTTTACCGACCTTGAAATACCGCTCGATTTGACCCTGGTGTTACATGTACTCGGACCCAAGGACGACAGCAGCGGAGCATTTACAATTTCAACCGCCGCAGCGGGGGATTAAGGCTCAATTTTTAAAGTTTGAGGATTATTTATGAATGAATTACCGCCGCGCTTACTGGAGATTGTCCAAGATTTCGAGTTTCTCCAAGGACCGGAAAAACTTGAATATCTATTAGAACTCTCCGAAAACCTGGCCCCCCTTCCGGAATGGCTTCTGGAAGATAGGGAGAATATGGACGAGGTACATGAATGTATGACGCCGGTCTTCATTTTCGCTGAAAGTGAAAACCGCCGTTTGCATTTCCATTTGGATATTCCCCGTGAATCGCCAACCGTTCGCGGATTTGGGGCGATCTTGCAGCAAGGGTTGGACGGGAGCACAGCGCAGCAAATTACGGCCGTACCCAATGAATTCTATTTGCAAATGGGACTTCAAGAAGTACTCAGTGGACAGCGATTGAACGGCATTGGGGCCATATTAAGGCACATGAAAACCCTGGCCCAGACAACTGAATAATATTTTGTACAGCGAATCCAGCGGTGAAAAGCAGGTGTAATTTATTAAACGGACATCCATGAAGAGACCGTCAAAACTTTATGAGACCGCCCTTTCCACGCCCGGGCCGTACTTGCCACCCCGCTTACTTTCGTCTAAAATCGCTGGGTTATCACTTAAGAATTCAAACCGTTTGTGCATGGAATTGCACGAACGTCGAAACTCCCAATTCCCAAGAGGTTTTCTTTAATGAAAGAGTATCACACCGGACAATTACGTAACATCGCCTTGATATCGCATAACGGGGCTGGAAAAACCACCCTCGTAGAGCGCTTGCTGTTTAACACCGGCGCTCTAACCAGAATGGGCAGTGTCCAGGCCGGCACCGCAGCCATGGATTATGATGAAGAAGAGGTAAACCGCAACAGCTCCGTGTCAATGTCCCTGGCACCAATTGAGTGGAACGGTCTCAAATTAAACGTCATTGACACACCTGGGTACATTGACTTTATTGGTGAAGTCAACGGCGCCTTAAAGGTAGCTGAAAATGCCGTGGTTTTGGTCGAAGCTGTCGCCGGCGTCGAAGTGGGAACAGAACTTGTCTGGCAAGTTGCTGAATCCTACGGCCGTCCGCGCATCCTCGTAATCAACAAAATGGACCGCGAAAACGTGCTGGTTAATCGCGTGACCAACAGCATTAATGAGAACCTGCATGGTAATTTCATCAATCTACAACTTCCAATCGGCGAAGGCCCTGGCTTTGAGGGCGTCGTTGATCTGGTTACCATGGAAGCGCGCATCGGCAAAGAGGGCAAAAAAGGAGCGATACCTGAGAATATGCAGGACGCCGTCGAAGAAGCGCGTATGGAAGTGGTTGAAGCAGCGGCCGAGGGTGATGATGAACTGCTGATGAAGTACCTGGAAGGTGAAGATCTGAGCGATAAAGAGATCTTGTCCGGCCTACAAGGGGCTTTGAAACAGGGGACAATGGTTCCTTTGCTTTACTGCGCACCCGAACCCGGCATTGGTGTTCAGGCACTACTCGACATGTTAGGCAATCTTACGCTTCCCCCCACCGAATTCGAAATGGAAGCGACAAATGCAGCCGGTGAAGAGGTTTCATTGGAAGCGTCCGATACCGGTCCTCTGGCGGCGTTCATTTTTAAAACCCGTGAGGATACCTACGGCAAGACCAGTTTTATCCGTGTCTTCAGCGGCATTTTAGAGTCAGACAGTAGAATTTGGGACACCAACCTCGACAACGAAGTACGGGTTGGCCAGCTGCACATCGTTACCGGGGCGGAAACCGAGCCTACACAGCGGTTACACTCCGGCGATATCGGCAGTGTCGTGAAACTTGGCGACGCCGGCACCAATGACACTCTATGCGATCGCGGCAACCAATTTACAATCAATCCAATTGTGCAGCCCAATCCCATCGCTTCGGTGGCCGTTCATCCCGTTTCACAATCCGATGTGGCAAAACTAAATCAATCGTTAACTCGCCTCGTTGCTGAAGATCCGACCTTGCAATGGCACCAGGAACGGGCAACACGGGAGACGATTTTGTCCGGTATGGGTACAACCCATCTGGATATCGCGATTAAGAAGGCCGAATCAAAGTTTGGTGTTCATCTGACGACTTCAACGCCCAAGGTCCCCTATCGGGAGACAATCACCAAGACGAGTTCGGCCGAATATACGCATAAGAAACAAACCGGCGGCGCAGGCCAATATGCCCGCGTTTTCTTGCGCGTCGAATCCTTGGATGATAACGAAGATTTTGAATTCGCATCTGAAATTTTCGGCGGCGCGATCTCGCAACCGTTTGTCGCGGCCACCGAAAAAGGGTGCCGCCAGGCTCTTGAAGGCGGTGTTCTGGCCGGTTATCCGGTCGTTGGTGTACGTGCAGTCGTTTACGATGGAAAGGAACACCCGGTTGACTCCAAGGAAATCGCTTTCCAAACAGCCGGCCGTGAAGGATTTAAGAAAGCCGTGGCAGGCGCCGGACCGGTCTTGCTGGAGCCGATTTACGAAGTAACCGTCACTGTCCCGGCCGACAATATGGGCGACATCATGGGCGATCTCAATACACGACGCGCTCGCGTGCTGGGTATGGACCAGGAGGGGACCAAGAGCATTGTTAAAGCAGAAGTTCCGCTGGGCGAGATGCAGCGTTACGCGGCCGATTTGCGGTCAATGACCCAGGGACGTGGGATATTCTCGATGGAGTTCCTGCGCTACGGCCGTGTTCCCTCGCACATTCAGGACGATCTTGTCGCCCAACTGCGTAAGCAAGAAGAAGAAAGAGAGTAAACTGCTCGCAAACGACAATTTTGATGAGTGTACCCTGATGGGTACGCTCTTTTTTTACCTGTTAACGGATCGACCGTCAGTTTGTCAACTTGGCAGGAGATAAGCTGAAATGCTGACCGGCTTCTTAAACATTGCAACCAATATTTTTCTCCTGCGTAAAGAATAGTGAAAAGGATTTATTCATTTATCAAAAGGAGATTATTTAAAATGAGTAAGGAAGTTCAACAATACAGGCGTTTGGAAAGACAGGACGGCATCGTCGCCGGTGTGTGCGGCGGCCTGGGCGCCTTCTTCGGCCTCAATCCGATCTGGTTCCGCATCCTCTTTCTGATTCTGATGCTGCCCGGTGGTTTACCCGGCGTCCTGCCCTATATTCTGTTGTGGATCATTATGCCTCGTGCAAATTAAGCACGATTTGGCCTTGAGGATAACGAAAGCGCCGGTGATAATGTATCTATCACCGGCGCTTTTTTATTACGCTTCCTTTGAATCGAGATATGCCTTAACCTGTGCGGCCAAAGCCTGTTCTTCACGATGTTCAGGGCTGTTTAAAATTTCCTGAACGGCCGACTGCGATCTCATCTGCGCAGGCCACGATGGTTCGCCGGCCATGCGTAGAGCTAGGCGCGCCGCTAAAGCTGCGGCTTCACGCATCCCTTTTCGCTCGACCTTATCGACCGTGTCATACATCGTATGACCGTAGCCGCGTCCCCCGGTATGCGGCTTCAGGCTGCCGATTCCCCCGGTCGGCACGCCGGCCAACATGAATGGGTAATGGTCGGAGTGGGCATTCAGGGATTGGCCTATTTCGAAATCCAGGGCCATTTGATCGTGATACTTTGTGAAGGGGGCTACAAGTTCCGGCCATTCGTTGATCACGATATCTTGTGGTGAAACCACGCCGGCCGCATCCATATTCAGGTAAAAACGAATCTGATCCAACTCAGATTCATGTTTTAGGACATACTGCGTCGAACCGATAAGACCGATCTCTTCGGCAGACCAAAAAGCAAAGCGAATCGTGTTTGGCAAGGAAGGAGCGTAGGCAGCCAAAACTCGCGCTGCTTCCAGCAGCGCCGTGACTCCCGACGCGGGGTCACCTGCTCCTTGGGCGATATCATGCCCATCATAGTGGCAGCCTAACATCACGACCTGTGCATCATCCGATTCGCCGGGCAGTTCGCCAATGATGTTCCAGGAGGTCGCGGCAAAGTATTCATCACTGCTGGTCAGATGCAGCTGGACACGGCCGTATTCTTGCAAGAGCCGCTTCAGGTATTCGCCATCCTCCAGACGGATCGAGATGCCCGGGATAGGCGCTTCACCACATTGGGGACCATCAGGACCAATACTGCCTGTTGCCGGCCCATATCCGGGATAATGGTTAACAAAAATAAAACCGGCCGCTCCGGCGAGCATGGCACGATCGTACTTCTCATGGCGGTGCACCCATCTTTTACTGCCAACCGGATAAGTGACACTGGTAGTCAGGGCGAACTTACCGGGCAGATCGGCTGCTCGAGCTTCAAAGTCCGCCGGTCCCCCATCAGCAATGTCGACGATTTCGGCCGTCAAATCGGCCGGCGGCGAATGTGGCAGGGTGATGCAGGAAATCGTCTTTTGAACTGGATACAAAATTTCCAGTTTTGCATTTCCACGCCGCCACCCTGTATATTTCACCGCTTCTTTCTCAACCAGTGGCAGACCATATGCTAGAAGTTTCTCGGCGATGAAATCGGCCGCTTTTTCTTCTTCGGCCGAACCAGCGGAACGAGAACCTAAACCATCACAAAGGACAAGTAAGTTATCCCACACTTCATCGCTGGTATAAATGTCACCCACCATCAATCGATCGATATCTATAAAGGAATTATTTGCCACGTTTCACTACTCCTAAATACAAGTTTCATTGAGATTTCTAGTTAGCGAATGCTCAATATCATCAGCGAGTTTAGCACTTTTCCCCCCTATTCGCTCATAAATATAGTAAGCTTAGAGCCTCTTCGTTTAAGCCTATTAAATTCCCCAATAAGTCGCTCACCGTGTATAATGAACGGACTTACCCAGGTTAAACGACAATCCCGCGCTGCGGTCAGAACGTATTAACAAATTCAACCCAACTTTGGAGGACTCATAAACCATGTCTTATGAAAAAATTGAAGTGCCTGCAGGCGAAAAGATAACGTTTGAAAAAGGCCAGTTGAATGTGCCCGACAACCCAATCGTCGCCTTCATCGAAGGCGATGGCATCGGTGTTGATATCACCCCAGCCTCAATGCTGGTCTGGGATGCCGCAGTGGAGAAGGCTTACGGCGGAAAGCGCAAAATTGCCTGGATGGAGATTTATTCGGGGGAGAAAGCGGCCGATTTGTACGATGGCGATTACATGCCCGAAGAAACCTTCGCAGCCATGCGCGAATATTTGGTGGGTATCAAAGGGCCGCTGACAACACCAATTGGCGGCGGCTTCCGCAGTCTGAACGTGACTTTACGCCAGGTGCTCGATCTCTACGCCTGCGTACGCCCGGTACGCTATATTCCAGGTACGCCAAGCCCCATGCGCGAGCCGGAAAAGATGGACATTGTCATCTTCCGTGAAAATACAGAGGACGTTTATTCAGGTATTGAATGGCCGGCGAACTCTGAGGGTGCGAACGGGTTGATCGAATACATGAGCGCAAAACTGGGTAAGGACGTAAGGCCAGGCTCGGCTATCGGCATCAAGCCCGTGAGCGAATTCGGCACCGATCGTCTCGTACGCCAGGCGATTGAATACGCCATTAAACACCATTTGCCGACTGTTACCCTGGTGCATAAAGGCAACATCATGAAATTCACGGAAGGCGCCTTTAAAAACTGGGGTTATGAATTGGCCGCTGAAGAATTTGGCGACCAGACAATCACCGAAGAGGAACTTTGGGATAAATACGACGGGGTGGCCCCGGAGGGTAAAGTTGTGATCAACGATCGCATCGCCGACAACATGCTGCAGCAGCTCTTAACGCGTACCGACCAGTACAGCGTGATCGCCACCTTGAACCTGAACGGCGATTACATGAGCGACGCCGCCGCGGCTCAGGTGGGTGGTCTGGGTATGGCTCCAGGTGGCAATATCGGCGATGGCGTTGCCCTATTCGAGGCGACTCATGGCACGGCGCCCAAATATGCCGGTAAAGACATGGTCAATCCCAGCAGCCTGATCCTGAGCGGCGTCATGATGCTGGAATATATGGGCTGGCAGGAAGCGGCCGATTTGATCGTTGAGGCGATGACCAAGACGATCCAGGATAAGACCGTGACCTATGATCTGCACCGCCAGATCGAAGGCGCGACCAAGCTTAGCTGTTCAGAGTACGCCCAGGCAATCGTCAATAATATGTAACTCAAGTTGCAAATTAGATTGGTCCAATTTCATTCGCTATATGATTACAGATATAGATTTTGAAAAATTGGACCAATCTCGATTGAAGAACTGATGTTACTAGATTGGTCCAATTTCATTCGCTATTTGGTTTCGGATAAAGGTTATTAAAATTGGACCAATCTCAATTGAAGACTTGAACGAACCACCCCTTAAAGCATTGACTATCGGCGGGTCGGATAGCGGCGGCGCGGCCGGTATTCAAGCTGATCTTAAAACCTGGACGGCTCTCGGTATTTATGGGATGAGTGTGATTACGGCCGTTACCGCCCAGAACAGCCTCAGGGTGGAAGCTGTCCACTATCTCCCTCCTGATATGGTGGCCGCGCAAATCGATGCCGTTCTTTTTGATTATGGCGCTCAGGCAATCAAAACTGGTTTTCTGGGCCAGGTAGAGTTGATCGAACAGGTCGCCTGGCATTTGAAAGCCCACGAAGCAGGACCACTGGTGGTTGATCCTGTGCTCGTCAACCACAAAGGCCAGAGCATGTTTGGGGCCGATGTATTTACTGCTTACAACGAACATCTCCTACCCCTGGCCGACCTGGTTACGCCTAATTGGCGTGAAGCCGCTCTATTAGTTGGTGCGCAAATCAAAAATATTCCGCAGCCTAAAATACTAAACCAGTTCGCCCAGATGATCTGTGTAGCCGGCGCCGGACAGGTTTTAATCACCGGCGTCCCCGGCGAGAATGAAACAATTACAGACTGGTGGTATGACGGGTACGAACTGCATCCCTTTGAACAACCTAAAATCAATACCAACAATCGTCATGGTAGTGGAGACACACTCTCAGCCGCCATTTGCGCGAATCTAGCGTCGGGAATGGATATGGCGCAGGCCATAGAAAATGCCCAATCCTATACCGCGCGGGCGATAGCCGCCGCATCAACCTGGCAGCTTGGCCGTGGACATGGCCCGCTTTCCCACTTTGTGAATAAAATTCAGCAGGATTAAACCTCCTGATCCGGTGATCCAGTCACTTGTCATAGCGTGCAATTTTTGCTAATCTCTGTACATTCAGAACGTTTTGAACGCAGGGTAATCTTATGCACGATGCACTTAATGAAGTGAACGAAAGTACAGTCGCCGGTATCGGCCACCTGGCTCGCTTTTTTGGTTTTAGTGACGTGATGGGCCGGCTCTATGGCACCTTAATGCTCAGCCCTGATCCTTTGTCGCTGGACGATCTGGCGAGCAGCCTGAAAATCAGTAAAGGGTCGGTAAGCATGAATGTTCGCGATCTTGAACGCTGGGGCATGGCTAAGGAAGTTTGGGTTCGGGGCGATCGCAAGAAGTATTACAGCGCCGAATCCGATCTGTGGCAGGTGATTATGAATGTGATCGGCAGCCGTGAGCAGCGTGAAGTCCAGGTTGCTTTGGAAGTTCTCAACGAGAGTGTCAAGAAGCTGAAAACGGCCGAATCGGAACTAACGCCCGAAGAAGAGGAACTGGCGCGCTACTATTTAGAGCGTATCGCCGATTTACAAACTTTTTTCCAGGTGGCCCAACTGGCAATCACAACTGCCTTGAGCAAACAAAGCGAGCTGGGGCTTGACCTGGTAACCCAATTCGATATCAAATAAAACCAGCCTTTGCTATGCTGAAAATTGATCCTTCGTCGCCCAGCTAGCTCATTTGTGCTAAACTGGTTCCTACAAACGTTTCTTGGAGGGTGGATGAGTAATGTCACTGGAATTTGAACAACTAACTCCTTCCATCGCTGAGATGGCACGGGAGGCCGGGCATCGTCGTGAGAAACGAAACGATGAATTAGAGAAAGCGACCGCTCTTTTGCACGAATATGCTGATAAGTGGGAGCTGATTGATCAGCGCATAGACTGGGCGATCGAAAATTTCGATATGAAGTTCTATCGTTCGGCAAAACCCCTGCACAACGAACTGCCTCTGGATAAAGGTATCAAACCTCAGGAGCCGCCGGCGCAGGCCACCATAGTCGCCACGGACGGTTCGCAGATTGTGCCTGACCGCCATGCCTCCTTCCTTTATTACCTGATCAACATCGGCGCGATTACCTATTATCATGGCAGCGGTCGCCCCCCGGATGTGGCAGCTTTTCCGAAATTATCTTATCCGGGCGACAGCGACTCCGCAGAGGATGACGTCTTTACTGTTAGCAGCGATCTGGTGAGCATGCGCCGCGATGAGCGCGAGATCACTGTTCTGGCTGATCTGGTTAAGCGGGTACAGGGCGAACCGGGTCCGAAACTCGGGATTCTCGACCAACGTCTCCTATACTGGCCGATCGGCAACAGTGCACGCATACATGGGGAACGCATTGTATTTGAATGGCAAAAGGCGATGAGTGAGATAAATGATGCCGGCGGCTGGCTGGCCGGTTTTATTGACCGGTCGGGTAAGCACTCGGTATTGGCGATGCTGCACACGCTTGATCTTGAGAATTCCGGGCGAACAATTAAGGACCTATACGCGTTTGACGCAGATATCTATGGCGGTTTATCTGATACTGATCTTTTTGATGTCTTGCTCGGTCACGAAGAGCGGAGTGCGGTTTTTGTCGATATTTCGCTGCACAACAAAACTTTTAAACTGCGTGACCCTGGCAATGAAGTTTGTTTCTTCTACTTAAAAACGGGGCCGGGTGATGGGCAACTGGCGCGCGTTGATATACCCATGTGGGTAGCAGGCAAAAAAGAAGCGCTCAATTCTGTGCATGCGCTGCTGGTCGATCAATGCCGCATCATCGGCAATTACCCCTATGTGATCACCCGCGCAGATGAGATAGCCGTGGTCGGCCGTCGCGATCAGGAAGAGCTAGAAAATCGAATAGAGCTGCAGATGAATTCGCTGGGCATCTATCCATCAATCACAAGCAAGCAGCAGTCTAAGGAATATGCCCGCGCGCAAAAGTCGCGGTATGAAGGGTAAGGAGTATGAACGAGAATAGTCTGGAAATCGGCCGAGTTTTACGGGCCAATACGACCGGATTCGCCGTAGGCAGCCGCGTCAAGCAGTTGTCCGCCCCCGGCTTCGGCAGCCTGGTGAAAGCACAGCCTGCCGGCGAGCACGAAGTCATCTATGGCCTGATTTACAACATCAATATTGACGATGACCAGTTGATTCGCCGCCTAGTGATGGTTGAAACGCCACGTCCGGAAGTAATCGAAGACCAGCGCACTAATCGCATCCTGCCAATTGAAATGAGCGTGCTAGCCGTGGGCTATCGCATAAACGGGAACCTGCATTACAGCCTCCCACCCCGCCCCCCGTTAAACCTGGACCCGGTTATCCTGGTTGAAAACGCAGCGGAAATCAGACAATTTACCAACAACTTGGGTTACCTGCGCCTCATCCTGCGTGCGGAAGGTAGCCGCGTTCCCGTCGATCAACTGCTGGTCGCCCACATACATGATGTCTATCTGCGCAGGGGTGAGGACGTGGCCTGGGTTGTGTCCGTCGTCCGCGAGGTGATTGAGCTTTTGCGCAGCAATTATGAAGTCCTGATTCCAACCCTGGAAGCCTTAAGCAGCGCCATCCCTGGCCTGAATATGGAGACGGCCGAATGAGTGAACAAAATGAATCGCTGGGGTATATCGTTGGCGGCGGGCTGAAAGAAGGCTTGCGCGTACGCCTGACCGTTCCCGCAGACGAAGTACAGGAAGGGAGTTTTGTTGTTTGTGACAGCGATGAGTTCCGTTATTACGGTCTGGTCACCGACTTACAGTTAGGCGCTACCGACCCCCGTTTCGCGGATGAGGCCAGCGAACGCCTACAGCCAGCCATCAAGCAGGCGCTGCTGGGAAAGACACTTTTTACAACCCTGGAGATGTATTCCACGCTGATGATGGAAAGAGGGCCGGATTACATGTCCCCGGAACGTGCCGCCTTTGAAGAGGAAGTCGAACAAGGGGAAAAAGGACCTAAGCCGGTAAAGACTGTCCCGGCACATCATGCACAGGTACGAACCGCAAATGAAGCCGATGTGGCTATGATTTTCGGTAAAGACGGAGCAAAAAGACTTGTAATAGGCCATACAATTGAGCAAGGACACCCGATTCGCCTCGATTTGCAGCGCTTTGTCCAACGGTCCAGTGGCATCTTCGGCGCAACGGGTACAGGAAAGAGTTTCTTAACACGTATCGTGCTGGCCGGATTGATTTGCAAAGATGTCGCTTCAGCACTGGTCTTCGATATGCATAATGAATATGCCTTTGATGACCAGGATAGCGACAATCGGAATACCGTACGCGGGTTAAAGTACCTTTTTGGTCAGCGCGTTCAAGTTGCGGCTTTGGGCGCAGGCGCAACCGTTCGCGGCCATGCGCCTGATTTTACGCTGAATTTGGCAACCAGTGATTTCGAGACTGGTGATATCAAGTTCCTGGCTAACACCCTCAAACTCACTGATACAGCCTCTTATACACTCAATGCCCTGGCGCAATCATTTCATCAAGATTGGTTCGGAAACTTCATGGAAATGAATACGGAATGGGATATCGACGGTGAAAGTGACAAGAAACAGCCAGCGGCGGGTTCCGTTGCTGCGTGGGCTAGGCAAAACAACGTACACGAAGCTGCTGCCGAGGCATTACACATCCGTCTTAAAGAAATTTATGATAAACCCTATGTGAAAAGAAATCCGCCTGGTAATGCAGTCAAGGAAATTGTAGACAAACTGGAACACGGCCGTCATGTAGTCCTCAGTTTTGGCGACCATGAATCTGAGTTAGACTATCTTCTGGTTACCAATATTCTCACCCGTCGGATTCGGGAAAAATGGGTCGAGAAAACAAATAAGGCTAAAAAGGAAAGCTTGTTTGGTTCAGATCTAAGGCCTCTGGTAATCGCCGTGGAAGAGGCGCACAAATTACTCAACCCGCAGGTTTCCAATCAGACCGCCTTCGGCACTATCGCCCGAGAGATGCGTAAGTATTATGTGACCCTGCTGGTGATCGACCAACGGCCGTCGGGGATCGACGATGAAGTTATGTCCCAGCTGGGCACACGGATCACCGGCTGGCTGGGTGATGCCGATGACATACGCGCGGTCTTAACCGGTTTGGCAGGCCGGGAACAACTGCGGGGCATGCTCGCACGCTTACAGGAAAAAGAAGAAGTCCTGCTACTAGGCTGGGGCGTCAAGATGCCCATTCCTGTCCGCTCACGCCGCTATGACGACGATTTTTACAAAGAGATGAAAAAATGCGGCAATGAAAAAGGGGGGATCTCTCCCCTGCCCAGTAATTACGGCATTGAAGACGCCAATAATGATTTCTTTTAGCAACTAGCTCATGCCCCACTCTTAACCAAACAGAGCCGGGATTGTGCAGCCCCTTCCGATTGGCGCTCGAAATTGAAAAAGAGATAATCTCTTTATGGAGAGCGTAACAAACTTCCTGGGCCTGGTAAAAGAACTTATCGTTGGGGTCCTGCGCCTGGATCCCGCAGTATTCGAGGCCATTTTAGATTCCTCGGTTGCCGGGATAGTTCTAGATCTGATCATCCTTTTTCTTGCCGGTCTATCGGATACTATCGGACACAGCGCGGTCTTCTTCGCCAATCGCGTTCCCCGGCGGAGATTCCTTTTCGCCCTTGTTGTCGAAGCACTTGGCTTTGTCACCGGCGTATTTATCTGGGCTTTTTCGATTTGGCTCCTGGCCGGATTTCTTTTTAACGCTCAACAAAATTACGCCAACGTTGTCCGGACCGTCTCCCTGGGTTATGCCCCGCTGTTATTCGGTTTTTTGATCCTGCTGCCTTATCTGGGCAACATTATCTTTGTCATATTACGGGTATGGGTTTTGCTGGCGGTGTTGGTCGCTGTTTCGGTAGATTATAATTTTGGTTTTTGGCCGGCTTTTACCTGTTCTGTATTGGGATGGGCATTAATTACCTTTTTAGCGCGACTACCCTTCCTAAGAGTTGACCGAATCGACAGCTTCTTATGGCGTTTTTCAACCGGTGTCGATCAGGAACTGAACAGTAAAGAGGCGGTAGACCAGTTGATGCGGGAATTGCAGTCGGATTGGACCGGCGAGTCTGATCAATGAGTACAATCATAACCCCACTCGCCTACTTAATCGCGCTCGCCTTACTTCTCCTGATAGGCATGGCCTTGCTGGCCCCATTTGAATCTTTAGGCTGGTGGGCAGGATGGACTAAGCGTGACTTGCAGCCAAGCATTCAACTCGAGGAACTAAATCCTGAGGTTAACCCGGCTGCCATTTACATTGTCTATCTAACCGCGATTGGTGGTATTTCGGCCAATCTGTCATCGCGAGAACAAAGGTTCCTGGACCGCTTGGAAGCTGCATACCCAGAGAAAGTAGTCATTATCGATGATGTTTTTCCCTTCTCGGCAACCAACAACCCGCTTAATGGCGAGCGGCCGCTGGCCTGGCTGTGGCAGCGCCTGCACAACTCTCGTCTTGGCGGAAAAGCGAGTATATTTGCCACACTGATATTCGCGCGTAATCTTTTTCAAGTTGCGGTATCCGGCGATCCACGCTATGGACCGATTTATAATTTTGGCGTTGCTCGCGAACTGATCCGCAGTTTAATTCACCATGGTTACCCACCTAACAGCGGCATTCCCATCGCCGTCATGGGCTGGAGCGGTGGCGCACAAATCGCTGTCGGCGTTGCCCCTTACCTGCATCAAGCCTTGGGAGCACCCATCAAGATTGTCTCAATTGGCGGAGTCATTTCTGACGATCCCGGCCTGGATCAGGTGGAACACCTCTACCATATTCAAAGTACTATTGACCAATATCCGCGTATCAGTGAACTGCTCTATCCTGGTCGCTGGCGCATCATGCGCCATTCTCACTGGTACCGAGCAGAAAATGGTGGCCGCATATCGGTGATCAATCCCGGGCCAATGCGCCACACGGGTAAAGGGGATTACCTCGATCGCAACACGCTTCTGGCCAACGGGCAAAGCAACCTGGATAGAACGGTTGAGGTTATCGTCGCCGCCTTAGAACAAACGCCTATACCGGAATTAACGGCCGATTACACACCCACTGCATCTTCACCTGAAGCCAAACAATCGCAAACATAAAGAGAAAATCCGCCAAACGAAAAACAATTGTGAGAGCGGGATAAGAGGAGGAACCATGGTTTTCTCCGCGGCGTCTTTGCAACTGACTGACACCGGCAGGTAACACAGACTGCCTGGTAAACAGTCCGGATCAGCCGAGGTTAATGCGTTTGCCCTCCGGCAAACATGAGGTACGATCCTTTAATATGTAAAAAATATTTTCTGTGTAAAAGGATAGAAAGATGAAGAAACTTAGCCTGATAGTATTGTTCATGTTGGTCGCATCATTTGCGCTGGTTGCTTGTGAAGCCATGCCAACCAGCGAGGAACCCGTTGTCTCTGAATCTGAAGAAACGACGACTGATGCCGGTCAGGAACCAGTCGAGGTAACTGAAGTACCTGCAGTTGATGAAGCCGGTGAAGCGGTGACCGAAACCCCTGTAGAAGAGGAATCCACTGAAGCCGCCGGTCGCGTCATTACCGCCTGGGTTGGCCCGGAATTAGCAGACTGCGTGGGTGTTGCCCCGCAAAAGTGCATGCAGGTCAAGACCAATCCGGACGGAGAGTACACTTTATTCTATGACCAGATTGACGGATTTGATTACCAGGAAGGATATGAGTACGAGATTCAGGTACTGGTAGAACCGGTAGCCAATCCCCCGGCGGATGGCTCAGCCTTAAAATACACCCTGGTAGAAGTCGTCAGTCAAACACCAGTCACCGCGGGACAGACTGAAGAAGGCCTTATGCCGGCAACAGCGGATTTAACTCTTGAAGGACCCACATGGCTATTGGATAGCTATATGGATATTGAAGGAAACATGACCGCACGGCTGCCCGAGACGCGGGTGACAATCAATTTTGCTGAAGGTGAAGTGAACGGCACCGCCGGCTGCAACAACTACTTCGGCCCTTATGAAGTCGATGGCAACAGCCTGACAATCGGCCCCCTGGGCAGCACGATGATGATGTGTATCCAGGACGACACAGCCACTCAGGAGACCGCCTTCCTGGCCAATCTCGGCAATGTCGCCAGCTATGATATCGTTAACAATCAGCTGCAACTAATCGATGCCGATGGGAACACAATCCTGGTCTTCAATGTCGAACAATCGATTCCACTCGTTGGGACGGAATGGAAGGTAACCGCCTACAACAACGGTCAGGAAGCTGTTGTATCTGTGCTCGCAGATTCTGAGATGACAGCGCTCTTTGACGAAAATGGCCTGGTTTCCGGATCGGCCGGATGTAATAACTACCGCGCTTCATTTGAAACCAGCGCGGAAACCATCACTATCGGTCCCGCCGCTTCCACCCGCAAACTGTGCCCTGCACCGGAAGGTATCATGGATCAGGAAGCCCTCTATCTGGCCGCTTTGGAAATGGCGGCGACCTATGAAATTGATGGCTCGCGGCTGGATATGTACGATGTCGATGGCGCGCGCGTGGTCCAGTTTGAAGCAGTCAATGCAGTTAGCGAAGTCGTTGACAACACGGCCGAAAGCGTAGAGGCACCGGCAGCTACCGTGGAAGAGTCAGATAGCGCAGCAGCAGCCGGATCAATAGAACTCAGCGGCAGCAGTTGGCAGTGGATACAGATGGTAACCCCGGTGGAAACCGTAACCGTGGACAATCCCGCCAATTACCTGCTGCAATTCATGCCTGAAGGTCTGGTTTCCATTCAGGCTGATTGTAACAGCGGCAACGGAACCTACGAAGTTGACGGCAGTTCTGTAAGTATCAACATCACGTCCACGACGCTGGCGCTTTGCCCGGAGGGTTCCTTAAGCGATCAGTTCATTCGCAGCCTCAATGCGGCAGCGATTGCCTTCGAGCAAGACGGTAATTTGTTCTTAGACCTCTTCGCTGATGGGGGAACCATGGAGTTTGCTCCAAACTAAACCTTTGAAGCATTAACCCTAATCTTGAAGATTTAAGCTTAAGTAGAAGGGCGAACAACCCTGCCGGTCATTCATTCCGGCGGGGTTGTTTTTGCCAATTACGGCCGTTGTATTAACGGGTAACGAGAAACCCCACACTCCGATTGCCCTCC
>Ga0316576_10000134_pt1 | contig 28730 bp, 18 predicted proteins | sample S0NA_FD_203075 | JGI IMG/M metagenome (GOLD analysis project Ga0316576, IMG submission 203075) | Rhizosphere microbial communities from salt marsh grasses in Alabama, United States - S0-2_050615r3r5 | ecosystem: Host-associated > Plants > Roots > Rhizosphere | place: USA: Alabama | collected...
GCCGCGAGCAGCCACGTGGCCGCGTCAGGGTCGGGGTCCTCCGCGTGACGGGCCCACACCGCGAGGCCCAGGTGCCTCAGCCCGGGGAGGCCCCGGCAGCGAGAGAGCACCTCGACCTGGCCCGGGTCGTGGCCCACCCCCTCCGTGAACCCGAGCGGCTCGCCGATCTCCAGCCGCTCCAGGGGCCAGGGCTCCGCGCTGTCCGCGATGGGCAGGGCCACCTCGAGGCTCGGGCCGGTGAGCTCGCGGAGCGCCGGGAACACCGCGGGCCGGAAGAACCCGGGCGGGCAGTAGCCGCGCAGCTCGAGCGCCTCGAAGGTGCACCAGCCGGGGTGCCCGGCGAGCCGCTCGGCCTGCGCCGGCGTGCGTAGATCGAGGCGCCCGGCCACCGGGAAGCCGCGGGCGTAGCGCAGCCCGCCCTTGCGCAGCACCGGCTGCAGGTCGCCGAGCCAGGCGTGAGCGTGCGTCTCGAGGAGCTCGCGCACGCGTCGGCGCTGGGCGGCGCCGGGCCGCGGCTGGAGCTGGAGCACGATGAGCTCCCCGCGGGGGTCTCCCGACTGCGCGAGCAGGTCGGCGTAGACCAGCCTGAGCTCGTCCGAGCCCGGCTCCCGCGCGATGGCGGCGAGGAGCTGCTCCGCGGAGCTCTCGCTCGCGCCCCGGTCCATGAGAGCTGCGACGCGGTCGCACAGGTGCGCGGCCGACGCGGGCAGCGTCGGCGATCCCTCGGCGTAGCGGCGCGAAAGCGCCTCGCGCGCCGCCGTGAGGCGCTGCTGCAGCCACTCGCGGCTCGTGGGCCAGCGGAGCCGCGCCGCCGGCTCGTCGCCGGCCTCGACGAGGATCGCCAGGGTGCGCGGGTCGGAGCTCTCCACCAGCAGGTTGAAGGCGAGCTGCCAGGTGCGGTTGCCAGCCCGTCGCAGCAGCGGCTCCGGGGGGCGGGTGACCAGCCGGGCCAGGGCCATGGCGAGGCGCGGGTCCTCGCCGAAACGTCGGCGCAGCGCCTCGAGCTGGGCCAGCGTCTCGGACGGTGAGCCGCTGCCCAGGGCGGGCAGCAGACGCGGGAGGTCGAGGGGCGAGCCCTGCTCGGCGATGCGCTCCCATCCATCGCGCGGCACCGGCTTTCCCTGCGGCGAGAGCCGGTCGACGAGCCCGGCGATCCGCGGGGCGCGGCTCTTGCGCCAGGCGGCGAGGAGCGCCGTCAGCGCCGCCCCCGCGTCGCCGCGCTCCAGGGAGAGGACCGCGCGCTCGAGCTGGGCCCCGAGCCCCTCGATGGCGTCGCGGTCCTCGCGCCGCGACCCGGGCTCCGATGCCTCGGGCAGGCCCTGCAGGGCGCGCTGGATCACCGCCTGGGCCGAGGGGTAGTCCACGCTCCACTGCAGCTCGCGCAGGGCCCGCGCCGCCGCGCCGTCGTCTCCCCCGGCGGCGGCGATGGCGCCGAGCACCTGGGCGCAGGCGTTGCCCACCCGGGCCGAGCGTGGCCCGAGGCCCGGGACCTTGACGAAGCAGGCGGCCGCGGCGCGCCCCAGGGCCTCGATTAGCCCCGTCCCGACCCCGGGCGAGGCGGCGCACCAGAGCAGCCCCTTGAGCACGTGGCCGTTCGGCCCCTCGAGCAAGCGGTAGCTCTGACGCAGGCGATCGGCCGGCGTCTGCGCCAGCAGCTCGAGCCAGCGAGTCAGCTCATCCGCGAAGGCCCCGGACCCGATGGCCTCGAGCCGGGCGTGCGCCTCGTCGAGCCAGACACGGGGCGGACGCGAGCGGCCGCCGAGCTGGAGCGCGTGGGCCACCAGCGCCTGCCAGGCCGGCGCGTCGTCGAGCTTCTGCCTGGCGGCGTCGGACCAGGGCTCGCCGCCCTCGATCTCCACCGCGGGCGCCGGGGGCGGCTTGCCCAGAAGCTCCTCCAGCCGCACGGCGATCTTCCGGTGGCCGTGCCAGTCGCTGTAGCGCGCCCGGGTCTCGCGCAGCAGGCTCTGCAGCCGCGGCGAGAGGCCCTGCTGCTCCACGTGCCGCTGCACCTGGCTCAGCACGGTGAGCATGGGCAGGCGCGGATCCTCCCGGGCCAGGGCCACCAGCTCGGCCAGGTCCTCCTCGGCGAAGGGCAGGCGGCGCCGGAGCAGGCGCTGCAGCAGACCCCGGAGCAGCCCCATGTGGTGGAAGTCGGGCGCGGCGTCGTAGGCCGCCCAGGCCAGGTTGCCCTCGTAGCCCGGCTTGGCGGCGATGAAGCGGATGCGGGCGCAGAGGGCGCGGATCTGGCGCAGCTGGGCGGCGGCGTCGCCCGACATGATTCGCTGGCCGGCCGGGAGCTCGTCGACGGGGACCTGGTCGTGCTCCTCGAAGCGCGGGAAGGCCTGGCCCAGCAGCTCGGAGATAGTCCGCTGGGGCTCGTCGTCGGCGGCCGCGCGGAACCCGTCCAGCGGGCGTGGCATGGGCGCCTACCCGCGCTCCAGGAGGCGCCGCACCTCGCCGTGCGCTCCGAGCACACGGACGCGCAGCGGCGTCTGGCCAGGCAGGGCGTGGGTCGCACAGGCCAGGCAGGGGTCGTAGGCGCGGAAGGCCATCTCCACCCGGTCGAGGATCGCCTCGTCCACGGCGCCGTTCTTGATCAGGCGCTCCGCCGCGCGCTTCACGCTGAGGCCCATGGCGGCGTTGTTCTGCGCCGTGGCGACGATCAGGTTGACCTTGCGGACCATGCCCTGTCTGTCGGTCTGGTAGTGGTGGTACAGGGTGCCCCGGGCCGCCTCCACCACCCCGACGCCCTCGTCGGGCGTCCCGTCGGGGACACGGCGCACGTCCGTCGAGGTCACCTCGGGGTCGCGGGCCAGCCCGTGCACCGCCTCGGCCAGGTGCATCAGCTCGACGAGGCGCGCCCAGTGGAAGGCCAGGGTGTGGTGCACCGGGTGCACGCCGAAGGTCTCGTAGAGCTCGCGGCGCGCCTCCTCGGCCAGCGGCGTCGACATCGCTCTGGCCACGTTGAGCCGGGCGAGTGAGTTGACGCGGAAGACGCCGCTCTGCGGGCCGTCTGTCAGGCCGGCGAACCCCTTGGCCCGCAGGTAGGGGAACTTGAGGTAGCTCCAGGGCAGGACGCGCTCGGCGATGTGCTCGAGGTAGTCCGCCCCGGCGAAGCGGCAGAGCTCGGCGCCGGAGGGCTCGATCACCCGCACCTCGCCGTCGTAGTACTCGGCGCACCCCTCGGCGTCGACCAGGCCGGCGTAGTGGGTCTCGTTGTAGTAGATGTCGCCGAGGATCATCTCGCGCAGCGGCGGCGCGGCGAGGATGCCCTCGCGGAAGAGCTCCAGGGCGTCCCGGGCCAGGGCGAGCAGCTCGTCGGTCCAGGGCAGGATCTGCTCCCGCTCGACCTCGGAGAGCGGCTTGCTCATGCCGCCGGGCAGGGCAGCGACGGGGTGGATCGGGTGTCCGGCGATGATCCCCTGGATGCGCTGGCAGTGCCCGCGGACGGTGAGCACCCGGCGCCCGAGCTCTGGCCCGACCTCGGCGATCAGGCCGAGCAGGTTCCGTCGGGCGGCGGGCGCCTCGGGCCCGGGGATGAAGTCCGGCGCCGCGAGGGCGAAGAAGTGCAGCAGGTGGCTGTGGGCCAGGTGCGCGTCGAGGTACAGGCGGCGCAGCTTGATCGCCGCCGGGGGAGGCTCGACGCCGAACACCGCGTCGGCGGCCTTGGCGCTCGCCATGTGATGCGCGCCGGGGCAGACGCCGCAGATCTTCGGCGTGATGCGGGGCAGCTCCTCCACCGGGCGTCCCTCGAGGAACCGCTCGAAGCCCCGCAGCTCGACCACCCGGAACAGGCAGTCGGCCACGTTCCCCTCCTCGTCGAGGTAGATGTCGATCTTGCCGTGCCCCTCGAGCCGGGTGATGGGCGAGATGCTGATCGTCCGCTCAGCCATCGTTGCCTCCTGCCTTGAGCGTCCTGCGCCCCGGGGAGTCCGGTGAAGTGGGGCGGATCGCGAGAGACACCGGGTAGGTGAAGCGGTAGAGCGTGCCCAGCGGGTCGGGGATCGACCGGGCCGGGTTGACGATCTGGTGCACGGGCATCTCCCAGTCACCGCGCGGACCGGGGAGCACCGCCAGGGCGCTGGTCAGCTCGGCGGCCGGGTCGAGCTGGCGCGGCAGGGGGCCAAAGCAGCCCCTGCAGGGCATCCGAACGCCGATGCACCGGGCGCCACAGCCTCCGCGGGTGGCGACGCCGGCGCAGGCGATGCCCTGGTCCAGCAGGCAGCTCCCGTCGTCCGCGCCCGGCGCGACCTGGTGCACGCGGACGAAGCGCTCCACCGGGCGGCGCCGGCGCGTGCCGCCCCGGGGGCACTCCTCGCACAGCGCGCGCGACGAGGCGAGGACGGTCCCCGTGGGCGGAGGCGGCTCGCCGGCGGCGAGGCCGCGGACCAGCGCGACGAGGTCCATCACCCGCTCTGGCGTGGGCGGACAGCCGGGGAGGAACAGGTCGACGTCGGTGACCTGGTGCAGCGCGCGGACCGTGTGCTGCAGCTCGGGGAGCCCGCCGCTCTCCCAGTCGGGGCGGGCGTTGTCGGGGTTATCGGTGCTGGCGGTCCGGGCGTAGACCGTGTCCAGCAACGCCCCGCGATCGGCGACGTTGGCCAGGCCGGGGATGCCGCCGAAGCAGGCGCAGGAGCCGCAGGCCACCAGCACGCGGCACTTCTCCCGCATCAGCAGCGCGTCCTCCTCCTGCTCCGCGGTGCGTACCGCGCCGTTGAACACGCCGACGTCCACGCTCCCCGGCGCCAGCTCGCGCAGCGCGGAGCGCTTGAAGTCCATGGCGACGGGCCAGTAGACGAACTCGACGAGCTCGGCCACCTCGAGCAGCGCGCCCTCGATGTCGAGGATCGCGACATCGCACCCGCCGCAGGCCGCCGCCCAGTTGATCGCCAGCTTCACCTTGCCTGCCATGACGGCATCCCTCCTTCGACGACCGACGCCCCCGGGCGCGTCAGGGGGCTGGGACCGAGGGCGAGGAGCTCGTCACGCTTCTGGTTGACGAGCTCGACGAACCGGGGCCCGTGGATCAGCCCGATGTTCTCGAAGACCAGCCGCGCCTCCTCCAGCCCCATCTGGCCCATCAGCGAGCGGGCGAGGCTGACGCGCTTTTCGGCGAGCCAGTTGCCCCACATGTGGTGGCAGGAGTTGTGCGGACAGCCGGCGACGATCACCCCGTCGACCCCCATGCGGAACATCTCGAACAGCAGGCCGGTGTTCACCGAGCTCGAGCAGCGGATGCGCAGCGGCCGAAAGCACGTGCTCGCCTCGATGCGGAGGATCCCCGCCATGTCCACGCCGCCGTAACCGCACCAGTAACAGAGCAGGGCGAGGATCCGCGGCTCCCCGGCCGGGGCCTCGCGGAAGGCCTCGCGCACCTGGGCCAGGATCACGTCGTCGGAGAAGCCGCTCAGCGAGGCGGCGTGGGCCGGGCAGGAGGCGGCGCACATGCCGCAGCCCTGACAGAAGGCCGGGTCGGCCACGGTCCCGTCGTCGGTGGCGCGGATCGCGCCGTGGGGACAGACCGAGAGGCAGACGCCGCACCCCGAGCAGCGCTCGCGGTCGATCTGGCAGAAGTGCTTGACCGGCTGCTTGAGCCCGGCGGAGAGCGCGTCGATGGCGCGCAGGGCGGCGGCGCTGCCCTGCTCCACGGCCTGCTGTATCGTCTTTGGGCCCGCGGTGGAGCCCACGGCGTAGACCCGGTCGACGAAGGTCTCTGTCGGGCGCAGGGCCCGGGGCTGCTGCTCGATGGGGAAGCCGAAGCGGTCCAGGGGCACGCCCAGCTCCGGCGCGACGAAACCGGGCAGCTGGGGCTCCTGGGCGCAGGCCAGCACCACCAGGTCGCACTCCAGCGAGGTGTGCTGCTCGTCCGGATCGGCCTCCTCGTCCTCCTCGCGCGCGAGCAGATCGACCTGCACCGCGAGCCCCTCGTCGCCCTCGTCGATGCGCGCCACCTCGCCGTTGACGAAGGGCACCCCCATGGAGCGCAGGTCCTGGTGCAGCTTCTCCAGCGCACGCTCGTAGGCGCGGAAGTCGCGGTAGTAGACCACCGAGACCTCGGTCATCGGTGCGACGGTGGCGACCCGCTTGGCCTGCTTGGCGGTGACCGCGCAGCAGGTCTTGGAGCAGTAGGGCACGCCGGCGCGGCTGGAGTCGGGCGAGACGCGGGATCCCGCGCACTGCACGAAGCAGACGTGCTCGACCTCCTGACCGTCCGAGGGCCGGCGTAGCCCTCCCGGCGCGTGGAGGATGCTCTCGAACTCCAGGGCGGTGACCACGTCGGGGTGCCGGCTCCCGTCGGCCCGGATCGGCGCGAGGCCGGGGTCCCGCTGCCGCGTCCCGGTGGCCAGGATCACCGCGCCGACGCGTCGTTCGATCTGGGTTGGCTGGGCGGTGAGGTCGATGGCCCCGGTGGGGCAGGCCTCGGCGCAGGCCTCGCAGCCCTCGGGGCAGGCCTGCCGCGAGACGACGTAGGCCTCGGGGAGCGCCCGGGGGAAGGGGCGGGAGATGGCCCGGTGCCCGTTCACCGGGACCGGGCAGGCCTCGGCGCACTTGCCGCAGGCGAGGCAGCGATCGGCGTCCACGTAACGCGGGTCACGCTCGATCACCACGCGGAAGTTTCCCTCGCGCTTGACGATCTGCTCGACGCGGGACGAGGCGTGCAGCTGGACCAGGGGGTTGAGCAGGGCCTGCTGGGCGTGGGCCGGACCGATGCAGGTCTGCTCGCAGGTCGAGGGCCAGGACTCGTTCTGGAACACCGTGGGCAGCTCGCACAGCACACCGCCGACCCAGGGGGAGCGCTCCACGAGCAGGGCCTCCACCCCGGCGGCCCCGAGGTCCCGGGCCGCGGCCAGCCCGGCCGGCCCGGCGCCGACCACCAGCACGCGGTTGCGCAGCTCCACCGGCGCGGGGGAGCGCGGGGTGGCCTGTAGCCGGGCGTGGGCCATACGGAGCATGTCCCGGGCCTTGGCGCTGGCGGCTCCGCGGTCCGTGCGGTGGATCCAGGCGCACTGCTCGCGGAGGTTGACCACCTCGACCAGCGCCGGGTCGACCCCCCCGTGCGCCGCGGCGGCGAGCAGGCGCTGCTCGGGGAGCTTCAGCGACATCCGCGGCGAGCACGCGCCGACGAGCAGCCGGCTGATGTTGTTGTCATGGATCTCCTCGGTCAGGCGACCGAGCTCCGCGGCGCCGCACATCCGCTCGAGTCGGCGCACGAACAGGACGTCCTGCAGCCCTCTGGCCACGGCCTCGAGTGACTCCAGGTCGACGTGGTCCGAGATCTGCCCGACGCAGTCGCAGAGGTAGACGGCGATTCGACTCATCACGCCCTCCAGGGTGCAGGGCATCTTAGCCCCGTGGAACGGCGCGATCTAGCCGCGAGCGGAGCGGGGGGCCAGCTCGCCTCGCAGAGCGAGCAGGCCTCACGGGACCCGCGGAGCGAGCAGGCCTAGCGGCGGCGGAGCAGGACCAGGGCGAGGCCGAGGAGGGCGAGCAGCGGCAACGGAGGGAGCTTCGGGGTCGCGGCGACGGAGCAGGCGCAGCCGCTGTCGCCGACCTCGTCCGGAGTCGCCGGGCTCGCGGACGCGCCATCGAGGGCGGGCACGCCCGCGTCGGGGGAGGGGCCAGAGGCGTCGGGGGGGATCAACGGCGGCTCCTCGAGGGTCAGGGCCATGGTCAGCTTGTACGACGAGTCGTTGGCGCCGATGTTGAGGGGGATGATGTAGTAGGTGTTTCCCGGATCCAGGCGGTTCTTGCTGTCATTGCGGGTCAACGTGATCGTGCTCTGCGTGTTGGGGAGGACCACGTCGTAGACCGCCTTGGTGCCGGCGAAGCTCACCGGGCTGCCCTTGCGGATGTAGGCGCCCAGGGTGGAGGTGGAGCCGGGGTAGCCCCAGTTGCGCGAGAGGTTGATGTGCAGCTCTGTCGCCTCCGCCGGCACCTCGACCTTGTACTGCACCGGGCCCGGCACCACCGCCAGCGGCATCGAATCGGTCCCCATCAGGTAGCCCTTGCGCTCATCGCCCTCGGCCAGCGGGACGATCCGCGAGCAGTCGTCCAGCCCGCGGGCGGTGAACTCGGCCTTCGCCGCCGGGACCAGCGCGGGGGCCTCGTTCGCCGCGACGGCGAGGAACATCGCCGCCGTGTCGGCGAAGGTCGCGTGCGAGTCGAGGGCGACCAGCGTCTTGTACAGCACATGGTCGAACAGCGCCTTGTCCTGGGCCTGCTCGCGCACCGACCAGGCGGCCTGGCCCCACATCAGGCCCTCCTGGTGCGACTCTCCCGTGAGGTAGGTCGGGCAGGAGGCGTTCCCCTTCAGGGTGCGGATCCCGCCGTTGCCGGCGTACTCCCCGACGACGGGGTCGCCGGCGAAGGCGCTGGAGAACAGGTCGGCGAAGGCCTCGTTGAGCGACATCGGCATCATGTTGAAGCCGAGCTCGTCGAGGTCCGCCGACAGGTCGGAGGTTTCGTCGACAACCGAGTGCGTGAACTCGTGGTAGATCACGTCGGCGTCGTAGGCGAAGTCCCGCTTGCCCTGACCGAAGGTCAGGTCGCCCTTGCCGTCGCCGTCAATGTCGCCGAAGAAGGCGTTGTACAACCCCTGGGTGTTGCCGTTGCTGTTTTCGTAGTTGAAGTTGACGGCGACCTTGATCTGCTGTGTCGCCCCCTTGCGGGCGAAGCCGAAGCTGCTCGCCAGCCAGCGGTGGAACAGGTCGACGTGGTAGTAGGCGTGGACCTCGGAGAAACCGTCGATGAAGCTGGGCTCATCCGGCACGTCCAGGTAGTTGCCGGTCGCGGCGTCGGGGACCGCGTACCGCGAGCAGACCAGGGTGCCACCAGAGTAGCCGCAGCTGCGGACATCGGCGTGCTCCCCGCTGAGCTCCGCGCTGGTGGCCAGGCCGTCGAGCTGGACCTGCTGCACCGTACCCACGCTCGGGTTGGGCGTGTAGGCCTTGCCCACCACCGGGTGGAGCGTCGCGGCCGCGCTGAGCACCTGCCCCGTCGTCGCGTCGATCACGACCCGCCAGCCGCCGAGGGGGCGCGGGCGGAAGACGTCGAGGGCCCAGGCCGAACGCAGCTCGCCGGCCAGGCGCCAGTACCCGGAGCGGGCGTCGCGCACCTTCGCGCCCGGCACCAGCCGCTCCACGGCCTTTGTGGCCTCCTGCCGTCCGAGCACCGCCGCGCCAGAGCCCGCCGCTCCGTCGAGTCGACCGGAGGCGGCGACGATCTTTCCGCCGAGGATCAGGACCGAGAGGTTGGCGTTGAGCACGGGCAGCCGGTCAACGCTTCGACCGATCCGCACCACGCGTCCCCCCTTGAGCGGGATCTCCCGGGTCACGGCGAGGTCGGCCCCGGCAGGCACACCGAATTGGGTGGCGTGGGCCTTGACGTAGGTCAGGGCAGAGGAGCCCTCGGGACCACGGACCGGGTGGTTCAGGTCGGTCCAGGTCTTGGCAAGGGCGGAGGTGGACAGGAGGATGATCGACAGAACGACGAAACGGCTTGTGATCATGGTCCTTTTCTTTGTGGGATCAGGGTTAAGTCATAAACACATAGTAAGACATAGAGGGGGTTCTGCTCCGTGGGACGACAGAATGATAGCTGGTGCTCCCAGGTGATCCAGGTAAAGAATTGTATAGCTCTACAGTATCAACGGATTCGATGGACCGTTGCGAGCAGGACGAGCAGTAGCACCACGAACGGGGTGCCACCGACGCGACGCGGCTCCCACACCACCGCACATCCCCCCCCCTCCACCGGCACGCAGGCCAGCGCCTGGCACTCGAAGCCCTCGGGGCAGGGCTTGAGCGACGAGCAGCCCACCGTGCAGGCGCCGCCCCGGCACAGGCCGCTCGCGCAATCCTCGTCGGCTTCACAGGGTGCCCCGGTCTCCGCCCCGGGCTGAAGGGCGACGGCGACCTGCGCGCTCCCCACGTTGCCCTCCGCATCGAGGGCCGCGACCTTGAACGTGTGGCTGCCGCTGGTCAGCCCCTGGACCGTGAACTCGTACGGGGGCTGGCTCAGCTCCCCTTCCTTGCCCCCGTCGAGCTCGAGAGACACGCCGGTGACGGCCTCGTTGTCCGTCGCCGTCGCCCGCACCACCAGCTGCCGGGGCACGAGGTCGCCCTCCTTCGGCGAGAGAATGCTCACCACCGGAGCCTCGGTGTCGATGGGCTCGCCGGCGTAGAGGTCCCCCTGCGCCTGCTGAACGATCCAGCTCTGGTAGACATCGACCCGCGTGTCCAGCGCGGTGCCGTAGGGCGTGCCACACTCGCCGGCCGAGCCCGCCGAGTGCACGCCGATCAGCCGCTCCTCCCCGTCGCGCTCGGCGTAGGTCGGCCCTCCCGAGTCCCCCTTGCAGGTCGCCGCCCCGGCGGTGTTGTTGAACTCGATGTGCTGGCTCGAGACCTGGGAGATGAAGTTGGTGCCGACCCGGGTGACCCCGGGGAGCTCGGAGGTGCCGCCCCAGCCCCTGCCAACCACGATGATCGTCTCGCCCACGCTTGGCGCCTCGCTGGTGATCAGCGAGGGGACGATGCCCGGGACCTTCTGCTTGAGGCGCACGAGGGCCAGGTCCCGCTCCCAGAACCCCCCGCTGATCATCGGCGTGACCACCACGGCCTCCGCCTCGTAGTCCAGCCCACGGTGGTCGGTGAAGGTCAGGGGGAGCTCGGGGGAGGTGTAAGGCGCATCCCTGCAGACGCAGTGGGCGGCGGTCAAGACGGTGCGCCGTCCGACGAGGGTGGCCGTGCAGCCCGAGGCGTACTTGGAGACGATCCCGCCCACGGCGCTGTGGGCCGTGTCCACGGTGCCGCCGAAGACCCCGGCCCGCGCCAGGCGCAGCTCGGGATCCGCCTCGTGCGTGCAGGCGGGGATCAGCAGGACCAGGGCGGCCATGAAGCATGAGGGGCGCATGACCCGATTGTAGCTCTGTTGCCCGGGGGGTGCCCCCCGTTCGTCCACAGCGCGGAGGAAGGAGTATAATCGGCCCGTGTTCCGCTCCAGGCTCTTCAGACAGCTGTTCCTCACCATCTGTCTCCTGGTGCTCACGGTCTCCGCGGCGTTCTATTTGTTCTCCGTGCCGCTGATCCGCGCGACCACGTTCCGGCAGCAGGAGGCCGCGGCCCGGGCGCTGTTGGACAGCGTCTACGACCAGGTCAGGGCGGCCCACTCCAGCATCGAGGCCTACCGGCGCTCGGCGCTCGCGGCCCACAAGCGCGAGCTGGAGCGGCTCGTGGCGATCCAGGAGGGCTACCTGCGGGCACAGCTCGCCCGGGTGCGGTCCGGCAAGATCTCCGGGGCCAAAGCCCGACGGGAGGCGCTCGAGGAGATACGCGGCTTTCGCTACGGGAACAACGACTACCTCTGGGTCTCGGACTACCGCTCGGTGCTGATCTCGCACCCCGACCCCAAGCTGCACGGCGCGGACTTCTCGAAGGTCAGGGACATCAAGGGCAACCTGATCGTGCCGCCGATGGTGGAGGTCGCCCTGCGCCACGGCCAGGGCTTCACCAGCTACTACTGGCGCCGGCTGGGCCAGCGCGAGCCGGTGGAGAAGCTGACCTTCTCCAAGAACTTCCCCGAGTGGAAGTGGGTCATCGGCACCGGGGTCTACATAGACGACATCGAGCGGGAGGTGCAGGAGCGACGGCGGACCATGCGCGGCGAGCTGCGTCAGCTCCTGGGCCGGTTGAAGATCGCCCGCACCGGCTACCTGTTCATCTTCGATCGGCAGCAGCAGATGATCATCCATCCGAGCCCCACCCTCGAGGGCTCCAACATCTCGAAGCTCATCGATCCGGCGTCGGGTGAGCCCATCGGCCGCGAGCTGATGGCCGCGGCCCGCCGCGCGGACAACACGCTGCACTACAAGTGGGACAGGCCCGACGACCCTGGACACTACGTCTACGACAAGATCTCGTGGACGCGTCACTTCCCGGGCTTTGGCTGGTACATCAGCTCCTCGGTCTACGTCGACGAGCTGCAAGCCGAGGCCCAGCGCCTGAGGAACCGGATCCTGCTCATCGCCGTGGTCGTGCTGCTGCTCTCGACCCTCGTCGCCTACCTCTTCATGGGGCGCCTCCTGCGGCCCATCGAGCACCTCTCGGCCGTCGCCCGGCGCGTGCAGCAGGGAGACCTCGAGGCGAAGACCGAACTTCAGCGGGACGACGAGCTCGGCGTGCTGGCCTCGGCCTTCAACGCCATGGTGGAGCGGCTGCGCCAGAACATCACCGACCTCGACCGCAAGGTGGTCGATCGCACCCGGCAGCTCGCGGACAGGAACGAGGAGCTGCGCCGTTCCCAGGCGCGGGCCCTCGCCTCGGAGCAGCGCGCGCTGGAGGCGAGCCGGGCGAAGAGCGCGTTCCTCGCCACCATGAGCCACGAGATCCGCACGCCGATGAACGCGATCATCGGCATGACCGGCCTGCTGCTGGACAGCCCGCTGACCCGCGAGCAGCGCGATCAGGCGGAGACGATTCGCACGAGCGGCGACGCCCTGCTCGTGACGATCAACGACATCCTGGACTTCTCCAAGATCGAGGCCGGGCGGATGGAGCTCGAGCGCGCCCCCTTCGATCCGCGCGAGTGCGTCGAGAACACCCTGGAGCTGCTGGCGCCGCGGGCGTCCGAGAAGGGGCTCGAGCTGGTCGGGACAGTGGAGGACAGCGTCCCGGCGGCGGTCCTCGGCGATCACACGCGCCTGCAACAGATCCTGATCAACCTGGTGGGCAACGCGCTGAAGTTCACCGAGCGCGGCGAGGTCGTGGTGACGGTGCGCGCCTCGCGCGTCGACGGCGACGTACGCCGGGAGCTGCGTTTCACGGTGCGTGACACCGGAGTGGGCATCCCCAAGGATGCGCGGGCCCGGCTCTTCGAGCCCTTTTGCCAGGGCGACTCCTCCACCGCGCGCCACTACGGCGGGACTGGCCTCGGCCTGGCCATCTGCCGCCGGCTCTGCGAGCTGATGGACGGCCGCATCTGGGTCGAGAGCACAGTGGGCCAGGGCAGCACGTTTCACTTCACGGTCCTGACCGAGGCCGCGGAGGCGAAAGAGACGCGCCAGAAGCTGCTCTCGGTGCGACCGGGCCTCGAGGGGAAGCAGGTGCTGGTGCTGTGCGACAGCGCGGCGGGCCGCGAGTCGCTGGCCGGCCTGATCCGGACCTGGGGCATGCGGCCGCGGATTGCGTCCTCGCGCGACGAGGCCCTGGCCTGGCTCCGCGCCGGTGAGGCTTTCGACGTCGCCCTGGTTCACGCGGAAGCCGGGGCGGAGCTGGCGCGGGCAGTCGGCGAGGGTCGGGATCTGCCCCTGGTCCTGCTCTGCTCCCCCGGCCATCGCGACACCGCGGGCGTCGCCGCCTCGGTGGTGAGCAAGCCGGTCCGCGCGTCCCAGCTCCACGACGCCCTGGCGAGCCTGTTCGGCGTCGAGGGGCTCTCCGTCGGCAGCGAGCCCCCCACCGTCTTCGACCGGGAGATGGGCCGGCGCCTGCCCCTGCGCATCCTCGTCGCCGAGGACAACGTGATCAACCAGCGCTTGCTTCTCGGTCTGCTCGACCGGCTCGGCTACAGCGCTGACGTGGTGGCGAACGGCGCGGAGGCTCTCGACGCGCTCGGGCGGCGGACCTACGACGTGGTGCTGATGGACGTGCAGATGCCCGGGGTGGACGGCCTCGAGGCGACCCGGCTGATCCGCGAGCGCTGGCGCTCGGGCGGCCCGCGGGTCGTGGCGGTCACCGCCAACGCGATGAAGGAGGACCGGGACGCCTGTCTCGAGGCAGGCATGGACGACTACCTCAGCAAGCCGATCCGGCTCGACGAGCTGACAGCGGCCCTGCGCCGCTGCCGGGAGGCGGCCCCGCCCCCGGCCCCACCCGAGAGCCCCGGGCCGGAGGCTGCCCCGCTCCTCGACCCCGCGGCGCTCGAGCGGCTGGGCGCCATGTGCGACGGAGACGAGGGCTTCGTGGACGAGATGATCGACACCTTCCTGGCGCACGCCCCGACGCTGGTCGCCGACATGCGCGCGGCCATCGAGCGAGGCGACGCCCCGGCGTTCCGGCGCGCGGCCCACGACCTCAAGTCCAGCTCGGCGACGCTCGGCGCCGAGGCCCTGCGCCACCGGAGCCTGGAGCTCGAGCAGCAGGGAAAGGCCGGGACGCTGCCCGAGGCGGCAGTGATCGAAGAGGTCGCGGCGCAGCTCGAGCAGGTCGTGGCGGCGCTCGGTGCGCGCCGCCGGAGCGTTTGATCGGCGCCGCCCGGCGTGACATCCTGGCCTCCGCAGGAGGTGAGCCATGTCCCTCGCCCTCGACGATCTGCAGGAGCTGCTCTGGAGCTTCGCCGCGCACCGGGTGATCACCGTCGCCGGGCGGACCGGGGTCCTGGCCCACCTCGCCAACAGGTCCGACACGCCGCAGGGCGTGGCCGCGGCGCTCGGCCTCGATCCGCTGGCCGCCGGCAAGGTGCTGCGGGCGCTCACCGCCCTGGGGTTGCTGGAGCGCGCCGAGGGCGGCTATCGGGTGACGCCGTCGCTGGGGCCCTGCTTCGAGCCCGGCCCCGAGGCGATCACACCGTTCCTCGAGCACTCCCACGCGATGTACGAGCGCTGGGGCGAGAACCTGGAGCCCTGGCTCCGCGGCGAGCCCTGGACCACGAAGCGGCGGGGGGCGCCCGAGACGCGCACGTTCGGCGCGGCGATGCGGGCCATGGGGGCCCAGGTGGCGCCGCTCGTCGCCGCGGCCCTGGACCTCGACGGTGTGCGGCGGATCCTCGATATCGGCGGAGGGTTCGGCCACTACGCCCGCGCGCTCTGCGCGGCCCGGCCGGGGATCTCGGCCACGATCCTCGACCGGCCCGAGGTGGTGGAGCTCGCGCGGGAGGAGCTGCGCGGCACCGAGTGGGAGGGGCGGCTGGCCTTCGTCGCCGGCGACTTCCTGCAGACCGACTACGGCGCGGGCTACGACCTGGTGCTGCTGGCCAACGTCCTGCACCAGGAGCGGGACGGGAGCGCCGCCGACCTGGTCCGGCGCGGCGCGGCCGCCCTGTCCCCGGGCGGGCGCCTGGCCGTCGTGGACTGGTCCATCGACGACGAGCAGCAGGCGCAGCTGCTCGGGGCGCTGTTTGCGATCAACATGCGCTCGTTCGGCGACACGCACCCGGAGCCGAGGATCCGCGGCTGGATGAAGCGCGCCGGCCTGGAGCGCGTCGAGCGCGTCGACCTCGGCCGGCACCGCTGGCTCATCGTGGGACGGCGGCCAGGCTGAGGGCCGCCTCAGATGCAGCTGCCGCTGCCCGCCTTGCAGGTCTTGCTGCTGGCCGTGCAGTCGACGCAGGCCGCGCCGTTGTTGCCGCAGGCGGTGTCGACCTTGCCGCCGAGGCAGGTCTTGCTGCTGTCGCAGCAGCCGGTGCAGTGGTTCATCGAGCAGCTGCCGCCGCAGCCGTCGTCGGCGCCCAGGCACTTGCCCATGCAGTCGGGGACGCACTTGCAGACCCCGGCCGAGCAGACCTCGCCGGTCGCGTTGCAGTCAACGCAGGCCGCGCCACCCACGCCGCAGGCGCTGGTCGCCGTCCCCTTCTGACAGACGTTGCTCGAGTCGCAGCAGCCGGTGCAGGTGCTCGCGGGGCAGGTGCCGCCGCAGCCGTCGTCCTGGCCCTGGCACTTGTTCGCGCAGCTCGGCACGCAGGCGCAGGTACCGGAGCTCGTGCAGGTGAGGGAGGAGAGGCTGCAGTTGACGCAGCTCCCGCCGCCGACGCCGCAGGCGGCGTTGCTGGTGCCGCTCTGGCAGGTGCCCTTGGCGTCGCAGCAGCCGGTGCAGGTGTTCACGGGGCAGGTGCCGCCGCAGCCGTCGTCCTGGCCCAGGCACTTCTCCCCGCAGTAGGGGGTACATGTCCCGACGCAGGTGCCCGACTGGCAGGTCTGCCCGGTGAGTGTGCAGTCGCGACAGTCGCCGCCGCCCTCGCCGCAAGCCTTGTCGGCTCCACCTGGCAAGCACTGACCCGCGAGGCAGCAGCCCGTGCAGGTCAGCGCGCAGGCCGGGGTCAGATCCCCCCCTGCGGCGTCCGTTGACGGGCCGTCAGCCAGCCGCGCGTCTGTCACCTTGGGACCATCGACCTGTCCGTCAACGCGGGTCCCCCCGACCTGCCCCTCAGAGCAGGCGGCAACGCAGCACAGCAGTAGAGCCAGCTGTCTCACTAGGCGCACGTGTACCTCTCCCCTGGGTGGTACGAGCCTGCCCGAAAAACGGTTCACGGTTTTTGGCGGGGACATCAGACCCTTGGAGATGGTGCCAAGGGGACCGCGTGGTTTGTTTTCTCTTTTATATTAAATTGTTCGGGTGCGGCATGGGTGCGGTGGACGAGGGGAAGGGGGCGCCGGTTGCCCGTGCCGGAGACGCGGGTGCTGGTGCCAATAGTACCCAGTCGGTGCCCAACTGGGATGCAGGTGGGGAGCAGCAAGGTCTACTTCCAGGAGGGCAACGTCTGCGGTGCGGGCCTGGTCACCGGGTTGCTCCTCTGCTCGAGCGTCCCCAAGGCGGGCTCAACGCCCAGAACTGTCAGATCAACAAGAAGACCAAGTTCTACGAGACCGGCCCCTCGGGCTGCCCGACCTCCGGCGGCGACGGCTGCTGAGACCGCTCCGCGGCCCTCCTTCCGCGACGCCCCCTTTCCGCCTATAGTCCGCCTGAGCGCGCACGATGCAGGTCGGCAGATATCGATTCGTGGACCGGCTGGCGGTCGGGGGGATGGCCGAGGTCTACGTCGCCGTGGCCCAGGGAGCCCAGGGCTTCGAGAAGCCCGTGGTGATCAAGCGCCTGCTGCCCCAGCTCGCGGGCCACCCGCGGTTCCAGCAGATGTTCCTCGACGAGGCGCGCACCATGCTCAACCTGCAGCACGGCAACATCGTGCAGATCCTCGACATGGGCCGGATGGACGGGCTGCCCTTCCTCGCCCTGGAGTACGTGGACGGCAAGGACCTGCGCACCGTCCTCGAGCGCGTGCAGCTCACGGGGGGCGCGTTGCCCCACGGGTTGATCGCCTACATCGGCAGCGAGGTCTGCCGCGCCCTGGACTACGCCCACCGCAAGACGGACGAGCAGGGGCGTCCGCTGCACATCGTGCACCGCGACGTGAACCCGGCCAACATCTTCCTCAGCCACGAGGGCGAGGTGAAGGTCGGCGACTTCGGGCTGGCCAAGGCCCGCGACAACCTCGACCGATCGGACGCGGGGATCATCAAGGGCAAGGTGAGCTACCTGTCGCCGGAGCAGGCTCACGGTCAGACGCTGGATCACCGCTCCGACATCTTCTCCCTCGGCACCACGCTCTACGAGATGTGCTGCGGCAGCCGCCCCTTCGACGGCCCGAGCGACGTCGAGGTGGTGATGCAGATCCGCGAGTGCCGCTTCCCGCCGCCCTCGGAGCTCATGCCGGGGTTCAACCCGGACCTCGAGGCGACGATCCTGCGCGCGATGCAGGCCGACCCCGCCGATCGCTTCCCCACGGCGAGCCAGATGCGCGAGGCCCTGTCGCGCTACGTCCAGCACCTGCCCACCGCGCCCGGGGACCGCGAGCTGACCCAGTTCCTCGACGGTCTGTTCAGCGCGCAGCGCCGCTCCAACAGCTTCTTGATCAAGCTCGCCCCGCTCTCGACCCTGCCCCCGCCGATGACCTCGGTGTCCCGCGCCGGGGGCGTCTCAGAGTTCCAGCGCGTCGCGGGCCGCGACTCCCCGGTGGTGGCGATCACGCCGGCATCGGCGCCGCCCCGGCCCCGGCCCCGGCGCGGCGGGAGAACCGCCGTCGTCGCCGCGGCCCTCGTCGTCGGGGTGGCGCTGGTCGGTGGCGCGCTGCTCTACGGCGCGCTCTCCCGCGAGGCCACCGCCAGCCTCAGCGTGACCTCGAAGCCGGCGGAAGCGCTGGTCCTGCTCGACGGTCGCGAGACCGGGCAGCGCACCCCCGCGCTGCTCCAGGGGCTCGGCGTGGGCCGGGACCACTGGGTCGAGCTGCGGCACTCCGACGCGGCGGAGGTCCGGCGGCGGTTCCACTTCCACCGCGGGGGGCGCTACGCCTACCAGTTCGTGCTGCCCCGCCTCAAGGAGGCCCTGACCGTGGAGTCGGAGCCGCCCGCCGCCGATCTGCTCGTCGACGGCGAGCTGCGGGGCCAGACGCCGCTCACGCTGCGGCTCGAGCAGGGCAAGAAGTACACGGTCGAGCTGCACAAGACCGGCTACGGGCCCAAGGCGATCCAGCACTACGCCGAGCAGCGGCAGAGCCGGCTGCGTATCACCCTGGAGCCCGAGCCCCGGCCAACCCGGCGCAGGCTCCGCGGCTCGGTGCGGGCCGCTCCCCCGGGAACCAAGTTCACCGATCCCGGCCACCTGTCCACCGGGATCCTCGAGGTGGCCACCAAGGCCCGTGCCCGCGTGTTCATCGATGGGCACTTCGTCGGCCGCACGCCGGACTTCCGCATGATGCTGCCCGCCGGCTCCTACGAGGTGGTGGTCACCCCCGAGGGGACGAAGATCCGCCACGAGGCGACGATCCGTATCGAGCCGCGCCGGACCCATCGCTTCTCGCTCACCCCACCCGAGCGGTAACCGCTCGCTCGCGCTGGCGTACGTCCTCACGAGCATCATGCTTGGCGAGGAGGGCGAGATGATTCGAACGTTCGCAGTTTTTGTTGCGGCGCTGGCCCTGGCCAGCTCCGCCTGCGCCCAGGGACAGAAGCAGCGCGCCACGGCGACGAAGAACCTGAAAGTGGCGACCTTCGCGGGGGGCTGCTTCTGGTGCGTGGAGGCGGCCTTCGACAGGGTCCCGGGGGTGGCCGAGGCGATCTCCGGCTACACCGGCGGGCGCGAGGCGAACCCGAGCTACGGACAGGTCTCGTCCGGCAAGACCGGCCACCGGGAGGCCGTCGAGGTGCGCTATGACCCGAAGCGGGTGACCTACCGCGAGCTGCTCGATGTCTTCTGGCGCCAGATCGACCCGACGGATCCCGACGGTCAGTTCGCCGACCGCGGGCCCCAGTACCGCGCGGCGATCTTCTACCGCGGGGCGCGGCAGCGCGCGCAGGCCGAGGCGTCGAAGCGCGAGCTGGAGCGGAGCGGGCGGTTCGAGAAGCGCATCGTCACACCGCTCGTCGCCGCCGGCCCGTTCTACCGCGCCGAGGGGTACCATCAGGACTACCACGCGAAGCACCCGGCGCGGTACAAGCGCTACCGGGTCGGCTCGGGCCGGGCCGGCTTCCTGCAGCGAGTCTGGGGCGACGCGCATCCGATGCCCAAGCCCCGCTACGCCAGGCCCGACGACGCGGCGCTACGCCAGCGCCTCACGCCGCTGCAGTACCGGGTGACCCAGAAGGAGGGGACCGAGCCGCCCTTCCGCAACCGCTACTGGGACAACAAGGCCGAGGGGATCTACGTCGACATCGTCAGCGGCGAGCCGCTGTTCAGCTCGCGCGACAAGTTCAAGAGCGGCACGGGCTGGCCCAGCTTCACCCGGCCCCTGGAGCCCGACAACATCGCCCTGCACACGGACCGCAGCGCGATGATGGTGCGCACCGAGGTGCGCAGCCGCCGCGGCGACAGCCACCTGGGCCACGTCTTCGACGACGGACCGAGGCCCACGGGCCTGCGCTACTGCATCAACAGCGCCGCGTTGCGCTTTGTCCCCAGGGACAGGCTCGAGCAGGAGGGCTACGGCGAGTACCGCCGCCTGTTCGACTAGCCGGGCAGCATCGCGGAACGCGGCCTGGCCTAGGGCAGGACGCTCGCGCGGAGGAAGCAGATCACCAGCAGCGCGACGAAGCTCAGCACACCGAGGCCGACCGTGAGCGGGCGCAGCAGGGCCCGGGCCGCGGCGCCGGCGCCCGGGCGTCCGGACCAGAACAGTGTCAGCCACCCCGTGACCACCGCGGCCAGGGCGCAGACCAGGGCGACCCACGCGTCGCTGTCGGGTTGAGCGTACTGCAGGTTGAGCAGCCCGAAGAGGTAGGTCACGAAGGCGCCGGTGAGGGCGAGCAGGCCGCCGACCACGCCCCAGACAAGCGGCGGGAGTCGGAGCGGGCGGCCCTCCAGGTCCGTGCCCAGCAGGTCGAGGTGGCGCTGGCGCCGGGCCCGGGCCAACGCCGCCTCGGAGCGGAGCCGGCCGATCTCCCCGCGCAGGCTCGCCAGCCGACGGTCCAGCTCGTCCACCTGGCGCGCCACGCGCCCGAGCTCACCGGCCATCAGGGCACCACCAGGTTGACCAGGGGCAGGAGCACGACGACCAGGGACAGGCCGAGGAGCAGCCTGAACCGCGGGCCGCGCCGGCGATAGGGCCAGGCCAGGATCGCGCCGAGCAGCCCCGGCGTGCCGAGCCAGAGGATCGCGGGGATCACGGTGGGGTCCCGGTGGATGAAGCGATGCCAGGGCAGATGAAATAGCGAGAGCGGCAGGCCAACGAAAACGAGGATCGCCACCGCGAGGTCGATGCGGTCGCGCCGGCCGCCACGGAACAGGCCCGCGCCGGGCCCTGCCTCGCGCAGCCGGGCTGCGGCCCTGGCCTCGAGCTCGCGCTCGTGGCGCACCTGGTCGCTCAGGCTCGCCTGTAGCTCCGTCAGCTGGATCAGCTCACGCTCCAGCTGGTCCCGCCGCAGGCGCAGGGCCTGCTCGTCGCTCCGGTAGGCCACGTAGAGATTATACGACAGCCGGGAGCGGTGTCTTTCTACGGGCGAGTCCGCCCCGGTCTCGCCTGGGGGATCAGAGCCCCTGGGTCAGCTCGGCCTCGGCCCTCTTCCAGTCCTCGATGTCATGGCCGTGCTGGAAGCCCCGGGCCTCGAACAGCTGATAGGCCCGCCGGGCGATATCGTCGTGCGTGGGCGGGACCGCGGTGATGGTCTTGGGCGCAACGGTTATCTTTCCTGGCTTCTTGGCCGGCGCCCGCTTCGACGTCGATGTCTTGGTCGTGGCGGTGGTCTTCTTCGCGGTCGTGGTCTTCTTCGCCGTCGTGCTCTTCTTCGGGGTGGTCTTGGTCGTCATCGGTATCTCCTCGTATCGTCTGCGGCCGCTTGGCGGCCGTGTTTTGCGTAGCTCGAGCGTCAGTAGCGCAAGATATAGGGGCTCGATCGCCCGGATGCAAGAAAACCCGTTGCCGCGATGCGTTGCAGCGCCGCGATGGACAAAGGCGCGGACGGCGGGCGTCGTACTACTGGAAGAGCCCGAGGTGACCATGAAAGCGCTGGTGTACCTGACCCTGTCTCTGCTCTGGAGCGTGCCTGCCGCTGGCCAGGGCACGGACTTCGTCTTTACGCCCGAGACCCTGGAGCGCAGCGGGCCGCCCGGCCAGACCCTGCAACAGGCCCTGCGCCTCTACGAGCGACGAGACTTCCACGCCGCGAGCATCCTGCTCCAGCGCGTGGCTGCGGGGGAGACCGGCGATGCGCCGGCCCACGTCCAGCGCGCCCAGCTCTGGCTGGGCAAGGCCCTGTTCCACCTCAAGCTGTACACCGCGGCCCTCTCCGCCTTCGATCGGGTCCTGGAGCAGGGCGAGAAGCAGCGCTACCTCGACGCCACCCTGAGCTGGCTGGTGGCGCTGAGCCGCCAGCTGCCCGAGACGTCGGGCATCCTCTCCAGGATCGGCCTGTTCGCCGACCGGGTCGATCTCGAGCGTCCCGCGCTCGCCCCGCTGCGGGACGAGCTGTGCTATCTGCTCGGCCGCCACCACTACATGAAGGGTGAGCTCGAGCGGGCCGCACAGCGCTTTGCCGCGGTCTCGAAGGACAGCCCGCTGCACCTCAAGGCGAGCTACATGGAGGGCGTGACCCGGGCCCGCCAGGATCGGGGGTCGGAGGCGCTGCAGGCATTCTTCCGTGTCGAGCGCGCGCGCGACGGCGGCGACGAGGCCCGGCGGCTGGGGGAGATGGCCATGATCGCCGCGGCGCGGGTGCTCTTCGCCATGGGGCGCTACGATCGTAGCCTGGACCTCTACGGTCGCGTGCCGCGAGGATCGCGGCGCTGGCTCACCGCCCTGTTCGAGTCGGGCTGGACCCGCTTCCACCAGGATCGCTTCGGTCGCGCCCTCGGCGACCTGCACACCCTGGCCGCGCCCTACTTCGAGGAGCACTTCTTTCCCGAGGCGCACATCCTGCAGGCGGTGGTCTACTGGCGACACTGCCGCTGGCAGCGGAGCAGGGAAGCCCTGGAGGCCTTCAACCGCCGCTATCCCCCGCTCAAGCGGGAGATCGATCGGTTGCTCGCGCGCCAGCGCGACCCGGAAGAGCTGTTCGAGCACGCCCGGAGACAGCTGGCGGGCGCCGCCGGGGCCACCGAGGTCGACCGCCTCGTCGCCCAGGCGCTCGGAGACCGGGACCTCGCGCGCTACTTCGACCAGGTGCGGGTGGTGGAGCGCGAGCTCGGGCGGGTCAAGGCCGCAGACGCGGCGTGGCGCGCGACGGAGCTCGGCGGCGCGGTGCTCCAGGATCTCGCGGTCCAGCTCGCCCTCTGCCGCAGCGAGGCCGGGCGCCAGACACGACGACGCCTGGGGCGGATCGCAAAAGAGATCCAGTCCCTGACCCAGCAAGCGATCAAGGTCGAGTACGAGACGATCCTCGCCCAGAAGGACCAGCTGCGGGGGGAGCTTCGCGGCTACCTCGTGCCCCCAGATCGAGCGGGATCGCCGGAGGTGGACGACGAGCACGAGCTCTGGCCCTTCGAGGGCCCCTACTGGCGCGACGAGCTCGGCGCGTACCACGTCCGCGTGGGCTCTCAGTGCCCGGCCCGGCGGGGGGGGAGCGCCGGGCTCTGGCATCCCCTGGCCTCCCGGGCGGTGCGCGACACGCCCCTGGAGGTCAGCTTCTAGCGCGAGCGGCGTCGCCTCCCGAGGGCGGCCAGCGCGAGCAGCACCAACATCGGCAACGCTCCTCCGCCCGTGGCGCCAGATCCGGTTTGGCAGCTGCACCCATCGTCGGTGGGCGGGGGGGGCTGGCCGAGGTCCGGGGTCGAGGCCATGTCCGCGGCGCCGGCGTCGACCACCGGGGCCACCGAGTCGGACGGCGGAGCGGACTGGTCGACGGCCGTGGACTGGTCGGCGGCGACGGTCTGGTCCACGGTCGGTGACTGGTCCGAGGTGACGGACTGATCGGGCGCCGGCCCCTGATCGGACGCCGGTCCCTGGTCCGGCGTCGGCACCACCTGGTCCGGCGTCGGCACCGCCTGGTCCGGCACGGGCACCGCCTGGTCCGACGCGGGGACCGCCTGGTCCGGCGTCGGCACGCCGGAGTCGGTGGCCACCACGCAGGTCCCGGCCGAGCACTGGCCCGTTCCGCTGGCGCAGGGCGTGCCGTCGGGAGCGTGGACATCCGAGGGGCAGGCCTTTGCGCTGCCGTCACAGCTCTCCGCCGGGTCGCAGGGATCGGTCGAGGCGCGGCAGACCGTCCCGGCGCTGGCCAGAAGATCGCCCGGGCACGCCGCCGCGCTCCCGCTGCAGTACTCGACGAGGTCGCAGAGGCCCCCGCTCAGCCGGCAGACCGTGCTCGCCGACTTGAAGCTGTTCAGCGGGCAGCTCGTGCTGATGCCGTTGCAGGTCTCGGCCTGGTCGCAGGCGCCCGCCGCCGCCCGGCAGGTGGTGCCGGACGAGACCGGCCCACACACGCCGTTCTGCGCCGCGCCGGCGGCCAGGCTGCAGGCCTGACAGTCGGCGGCGCTGCCGCCGCCGCAGGCCGAGTCGCAGCACATCCCGTCGACGCAGAAGCCGCTGCCGCACTGGCTCGCCGCGGTGCAGGGCGTTCCCGCGGACTTCGAGGGCGTGGCGCACTTGATGTTGCTCGCCGCGGACTCGCAGCCAACGTAGAGCGCGGCGACCTTGTAGCAGTAGGTCTGCCCGTCGTTCAGACCGCTGTCGGTGTAGCTCGTGACCTGGCCCACCTGGGTCACCAGCTGGGCCTTGCCCGACTGGTCGTAGTAGACCTTGTATCCCACCACCGAGGCGTCGGCGGTGTGCTCGTCGCTCCAGGTCACGACGGCCTGGCCGCTCGCCGGGGTCACCGAGACCAGCGCCGGGACGGGCGGATCACAGGGGGGCGGGCCTCCGCCCACCGAGGCCTCGGCCATCAGGAACGGGGCCGCGCCGGGCACGTTCTTGTTGTGGTCCCAGAGCTGCCAGATCGTGTCGCCCCAGGCCTTCAGCTTGGCGAAGAAGGCGTCGGTCTGGATGATGTAGGCCGCGGCGGGCAGCGTCGGGTTGGTGCCCTTGATCTCGTCGCGCAGGAACTCGACGTACTCCCGGCTGGTGACCTGGTAGAAGAGCCGGACGTAGACCTGGTCCGCGCCCGCGGGGAGGGTGACGGCGACCTGGTCGTAACCGCCGGCGTACTCCTGGGCCGTGTAGAGGGCCGGCGCCGCGGCGCCCTGCCACACCGGCTCGGACTTGCGTGCCGCGGCCTTGCTGATGTCGAAGCCCTTGGGCGGGATGCGGTTGTCCTTGTATCGCCCGTCGGCCAGCACGAAGTGGAAGGTCTTGGCCTCGCCGGTGAGCGTCGAGCTCGGATGCATCTCGTAGACCAGGGCGTCGTCGTGCTGCTCGGCCGCGCCGAGGGGCGGGCTCGAGCTCGAGAAGCTCGCGGGGAGCCCCTTGAGCGTGCCCGCGCTGGCGTCGTAGGGGTTGATCTCGCGGACCAGCGCGCCCCCCTTGTAGGCCTTGATGTTGATGAACATCCGCCGGCCCTCGGGGAAGCCGGAGATCAGCTTGTGCCCCGTCTGGTTCTGGACGCGGAAGGCGAGCGCGCCGGTGCTCGAGTTGTAGGTCAGGTTCTGGATCGCGGCGGCCATCTGCAGCTGCTGCTTGGCCCGGGCGACGCCGTCCAGGAGCGCCACGGGATCGACGCCCTCGCCCTGGGTCAGATCCAGGGTCAGGGCCGCCGCCCCCTGGCCCAGGAGCGAGGCGTTCTGGGCGTCGTAGACCGTCGAGCCGCCCACCGCGCTGGCCAGAATGTGGGAGACCCAGATGTTGCCCCCCGTCATGTCGTGCAGCGGCACGCCGCTCTTCGGGTGCTCGGTGCTGCCCGATGGGCGGTTGACGGAGCTGTTCTTGTTGCAGGCCACGCCGGCGACGTCGCGCATGTGGCAGTCCTGGCACGAGGCGATCTTGTTGCCGGGCCGGGAGGTGGCCAGGCTGGAGGGGGCGAAGGGGCCGATGCCGTCGGCGCCGCCCTGCTGGCCGTAGGCCGAGAGCATGAACTCGGAGAAGGTGCGCTCCACGTGGAAGTAGCTGCTCGCCGGGTCCTTCTCCGAGGGCAGCACCGTGGTCTTGTCCCCGGGGGCGAGGTCCTTCAGCGCCAGGTTGGCCAGCGCCGGGTTGGAGACGTCGTGGCAGCTTGAGCAGAAGTAGCGGCTCTTGTGGAAGCGGCTGTAGAGGAAGCTGTGCTTGGCGCCGGCGTCCTGGAACGAGGCCCGCTTCTGGGCCGAGCCGGCGATGTAGTACTGGCCGCTCCCCGCCTCGGAGTAGGTCGCGCTGGCGGGCAGGTTGCCCTGGTAGGCCGGGTTGCTGTTGAACAGGGTGAGCTTGGATGCCTCGGCGATGTCGTCCTGGCGCGTGGCCGCGGCCGCGGTCTGGGAGGCCTGGGTCGCCTCGTCCCAGTAGCCGGCCCAGTCGCTGCCCTCGCGGGTGCCGTTGAAGGTCGACTCGTAGAACGGGTCGTACATCTTGTGGCAGCTGTCGCACTGTACGCCGTCGTAGTCGGATCCCGTCATCAGCGAGGCGTTGGGCGGATCCGAGCGCCCCTCGACCCAGCCCTTGGGGAAGTGGCAGCGCTCGCAGAGGTCCATGGCGTTGGGGCGGCCGATGGCCCAGATCGAGTCCTGGCCGGCCACGGTGAAGCAGGACCAGAACAGGAAGTCGCGCGCCGCCTGGGCCATCATGGAGCCGCGCCAGTTGTGGCCGGGCTCCACCGCCTTGTTGTAGCCGGCGTGGCAGTTGTTGGTGCAGTTTGTGGACGGCTCGAGGGTCCCGGCGCCGCCGGGCTGGGTCCCGGGCATGCGCACCAGGGGATCCTGATCCACGGCGAGCGGGGTCCAGGCCGCCTGGCGCGTCGTGCCCACGGTGGGACCGTCGGCGGAGCAGGCGAGCAGGGCGAGACAGGACAGGGACGTCACCAACCAACCGGTGGGGTGGGTCATGGGTCTCCTCGTGATGGGGCCAGTCCGACAAGGGTATCGCAAACTGGAACATCGGCCATGGAGTTTTGCCTTCGAAACGCTCGATGGGGCGGGGACGAAACACACAGATATCTCGGCCGTTGTGCGCTAGGCTCCACACAACGACAAGGAGGACCCGATGATGCGCAGTGTCAGCGTCTTGTTTTTGGTTGTCGTGCTCGGGGCCTGCGGCGACGGCGAATCGGGCAGCGCCCCGACCATCTCCAACCTGACCATGGGCTCAAACACGGTGTCCCCCGGTGGTCAGATCACCGGGACCCTGCGCATCGCAGACCCCGACGGCCTGGGAGGGATGAGCGTGACCCTGGACATCAGCGGCCCGGCCTCGGCCAACAGCACCGTGCCGGTGCAGGGCGCCAGCGACGCGATGACCGAGGCCGACGTGCCGTTTGTCGTCATGCTGGCGGCGGCCGCCCCCACGGGCGCCTACACGGTGAAGGTGACCGCCACGGACGGGGACGGGAACGTGAGCAACGCGCTCACCGCGCAGATCACGGTCCAGTGAGGCGATCATGATCGCGCGCGTGCTGCCCGCGGCGCTGGTCCTGCTCCTCGCCTCCTGCGACAGCGCCTCGCAGGGCATCGCGGACCTGGGCGTCGATCTCCAGAGCGGCGATCTCGGACCCCCGCCGGACCAGGTCGTCACCGACGGGTCCCCCGCTGACGGCTCCGCGCCCGACGCCCCCCCTGCATGCAGCGCCCCGACGCCCTTCGTGCCCCCGGGGCAGCCCGTGGGCTGGAAGCACACCACCACCTCGCTCCTCGTGGTGACCCAGGGGCCCGCCAACCACCGCGGCCAGGACGTGGTCGTCGCCCCGGGGCAGCCCCAGGTGCTGATCGGCAAGTTCGCCTACGGCCCCTTCGACAAGGACCTGAAGAGCGAGGACGTCGAGGTCTACATGCAGCTCGAGCCGCCCTGCGGGCCGTGGGTCCTGCTCGGGACGCAGGAGACCAGCGAGGACGGCGAGTACGGCACGCAGTACGGCATCACCGACGACGGGGGCCGGATCTTCTTCACGCTGCCCACGGACAGGGTGCGCCCGCCGGGGCGCTACCCGGTGCGCATGCTGGTCCGGGGCGACCACTCCATGGCGGCTTTCAGCCTGTTCGTGGTCCAGCCCGGCGCGGGCGCGGTGGTCTTCGACATCGACGGCACCCTGACCACCGACGACTTCCAGCTCGTGAGCCAGCTGTTCAGCCAGCTGCTCAACGGGACTTACGTGCCCAAGGCCTACCCTGACGGCGCCAAGGCCGCCTCCGCCTGGGCCGCCAAGGGCTACCTGCCGGTCTACCTCACCGGCCGGCCGGACACGCTCCGCACCGTGAGCCAGAAGTGGCTCGTGGGCCAGAAGGCGCCGCCGGGCGCGGTGCACCTCACCGACACGCTCACGCTGCCCGGCGCGGCCACCGCGACGTACAAGACCGACTTCCTGCTCAAGCTCCAGTCGGCGAAGGTCTCGCTCTACGCGGCCTACGGCAACGCGACCAGCGACATCGAGGCCTACGCCGCGGCGACGATCGACAAGAGCCGGACCTACATCATCGGCTCGAACGCCGGGCAGCAGGGCACGGTGGCGCTGACCTCGTACACGGCCCACCTGGCCACGGTGCAGGCCATGCCCGCGGCAAGCGTCCCGGGCCCCGCCGACACCTACGGCTGGTAGCCTGGTTACTTGGCGCGCGCAGCACGGGCTTGCGCGGCTCGCGCCACCCACCGCCCTGCGCTCGCCACCAAGCCCGGCGCGCGCTACGTATTCGCCCCGGCCTCGGCGGGGCAGAGCGCCCCGTGCACCGCGGCGCCGATCAACACCGCGCGCTCGGGTGGGACCACGATGCGCGGATCCTTGCCGAAGTACTCGGCCACCGCCGTGCGCACGGCGGGGATGTAGGTCGTGCCGCCCGAGAGGTAGACGGCGCTGAGGTCGTTGGGCTTGAGGTCGTTGAGCTCCAGGGCCTCGCCGCAGGTGTCCAGCGCGCGCTGGATGATCTCTTTCGACAGGTCGGCGAGCTGCTCCCGCGTGATCGGCAGCTGGAGGTCGATGGTGCCCTCCTTGGTCAGCGCGGCCCCCTTGAGCTCGAGGGTCGCCGCCTCCTGCTCGGACAGCTCGCGCTTCGTCGCCTCGGCGCGCACCACGAGGCGTTGCCACTGGTAGGCCTGGTTGCGCAGCTCGATCTTGGTCTGCTGCCAGAAGCCGTTGGCCGCGCTGCTCGCCAGGGCCTGATCGAAGTCATCTCCGCCGAGCCAGGCGTCGCCGGCCGAGGTGATCACCTCCATCACCTCCGCGCCGACGTCGACGACCGAGAAGTCGAAGGTGCCGCCGCCGAAGTCGAAGACCGCGACGAGCCCCTTGCAGAAGGGATCCGAGACGCAGGCCAGGGTCGCCGCCACCGGCTCGTCCACGAACTCCACGACCCGCAGGTCGGCGAGCTCGGCCGCCTCGCCCAGGGCGGTGTACTGCCGGTCCGTGAAGCTCACCGGCGTGGTCAGGATCACCTCGTGCACCTCGCGCCCCAGGTTCTTCTCGGCGACGAGGCGGAGCAGGTTGAGGATGTGCG
>Ga0316576_10000135_pt1 | contig 28578 bp, 17 predicted proteins | sample S0NA_FD_203075 | JGI IMG/M metagenome (GOLD analysis project Ga0316576, IMG submission 203075) | Rhizosphere microbial communities from salt marsh grasses in Alabama, United States - S0-2_050615r3r5 | ecosystem: Host-associated > Plants > Roots > Rhizosphere | place: USA: Alabama | collected...
ACCGACGCCACGGTCTCGTCCCAGGCGGCGAAGAAGCTCGTCGATCCGCCCAACGAGGTGGTCGCGCTGGTCGGTCCGGCGACGTCCGGATCGGCGGCCGCGGTGCAGGCGGACATGGCCAAGCTGAGCCCCAAGGTGGTGTTGGTCTCGGGATCCGCAACGGCGGCGAGCCTCTCCAACGCGGGGGACAACTTCTTCCGCACGGTAGCCTCCGATGCCTATCAGGGCCAGGTCGCGGCCCAGTATGCGGCGAGCCTGGGCAAGCAGAACGCGACTATTCTCCACATCGACAACACCTACGGCAAGGAACTCGCCGAGGCGTTCAAGACGGCGTTTGAGGCGAAGAACGGTACGGTGCTCGCCATGGTGAGCTACCCCGAGCAGACCGACTACAAGAACTACGACTTCACCAGCGAGGCCAACCAGGTGTTCAATCCGACGGGCGGGACCCCGGATCTCGTGTTCCTCGTGACCTATAACGCGGACGGCGCGAAGTTCACCAAGTTCGCTGCCGCAGTGATGCCCACTACTCCGCCCCTGCTGCTTGGTTGCGACGGGAACAAGAGCCCGGACTTTATATCTCAGGCCGATGCGACCGTGATCGCCAACATGGAGGGCACGGCGCCGCTGGCAGACGCCAAGGACCCCAACCTGAAGGCGTTCCGGGACCGGTACAAACAGGTTTATTCGGTTGACCCCAAGGTCTTCTCCGAGACCATCTACGATGCGACCTACCTGCTGGCTTACGCCTTGGAGAAGGCTGGCAAGGCAGAACGTACGTCGTTCAGCGTGGCCACCATGACGGCGGTCTCCGGTACCGGCGCCTCGTCGGAGACGGCGGTCGGCGTGAACAAGTGGAAGGACGGTAAGGCTGCCCTCGATGCCGGGAAGGACATCGACTACAAGGGCGCTGCCGGCGACATCAACTGGGACAGCAACGGCGATGTCGGCAAGGACACGGTGTACTACGAGGTCTGGCGCGTGAAAGGCACCTCGACCGAAACGGTGAAGACGCTCTCCCCCGAATAGCCCGAGTAGCCCCCTCCCCATCCCCGCCGATCTGAGCTAGACTGACTCCCGTCCCCACCAAGGGATCCGAGGAGCCGCCCATGCCGATGAACGTGCCCGAGCACCTGTCCCAGTTCACCGACGTGCTCATCGACAGCTACTTCATCATCGACATGGACCACAACATCGTCGAGTACAACCGGGCCTTCGTCGCCATGCTGCCCCGCGCCGTGGCCCGCAAGCTGAAGACGATGAAGTGCTACGAGGCGCTGCAGCTCGACATCTGCAAGGACAGCTGCATCGCCAAGCAGTGCTGGAAGCTCGGCCGCCAGGTGCGCCTGGACGAGATCGGCGGGCGCATCCCGGCCGACCCGAAGGAGATGCGCTTCATCCTCAGCTGCATCCCGATCAAGGACGAGAAGGGCAACGTCATCGGTGCGCTGGAGACCCAGCGCAACGTCACCGACGAGGCGATGGTCCAGGTCAAGTACCAGACGCAGATGGAGGCCAGCGCCAAGCGGCAGTCCGAGATGGAGGAGACCCTGCTGACCCGCACCCGGCGGCTGCTCGAGGTGAGCCGGAGGCTGTACCAGGCCCAACGGGACCTGCTGCGCTCCAAGACCGATCTCTTCGGCTGAGGTTGCTCAGCGGGCCCGCTCCCGCAGCGCGGCCTCGAACGCCACGAGCGTTGGAGCCGTGATCGCCTGGCGGTGAAGCTCCGAGAGCAGGGCCAGGTCACCCACCTTCCGCACCGCCTTCTCCAGGGGGCCGGGCACTGCGCCGAAGCGCACCTCGAGCGCGGAAAGGACCGCCTTCTGCAGGCCGCGCTTCTCGCCCTTCTTCTCGCCCTTCTTCTCGCCCTTCTTCTCACCCTTCTTCTCGCCCTTCTTCTCGCCCTCGGCGATGTACTTCTTGGCGAAATCACTCTGAAAGGTGTATGTCCCGCGTTCCATGAGCTCCTCCAGCTTTCGCCGAGCGGCCTCGCCGATCGCCAGCCAGATCAAATCACAGTATAGCATGCCGCGCTCGCCCTCGAGCCCGCGCGCGGCCTCGAGCGCCGCCACGACCACCTCGAGTGCTCCCTCGTCGCCGCCGTGCGTTTGGACCGAGAGCACCGCGAGCTCGGGGGTCCGCCGCGCCACCTCCGGATCGGTCACTCGTGGCACGCCCTCCGGGCCCAGCACAAGCGGGATGAAGGGAGATCCGGGTTGCCCGGTTTCGATTGGGCGGCTGGCCCACCGCGCGACAGAGGCGTCCGGCGCGAGCACCAGCACGCAGGTGGGGCAGCGCAGCCGGGCCCGCAACGCGGCGGCGTAGAGTGGCCACGAGTAGGGCTTGTCATCGTCGCGGCCGAGCTGCACCTCGACCACGATCCCGAAGACGGGCGCGGCCGAGCGCAGCAGCACGACCAGGTCCGCGCGGTACTCGGTCGGGGTGATCTGGCCGAGGTCCGCGTCCTCGAGCTGCACGTCGTCGTAGTCCGGCAGTGGCTGCTGCAGGGCCTCGTGCACGAGCTCGGGCGCGAGCGTCGGCCGGTTGCGAAACAGCATGACGAGAGACTCGTGGCGTAGCGACGGCATCTTCCCGACAGAGAGCAAGCACCGGGCCAGATCTCGGGCGTGTGTTGTCGGTGCGTTACCGACGAGAAGAACCGCAGCGTCCGGCTCGTCGGACCGGCCCGGTGCGGTATTCGGATCTTGGTGATCACTGTCGTTGGAGTGCACTGCCCCGGGCGAGGCCCATGCCTCAAATCGTCTGTATATTCGCCTCCATCTGGATTTGCCTGCGCCCTTCTGGTAGGGTCCCAGTCGGGCGCTTGCTACACCCGAGTCCGGAGTCGAGATGGCCGGCAGGCAGGGCAGCATCCGATTCAAGCTGATCAGCGTGAGCACCGTGCTCCTGGTGGTGGTGATCACCCTGTTCGGGGTGGTCAACAGCCTGCAGTCGCGGCGGATCATCGATGACTTCTCGCAGCTGCTGCACAAGAAGATCACCGACAGCCTCCGCGAGTCGGGCAAGGCGCAGCTCCAGCTGCTGGCCGAGACCACGGCCCTCGCCCTGGTGCAGAGCGACTACGCCACGCTCCAGACCACGGCGCGCAACGTGGGTCAGCAGGAGCTGGTGACCCTGGTGGCGATGGTGGATGGCAAGAACACGGTGCTCGCCCACAGCGATCCGAAGCGGTCGGGCAAGCCGGCCGACGGTGTGCTGGCCCAGAAGATCACCGGTACCAAGGTGCAGGTGATGCCCGCGGTGGTCATCGACGGCAAGAAGTCGATGGCCTTCGCCGCGGCGGTGAGGCACAGCGGGAACCAGCTCTGCACGGCGTACCTGGCCTACAGCCTCGAGCCGCTCGAGCGGGAGCTGGTCAACGCGGCCAAGATCAAGAGCCGGGAGATGGCGGCGAGCATCCGCAACACCGGAATCGTCGGGCTGCTCGCCGTGCTCCTCGGCGTGTTGCTCACCATCGTGCAGAGCATCCGGCTCTCGCGTCCGATCCGTGCCCTGGCGATCCAGGCGGACAAGATGGCCAACGGGGACCTGGACGCGCGGGTGAGCATCACGTCCCAGGACGAGATCGGGTTCCTGGGCGAGCGGTTCAACTTCATGGCGGAGCAGATGACGGTGCTGCTGCGCGAGACGCTGGCCAAGGCGACGATGGAGAAGGAGCTCGAGGTGGCCAGCGCGATCCAGTCCACGCTGATGCCTGACACCCGGGTCGCGGACCTCCCGGGCGTGACGATCGCGGGCTTCTTCAAGCCGGCGACCCACTGCGGCGGCGACTGGTGGAGCTACTACCCGCTCGCCGACGGGCGGACGCTGGTGCTGGTGGGGGACGTGACCGGCCACGGCGTGGGGGCGGCGATGATCACCGCCGCGGCCCAGGGCGCGGTGACCACGATGCTGGAGATCGCCGGCAACCGGATCGAGCTGAAGACGCTGCTCAGGGCGATGAACGCCGCGATCCACGCGGCGGCCCGGAGCAAGTTCGTGATGACCTGCTTCGCCAGCGTCTACGACCCGCAGACGCACCTCTTGCACTACGCCAACGCCGGACACAACTTCCCCTACTACTTCAACGCGCGGGAAGAGAGCCTCACCTCGCTCGTCGTGCGGGGAAACCGCCTCGGTGACCTCGAGGGCAGCGAGTTCGAGACACGGCAGGTTCAGGTGGGCAGCGGCGACGCGCTGTTCTGGTACACCGACGGCATCGTCGAGTGCGAGAACATCAGGGGCGAGGAGTACGGGGAGCGACGGTTCCGGTCCGAGATCCAACGACACGCGTCGCTCCCGCCGGACCAGGCGCTGGAGGGGGTCATCGCCAAGGCAAACGAGTTCTTCGGCGAGGTGCCCCAGAAGGACGACATCACGGTGGTCGTGTGCCGGATCAGCTAGCGCACCTCACCGTTGACGGGGTGTCAGAGGTCACATGCCACGTTCCTTGACAGCGCTCGGCGGAGAGGAGTGGGAGCGGCTGGGCCTGCCCTCGGTGGGCGAGGACGAGCAGGACACCCCGGCCTGGGGCGTGAGCTGGGAGTCGCTGCTGCCGTTGCTCCCCGCGCCCGGCGGGCCCGGTGCGCTGCACGGCGAGCGGCTGGCGTTGATCCACCTGGATGCCCTGCGTGACCCGGAAGGGGCCTCGGCGCTGCTGGGGGCGCTGGACCGGCGGGACGAGCCCGCGGCACGCTGGCTACTGCTCCAGGTCGCGCTCGAGCTCGGCTCCAAGGAGATGCTGGGAGCCTGGCTCGAGGGGGCGCAGAGCCAGGCCGATCGGGTGGGTGGGGTGTTCATCCAGCAGTTGCTGCTCGGCGACGCGGACGGTATGGAGCTGTGGTCGGGAGAGGGGAGGGCCCAGCGGATCGGGCGAGCGATCCTGCTCGGGCGCAGGGGGGCGTGGGATCAGCTGGCGGCGGCTGTGGAGGAGAGCGACCCGTTGCTCGCGGTCGCGCTGCGGGGCATTCTGGGCCAGACGGATCGGCAGGGAGAGCTTCTCGCTCGGCTCAAGAGCGAGCCGCTGTACCGCGCCGAGCTGATGCTCGACCTGGCGCTCGACGGCAAGGGAGACCTGAACGAGGCCCTGGTCGACCGGGCGACGGCCCTCGCCGAGCACGACGACCTGCTGGCCGAGGCCTGCGCGTCCCAGGCGATGTTGGTGCTGCGGGGCGATGGGCCGGTGCACGACCTCCCCGTGCTCAACCCGAAGCAGGCGGCCTCGGCGTGGTGGCACCTGGAGGCCCTCATAGACCGGGCCAGGGGCGCGCCACGTGCCCGCTGGTACCTCGAGCGGGCCAGCCGGACCTCGGCGCCTCTCGAGGCGGTGATGCGGATCTGCGCCGCGCAGCTGCTTGTCGCAGAGGACGACTGGTCGGCGGCGCTCGACGCTCTGCCCCCGACCGGGCCCGAGGGGATCGGCCGGCTCGCCGCTCAGCTGAGGCTCCTCGGGCTCTGCCGGCTGGAACGCTGGGACCTGCTCGCGGAGACGCTGCTGCAGGAGCTCGAGCGGACGGGGGAGGAGGATCGCAGCCTCCTGGGGCTGATGGTCGCCGTGGTCGGCGTCCTGGGGGGCGGGGACATCCTGCAGCGCGTGCCGGCACCGGACGAGCCGGACGGAGCGCTGACCGGTGCCGTCCTCCTCGCCGCCCACCGCCGGTCGGGCAGCTTTGACCAGGTGGCGAGCTGCTACGCCGCGCTCGCGTCCGTGCCGGGATCGGTGCTGGGCTCCCTCGCCGGCTTCGGCCACGCCCTCGCGCTCCTCGAGGCAGGCAAGCTCGGCGAGGCGAACGCCGCGTTTGGCCGGGACCAGGCGCTGGTGGGCGACGAGCCGACGACCCTCGTCGGGCTGGCCGTCGCGCACCACCGGGGTGGGGAGTCATCCGGGCTCGTCGGGGCGCTTGAGCGGCTCGCGGCCCTGGCCCCGGATCCCCAGGGGCTGACCTTGTTGCGCGAGGCGGCCCACGTGGCGGTCGAGTCCGGCGATCTGCCGCGGGCGGCCACGCTGATGGAGGCGCTCCTCAAGCGCAGCCCCGAGGACGCCCTGGTGACGCTGGAAGCGGCGGCCATCGAGCTTCGGTTGGGGCGCTACCGGGAGGCGGCGGACCTGCTGGATGGAGCGGCGTCGCTGCGCGAGGACGTGGTGGCCTCGGCGGACATCCTCTGCGCAAGGGGAAAGCTGCTGCACGATCACCTGGGGGACGCGGAGAGCGCAGAGGAGTCCTATCGTCGCGCGCTCAAGGCCCACCCGCTTCACGTCCGCTCGCTGCACGGCCTGTATCACCTGCTGGTGAAGCTCCAGCGCTTCCGGGACCTGCCCGAGGTGCTGCACAGCCTGCTCCACCTGACGAAGACGGACGCGGGACGGGTCAAGCTGCTGAACAACCTGGCGTCGCTTCACCTCAAGCTGTGGCGCAAGCACGGGGAGGTCGCCGACGCCGAGAAGTGCATCAAGTACACCGACGAGGCGCTCGAGCTGCGCCCCGAGAACGAGGGCGCGCTGAAGAACCTCGTCACGGTCTGCGAGGGGCTGAAGCGCTGGCAGGAGATCATCCGCCGATTCCCGCCGACGCACCGGGCCCCGATCGCGCTCCGCGCGCTGGGGCGGGCGCTGGTGGAGACCGAGCGCTGGGCCGACGCCGCACCGGTCTTTCGGCGGCTGGCCGAGCGGACCTCGGATGCCGAGGAGAGCGGTCAGGCCGCGATGCGCGCCGGGGACATCTACCGTCAACAGCTCGCCGACGCCGGCGCGGCGGAGGACTGCTTCCGCTTCGCGGCCCAGCGTTACCCGAGCCTGCAGGTCAGCCGGCGGCTGGCAGAGCTCCTTCGGGCTCAGAATCGCCCCGAGGACCTGGCGGAGGTGCTGGAGCAGCAGCTGCCTCATGTCGAGGCGGAAGACCGCGGGAAGCTCCACGTCGAGCTCGGCCGCCTCTACTCCGGAGCGTTGCCGCGGCCCGAGGCGGCGATCATGCACTACGAGGCCGCACTGGAGCTGGACCCGTCGAACCAGGAGGTGATGATCGCGCTCGAGCCTCTGCTCGAGGAGGAGCGCCGGTTGGCGGAGCTCGCCGGGCTTCTCGAGCGCCGGCTGCAGGTGGTCGAGACCGGCCCGGAGGAGCTCCGGCTGCTGCTGCGTCTCACCGAGATCTCCGAGGGTATCGACGACGAGGCGGCTACCTTGCGGCTGGTCTCGCGGCTGCATTACCTCTACGCTGGCGACGACGCGGCGGCGGAGGTCGCGGAGCGGGTCTACGTCGGTCAGCGCCGATTCGCCGAGCTCTGTGACCTGTACGACCGGCGGGTGCAGTCGCTCACGGAGCGGGAGGGGAGCGAGGCGGAGCGCGCCGAGCTGCTGAGGCGAAAGGGCGACGTCGAGCTCTCGGAGCTCAGCTCGGAGTCTGCGGCCACGGAGACGCTGATGCGGGCGGTGGAGCTCGATCCCGGCAACCTCCAGACCCTGGAGCTGCTGGAGCGTCTGCTCTCGACCACCGAGGACTGGCAGCGCCTGCTCACGCTGTACGAGCGCCGGGCGAACCACCTCGAGTCGGTCAGCGAGCAGATCGCCAGCCTGCAGAAGGCCGCCCGTATGGCGCAGCAGAAGCTGGGCGACGAGGCCGAGACCGCCAGGCTTTACGAGAGGATCCATGCCCTTGACCCGTCGGACGCCGAGTCGTTCGGCTTTCTCGAGAAGAAGCTGGAGCGGCTGAAGGACGACAGGCGCCTGGCCGCGTTGCTCGAGAAGCGGGCCGAGACAATGACCTCGCCAGAGGAGGCGTCCGAGTGCCTGATCCGGGCGGCGTCGATCAGGGAGAAAGTCGGAGACGCGGTCAAGGCCAAGGAGATCTACCACCGGGTCCTGGCGATCGACCCGTCCTCGGGCCGGGCGCTGAAAGCCCTGGCGCGGATCTCCGAGGCGCTCGAGTCGTGGGAGGAGTTCCTCGAGATCACCAAGCGTCAGATCGACGAGGAGAACAAGCCCGCGAACAGGGCGCTGCTCTTCTTCAAGTGCGGCTCGGTGCTGGAGACAAAGTACCAGCGCGAGGAGGAGGCGATCCGGTACTACAAGCAGGCGATCCAGACCTCCGCCGCCTGTCTGCCGGCGCTGCACAGCCTGCGCGACCTCTATTCCCGGCGCGAGGACTGGTCCCGTGTGGTGGAGACCCTGAAGACCGAATCCAGCGTCTGGACCGATCCGAAGGGGAAAGCCGGAGTCCTGGCCCAGATCGCGGACCTCTACTCCACCAAGCTGGGCGACCACGGACAGGCGTTCAAGTACTACCGCGAGGCGATCCAGAACCACCCGGAGAACATGCGCGCGGCGCTCGCGCTTTTCGAGGCCTACGCGAACCAGGGCAGCTTCAGCGACGCTGCGGCGTGGGGCGAGGTCTACGCGAGGCAGGTGCAGCAGCGAGGCAGCCAGGCCCAGCGAGCGGAGTTCTTCGTGCGCTGGGCCGAGGTGCTCCGACACATCGGGCGCTACGAGGAGGCGGCTCAGTACCTCGTCAAGGCCCAGGAGCTCCGTCCGGACCAGCACGAGACGTTGTTCGGGCTCCTCGATCTCTGTCGAGAAGCTCCCCAGGCCTACGACTTCGGACGTGCGTTCGACGATCTGCTCAAGGACGCCGCCAAGCGGGGGGATAACCTGGCCACGGCGATACTGTTCACCGCCGGCGGTGTGCTCGCCGAGCAGGCCGGCGAGGTGGACCGATCTCTCGAGCTTTACGAGCGCGCGCTGTCCGAGGCCGGCCACAGGATCCGGCTGGCCCGGCCGATGGCCGACCTGCTGGTCCTGCTCGGGCGGGAGGACGAGGCGGTGGCGTTGGTCGTGCGTTGCCTGGAGGAGGCCAAGGACGAGAGCTTCGCCCGCTGGATCGAAGCGACCCAGTGGCTGGTGGAGCACGAGATCCTCTGGCGCCGGAACTACGAACGCGCGGCGGAGCGCTGCCAGGAGGCGCTGGAGGAGCAGCCCAACCGGGATGACATTCGACTGTTGCTGGCGCAGGTCCAGGTGATGCTCAAGCAGCCGGACCGCGCGATGGAGGAGTACCAGCGCGTGTGTGACAAGTTGGCGAAGCACGGGCTGGACCTCCAGCTCCTCGCCCAGCGCTACCACGCCCTGGGCCTCGCCGCGGAGAAGACCGGCAACCAGCAAGCCGCCGAGTCGAGCTGGCGCCGGTCGTCCGAGCTGGCGCCAGAGTGGCCTTACCCGCAGATCGCGCTGGCCCGCTCCCGCAGCGCCCGCGGGGAGCGTGCCGCGGCGGAGGCCGATCTGGAGAAGGTGGGTGGGAACCACATCGACATGCTGCGGGCCCGCGCCGCGCTGGCGGCCAGGCAGAAGAACCACGAGCGGAGCGCGGGCTTGCTCGGGGAGGTGGTCGAGTTGCCGGACGCGGACGCCGGCGATCGCGTGCTGCTGGCCCGGGAGCTGGTGGCCAACGGCGATGGGGCGCGGGGCCTGGCGCTGCTGCGTGAGGTGATCGGCGAGGCGGGGGACTATGTCCCGGCCATCGAGGAGCTCGGCGAGGTGGCGACCACAATGGGGGAGGCCGGGCTGGCGCGCCGGGCGGCCCAGGCCGTGGCGCTTGCCATGGGGGGAAAGCTGCCCAGATCCGCCCCGCTGGCCCACGGCGCCGTGCCCAAGCCGTTCTGGGCTCGACTGGAGAAGGACCTGGCCCGCAGCCCCATCGATGGTCTGTGGCAGCTCCTCAAGGAGGCCCTGGACCGCAAGTTCGCTCCCGATCCGCCGCCCACGGAGCTGGTGGTCCATCCCGAGGTCCAGCTCGCGGCCGCGCAGATGGGCGCGCTCTTTGGCACCCGGCTCGACATCGTCAAGCTCAACCAGCCCGGGGCGTTCATGTTGCTGTTCGGCAACCGGCTGATGGTCGCGACCGACGTCTCGGCCCTGCGTATCCTCGAGGCGCGGACCCTGCTGGCCCTCGCGCTCACAATGGTCAAGCTGGGCTACGGGCCGCTGATGCGGCTCAGCCTGCCCGAAAAGATGGAGCTGGCGCGGCGGCTCGCCGAGCTGCTCACCGGGGACAAGGACCAGTTCCCCGAGGCGGCGGAGCTGCTCGGATCGCAGCCCCGCGGCAAACAGCGCCAGATCAATCGGGTGGTCGGGCAACAGCGCATCAGCCCGGCGGCGGTGGACGAGGTCGCGCGGGCCTGGCTCGCTGCCCTGGACGCCATCGCGATCAAGGTCGCGCTGCTCCTCACGGAGAACCTCCCGTCGCTGGTGCGTATCCTCGCGCTCCAGGCCGGCATCCCCGAGGATCAGATCGAGGCCGGGGGGCTGCTCGCGGCGGTCCCCGGGGTAACGACCATCATGGAGTACTATTTGTCAGATGATTTCCAGCAGATGCGAAGCATGCTCAGCGTTGGGGATGAAAGCTGAGGTCTCAGGATGAAGCTGGACATCCTCTGAGCGGGACGATAGATTGCCAAAAGCGGTGTGACGGAGAGGGGACACCGCCAGGGGACCAGCAATGAGCTCTCGCCTCGTAGTCGATATGAAAGGCACCGATCAGGTGGCCTATGTCAAGCTTTCGGGGCACATCGACGAGGACAACGACCTAACCGAGCTCACCAAGAAGATCTCCCAGTCTGTGGTGGTGCTGAACACGGCAAACGTGGAGAGAATCAACTCCTGCGGAGTGCGTGACTGGGTGTCGTGGCTCAACGAGCTCGAGAGAAAGGGGGGAGAGCTTTACCTGGTCGAGTGCTCCCCGGCCATCATGACCCAGGTCAACCTGGTCAACAACTTCATCGGCTCTGGCACGATCCTGAGCTTCTACGCGCCCTACTTCTGCTCGGGATGCGACACCGAGAAGATGTTGCTGATCGAGACCGGAGAGGCGCTGAAGAGCATGCCGTTCAAGGCGCCGACCTGCCGTTGCGACCAGTGCGACCACACGATGGACTTCGACGACATCGAGAGCTCGTACTTCGCGTTCCTTTCCACCGTGAAAAACAAGCCGCTGGATCCGGCGCTCTCGGACACGTTCGGGCAGTTTGCCACCGACACCGAGGGGAAGCTGCGCACGCGGACCACCTCTGTCCCCATGGTCCAGCCGTCCGGAGCGGGCAGCGGTCCCAGCGGGGCGACGATGCCCACCACGCCGAGCTCCAAGGATCTGAAGAGCCTGATCTCCGACAGCATCTCCTTCAGCCAGCCGGAGTTCGCCAACTCCAAACCCTCGAGCCAGGCCAACACGATCCTCTACCTGGTGATCGGGTTGCTCGTGGTGGCGATCGTCCTTCTGGGCTACGTGGTTATCCGGGCGACGTAGCCGCTCAGACCTGCACGGCCCGTCCTATCGTCACCGAGAGCAATCGCAGGGGCGAGGCGCCCTCGCTCGGCGGGTCCAAGATGCAGATGAACTCGGCGACGCTGCCGGGGAGCACGTTGATCGCGATACGGGTCACCGACGAGACGATCTGGTACAGACCGAGCCCGGCGCCGCGCTTCTTCTCCTCGATGGGAGAGTCGTCGGTCACGCACCGCAGCAGGTAACGCGCGAGGTGGTCTCGCTGGAAGGTGCCGAATCGATCACGGACGGAGATGAACAGGCTCCCCCCGTCCGAAGCGAAGCGGACGGAGACGGGCCGCGGTGTCGCCCGTTCGATCCGGCGGTTGGGATCCACATCCTCGAACACCCGACTGCCGTCGGCTTCCACCGGCGCGTTGTACATCGCGTTCATCAGGAGCTCTTCGACCACGCGGCCCGCGGAGCGGCGGATCTTCCCCCGCAGCGGGCGGTCACAGACGTACCGGTCTATTTCGTCGAGGAGGTCACAGCGCTCCTTGTAGGTCGTGATCCGCCGGTACTGGATCTCGGCCTGAGGGGGCAGGTGGCGGTCGAGGCCGAAGATCTCTCCCGACGCGAGCTTGCTCACGACGACGCGCAGGTCGCCCTCCAAAAAAGGCGTGCCGAGGTAGTGGTTGATCCGCGGATCGACCATGTGGTAGGAGACCCAGCGGACGTCGAGCTGCGAGAGCGCCAGGACAACGTGGCAGGTCTGGGGCAGGCGGTCGAGGAGGGGGCGCAGCGCTCGCATGCGTGGTGAGCCCTCCCAGACCATGAGCTGGTAGTCATCGAGCTCCCGCGGCGGCTTCTGCCCTGACGCGGCGTCCACGGGCCCGGCGAAGGCGACGCTATCGGCCAGCGTGCGCGCGCGCCGCTCTGTCGGTGCGACGATGAGGATTCGCGGATGCAAGAGGGACAGAACCTTGGGGTCAGTCGACGACTGTCGTACGTTTGGCGGCCACGACGATGGTCTCGGTGCGAGTCTGGCCGGTCTTCGGGTCGACCAGCACAACGCGCTGGCGTCCCGGCGGCAGGGCGATCCGTCCGACCTTGAGGGTGTTGTTGACCTTGATCTTCAGCCCCTTCTTCTTGTTGACGGTGACGAAGCCGAAGAGCAGATGGCGGGTGTTCTTGGTCCCCGCCTTGACGGCGAGGTTGAAGCCATGATCGACGTACGGATTGTCGTCCCTGATCCGTACCCGGTAGCTCCCCTCGGCGATCATCTGGTTCTTGAAGGGGAGCGCACCCTTGGCCTCGTTGTCGAAGTACACCCGTCCCGGGACGTTGGCGGTGATCGTCACGGCGCCGCCGGGCGGCAGGACCAACTCACGCTTGATCTGGTCGCCCTTCTTGGGGCGGATCGTCTCCTCCCAGGGCACGCGGTTGGGCGCGACCACCTTTATGGCGTACTCCTGGCCGGACCTGAGCACGTGGCCCGTGAAAGGCGTCGACTGTCCGGTGTCGACGTTGTTGATCCAGAGCCGGGCCCCGGGTGGTTTGGACTGGATGCTGAGCTGCGCGAAGGACTGCGCCAGCGGGAGGTTGACGTGGTAAAGGAGCGTCTCCTCCGCGCTGGGCGTGAACACGCCGGCGGAGTCAATGTAACCGTGCTTCACCAGCCGCACCTTGTACTGGTGGTCCGGCTCGAGCTTCTCGAGCAGGGCGGGTGTCCGCTGTCCGATCTGCTTGCCGTCGAGCCAGATCGCGGCGCCGCTTGGCGAGGAGGTCACCCGCACCCGCGCCTTGAGCTGGCGCATGGACAGGTTGACGTCGCTGGTGCTTCCCCGCGCGACAGTGATCACCTCCTGGGAGTCACGAAAGCCGGGCCGCCGCGCGGTGACCTCGTACGGGGTGTTCACCTCGAGGTCCTTCACGGTCAGAGCCGGGGAGGCCACGCCACGACGGATACCGTTGACGTAGACCGTGGCCCCCGGTGGTTGCACGGTGACCTTCAAGTTGCCCTTGCCCGGGCCGGCGACGAAGGGCCAGACCAGGAGGAAGCCGGCGACAAAGAGCAACACGATGGCTGTGGCCAGGGTGAGCGGGACGATCCGGGACATCTTGTCGGCCGGGGGCGCGCTCGCCGAGCCCACCAGCCGTTGCTTGCGGCTCTCTCGCATTTCGGCGTAGCGCGCGAAGCTCTCCTGGTAGATGCCGAGGTGGCGCAGCTGTTGACCGGGCGCGCGGACGTCGAAGACGCAGATCACCTCCGTGGCGGTGTTGGGCAGGATATTGGCGATGAACTCCGTGACGTTGTTTGCGACGAGGTAGAGCCCGAGACCGGCGCCCGAGACCTTCCGGTCGATCTGGTCGGTCGTGGTCAGACAGCGCTCGAGATAGGCGAGGATGGTCTCGGCCCGCAGCGAGCCGAAGCTGTCGCGCACGCTGAGGGCGAAGCGGCCGCCGTCGCAGGCCATCTGAAGTATCGCCGGCCGCTCGAGCCGGAGCGCGGAGCGGTCCTTGGGCGCGACGTCGACGAACAGCGGCCCCTCCGGGCCCACCGGGGCGTTGTACAGGGCGTTCATGAGCAACTCGTCTGCGACGAGCTCGATCGCCTCCCGGTACTTGCCGCGGACGCCCATGGCCTTGGCGAACTGCATCGTCGAGGCCAGGGCCTGGGTGCGTTCTTCGTGGTTGTTCACGAGCTGGGAGTGGATGTGCACGCCCCAGGGCATGACCTTCGAGAGACCGAAGATGTCCCCGCGGACGAGCTTGGACGAGATGTAGGTCAGCAGGCGGGGGTCCACGTAGTCCTGGGACACGACGACCCGGACCGACGGAATGCGCATCGCCTGTAGCACGGCGGAGAGCGTCAGATCGGGGACGACGACCACCGAGGCGCCCTCGCCCGCGGAGGAGAGCGGCTGGGCCAGCGCGGTGATGTCGCCGGAGGCATGGGCCAGCACGAGATCGGCCTTGCCCTCGATGGCAGTGCACGTCTCAACCACGTCGACTCTGCTTCCGACCGCGCTGAGAGGGCCGGCCCAGGCGCGAGCGGCCGCACGATCGGCGGTGCAGATGATACTCCGTGGACTCAGCATGTAGGCACCTCGGTCAGTGAATCTGAGGCTCTCATCAGGAACGACGTGGTCGCAGGACCTCGGCGAGCAGCGCCCTCGCTGGCCGCTCGTCTGTCAAAAGGCGAAACACCGCGCCGACCCTCGGCGCTCGTTCAGTTCGCAGACACTCCGTCGTGCACTCCACCGATCGCCTGGGGTGGTGTAGGGCAAGCCTGTACTGGCCGCCGACAACGCACGCTAGCGCCTCGGATCCCGGCACAAAGAAGCTCTCCTGCCCCAGCTCCGCAACGGGTACACGAATGCCCTTCAGTGGCCCTCGATCCAATCCCTCGACCTCCAGGTCGCGGGCCGGTGCGCGGGGACTCGAGCGCCGCTCCACCGGCTGGGGACTGTCATCTGCATCGTCCCTGCCGCCGCCACTGCTCATTGGATCTCTCCAAGGACCCACTATACCAACGGAAACGAGTAAATGCCATTTTGGTGGGAGACGTTTGGGACCGAGGGAGCAGGGAGCGGTGGGTCGGGTGACGTCAGCGGGGCAGCGCAGATAATCGCAACGATCACAACCAAGTTGAGACTATCGACGCTTGAGATCCTTGATTCGTTTGCGGGCGATGTCCGCGTCCTTCCCGTTCCCCCGCAGCCGCAGGTAGCTCTCGAACGCCTTGACGGCGTCGTCCGGCCGCTTGGCCTGGGAGTACATGTGAGCCACGTCCCAGTACGCGGGCGCCAGCTTGGGATCGAGGTTGATCGCCTTCTCGTAGTGCTCGATGGCCTTGAACGGCTTGGTCATCCGCCGATACAGCACGCCGAGGTCGAACTCGATCTTCGCGTCATCCTTCTTGGCCGCCGCCTGCACCATGTACTTCTCCGCCCGCTTGAGGTTGCCCGCCCGGCGGTAGGCCAGGCCCAGCTGATGAAGGTAGTCCGGCTCGTCGGGCTTGGCCTTCAAAGCAGCCTCGAGGTAGGGGATAGCCCCCTTGGGGTTCGATCGGATGAGCAGCACCCCCACCTGGTGCTGGATCTGGTGGTTCTTGGGGTCGAGCTCCGCGGCGCGCTTGAGGCTGAGCAGGGCGTCCCCCTTGCGGCCGGCCTGGAAGTAGGCCAGCCCCAGGCTGTAGTGGGCCTGGGCGTTTTTGGGCTCGGACTTCGCTGCCTTCTCCAGGTGGAAGAGCGCCTTGCTATGCTCCTTCTTCTGGCGATAGAGCACGCCGATGGAGTAGTGCGCCGCGGCGTAGTCTTCGCGCTGTTCCAGGGCTTTCTTCAGCTCGCCGATGGCCTGGTCGATCTTGCCCTGGCGCTTGAGGGCGAGGGCCTTGTGGTAGTGGGCGGAGGCCTGGTCGGCCAGGGCTGCCTGGGGCAGGAGAATGGCCAGGGCCAGGGCGACGTGTCGGATCGGAAACCTCACGGGACCCTCCTCTCGTGTCGTGCCCCGGATCGACTGCGATCCGCGGCGTTTGATTCAAACAACCGCCGGCAGGGATAGATTGTTACGGCGGACCGCTGGCGGAGGCAAGCACTGTGAGTGGGCGCTAGAACTTGACGATCAGTCGCGCCTGCACCGTGTGGGCGATCTCGGCGTCCGCCGCCGTGGCCTCGGAGAAGAAGGTCTCCCCGTCCAGCTCTCGCGGGCGATCCAGCGCCCCGAGGGGGAACATCACCCCGTACTGCAGCCCGGCGAAGAACTTCTCCTCCAGGTTGCGGTAGAAGATGTCCAGATCGAGCTCGATGCCAAGGTTGCGGGAGTTGCCCGGGTAGCCCACCGGCTCGTGGGTCATGGCGTAGAGCGCGTCCAGCCGGGCGCCGAAGCTGTCGACGATCAGGTACTGGATCCAGGGCTTGAAGTAGACCGCGTTGGAAACGGTGCCGAGGATCTCGCGGAACAGGATCAGATCCACGTGGTGATCCATGTTGAAGCGCAGCTCGCGCAGGCTGCCGTCAGCGTCGATCCGGGAGCTGTCGGCGTTGAGCCCGAGGGGGTGGTAGCGGCGGCGGTCCACGTCCTGGTTCATCGGCTCGGCCTGATCCCCGGAGGCCATGCCCATGTCCAGGCCGAAGCTCAGCGAGTCGTCGAGGACCTTGTAGGACGAGCGCAGGGCCCAGCCGTACTGGAGGACGGTGTAGTCATCGGTCTTCACCGCGTCGGAGACGTTGCCGATGTAGCCGGCGAGGATCAGCCCCTCGAACTCGAGCTCCAGCTTCTTCCAGAGCAGCTTGGCCCACAGGTCGGGCATCACGGTCCAGCCGTGGCGCTCGACGAAGGCCTTGGCATAGTCGTCCTTGCTCGAGCCTCCCACACCGCCGTAGTCGAAGTCCTGCTTGCGCCAGGTGAGGTAGAGGCCGTAGTTCAGCACGAGCTCCCCGCGGTCCACGCGATCCTTGATCACATCCTCCGGGTCGATCCGGCCGAGGATCCAGAACCACTGGTCCACGTCGTCGAGCTGCTCCAGGTCCACCGCCTGTCCGCCGTAGGTCTGGAGGCCCTGGACCGAGAAGCTCGTCGGGCCGCTGGCGTTGAAGTCGTAGCCCATGCCCAGGGTGTAGCCGGCCACGTTGGCCTTGAACATGATCCGGTCGGCCGTGTCGCCGTAGTCGCAGTCCCAGCAGGTCCCGTCGTTGGCGAAGATCCCCATGCCCCAGTGCACCGGCATCCGACCGAAGAGGATCGGGCCGAGGGGCGTGACCACCTCGGCCCAGGCGCGCTTGACCAGGATGGCGCCGGCGCCCGAGGCCTGGGTGTCCTGGAACAACGCGGGCTCGCCCACGGCCTTCGGGGCGGGGTTCGAGCCGAGCACCACGTTGTCGAACACGTCAACCAGGGTGTGGACCCGGACCTGCTCGCCGATGTTGATCGTGGGCTGGAGCCTCAGCCGCATGTTGGCGCTGCCCAGGGTATTGGCCGGACAGTCGTCGTCGTCCAGCTCCCGGTCTCCCAGGTCGCCGCCCGGCACAGGGACGGTCTTGCGCGCCTTGCAGCTCAGGGTGGAGATCGGGTTGCCCAGGGCATCCCGCGCCTCGGAGACCGGGGTGTAGAACGGCGCCTTGAGGGTCGCGCCCTGGAACGTTCCGCCATCGAACATGCCCAGGTTCAGGTTGTGAAACACGTCGGTGCGAAAGCGGAAGTAGCCCTTGAGCTGGAACAGCTGGAGCTGCTTCGTCTCCTGGCCCGGCCAGGGGGGCAGGGGGGGGAGCTCCGGTCGCTCCTCCTTCTCCTCCTCGGCGGCCTCCGCGGGCCCGGACGGCGTGTCGCCCTTGGGCGGGGTCTGGCCCATGCCGCCTGGACGGGGCGTGAGCCCCTGGGCCAGCGCGGCGGTGCCCCACAGCAGGTTACAGAAGAACGGCACCAGCCAAAGCCGGGTTAACGTCATCTCGCTCGTCTCCTCCCCGCCAACGCCCGGCGTGACCACAAGTTCCCGTGCGGGCGGTCGGCAGTGCGGGCCCTTCGGGGCCGACGCGCGCGCACTATAGCGATCCGCAAGGGCTAAATCAACGGGTGTCCTGGGGGACCTTGTTGGTATTCGGACGGGTGGGCTATACTTGAAAAACAGCCGGCAATCCGAGCGTATGCATGTAGGTTTTGGCCGCGGGAGTGAGCCATGATCCGTAGACTCCTGGCCCTCGCGGGCCTGGTGAGCGTTGGTGCGGGGGTGCTACTCGTGCTCTCCACCTGCGGGAGCCAGTACGCGTTGCTCCTCACCATCCGGGCCCAGGAATCCAGTAGCCCCCCAAACGTTTTTGACCTCCGGGTGAAGAACGTGGCCACAGGCGAGGTGGTCCTCGAGCGGGTCGGAGAGAAGGTGGACGCCGACGATCCCAACCGGGACATCTCCAAGAAGGGGCAGGAGCTGAAGGTGGCGGTGGAGTTTGCCGACTCCGGCAACTACCTCGTCTACATCTGGGCCCGGAGCGGTCAGGGGATCGAGGGGAGCCAGTTCTTCGTCCGGGACTATCAGGTCGACGACGTGCTCGAGAAGGACGTGCTCCTGGTGCCGCTCGTCGAGGACAGCGACGGCGACGGGTTCCCGGTCTGCGGCGCCTCCGGCGTACAGTGCGGGCCGATCAACTGCAAGTACCTCGACTGCGACGACAGCGACCGCAACATCCACCCCTTCGCGACCGAGGTCTGTGAGAACGGCAAGGACGACGACTGCAGCGCCGGCTGCGGCGCCGCGCCCGGCGATGGGGACATCAAGTGCGTGGACGGAGACGGGGACGGCGTGCCGGCCGGCGAGGACTGCGACGACAACGATCCCTGCCGATCGCCGAAGATCAAGGAGGGGAAGAACCTCTGCAAGACCACCGCGGCGGACTGGGACAACGAGCACACCAAGGCCTGCAAGGACAAGCTGGCCAAGGACGGCAAGCAGTTCGTTCCCCCGTTCTGCGGCGACGGGATCGACCAGGACTGCAACGGCAAGGACGTGGCCTGCTTCACCGACAAGGACTGCGACGACTACACCCCGCCCCAGGACTGCAACGACGACGATCCAACCATCAACCCCCAGGCCGCCGAGACCTGCGACGGCAAGGACAACAACTGCAACGGCGTCGTGGACGAGGGCTGCGTGCCCTGCGATGTGGACGGGGACAAGCACGCCGACCCTAACCACACCGGCGGCGTCTGCAACCTCCCCAAGGACGACGACGACGACTACGACTCGGGGATCCACCCCGAGACGACCAAGGCGGACAACGGCAAGGAGGGGGGGACGGTGCTCGGAGCCCTGCGCGGCTACTGTGGCACGGCGCTCGAGAAGAACGGGAAGCTCCGCAACCGGGACGTGGACCACGACGGGGACGGTCAACCCGCCTCCGCCGACGGCTGCCCCAGCGAGACCTGCGACCAGGACGGCGACGGCTTCCAGAACGCGAGCTGCAGCCCCCCCAAGTCCCAGGAGGACTGCAACGACAACGACGCCAAGGTGTTCCCCGGGGCCCCCGACCTCTGCGGGGACGGCGTGGCCCAGGACTGCGTGGCCGACGCCCCCTGCACCTGCGACGGGGACGGGGACAAGTACTGCTCGCCCGCGGACTGCGACGACAAGAACCCCAACGTCCACCCCTGGGCCCTGGAGAAGTGCGACGGCCTGGACAACGACTGCGACTCCCTCGTCGACGAGGGAAACCCGGACCACACCGGGACCCTGATCCCCACGGACTCCGACCGCACCATCAAGTGTAACAATGACCCCGACGGCAAGTGCGCGCCGGAGATCGGCATCTGCGCCTGCAGCAAGATCAAGACCGACGACAAGAAGTACAACAACAACTACGCCCTCGACCCCAACCGAAAGATGTGCCCCGGCGAGAGCTTCACCGTCGCCTCGTCTCCCCGCTGCTTCGGCGCGACCAGCCCGGTGCAGGAGAAGTGCGATAACGACGACTGGAACTGCAACGGCAACGACTTTGCTCCGTCGGACGCCAACTCGGACCCGAAGCTGAACGACTACGAGGACTACGGCAAGACCTGCGGCACGAGCGTCGGGCAGTGCAAGTCGGCGGGCATCGTCACCGGCTGCAACCTGAGCCAGACCCTGGATCCCAAGATTCTCACGGTGCTGGGATCGGGCTACAACCAGCACTGGATCTGCACCCTGCCGGGGTCGTCCCAGCTGGTCACCCTGCCCGTCGCCGAGAAGTGCAACGGGTTCGACGACGACTGCGACGGGGTGGGCACGGTCCAGGACGTCTCGGGGACCGACAAGGGCTGGCCCGAGCTAAACGAGAAGGACGCCGACGGCGATCACTTCATGGCCTGCTCCGGCTGCGCGGGGGAGCCCCTCGCCAGCGGCCTGAGCGGGTGCGACGACTGCAAGGACGGCGTCCCCGGGGTCTACCCCACCGCCTTCGAGGCCTGCGACAACAACGACAACAACTGCAAGTCGGGGGACGAGGGCACCGATCAGTGCAAGCCCCCGGTGACCTGCTGCGCGACGCAGATGAACTGCCGCAACCTCAACACCGACTTCCAGAACTGTGGCAGCTGCGGGAAGGTCTGCCCCAGCAACACCACCGACACCTGCGCCGGCGGAAACTGCGTCTGCGGCACGAGCAGCGGACCCTGCACGGGGAGCCGGAACTGCGACAACGGGAGCTGCAAGTGCCTCCAGGGCGGCCTGTGCACCGGTTGCTGCGCGAGCAACACCTGCCAGCCCGGAAACACCACCACCTACTGCGGCACGGGCGGGGAGAACTGCAGCGCGTGCACCACGACGAACCCCTGCCTGACCCCGGTGTGCAACAGCTCGGGTAGCTGTGGCACGGTGAACAAGTCCAACGGGACGAACTGCCCCGGCGGGAAGTGCTACGGCGGCAGCTGCTGCACCGGGTGCTGGGACGGCTCCACCTGCCAGGGGGGCACGACCAACCAGTACTGTGGCACGGGCGGGGTGAGCTGCAGCGGCTGCAACACGACCAACCCCTGCAGGACCGCAAACTGCTCCTCGGGAAGCTGCAGCATCACGAATAACGCCAACGGGTCGAGCTGCCCCGGCGGGCAGTGCTACGGCGGGAGCTGCTGCACCGGGTGCTGGGACGGCTCCACCTGCCAGGGCGGGAAGACGAACACGTACTGCGGCCTGGGCGGCGTGGACTGCACACCATGCGCGACAGCCAACCCGTGCAAGACCGCCACCTGTCTCACGGGGACGTGCCTGATCCCGGACAAGAGCGACGGCACCACCTGCTCCGGGGGGAAGTGCTACGACGGCAGCTGTTGCACCGGGTGCTGGGACACCAACACCAGCACGTGTCAGGCCCCGAGCAACGACTCTCACTGCGGCACCGGAGGCGTGAGCTGCGTCGTCTGCACCTCGACCCAGGACTGCGTGTCGGGGAGCTGCCAGTGCACCTCTGGCTCCTGCGGCAGCGGCTGCTGCGCCAACGCGACCACCTGCGTCACGCCTCCCACGGACAGCCAGTGCGGCACGGGCGGCGCGTCCTGTGTCGCCTGCACCTCGGGGCAGGACTGCGTCGGCGGGTCCTGCGTCTGCAACAGCTCCTCGTGCCCCGGCGGGTGCTGCGGAGCCGGCGACACATGCTACTCCCCGCCCAACAACTCCCACTGCGGGACGAGCGGCGCGTCCTGCATCGCCTGCACGGGCGACACGCACTGCACCGGGGGGGGCTGCGTCTGCGACTCGACGACCTGTCCGACCGGGTGCTGCACGGGGACCGGGAACGGCGCCACCTGTGCCGCCGGCACCACGGATAGCCAGTGTGGAACGAGCGGAGGACAATGCATAGACTGCACAACGAACAACAAGGTGTGCCAGGGCGGCTCCTGCGTGCCCAAGCCCACGCCCGACGCCGGGGTCACTCCGGACGCCTAGCCCGGGTCACGCTCGCCGCGCTCGCCACGCTGCTCGGCGGCTGCGAGGCAGAGTCAGGCATCCTCGTCGCCGTCACCGGCTCCTCGGTGGACGCGCTGGAGTTTCACGTGGCCGTGGAGCAGGGGACGAGCTTCGTGGTCAACCCGGCGGCCTCGGGGCAGAGCTACGACGTGCGCGGGCGAAACCTCAAGGCCGACCCCTACGAGCACCTTCTACAGGAGGAGGACCAGAGCGGCCAGGCGCCCCGGGTCCTGGTCCTGGTCCTCGGCAAGAGCTCGGGCGACATCAAGTCGTTCGCCGTCACCGATCCGCCACAGCCCTTCATCCGGGACGAGGTGGTGCGGCGTGTGCTCTCCCTCGTTCCGATCGGCAGCTCCGGCGGCGTGACCGGCCAGTCCAGCGGGTGCTACCGGGTCTGGCAGAAGGCGAGCGACAAGACCAACCGCTGGGTCCTGGCGGTGGCCGGCGATCTGGACTGCGACGGCTACAAGAGCCCCGCCGACTGCGCGGACGACGACCCCTCGGTCCACCCCGGGGCCAGCGAGGTCTGCGACGGCAAGGACAACAACTGCGACGGGAAGTACGCCCCCAGCCAGGGCTGCTACGCGACAGAGGCCGGCGGGTGCCGCAAGGGTAGCCGGACCTGCAACGAGCCCACGGGCGGGCTCTCGGCGACCTGTACCGTCTCCGCCGGAGCCCCGGCGGTCCCCACGGCGTACTGCACGGCCTACGCCGACTGCACCGACGCGAGCGATCCCCTCGCCTGCACCAACGACAAGGTCCAGCCCCTCGAGGCCCAGTGCACCGCCGAGCTGGAGACCGCCAGCGGCACGATCTGCGCCGGGAGCATCCACCTCGACCCGCTGGCCGCCGGCACCGGTTGCAGCTGGGAGCTGTTCGAGACCGGCGGCTGGGATCTGGGGCTCACCGACGGGGTGGCCGAGCCGGCGCAGGCGATCAGCCTCTGCAAGCCGAAGCTCGCGCTCAAGGGCGGCAGCGCGGCGGGGAACGGCACGGCGACCCTCGAGTTCAAGAGCAACGAGGCCGCGGTGGTCGCCCGCCTGGCGATCACCAGCAAGACCGTCCCAACCTGCAGCGCCGAGCCGTTCTCGTGCGCCCTCAAGCAGTGACGCTATAGTATCAACAAGATGTCGATCGAGCAGCTCACAAAACGGGCCTTTCACCACGGGCCGGCCCACGAGGCGAACCAGCTGATCCACGACGTGCGCGAGCAGGTCATCGCCGAGCACGGCCAGGCGTTGAGCTACGAGGTTCCGCTGATGGGGCGCCCGTTCTCTCACCTCCAGCAGGAGGTCGCCCCCCGCCTCGCCCTGTTCCTCCACGGAAAACGCACGCCCTGGCGGGCGAGCTTCGTCAGCCTGTTCGTCGGGGCGACCCTGTGCTTCGTCTGGGTGGACGACTTCTTCGAGGTGATCCGCGAGAGCCTGGGCCTGGACCCGGACGCGTTCGACAGCGTGCTCCGTCGCTGGCAGCAGACCGGCCGGCCGGCGACGGGCCTGCCTCCCGGCTAGCGCGCCCTCGTCCTAGAGGCTTGGCTCCATGCAGCGCTTGGCCGGGGTGATACCCCCGTCGGTCAGGCCCCCGTCCGGGACCGGGACGCTGCAGAGCCCGGAGGCGCACTCCTCGTGAGCCCCACAGCGCTCGCCCAGGGCCAGCTTCTCATCGTCGTCGGAGCAGGCCAGACCCGAGAGGACGAGCACGACAACCATCAACAAAAGCCAGCGCATGGCTCCCTCCAGTGGTGTTTTTTTGCTTACGCCTACATTGTCGCATAATGTAGGTTCATGTACGCTACTCACAAGCTCGCCACCCAGCCACAATTCCCTGACGCCTATTACAGCAGCAATGACGAGAGCTTCGTGCTCTTCGAAGGGGACTGCCGGAGAGTCCTCGGCAGCCTCCCGGACGGGAGCGTGGACCTGATCTTCGCCGACCCCCCCTACTTCCTCAGCAACGGGGGTATCACCTGCCAGTCGGGTCGCATGGTCTCGGTCAACAAGGGGCAATGGGACGTCTCCCACGGCGTCAATCAGATGCACGAGTTTAACATGGAGTGGCTCCGCGCTTGCCAGCGGGTGCTCAAGCCCAACGGCACGATCTTCGTCTCCGGGACCCGGCACGTGATCTTCAGCGTGGGCTTCGCCATGCAGCAGCTGGGCTACAAGGTGCTCAACGACATCGTCTGGTACAAGGTGATCCCGCCGCCCAACCTGAGCTGCCGCTACTTCACCCACGCCACCGAGACCATCCTCTGGGCCGCCCGCAACGCCAAGAGCCGGCACTACTTCGACTACCCCCGGATGAAGGCAGAGAACGGCGGCAAGCAGATGCAGAACCTGTGGCACATTGTCCCGCCGCTCAAGGCCGAGAAGCGCTTCGGCAAGCACCCGACCCAGAAGCCCCTGGCCCTGCTCGAGCGCATCGTCGCCGCCGCCAGCGAGCCGGGCGCCCTGGTCGTGGATCCGTTCAACGGCTGCGGCACGACCGGCGTCGCCTGCGCCCGGCTCGGCCGGAGCTACATCGGCGTCGAGCTGGAGCGCGAGTACCTCGACCGTACCGTGATGCGTTACGAGGACCTGGACGGCGAGCGCGTCGAGCAGAAGCGGCCCAGGGCGCGCAGGCGCAAGGTCAAGGCCTGACCCCCTTTGCCCGCGCCCGCGCCTGTGTCACTATTCCCCTCGTCATGACCCCGATCCCCGAAGCGCAGCAGCTGCCCCAGAGCGACGACCTCCGCGCCGTGGAGGAGGTGTCCCGCGCCCGCAAGGAGATCCTCGGCGAGCTCGGCAAGCGCATCGTCGGCCAGCGGGAGGTGATCGACCAGCTGCTCATCGCGCTCTTCGCCCGCGGGCACTGCCTGTTCGTCGGCGTCCCCGGGCTGGCCAAGACGCTGCTGATCTCCTCGCTCTCCGAGCTGCTCAACCTCTCCTTCTCCCGGATCCAGTTCACGCCGGACCTGATGCCCTCGGACATCACGGGGACCGACGTGCTGCAGGAGGACACCACCAGCGGCCGGCGCTTCTTCCGCTTCATCCGGGGGCCGATCTTCGCCAACATCGTCCTCGCCGACGAGATCAACCGGACCCCGCCCAAGACCCAGGCCGCGCTGCTGCAGGCAATGCAGGAGCACCGGGTGACCGCGGGCGGCGGGACCTACGAGCTGGACCCCCCGTTCTTGGTCCTGGCGACCCAGAACCCCATCGAGCACGAGGGGACCTACCCCCTGCCGGAGGCGCAGCTGGACCGCTTCATGTTCCAGGTCGACGTGGGCTACCCCAGCGAGGACGAGGAGATCGCCATCGTCCAGCAGACGACCAGCGACTACCAGCCGACCCTGGCCAAGGTCCTGAGCCCCGAGCGGATCCAGCAACTCCAGGCCCTGGTGCCCCGCGTGCCCGCCGCGGAGCACGTGGTCCGCTACGCGGTCAAGATCTGCCGCCTGAGCCGGCCCGACGCCGAGGGGGCCCCGCAGCTCGTGCGCGAGCTGGTGAGCTGGGGCGCCGGGCCACGGGCCTCCCAGTACCTGGTGCTCGCCGGCAAGGCCCGCGCCCTGCTCCAGGGGCGCTACGCCGTGCAGGTGGAGGACGTCCGCGCGCTCTGCCGCCCCGTGCTCCAGCACCGCCTGGTCCGCAACTTCCGCGCCGAGGCCGACGGCGTCGACGCCACGAGGATCATCGACCACCTCCTCGAGGTGGTGAAGCCCTAGCCAGCTTGCGCGCTCCCCCCGCCTGACCCACAATCCCGGCAGATGGGCATCGAAGGTCACCGCCACCTGGACGCCGAGACTCTGGCCAAGCTCGCCGGCCTGCAGCTCAGGCTGCAGACCGTGGTCGAGGGGACCCTGGCCGGCGTCCACTCCTCGCCGCACCACGGCTCGAGCATCGAGTTCGCCGAGCACAAGGAGTACGCCCCGGGCGACGACCTGCGTCACCTGGACTGGAAGGCCCTCGGCCGCCTCGACCGGCACTACGTCAAGCGCTTCGAGGACGAGACCGATCTGCGGGCCTACCTGCTGCTGGACTGCAGCGGCTCCATGGGCTACGGCGAGCCGATGACCAAGCTGGAGTACGGCAGCGTGCTCATAGCGGCGCTGGCCTACTTCCTGATCCGTCAGGGCGACAAGCCCGGGCTGCTGGCCTTCGGCGAGCGGGTGGAGCGGTACGTTCCCCCGCGCTCCCGCAGCGCGCACATGACGGAGGTGCTCGAGGCGCTGGAGCAGCTCGGCGCCCGGGGCGGCACCGATCTCGCGCGGGCCGTGAACCACCTCACCGAGGTGATGGGTCCCCGCAGCCTGGTGGTCGTCGTCTCGGATCTGTTCGAGCACGGCGAGGACGCGCTGCAGCTGCTGCACCACCTCCGGGCGCGGCGGCACCACGTCGTGGTCTTCCACCTGCTGCACCGCGACGAGCTCGAGTTCCCCTTCAACCGGCTGACCCTGTTCGAGTCGATGGAGGACAGCCGCGAGGTGCTCGTCGACCCCGGCGGCGTCCGGCGGGCCTACCTGCGGGAGATGGAGCGCTTCCTCGCCGGCATCCACGAGCGCTGCCAGAACGGCGGGATCGAGTACTACCGGGTCTCCAGCGCCGATCCCCTCGACGCCGTCCTGCTCGGGTTCCTGCGTCGGCGCCGCCCGCGTCGCGAGGCTCGCGCATGAGCTTCGCCGCGCCGCTGATGCTGCTCGGGGTCGGGGCGGCGGCCGTGCCGCTGGTCATCCACCTCATCGGCCGCCGCCGGGCGCCGCGCAGGCGCTTCGCGGCCATCGACTTCGTGCTCCGCTCGGACCGCCGCCTGGCTCGCCGGCTCCAGCTGCGCCAGTACGTGCTCCTGGCCGTGCGCATGCTCCTCGCCGGCGGGATCGCGCTGATGATGGCCAAGCCCTTCGCCGAGGCGGAGTCCGATCTGCCGGCGGTCGGCGGCCAGCCTCAGGCCGCGGTGATCATCCTCGACGACACCCTGAGCACGCGGCAGCGCAGGTCGGGGCGGATGCTGTTCAACGAGGTGCGAGACAAGGCGCGGCAGCTCGTGGCGATGATGGGCGGCCAGGCCGAGATCGCCGTGCTGACCGCCTCGCGCCCGTCCGGCCCCCAGCCGGGGCTGACCCGGGAGTCGCGCAAGGTGCTCGCCGCCATCGCGCGCATGGAGCCGGGGCAGGGCCACGCCACGCTCGACGCGGCGCTGGTCCAGGCGGGCCGCATCCTCTCGGGCGCGTCGCTTCCGCGACGCCAGGTCTTCCTGCTGGGCGACGCGGCGGCGCACGGCTTCCGCACCAGCCCGCAGGAGCTGCTGGGCAAGGCGGGGATCCGGTTCCACATGGTCGATCTCGCCAAGGAGGGGGCGGTGGACAACAGCGCGGTGGTCGCCGTGTCCGCCGCGCCGTCGTCGGCGCCGGGGCAGCGCACCACGCGCATCTCGGCCCGGGTCTGCAACCACGGCCGGGCTCCGGCGAAGCGCACGGTGACCCTCTCCGTTGACGGCAAGGAGGTCGCGCGGGGCTTCCTGTCGCTCGGGCCCTGGAGCTGCGCGAACAAGACGTTCCAGCACAGCTTCGCCAGGGGCGGGATGCACAACGCCTCGGTCTCCATCGAGCCGGACCGGCTGCCCGAGGACGACGTGCGGCACCTGCGGCTCGAGGTGGGAAGCGCGATCCGCGTGCTGCTGGTGGACGGCGCCCCGAGCCCGGTGCGGCACCGGGACGAGCTGTTCTACCTCGAGACCGCGCTGAACACCCCCGGCCCGGGGGGGCAGCCGATCATCACCGAGACGGTGACCCCCGACGACCTCGAGCAGGTGCGCTTCGCGAGCTTCGACGTGGTCGCGCTCTGCAACGTGCGGGCGGTGCCCCGCAAGCGGGCGGAGGAGCTGGTCTCGTTCGTGGAGAAGGGGGGGGGGCTGCTGCTCTCGATGGGGGAGAACGTCGATCCCGAGCGGTACAACGCCACCCTGGGCAAGCTGCTCCCGGCCCCGCTCCGCGGGCCGCTCACCGCGGCGCCGCCGGGGACCGGGGCGCCGGCCCTGCGCATTGGCCGCGCGGACTCGAGCCACCCGCTGATCGGTCCGTTCTGGTCCGAGCGCGCCGGCGGCGGGCTGCGCAACGCGCGCTTCCACCGCGTCTACCGCCTGAGCCCCGCCGCGCGGGAGACCAAGCGCGTCGTGCTCTGGTACGAGGACGGCTCGCCCGCCCTGGTCGAGGCCACGGCCGGCGACGGACGGGTGCTGCTGTTTACCTCCACCCTGGACCGGGACTGGAACGACATGGCGATCCGCCCGGGGTACCTGCCGCTGATGCTGCAGATCGTGCGCTACCTCAGCCGGCTGCCGGTCCACGCTCCCCGCCGCTCGGTGGAGGTCGGGACCGACTTTTCGTTCCGCCTGCCGCGGCACGTGCGCCAGCTCCGGCTCAACGGGCCAGGGGGGATGGAGCAGATCTGGAGCGCCCGGGACCTGGCCGGCCGCAAGAGCGTGCAGATCGCGGTGCCCGAGCCCGGCTTCTACAAGCTGAGCGTCACCGGCGCCGACGGGGTCGTGCAGGCCCTGGAGCGGGAGAGCTTCATGGCCAACGTGAACCCGGCCGAGTCCGACCTGCGCAAGACAAAGCTGGCGCCGGCCCCGGCGGGCGGCGGCAAGAACGGACGGCGCGCCGTGCGCCGGGTCGAGCTCTGGCACGGGCTGGGAGCGCTGCTGCTGATCCTGCTGCTCGCCGAGGCCTTCATCACCCGCCGGGGCTGACGGGCTTCACAACCGCCCCCGCGCCACACTACTATCTCCCGTTCGCCCCGCTGTGGGCGGACCAGACCAACAAGGCAGACGAAAATGGCAGAACAGTTCATCTACCACATGCGCGACCTGCGCAAGGTGGCGCCCAACGGCGCGGAGATCCTCAAGGGGATCAACCTCTCCTTCTAC
>Ga0316576_10000136_pt1 | contig 28570 bp, 19 predicted proteins | sample S0NA_FD_203075 | JGI IMG/M metagenome (GOLD analysis project Ga0316576, IMG submission 203075) | Rhizosphere microbial communities from salt marsh grasses in Alabama, United States - S0-2_050615r3r5 | ecosystem: Host-associated > Plants > Roots > Rhizosphere | place: USA: Alabama | collected...
GACCCCCGTCATGAGCTGATAGCCTTCGTCGATCTGGAAGGCCATGCCGGCCGGGTTCCAGAACATGGCCGACGGATCGTCGGCCACCGCGGTAAAGGCCCCGCCCATGCCGAGTGCCTTGTTGCCAGCCTCGAAGAGCGCGAAGCCCGCACTCCACGCGAGTGACGGGAGCAAAACGAGGACCGCCGCAGCGAACACAAACTGCCTTTTCACATCGAACCTCCTTCCATCCGCTTCGTGAGGATTTTTCCTGTTGTCGCTTGTCGACCCACCGTAGGGTACCGGCGGCGGCCATGGTGCGTCAACATCAAAGGTGAGCTTTGTGTCCGACGTTGACGTCCGGTTGGCCTCGGGCGAGGGGTTGCTACACTTCGCGACGAAACCTGAAGGAGGATCCCGTGGCTCAAGGTTTTCGGATTGCCTGTCTGGTCTGCGGACTGTCGACCCTCACGCTGGCCGCCAGCGCCGACGGCGCCCGCCTCATGCGGTGGGCCGACATTCATGGAGACACGGTCGTCTTCACGTACGAAGACGACCTCTGGCTTGTGCCGACGGCGGGCGGTGAGGCGCGGCGCATCACTAGCCACCCCGGCGGCGAGCGCTACGCCAAGTTCAGCCCCGACGGCAGCATGATCGCTTTCACCGGAAGCTATGACGGTGGGACCGACGTCTATGTCATCGATGCGCGCGGCGGAGAGCCGCGTCGTCTCACATACCACCCGGCGTCGGACAGGGTGCTGGGATGGCATCCGGACGGCACGCGGGTGTTGTTCCGGTCGAGGCGCGCCTTCCCGTTCAGAGGCGAGGAGCTCTATTACGTGTCGGTCGAAGGCGGCACGCCGGAGCGACTGCCGGTGGACCGGGCCGGATTGGCGAGCCTGTCGCCGGACGGCTCAAAGCTCGTCTACAACCGGATCTCCCGGGAAGATCGAACGTGGAAGCGATACCAGGGTGGCATGGCTCAGGACCTGTGGCTCGGCAGCCTGGCTCGAGGCGACTTCCGGCGGGTCACGAGCTGGACGGGGACCGACAACTACCCCATGTGGCAGGGCGAGTCGGTTTACTTCAGCTCGGACCGTGAGCGCGGCACGCTCAACCTGTACAAGCTCGATCCGGTGAGCGGCGAGGTGACGGCACTGACCACCTACGACGACTACGACGTCAAGTATCCCTCCGATGGACCTGGCGCCATCGTCTACCAGTACCGTGAACAGCTTTGGGTGCTCGACCTGGCCAGCGGGACGTCACGGGCGATCGACGTCCGTCTCGGTTCCGATCGGGTTCCGGTTCGGGCGCGGTGGGAGGAGATCGGATCCAACCACGGTTCCTTCCGGGTGATGCCTGACGGCGAGACTCTGTTGCTCGAGGTCCGCGGCGAGCTGCTGGCCATCCCCGGCGATGACGGCGAGGCGGTCAACCTCACCCGCAGCTCCGGGTCCCGTGACAAGGACGGTGTGCCGTCGCCCGACGGTGAGTGGATCGCCGTCAACTCGGACCGGTCGGGACAGGAGGAGCTCTGGCTGCTGCCCGGCGACGGTCAAGGCGAGTGGCGGCAGATCACCGGCGATGGCGTGTTCAACCTGCAGCCGGTCTGGTCGCCCGACGGCGATCGCCTGCTGTGGTCGGACAAGGAAATGCGGCTCAACCTGTTGACCATCGCCACCGGCGAGACCACGGTCATCGACCGCGGCGAGGTCGATGACGCCTGGGAACGGTGGGGCATCCAGGATTACGCCTGGTCGCCGGACGGCCGCTGGGTGGCCTACAGCAAGATGGAGCCGTCGTTGTACGAGTCGATCTTTCTCTACTCCCTGGACTCGGGCAGGGTCCATCGGGTCACCGATCACCGTTACGAGGACTGGAGTCCGTCATTCTCCGCTGATGGGCGGTACCTGTACTTTCTTTCCAACCGGAGCTTCAGTCCGGTCATGGGCTTCGTCGATCAGAACGACATCTTCCTCGACATGGGCCTGCCGTACCTGGTGATTCTCCGTGGCGATGAGCGTTCGCCGTTCGCACCGGGGTCCGACGGCGAGGAGGCCGACGAAGAGGCTGACAGCGACGAGGTGACGGTGGAGATCGACCTCGAAGGCATCGGAGCTCGGATCATTCCGGCTGACGGGGTCGAGCCCGGCAACTACTTCCGCCTGGAGGCGACGAAGGACGGTTTCGTCTACCTCGCAAGGACCGAGGCCGAGTTTCTCAAGTATCAGGCGGTTGACGATCACACCGGCGGTCGTCTCGAGCTCTGGGGCTATGACGTGGCCGATGCGAAGGCCGAGAAGCTCATGGACGGCGTCGCCAACTACCACTTGTCGGCCGATCGTTCCAAGATGGTCTATCGGGCGGGTTCCTCGTACGGGATCGTCGATGCCGGCGCCAAGGCGACGACAGGCGACGGCGAGGTGTCACTCGGCGATGTCAAGATCAAGGTCGACCCGCGACAGGAGTTCGAGCAGATCTTCGCCGAGGCCTGGCGCATCCAACGCGACTGGTTCTACGACCCCGGGATGCATGGCATCGACTGGCAGGCTGTCTACGACAAGTATCAGCCTCTGGTCGCGGCCTGCGGCAATCGGGCCGACCTCAACTACCTCATCGGCGAGATGATTGCCGAGCTCAACATCGGCCACACCTACGTCTACGGCGGTGACGCCGGCGCTCGACCGGAGACAATCCGCGTCGGTCTCCTCGGAGCCGACTTCGGCACGGAGGACGGTGTTGCCTATCACCGCATCAGCCACGTCATTCGGGGTCTCAACTGGCAGACCGATGATCGTGAACGGTCCCCACTCGGCGCGCCGGGCTGCGGCGTGAGCGACGGCGACTATCTGATTGCCATCGACGGTGTCGAGGTCGGCGCCGACAACAACGTGTTTTCGTTCCTCGAAGACAAAGTGGGACGGACCGTCAACGTGACCTACAACCACGTGCCCAACGACGACGGCGCCTCGACCTGCGCCGTGACCCCCGTCGCCAGCGAAGCGGCGCTGCGCCAAAGGGAGTGGGTGGAGTCGAACCGAGCGGCGGTCGAGGAAGCCTCCGGCGGCACCGTCGGCTATCTCTACCTGCCGAATATGATGGAGGATGGGCTCATCGAGTTCGCGCGCGCCTTCTACCCGGATTACGACGCGAAGGCCTTCATCATCGATGAGCGCTACAACGGCGGGGGTTTCGTCGGCGACATGATCATCGACCGTCTCGAGCGGCAGCTGTGGGCCTTCACCAAGCCGCGCGAAGGTGTCGTGTTGCGCGACCCCGAACGTTGCTTCCACGGTCACCTCGCGGTGCTCATCAACGAGGACACGGGCTCCAACGGCGAGTACTTCGCGGCGGCCGTCAAGATCAAGGGCCTGGCGACCCTGATTGGAATGCGGACCTGGGGCGGTGCGGTGGGTATCGAGCCCCACCAGGACCTCGTCGACGGCGGAGTGACGACCCCGCCCCAGTTCGGCCTTTTCGACTTCGACGGTCGCTGGCTCATCGAGGGCCACGGGGTCGACCCCGACATCGAGGTTCAGAACGAGCCCGGCGACGTTCTCGCCGGTCGTGACGCTCAGCTCGATGCGGCTCTTGTCTTCCTTGCCGATCGTTTGGCAGCAGAGCCGATGACGGTGCCCGACCAGCCGCCGGCCTATCCGGACAAGTCGAAGCCGACCATCGCGAAGTGATTCTCGGCAAGAACGCGCGGCAATTGAGAATAAGAGGAAAACTGAGCACTACTCGGATGTGATGGCCGTCATGAACGCGTCGATGTCCTCGAGCGACGGCAACACGTGGTGGGCGCCGGCGGCTCCGAGCTCGGCGGCGGAGTAGCGTGATGCGGCGACGCCAACGGCGCGGGCGCCATGGGTGAGGGCGCACTCGACGTCGCGCGGGGTGTCGCCGATGACAATCACGTGGCGTCCGATGCCGATGTTGCGGCCGAGGTGAGCCTCGGCCCGCGCCACGGCCACCGGCAGCAGGTGCTCGCGCTCGGGATGATCTGACGCGAAGGCGCCGAACGGGAAGAACCCGTTGAGGTCGAAACGACCGAGCTTGATCCGGGCCGTGGCCTCGAAGTTGCCGGTCAACAGGCCCAGAGTGAGGGCCGGATCGATCACGAGGCGGTTGAGAAGCGGCACGACCCCCGGCATCAGTCGAGCGCGGTCGGCTCGCGGCATCTCGTCGACGAGGTGCTCGGCGTAGCGTGCTGCGAGGGCGGCGAATGCCGCAGCCTCATCGGCGACGACAACGCCGTGGTTGACGCAGATCTCTCGGAAGATGAGTGGGTCTGTCTTGCCGTCGGGAACGATGGTGCCGAATGCATCAGTGATCCCGTACTGCTCGGCGAACGCCCGGTCCATGGCCCGACGAGCTGCGCCGCCGGAGAGCATCAGGGTCCCGTCGAGGTCGAACAGGAGGACTCTCATGACGCGTTCCTCGGGGACGATACCTCGCTTGATGACGTCATTCATCATTCATGATTGAGAATCCCAAGTTCGTGGCGTCAGCCGCGCCAGTCGTACTCGGGACTGGGCCGGTTGTCGAGGATCTCCTCGAGTCGAAGGAGGACGTCTGAGGTGAGCCGCTCGACCACGGCCGCCGCCTTCATGTTCTCGGTCACCTGCTCGGGGCGGGACGCACCGGTGATGACGGTACTCACGTAACGGTTGGTAAGGCACCAGGCGATGGCGAGCTGGGCGAGGGTACAGTCGAGCTCCTTCGCGACCGGGACCAGTTGGCGAATGATCGCGATGTTCCGCGACGCACCGTCGCCCTGGTACCGCGAGCGGAGCCACTCGAAGCCTTCCAGGTTGCCGCGAGAGTCGGCCGGGATGCCGTCGTTGTATTTGCCGGTCAGCAGACCGCCCGCCAATGGGCTCCAGATCGTGGTCCCGAGGCCGATCAGTTCGTACAGAGGCGAGTACTCCTTCTCGACTCGCTCGCGGTGCAGCATGTTGTACTGGGGCTGCTCCATGGTGGGAGGAATGAGGTGCTCCCGGCAGGCGACGTGGACCGCCTCGAGAATCCGTTCGGCCGGCCACTCAGAGGTTCCCCAGTACAACGCCTTGCCCTGGGAGATGACCTGATTCATGGCCCAGACCGTCTCCTCCACCGGGGTGTGAAGGTCGGCGCGATGACAGAAGACGAGGTCGACGTAGTCGAGCCCGAGTCGTTTCAGGGCGCGCTCGGTGCCTTCCACGATGTGCTTCCGGGACAAGCCTCGCTGGTTCGGACCTTCACCGCCCCAGAAGATCTTGGTGGAGACGACGTAGCTCGACCGATCCCACCCAAACCTGGCGAGGACCGCGCCCATGATCTCCTCGGCGGCGCCGTCGGCATAGGCTTCGGCGTTGTCGAAAAAGTTGACCCCGGCCTCGTAGGCACGACGCATGCACTCGCCGGCGATCGCCTCGTTCATCTGGGGGCCGAAGGTGACCCACGCGCCGAACGACAACGCCGAGACCTTCAACCCCGACCTGCCGAGATTCCGATACTCCATTTCAGTTCTCCCCGGCGACTCGGCCGCGGAATCGCTGGGGAGAATTGAAGCACAGCGCAACAACAAGGGCCACCCGCGCGGGTGGCCCTTCGAAACGGACGTATCGCGAAGATCTAGAACTTGAAGCCGATACCGACACCGTAGACCCAAGGGTTGATGTCGGTGTCGACGGACAGAAGTGTCGTGCCGTCGACCTTGAGATCGGCGTCGGTACTGATCTGGATGTACTTGATGTCGCCGTTGATGTGGAAGCTGTTGCCGAGGTTGATGCTCAGGCCAACCTGTCCGGCGAGACCGAAGGAGTTCGAGAAGCCGACGTCGGTGATGCCGAGGCCGGCCAGGTCGTTGGAGAGGTCATAGCTGTAAAAGTAGGTGTAGTTGATGCCCGCGCCGAGGTAGAAGTCCAGCAGCCCCTCGGGGAAGGGGTGCCACTGCAGCGTTGCGGTCGGCGGCAGGACCTTGACCGAACCTGCGTTGGCGCCGGAGAGGGCTCCGCCGGAAACACCCAGGTCGTGCCTGGCGGTGGCCGCGATCACCTCGAGACCGAAGTTCGGGTTGAACATGTAGGTCACGTCGACCTCGACGGTGGTCTTGGAGTCAACGGTGACCTCGCCTCCGAAGTCGCCGATGGACTCACTGCTGTCGTTGGGCGAAATGTTGATGGCGCGAACGCGAACCACCCAGCTCTGAGCATCGGCAATTGCCGGCACCACGAGAACCGCCACCAGGACCATCACAAACGCTTTCACTCGCATCGTTTCCTCCCCCGTTTTCCTTGTGTGTTGGGCACCAGCGGTCATCGCGGCGCCCTCCGTTCCGCGGTATTGACTTCTCAAACCCTCTCGATTCCGCCATCATCCTACCACGGCCTTCCGCGACAGCAACCGGATGTTGGAGACCTCTCATGAGAGTGCGCTACCTGTCGTTCGGCACGCCTCGCAACACGGGCAGCAGCATGAGGTTGGCGCCGAGTCGGCCGATCAGCAAGCCACAGGCCGCGGCCACGACGCCCACCACGTCGAGCACGAAAACCGAGACTGTCAGAACGGAGACGATTCCTGCCACTTCCACAACCGTGGCGATGGTGACCGGGATCGTGGTCCTTGCCTTGACGAGGACCGCTCGTTGGAAGCTCAGGATCACCGCGAGGCCTGGGATGAGAACGAGAATCCTGGTCGGGGGGAGGGCGAAGCGGCCGAGCTCGGGGGTCAGCCCCGAGACGAGCTCGAACCAGATCCGGCCGAGGGGCGTCCAGGCGATCAGCGCGAGGGCGGCGACCACCGTGGAGCCGAGGGTGAACGCGAAGCGACGCAATGCGCGGAAGTTCCTGCCGTGATCGCCCATGAGCGCGATGCCCACCTCCTGATACGCGAGCCCGACGCTGCGGAAGATGAACACCAGCGAGTTGATCACCGGCAGGACCGCCAGCGACTCGATGGACCGGGGGGCGTTGCCGACAAAGAAGGTCACCAGAGGGTGGACGCCGAGCGCGAGAACGGTGGTGAGCGCGAGCGGTGCGTAGAAACGTCCGATTTCCAGGAAGCTCATCACTGAACCCGGATGATCGACGTCTGTCAACAGAGTACGGACCGCGCCCCGTGCCATGAAGCGACTCGCCAGGGCCTCGGTCGTGACCCCGGCCGACAGCGCCGCCGCCCCGACCACCGCCCCCTCGAGCTCGGTGAACGTAACCAGGAGCACCGCGACTCCGGACATGGAGGAGAGCCGGATGACGGTGCCGTAGGCGACTCTCCGCGTCTGACCGTGGGCGATGAGGACGCCCTGATAGAAGCGACGGAAGCCGATCGTGCCGGGCCACGGGAGAAGCACCAGCATCGCCAACCAGGTGCGGCGGGCGACCTCGTCGGGAAGACCGATGAGGTGGCGACAGATCAGGTCGAAGACCGGGGGCAGGAGCAGGCAGGCGAGTGACAGGGTGACCACGGCGTTGAGGATGTGGGTGAAGGTGCGCAGGCGGAGGTACGACGCCCGATCCGTGACCAGGGCTGTCGCCGCACTCAACATCATGATGACCGGCGCTTCTGCGAGCAGTGCAAAGCTGAAGGCGACCCCGAAGGCGGCCAGGTTGTAGGTCGGTTCCACGAGCCTGGCGATCACAGCCGCCAGGAATGGACCCTCGACCGACATCATCAACCATGTGGCCGCCAGGGGAAGCCAGAACAGGAAGATCCGACGCTGGGTCAGGGTCGACGGTGTGGTCATTGGTCACGGGGGCGCCGGCGCGGCACCGCCGCGAGGATAGCACCGAGGAGACACCATTGGACCCAGGTGCAGGCCGCCGCCGCGGCCCACGTCGATGCGGGAGATGACGGGACATTGTGGGACCGGCGGCGGGTTCGGGTCCGGCTGCGAACGCCTGAGGCCAAGCGCGAAGGGTTACCAAAAACACACCGGGGGGCCAACGGCCCCCCGGGATGGTGCGATGGAATCGCCGCTATCGGCGCCAGCGGACGAACAGGCCCCAACGGTCGGCGTCATAGTCGGCCACCGGGAAGGACGACTCGCTGTAATCCCAGTTTTCGTACTCGCCGGCGATCGCGATGCTCTTCGTCAGATCCAGGGCAAGGCGTGCCGAGGTGCGGTCGAGCTGGAAGGGGAAGCTGCCGTTGTTCTCGAAGGTCGAGTAGGCGGCGTCGAGGGTGAAGATTGAGATCTTCCACATCAGCCCGCCTTCGAGCATCTCTCCGTCCTCGGCGTAGACGGCGGATGTGATCTCGAAGGTCTGGGGCACCCGGATGGGGACCTTAGTGTCGGTCGAATAGGTGTCGTACGACCCTCTGAGCGTGAAGGTGTCCGTCGGGGTCACGGTCAGGTCGACGGCGTATCGGTCGGTGGTGCTGTCGTAGCCGACGCCGGTGTCGTAGTTGTCGACCTCGATCGACTCGGCGGTGAACAGGAGGCGCAGAATGTGACCGATCGACCAATCGACCCGGCCTCGCAGCCGGAGCCGGTCGTTGAAGTCCGTGCGCATCACGATGTCGTCGGCGTTTTGGCTGGCCACGTCCAGCAGCACTTTGACATCACCGAGGTGGACTGATCCGCCGGCGCTGTACGAGGAGATCTTGCGGTCGAACTCGCCTTCCTGGCCCTCCGGCAGGACAATCTGGGCAACGTCGGCTGAGACGTCGAGGTTCTGGTCGTCGACCGCGTACTCGGCCCACAGCGCAACCGGACCGAGGTCGCGGACATCGAAACGAACCCGCGCGATGCTCTCCTTGCGCTCGTATCCGGTCTTGGCCTCGACCAGGGTCGAGATGTCCTGCGGGTCGAAACCGCCGAAGTTCAGGGTATCGGCGTAGAGGCTGGAGATGATCGTCCAGCCTTCGAGCTGGCGGTCCCGGGCCTCGTAGCCGAGCTTGAGGCCGAGGTTGTGATTGATATCCCAGTCGAAGCGGAGTTCACCCCGCCAAGAGGGGTTCTCGGTTCGGCCTTCGACCGTCTGGTCGAGCCCCGAGAAGAAACGAGAGATCTGGAACGAAGCCAGGCTGCCCGACAGCAGCTCGCTCATCCGCGTGTCGCCGTCGGCGTCCGACCGTACGTATGACGCCACGAGCCTGGCGTTCTCGGTGACCTTGCCGGTGAGGTGCACGGTCGTGACCGGAGTATCCGCATCGGTGCGCGTCGACCGGTCGAAGGAGTCAAGCGTGATCTCCTGACCGAGGGTCGTGCCGGGATCGTTCCCAATGCTCTCGCCGGCGGCAAGGCGATCACGGGTCCTCCCCGTGAACTCCCGCCAGCCCTGCAGGACGGTACCCTGAATCCGGTTGGTGGTGAAGGCGAGCCCGAGGTAGAACTCCTTCTCGGTTTCCTCGAGATCCGAGGCGATCCGAAACTCGTCGTTGCCGACGCTGTAGGTCGTGAGTCCGGGCCCGTCATACCGGTTCCACCGGTAGCCGATGATCGGCGTCAGCGCTTCTCCGGGCAGCAGCTCGAACCGGAGGTCGAGGAGCTCCCGAGTTCGGTCCCAGGTGTGCTGCCCGGGGACGATGCCGTCGTCGACCATCGGGTTGGCGTAGGCGGGGAGCGCGCTGTAGGTGTCGATCTGTTGGTAGAAGAGAGACAGCCGGTAGGCTGCGCCGAGGCCCACGTCGAGGCGGAACCGGCCAGCCGGGCTGCCACCGAATCCGGAGGCGTCCAGCCGGAGCCGATCGACGAGACCGGCTCCACCCGTAGGATCGACGAAGTTGACGGAGAGGCGGCGCAGGACCACGCCGTCATCTTGGTTGACCTGGGTGCGATACATGTCCTCGTTGCCGTTGACGTCGACGCTCTGGTATCCGACCTCGATGTCGAACGATGTCGACTGTGCAAATGCCCACGGGCTCAGGATCACGACGATGGAGGCGAAGGCGGCGATGGCGATGCGGTGTGTGTTCATCGATCCACCTCCTACTTCAGCAACAGCGGCGACGTGTTCGAGCCGTGGACCGCGATGTGGCACGTGGTGCAGTTCCGATACCGCGGGCTCCGCAGATCGTGGAACGAGGGTGGCTGCGAGCCGAAGGTGCCGGCCTCGGCGAGGCTGTGGCACTCGAGGCACAGCTGGTCGACTCGAGGCCAGGTCAACGCCATCGGGTTGGTCGAGCCGTGAGGCTCGTGGCAGCTCAGGCAGTCACCGGCGACGTTGGCGACGTGGGGGAACGCGAAGGGACCGCGCTTCTCCGCGTGGCAAGTGAGACACGCAGGCTCGCCCGATCGGTCGATCTTGAGGCTCGACCCGCCCGAACCGGCGTGTGGATCGTGGCACGACACGCACTGCATGCCGCCGAGGTTGAGCTCATGGCCGAAGGGCTTCGCGAACGAGCCGGTCTCCGACGGATGGCAACGCGCGCACAGGTCGTTGGCCGATTCGGCCAGGAGGGCCGGCTCGGCGTGTCGGGAGCTGTGGATGTTGTGGCAGTCTCCGCACCAGACCGAGGCGTCGGCGTGGACGGATCGGCTCGAGAACATCGCGGAGAGGTTCTGGTGGCAGGTGCGGCAAAGCTGGTCGCCGTCGTCGTCCGAGGGAATCCGGATGAGGGTGGGATCACCGCCCTCGTCCATGTGGCGGGTCCCGCGGCCGTGGCAGGTGACACAGGTCGGACCACCGCGGTCGGCGATGCCGTGAATCGTGTGCTGGAAGTCGGCAACGACCTCTTCGTGGCAGGTGGCGCAGTCCTCGGATAGGTCGAGGCCCTGGGCCGCTGCCGGACCGGGGACGCCGAAGGCGAGCGCAACCGCCGCGATGCCGACCACCAGGATGGGAGTGAGGTGTTTCATACCCGTTCGTCCTTTCGAGATCGCACGCGACCCGCCGCGGATGGCGGCGGGTCGCGTCTTCACGGGTTTCCTAGTGGGCATGGACGGCGTCGACGGAGAACTCGCGGTCGGTACCGTGGCATGAGGCGCAGGACTCGCCAAAGGGCGCCGTTTGGGTGTACGCGTGTGCGGCTGCGTCGATCGATGTGTGGCAGCCGAGGCAGGCGGCGGCCGCCGGCATGGTCGGCGTGTAGTACCCGCGTTCGGTGATCACCGGTGAGGCGTCCTCGGGGGCCGGGACGTTGTAGGTGTCGTCCAGGTGGCAGGCGGTGCAGGTCCGGCGGTCGCCGGGGTAGCCGACGTCGTTGTAGTTGTTGACCGAGCCGCGGTAGCCGTAGACGGTGAAGTCGACGTCGAGCTCGTGCCCGGTGTGGATGTGGTGGATCATCCAGCGCATGTCGATGGACTCGGGCGGCATCTCCTCGGGCGGTCGCATCGATTCGTCACTGTTGTTGGGCCGGTGGCAGAAGACGCACTCCTGGGTGTTGAAGCGCTGACCGCCGTGCAGCGAGAGGACGTCGTGGCAGACGTTGCACTTCTCGATGTCGACCACCTCGCGCCGCGGCATGGGCTCGTCGTCGGTGACGGCGGCGTAGTAGATCTGGTTGAAGGCGCCCTCGGTAACCTCGAGGCCCTCCGGCGAGCCGTCGTCGATGACGGTCGAGCGACGGACGTCGGCCGAGAAGCCCCAGCTGCCGGTGGCATCCTCGGGGATCGGCGTCTCGAAGGTGATCATGTACTCGCCGCCCGACAGGGTGGCGCTCCTCGCGTCCTGGGAGATGTCGAGGCTGTGGTCGATGGTCTCGCCGATCGGGCCGGCGGCCCGAATCGTCAGGGTGCGCAGGCTCGCGATGTCGGTGACCGTGGAGCCGTCGTCGTTGGTGAGCGTGAAGGTCACGGTGGGCATGCCGCCGGGAGCCGCGTCCGCGACGTCGGTGATCTCCATGTGGAGGCCCGGCAGCTGGCTCGACTTGTTGGGGATCGTGTGGGCGTACTTGACCGAGATGTCGAACTCGCTCTCACCCTCGGGGACGTGGCAGTTGGCGCAGTTGTCGTCGTTGAGCTGCGGGATCGGGTGGCCGTCGCCGGTCTCCCAGTCGATGAGGTCGTGGCAGGAGCCGCAGGCGGCGCGGCTCGGCCGGGTCATCCAGACGTCGCCCTCCGGGGTTTCCGCCGTGTGGCAGCGCACGCAGTTGCGCATGTCCTGCGGCATCACGATCTCCGAGTAGTCGTTCACCGACTGGCGGTAGCCGATGATCTGGTAGGGGATGCCGGCCTGGACGCTGGGCAGGTTGGCGCCAGAGTGGATCTTGTGGACCATCACCTTGAGGTCGACGCTGTTGCCGGTGTCAGGATCCCAGGTCTGCATGTTGTGGCACTGCATGCAGAGCTTGACGTCGCGGCGGCTGCCGCCGTGGAAGGCGAGCTGCTCGTGGCAGCTGTTGCAGGTGGCGTCGAGCATGCCCTCCCACATCTCCACCACCGGACCCCCGTCGGGCACGAAGTCGTGCTCGACGTTGTCGTACTGGGTGGTCGCGAGGGGTGTGTCCGTGAGGTTCCGGCTGGCGTAGATGCCGACCGTGTGGGTCACCGACGGGTCGTAGCCCGACGGCAGCTCGGTGCCGAAGGTGTAGCGAACCCGCCCCATCTCGAGGTCCTCGAAGGAGCCTCCCGAGTCGGTCGAGGCCTGGATTGCGGTGTCGCCGGTGATCGGGCTGGTCTGAGGCCGGGTCGTGTACGTGACGAAGTTCCGGTGCTCGGCGTCGTACCACGACAGGATGAAGCTCATGCTGATGGCGCCCGGCGTCAGCACGCCGGCCCGGTCGAGGGGCTGGCCGAGGTCGTCGGCGAAGCTCAGCTCGACCACCGCGTGGCGGTCAGCAGGAATCTCGACACTGTCGACGGTTAGGTTGAGGCCCGGCCGAATCCACTGCATGTCCTTCGCCGACAGGTAGTACTCGGCTTGGGCCTTGGTGTAGACCTGGTGGGGGTCGACGTCCGGAACGGCGCGCCCATCGCCCGGGGATCGGGTCATCATCGGTGTAATCGCCGCACCCGCGGTTGCGAGCACCAGCAAGCTCCTCGTGATCGAGATCATGATCCTGCCTCCTTGCACTCCTGATGGAGTCTCAGAAAATCGAGCTCGGCGCCCGAATCGGGCGCCGTGAATGTCGGGCTCTGGGTTGGGTTGCTGACGGTGGTCCGGTGACAGCGTTCTGCTCCGACCGAGCGTGGCAACTCCGGTGTGCAGCCGGCGCCGGCTCGGTGAAAATGCCGTGACAATCTCATGACCAATCAATCATGAAATGGTTTTATTTGCTTGTCAACTCAATTGTCGAAATCTTTTAGCGACGTTGCCGGACGTAGAATTATCCTTAAATGATTCAAGATCTCATTCTCCTTTGGTTGTGAGGCCTGGATGTAATGTCGGCTTCGGTCACGAAAACGTCAAGATGAACCACGGGCGACCGATGCCTGTTCTTGTCAGAGAGCCTGGTGTGCGCGACACTGACCGTGTGAGTCGTTCCAAGGTTTTCGTTCTGCTCGTGATCGTGGCCATCATAGGGGTCGCGTTGCTCGCTCTGGGGTTACGCCATCGGTTAAGGTGTGCAGGCTTTCCCGGCCCAGGAGTCGCAGCGGACGAACTGCCGGCGGCGTCGCCCGATGGGGAGCTTCGTTTCGTCACCTTCAACATCCGCAACTTCCCCCTCGACGAGAGGTTGGAGGCTCCGGCGCTCGGCTTCAGTCGGAGGACGAACATCTGTGACCTCGAGACGGTTCTCAATGGTCTCGATGCGCAGGTGCTCGGGTTTTCGGAGATCTGTGACACGCGGCGCTTTCCACCGATCCTGCGTCAGTCCGGGGGCGGCAGACCCATGTGGCTTCGGTTTTCCCAGGACGGAGGTCGCGGTGGGCAGCACGTCGCCATTGCGTGGGACGGCACCGCTGTCGAGCTGGTCGAAGAGCCGGTCGAGGTCACCGAGGTCGTCGTCAAGCCCGGACTGCGTCCGGCGTTGGCTGTTCGCCTCCGGTCGCGAGTCGTTCCCGAGTTTGACTTCACGGTCGTGCAGGTTCATCTCGATTCGGGCCCGGACGACTACGAGTTCCGCCTGCAGCAGGTCAGAAGGCTCGCCGACTGGCTGCGAGCCTGGGTCGCGCGCACCGGCGACCCCGACCTCGTCGTTCAGGGAGATTTCAACACGATGGGCTCCAGAGAGCTCGGACCCGAACGCGAGCTGCTCGAGGTCGACGCCATTCTGGCCGCTGTAGGACTCAGCCGTGTCGTGAACGCGACCGGTTGCACCGAGTACTGGGAGGGACCGGGCGAGCCCGACGGCGTGCACCGGCCCTCGTTACTCGATCTCGTGTACGTCGCCGGTCTCGAGCCTCGTGGTCCGGCACGGTCCTGGCTGCACTGCCAGCGGCTCGGTTGTGGCGAGCTCATCTCACGACCGGGCGAAGAGGACGGAACATTTTTCGACGTGTCGGATCACTGTCCCGTGACCTTCGAGATCCGCCTCGGCGAGGGGTGATTCCAAGCCGGAGCACGGCCATCACCGATCGCGGAACCGTGCCGGTGCCTGTCGAGGCATCTCGGGAAAACGGCCGGAGCGGCATCCGGAACCGGACCCGGAGCCGCACCCGCATCAGGATCCGGTTCCGGATTCGGCTGGGGTTTCTGGTGCGGGTTCGGTTCGGGAGACGGTCGTGCGGCGGGCGGGACGCCCGCCCCACAATGGGCGGCCCGGAGGGGTCGAGGCGTGCCGGATTCATGGTTGGGGATGGAGGAGCCGCCAGGTCATGGCGCGGACGTCGTCGAGGAGACGGAGGGCGCGTCTAGCCTATTCCCATCCAGAAACTCTGGTGGGAACAGCGTCGTTCCCGATCCAGAAACGAGCGGTTCTCGAGCAAGATTCAGGAAACCAGGGGTTTGCGTGGAGGCGTACTGTGGTACGCGGCACAAGAAAACCCGCAGGTTGACGCCGAGATTGCCGAAAAACGCCGTTTCTGGACGGGAACTAGCCTGGTCGCGGTCGACGGCGCTGGCAGCGAGGAGGACCCTGAGATGACCATGCCGGCTCCGGCTCTGGTTACTCGCGCGCTACGCGCGCGGCGACCCGACGCTCATGATCAGGGTGGCCGTAAGCCAGCCGACCCCCTCTCCGGCCCGCCGGAGAGGTCGTGAAGGCGTGGAAGGGAGTACCCCGGGCCTTCGACCCCGCCCCTTGGCAACGGCCTCCGCCGATCCCGAGGTCGGGTTCCGGTCCCGGTTGGGGGTGTGAGCGGGTGCGATTGACACACGCGGCAGAGGGAGGGACTGCCCGCTGCCGCAGCCGCCGCCATCGGGCACGGACGCGGGCACTGACGCGGACGCGAGAACGGGAGAGGGAGGGGGAGGGGGACGGGAAATGGAACGGGATCCACGCTATGATCCCCGCCGACGGACGAGAGATCCATGACCACCGACATGACGATGACCCGCGAGTTTCACGTGTCGCGGCGAGCCCGCGACCGATATCGCTTCGACCTCGGGCTGTTCGGGTCGAACGGCAATGTGGTCTTCGCCGATTTCCGCGCTGCGCGTCTGTTCGCCGAACGACTTAACGAGGGCCGCCGTGAGGACTGGATTCGGGCGAGCGACGTGAACGCGATGGGTCTTGTCGACGAGATGCTCCACGTGATCCTGGCGCGGTACCGGCGGCAAGTCCGGCCGACTCTGCTCGCCGAGATCCTTGCCGAAATCGAGGGAGCGCTCGGGACCGAAGCCGTCGATCGCGTCCTCACCATATTCGTCGATGAGTTTCCGCCGCTGGTGGTCTACCGCGGTGAGACGTCGGTCGAGGCCTACCTCGCCGGCTCGACCGACGGGACGCCGAACCGTGAGGCCGTCCTCGAGGAGCTGGTGCTGCTTCGCCTCGCGAACACCAATCCAGCCTTCGCTCCGTTTCGAGAGCTCTTCGACGACTCCCGGTTGAGTCGCGACTCCGCCTATCTTGAGTGCGTCGGTCGCGTCGAGGCCTCGCTCGCGGGCAGGCCGGGTCTCGACGAGCCGGGGACAACCCTCCTCGATCTTCTGCTCGGCCCGGTTCGGGCGGCGCCGACCAGTCTCGAGGGGCAGCTCGCATTCATTCGCAGCGCCTGGTCGGGGTACCTCGGCGATCTCGTTCTCCGCGTGTTGACCAGCCTCGGCTTCGTTGCCGAGGAGTCGAAGCCGTTCTTCGGCTTCGGGCCCGGACCGGTGACTGCGCCCGACTATCGAGATCTGGGCGAGGCGCCCGAACGGTACTCGCCAGACCGCGACTGGATGCCCCGGCTGGTGTTGTTGGCGAAAAACGTTCACGTCTGGCTCCACCAGCTCGCTCGACGGTATCGACGGCCGATCACGACCCTCGACCGGATTCCGGACGAGGAGCTCGACCGCCTCGCCGGCTGGGGTGTGACCGGGCTCTGGCTCATCGGCGTCTGGCAGCGCAGCCGGGCCTCGGAACGAATCAAACGCATGATGGGGGATGTCGATGCGGTCGCCTCAGCCTACTCCCTCGCCGACTATCTGGTCGCCGAGGATCTGGGTGGCGAGGCGGCGTTTAACGATCTCAAGCGTCGCGCCTTCGAGCGGGGCATCCGTCTCTCCACCGACATGGTGCCCAACCACATGGGGATCGACTCCCGCTGGGTCATCGAGCATCCGGACTGGTTCGTCGGACTCGATCAGCCTCCCTTTCCGGCCTACACCTTCACCGGGCCGGATCTGAGCGACGACGGACGGGTTGGGGTCTACCTCGAGGACCGGTACTGGAACCGAAGTGACGCGGCGGTGGTCTTCAAACGTCTCGATCACTGGACCGGGAACGCGCGCTTCATCTACCACGGGAACGACGGAACCTCGATGCCGTGGAACGACACTGCACAGCTCGACTACCGGCGCGCCGACGTTCGTGAGGCGGTCATTCAGACGATTCTCCACGTTGCTCGGCGTTCTCCGATCATCCGGTTCGACGCGGCAATGACCCTCGCCAAGCAGCACTACCACAGGCTCTGGTTCCCGGAGCCGGGGTCCGGCGGCGACATCCCGTCGAGAGCGGAGCACGGCATGACCCGTGCCGAGTTCGACAAGGCCATGCCGGAGGAGTTCTGGCGCGAGGTTGTCGACCGGGTCGCCGTCGAGGCGCCTGACACGCTGCTCCTCGCTGAGGCCTTCTGGCTGCTTGAGGGTTACTTCGTGCGCACGCTGGGGATGCATCGGGTCTACAACTCTGCCTTCATGAACATGTTGAGGGACGAGCGCAACGGCGACTACCGAACCCTCATCAAGAATACCCTCGAGTACGACCCGCAGATCCTCAAGCGTTACGTCAACTTCATGTCCAACCCCGACGAGCGCACCGCAATCGACCAGTTCGGATCCAACGGCAAGTACTTCGGGGTCGCGACCATGATGGCGACCCTTCCCGGGCTACCCATGTTCGGCCATGGTCAGGTCGAGGGCTTTGCCGAGAAGTACGGCATGGAGTTCTGCCGACCGCGCTGGGACGAAGCGCCGAACGAGGGGCTTGTTCGACGACATGAGCGGCAGCTCTTCCCGCTGCTCAGGCGTCGCGGGAGCTTCGCCGAGGTCGACCGCTTCCTCCTCTATGACCTGGTCGACGAGCACGGTCGCGTCGACGAAAACGTGTTCGCCTACTCCAACGACGTCGGTGGTGTCCGCAGTCTGGTCGTCTACCACAATGTCTTTGCCGAGACCCGCGGTTGGCTCAGGCAATCTACCAACAAGTTGGTCCGCAGCCCCGATGATGACGACGGGCTCCGGCGATTCACCCTTGCCGAGGGTCTGGGCATCTCCGACCGGGACGACCGATTCCTGGCGGCTCGCGATCTCGTGACCGGCCTCGAGTACCTGCGCCCTTGCCGGCGGCTGCATGAGGAGGGTCTGTACCTCGAGCTCGACGCCTATCGCTGCCATGTCTTCACCGACCTGCGGGAGCTCACCGACGACGACCGCGGCCGGCTTCGAACGCTCGAAGCAGCTCTCGAGGGGCGGGGCACCGAGGGAGTTGATCTCGCTCTCGCCGAGCTCGATCTGGAGGACATCCTCGGTCCGCTCCGGGAAGTGCTGGCGCCGGCGAACCTGAGCGAGCTCTACGACGAACGCGCCGGAGAGCCCACGGCCGCGGCGCCCTCGGAGGACGCGATTGGCCAGGTTCTGATCGCTCTTGCCGACCTGATGACTGCAATAGCGGCTAGGCTCGACCGTGACGACGATCCGGACACGGTGGTGTTGGCGGTTCGGCGCGATCTCGTTCGGGTACTCTCAGCCTCGACCTGGAAGGTCGCCGACAGCCCGCGGCACGATGAGCTCGGGTGGTGGGTAACCGTGCTGGTCTGGCTGCTGGTGCGACGCCTCGGCGAGCTGGGCGGACAGGGACGTGCACGAGAGCGGGTGGCCGACTGGATGGATGAGTGGCTCTTCGGGCGCGTCATTCGTCGATGTCTGTGTGAGCTCGGCCTCGATCCCGATGAGGCGTCGAGGGCGGTGTCGACGGTGAGATTGCTGATGGCTGTCGACGGCTGGTGGGAGACCGGGCCGGGCGAGACGATCGATCTGAGGTCGGTGCTGGCGCGTCTCGCGAACCGTGACCCGGGACGGACCTTCCTCGGCGTCAACCGCTGGGACGGCGTGGACTGGTTCCGATCGGAGCCCTTCGACGAGCTGCTGGACTGGATGATGCTGACGGCGACTCTGGGTTGCTGGGACGAAGTGGTGGCGACCGACGCCGTCAACGAGGCCCTGGAACGTCTGACGGCTGCCGGCAAGCGATCGGGCTTCCGGGTTTCCGAGCTCCTGGGGGCTCTGGAGGGGGTGTGACCGTCGACGCCCTGCCTGAACACCGGGCGAGCCGCGTCCTGCCGGCGGTGGTTATCGCGCTTTTCGTCCTTGTGGGGCTTCCCGACGTGATCATGGTCGCCGTTTCGGCCGGCCGACCTGGCCACGGTGGAATCGACGCTGTTGAAGTGAGCTTCAGCCCGGGAATGGAGGAACCGGAACCGTGGGTAGACGGCCGGATCGGATCGCCCGTGGCCGACGGCGCCGAGCTCCGATCAGCCGCCGGCGAGCTTATGGTCGAGCGTGCAGGTCCGCGAGTGACGGTTCGCCAGGCCGGACTGCTCGTCCTCCGGTTCCGGGTCCCTGACGCGGGCTCGACTCTGGAGCTGGGCTTTCGGTTCATTGAACCAGCCAACCGCGGCCGATGCGAGATCACGGTGGGGCGGGTGGCGAGCCGTTACGGCGTCGATGTAGTCCGACGTCTGCGGTTGGCGGCGGTAAAACGCCCTGCGGGGACCTTCCGCCACAACCTGGCCGACCACGTCGGATGGTTCGAAATCAGGTTCCGCATCAACAGGGCGGCGGCGCGGGGCGGTTTCGAACTCACCTTACCGAGACTGGTCCGGCCCTGACGCGGCGGGACTACCGGTCGTCGTCTCGGGTTTCGCTGCGCGGATCCGCATCCGGCGGTGTGACGTCCTTGATGGTGCGCGGTTCGTCGTTGTCGCGACGACGCCACGACGCGGCGAGGAAGGTCAGCACAGCCAGGACCACCTCGTCGAGCATCGGAATGGGATCGGGAACCACGAGGTCTAGGACCAGCAGACCGGCCAGAATGCCGACCAGCCATGGGAATCGGATGCCCGGAATCAACTTCTCGATCAGTGCGGTGACGGGTGACCTCGGTGTTGGGCTCATGGCATTTCCCAGGTCATGCTTCCGCAACTGTCTCCGAGCTCTCAGACGTCTCAGACGTCTCGGATGTTTCGGACTTCTCGCTCTTTGCCAGGATTTCTCGGGAGACGTAGGCGGGGTAGGGCTCGATCGTGTCGGAGAGGGTGTTCACCTTGATGACCAGTACCTGACCTTCGGGCGCTGACGAGATCCACCGCAGGACGCGGTCAAAGAACTTCTTGTGCTGCATGGAGTTCTGTTCGATGTCCCAGGCCGAGAGGAAGTCGTTGAGAAGCTCCTTGCACTCCGGTGTCAGCTCCTTGACGTTGCGGAACTCCTGCAACATCGGTCGCTCGTCGTTGTCGTCGAGCACGAGCTGGCGCGGCCCATCGAGGGTCCGCGTCGGCGCCGGCTCGGCAGTCGACGACCCGTCGGTCCCCGTCTCCGGCGCCAATAGCTCGTCCACGAGCGCGACGGTCCGGGCGAGCAGTGCCTGCGTCCGTTGCACCGCAATGATCCCCGCCGGTTCGGTCGGGGGTCCGGGCTGGGCGGCGAACCATGCGTCGAGCTCACGAAGGTAGGCCGCAAACCGTGAGATCCGACCGGCGTCGAGCACACCGTCGGGTCGCACCTCGGCGTCGGGGTCCGCGGGCGGCAGAGGGACCGCACCGGCCTTGAGGATGAGGGTCTGGAGCCGTTCGTCGGTTGTCCGCGCCGCCCGGACCAAGTCGTCCGCCGCGGCCGAGGCGTCAGGAGCCAGCGTCCAGCGTCGGCGGGCGGCGAAGAAGTCGCACAGGCGACCGACGCTGTCTCGGGCCTTTGCGATCTTACTGGTGAGCGGATCCTCCGGCATGGTCCCCCAAACCCCTCGCGGGCCACTGGCGACGATTCTAGAACAACCCCGTTCCCTTCAAGCTTCGAGCGGAAACCGTTTCCAAACGTACTCCTGAACGACGTCTCGGGCGTAACCAAGGATGACCTCGGCGGTCGCTTCGGGCTCCGCGAATTCGGGTGTCTCGAGAATATCGGCGACCATCTCCGACCACCACGGAACCGCAGCCAGCCGCTCAACGGTCGCGAGATCGAGACCTTCGACGGCCTCGGTGCGGAGATCGATCGGATCGAACACAATCTCACGGTCCCGGTCGGGATGGAGCCGGACCCGGGACTGCAGGTACTGGACGATGTCACGAAGCTGATCGGGCGTGGTCACCGAGGTCTCCCACACGGAGGATAGCGGATTCTCAGTCGAGAGTCTCGGGGTGGTCGCCACCCGTCACAACTCACGGTCCACGACCTTCGACTCTCGGCCCACGACTGACCACGACGTCGACCGGCCATGCAGGCTCCCGGAACCTCGCGACCCCATCCTGTGCGATCATGGCGCGGTGAGCACGATCGACGCCTTCGAGATTGCCCGGCCCGACGATTGGCACCTTCACCTGCGGGACGACACGGCCATGGCCGATGTGGTCGGTCACAGCGCCGCGGTGTTCGGGCGCGCACTGGTGATGCCCAACCTGCAACCGCCGGTGACCACTGTCGACAGCGCGCTGGCGTACCGTGACCGGATCGTGGCGGCGCAACCGCGGGGCAGCGGATTCGAACCGCTCATGACCCTCTACCTCACCGATCTGACGCCGCCGTCAGAGGTCGACCGCGCGGCGAAGGCCGGAGTGGCGGCCTTCAAGCTCTACCCCGCCGGTGCGACCACCAACTCCGATGCCGGAGTCACCGATCTGGACCGAGTCACGCCCACGCTCGAGGCCATGGAAGAGCTGGCTGTCCCGTTGCTGGTACACGGCGAGGTGACCGACCCCGAGGTGGACGTGTTCGACCGCGAGAAGGTCTTCATCGATCGGGTGCTGGATCCGCTGCTGCGACGTCACCCCGGCTTGAAGGTGGTGCTCGAGCACGTCACCACCACCGATGCCGTGGACTTCGTCCGCGGAGCCTCGCCTCGCATCGGCGCCACGATCACGCCGCAACACCTTCTCCTCAACCGCAATGCGATTCTGGTCGGCGGCGTCCAGCCGCACCACTACTGCCTCCCGGTGCTCAAGCGCGAGTCCCACCGGCAGGCGTTGGTCGCGGCTGCCACTGGTGACGATCGGCGGTTCTTTCTCGGCACCGACAGCGCCCCGCACGCGCGTGGCGCCAAGGAAGCGGCACGAGGCTGTGCCGGTTGCTTCACCGCTCCGGTTGCCCTCGGCCTCTACGCCGAGATCTTTGATGCAGTCGGTGCTCTCGACCGCCTCGAGGCATTCGCGTCGCATCGGGGCGCCGACTTCTATGGTCGATCCCGGAACAGTGACCGTGTCCGCCTGACCAGGGCGCCATGGCGTGTCCCGGCGCAGTACGCTTTCGGTGACGACGTGGTGGTTCCGCTCCGGGCGGGGGAGGAAATCCAGTGGCAGGTGGAGCGGTTGAACTCATGATGTGATCATCCTGCGCTGCGGCCGTCGCGGGCAATGGAGCGTTCACGGCCGTTGAAGCAGAGGAAGAGATGCGCCGGGGCCGACCGGTCCGGAGCACTCCAGAAGAACGCGAGGACTGAGGATGGCGAACATTAAGAGAAAGAAGGGCACGATTGGAATCCTCACCGGCGGCGGTGACGTCCCGGGTCTCAATCCGGCGATCCGGGCGGTCACCGTACGGGCGCTGCGGGAAGGCTATCGGGTGCTCGGCATCCGCCGCGGGTGGGCCGGCCTGATCGATCTCAACCGCGACGACAAGGAGCCACACGAGATGGTCATGGACCTCACCGAGGAGGTCGTCAACAAGGTCGGACGGACCGGTGGGACCTTCCTCCACACCTCGAGGACGCGGCCGAGTCACGTCCCTGCGACCACGGTTCCGAGCCATCTTCGCGACCGTTACTCGGCCGACGTCAACGACCTCACCGAGGAAGTGCTCGCCAACCTCGAGCACCTCGGCATCGACATTCTGATCCCGATCGGCGGTGACGACACGCTGTCCTATGGGGTCCACCTTCACGAGCGCGGCGTGCCCGTCATTGCCATCCCGAAGACCATGGACAACGACGTTCCAGGGACCGACTACTGCATCGGGTTTTCCACGTGCGTCACCCGCACCATCGCCATGACCCACGCCCTGCGAACGTCGGCCGGCAGCCACGAGCGTTTCCTGGTTCTCGAGGTCTTCGGAAGGTACGCGGGGTTCACAGCTCTGCTCCCGACCATGGCCGGCGCCGCCAATCGATGCGTCATTCCGGAGTACCCCTTCGACATCGCGCACCTGTGCGAGCTGTTGACCGCCGACCGGAATCGGAACCCGTCCAACTACAGCGTTGTGCTGGTGTCGGAGGGAGCGACCTTCACGGGCGAGGACGAGATGATCTTCGAGGATCACGAAGTCGACATGTTCGGACACAAGAAGCTGGGAGGCGTGGGGGACCACGTGGCCCGCGTGCTCAAGGACCTGTCGCCCAAGTTCAACAACGGGCATCGGGTCAACGTCATCAATCAGCGGCTCGGCTACCTGGTGCGTTGCGGCGATCCAGACGCCATGGACTCCATCGTTCCCATGGCCTTCGGCAACCTCGCCATGGATCTCATTCTCCAGGGCTCTTCGGGCCGGCTCGTCAACATCCGCAACGGCCGCTACGACAATGTGCCCATCGAGGTCGTCACGAGCCGCAAGAAGACCGTGGACACCAAGAAGTTCTACAACAAGGAGCGGCTCCGCCCGACCTACGAGCGCTTTGAGGGCGCCCCGGTGTTCATCATGACCAGTGACTATTGATGGCCGTGGTGCCGGAGCGGTCTGCCGGTTCTCTTCTTCGGCCCGATACCGCTGAATCGGGCCGAAGAAAAGAAGAAGAGGAGACATGACAGGTATGAGGTTGTTGCACACGATGATCCGAGTGGGCGACCTGGAGAGGTCGATCGCCTTCTACACCCAGGCCCTGGGGATGAAGTTGCTGCGTCGGAAGGATTTTCCTGGTGGCGCGTTCACCCTCGCCTTCCTCGGTTACGATGACGAGGCATCGTCGGCGGTCATCGAGCTGACCCACAACTGGGACACCTCGAGCTACGAGCTGGGCAACGGTTTCGGCCACATCGCCATCGGCACCGACGACATCGTTGCCGCCTGTGACCGTGTGCGGGCGAACGGCGGTCAGGTGACGCGCGAGCCCGGACCGATGAAGCACGGCTCCACCGTCATCGCCTTCGTCAAGGACCCGGACGGGTACTCGATCGAGTTCATCGAGAACGCGTAATGGGCAGATCAGACGCGACTGGCAACGCGAGGTCCTGACGGGATGATCGACGCAGGCTCGGTCCCTCGACGTCTGGTGGCGACATGCAGTCGCGGGCTCGAGGAGGTCCTCGCCGCCGAGCTTGGCGCCCTCGGGATGGCGGAGGTCACAGCGGGCCGTGGCTTTGTCGGCTTCGCGGGCGGCCTCCGCGAAATGTACGCGGCGAACCTGAAGCTGCGCACCGCGATGCGAGTGGTCGTTCCGGTGGCGAAGGGTCCGGCGCGAGATCGCGATGAGCTCTACCGGCTTGGTGGCACGGCGCCATGGCACGAGCTGTTGGCGAAAGGCCAGACAATCGGTGTCGACGTTGCCGGTCGCAGCCGGGCGTTCCACAACTCCGTCTTTGCGGCTCAGGTGGTCAAGGATGCAGTCGTTGACGCGGTCAGAAGTCGACGCGGTTGGCGGCCGTCGGTGGACCGGACCGCCCCGGACATCAGGCTCCATCTCCACCTGGCGGAGGATGCCTCCACCCTGAGCATCGACAGCACAGGCGAGCCGCTGTCTCACCGCGGCTACCGACCTCGCGGTGGGCCGGCGCCGCTGGCCGAGACCCTTGCAGCCGGGGTTCTGCTGCTGGCCGGCTACGACGGCACGCAAGCGCTGCTCGACCCCATGTGCGGGACTGGCACCTTCGTGGTCGAGGCCGCCCTCATCGCCACCCGGACTCCACCCGGATTGCGTCGGACCTTCGCTTTCGAGCGATGGACCACCCACGATTCGGCGCGGTACCACGAGGTCGTGACCGCTGCCGAACGGGAGCGTCGAGACGCGCCCGCGGCCATCGTCGGTTACGATTGCGACCGGCGCGCGATCCGGGCGGCCGGCCAGAATCTCGAGGCGGCGGGGGTGAGCCGCTGGGTCGTTCTCGAGCGCCGAGACGCCCTCGATCTCGAGCTCCCCTGGAGCGAGGGTGGAATGATTGTCGCCAACCCTCCCTACGGTAAGCGGATGGGTGAGGTCGAAGGTCTCGGGGACTTCTACGAACGTTTTGGCGACCGTCTTAAACACCGTGCCCAGGGCGCGACAGCTTGGCTCCTGGTGGGCAACCGCGAGCTCGCCAACCGGATCGGTCTCAGACCGGCGCGCCGGATCCCGCTCTTCAACGGTCCCATCGAGTGCCGGCTGCTCGGCTACGAGCTCTACTCCGGCAGCCGGAAAGCGAAACAGACGTCCTAGGAGCTTGTCGCGCAAAGATCAGCAGCGTCTTTCGGGTTCCGTGAAGGCCCTTTTTCGTTGCATTTTCGGTCCGTACTCTAAGTACTGCTCCGAAATCGCGCCTCAAATGGCACTTCACGGCTCTCCGAAATCCATCCGCCACCTTCACGCTACAAGCTCCTAGCCCGTTCCCGTCCAGAAACGGCGCTTATCGGCAATCTTGGCGTCAACCTGCGGGTTCCCTTGTGCGGCGTACGAAAGTACGCCTCCGCGCAAACCCTTGATTTCCTAAACCTTGCTCGAAAATCGCCCGTTTCTGGATCGAGAACGACGCGTCCCCACCAGAGTATCTGGATGGGAACGTCCTAGGAACTGGTGGTCTCGAGCTCGTCCTCGAGCTGGCCGACGAGTCGATCCATGGTCTCGACGAGGGCATCGACGGGTTCGGTGGTGGCGAAATCGACTCCGGCTCGTTGAAGCAGAACGACGGGTTGGTCGGCCCCGCCGGCCCTGAGCAGCTCGAGGTAGCGTTCGACCGCTGCGTGGCGTTCGGATTCCGGACCCGAGGTCATCCTGCTGTGGAGCAGGCTCGCCGCCGCCTTCGAGGTCGCGTACTGGAAGACGTAGAACGGTGAGTTGTAGAAGTGTGGGATCCCCGCCCATGTGTTGCGGTACCAGTCCTGGTCGTCAAGGGTCGAGCCGAAGAAGTCGCGGAGGCAGGCTAGGTAGAGTCGCTGCAGCACGTCGGCGGTAATCGGACGTCCGGCCTCGACCTCGCGATGGGCGCGGAGCTCGAAGTCGGCGAACATGGCTTGGCGGTAGAAGCCTGCAGCAATGTCATCAATGGCGTGTTGCAGCATGGCCGCCCGCCGGGCCGGGTCGTGCTCGCGCTCGAGCAGCAGGTCGAGGAGGAGGCTCTCGTTGGTCATGGACGCGACCTCGGCGACGAAGATCGAGTACGACGAGGTCGCGAAGGGCTGCGTCTCGTTCGACAGCACCGTGTGCATGGTGTGGCCCATCTCGTGGGCCACCGTGAACGCGTCGTTGAGGGTGTCGGCGTAGTTGAGCAGCATGTAGGGATGCACGCCGTAAACCCCGGCGGAGAAGGCGCCTGAGCGCTTGCCCTCACTCTCGTAGATGTCGATCCAGCGCTCCGAGAACGCGCGGTCCACGGTCGCCTGGTAGCCGAGGCCGAAGACAGCCACCGAGTCGACGATGAGCGACCTCAACCTGCTGAACGGCATGGTCCACTCGACCTCGATCAACGGAAGGTAGGCGTCGAAATAGCGGTAGCGCTCGACACCGAGAACCTTGCGGCGCAGCTGATGGTACCGCTGGAGGGGGTTGGCGCCGAATCGTGCGGTTGCGATGAGACCTTCCACCACAGCGGGCTCGATTGCGTCTTCGTCGAGGTTTGCATCGAGACAGGAGTCGTAGTTGCGCGCCTGCGCCAGGTACCAGTCACGCTGCAGGACGCCGTTGTAGATCGCCGCGTACGCGTTGGGGAACGAGTCGTAGACCGAAGAGTAGCCGCGGAAGAGCGCTTCGCGGTCGGTCTGCTTGCGACGGGTCATCAGCCCCTGGAGGTAGTTGGAATGGCTCGCAACCACAGCCTCGCCGTCACAGAGGGTCACCGTCGGGTAGGCGACGTCGGCATCAGCCATCATCGTGTAGGCGGTGGCCGGCGTCGAGTTGAAGCTCGACGAGTAGGCGAGGAGCCGTTCGCCGTCCTCGTCGAGCACGTGGTGCTGGCGTCGGTAGCTCTCCTCGATGCCGAAGCGGTACGGGGCCAGGCTCGGTGTGTCGTCGAGCCACGCTTGCATGGTCGGCTCCGGTATTCTGAGCAGCTCGGGTTGGTACCACGCCGTCGCCTGCCGAAAGCGGGCGAGCACGATCCGCACCCGCTCGAGCCTTCCCTGGACATCGTTGTCGCGCGTGTCCTGGGACTGCATCAGACTCGGGTACTGGTAGACCTTGTAGAGCAGCTGACCGAGCTCGTCCGACAGCTGCGAAGCGGCGAGAATGCGGTCGGGACCATCGGCGAGGGTACCTTCGAGCTCGCCGTAACGGGCCATCAGCCGTTCGAGCTCTCCGAGCGCGGTCTCCCACTCGTCCCAGCCTGAGAAGATGTGACTCAGGTCCCAGGTGAACTCGACCGGGATCTCGGCGCGGTTGCGGGTGGTCGGCTTGCGGTCGTCAGGGTCCGTCATTCATGGCTCCCGTGCGTGTGGCTCTGCACCGTAGCTTGCCTCGGCTCCGGTGTCCACCTCACCGGTCTCCGGGGCCGGGTGGAACCTCGGACTCCCCCTTTGTGCCCGAGCCCGAGCCCGTGCCCGAAACCGGACCCTTGCCCGAAGCCGGACCTGGGCCCGAAACCGGACCCGTGCCCGGACCAGGGGGTCGCCCGGGAGCGTGAGCGGGCGGGGGAGCGGGAGCGACTGACAGGCGAGGCGGGGGGCGGGATCGTCCGCTGCCGCTGCCTCCGGTCTCGGACACGGACGCGGACGGGGTCTCAGAACAGCGACGTCCCGAGGATCGAGACCACGTAGCCGGAACCGTCATCCGGCCAGGCGATCTCGATCCGGGCGAGGTTGGTGGTGCTGACTCGCGACAGGTCGAACAGCAACCCGACGCCGGCATCGCTTCGGACGCCTCCGGTGTCGCGGCCGACTCGCGGATCCCAGGTGGCTCCGGCATCGACGAAGACCACCGCACCGACGGAGAACAGATGCAGGACGTCACGAAACAGGACCGTCCGCCACTGGGCGTTGGCCAGCGCTCGACCGGTGCCGTCGAAGGTATCTGGGTCCCAGCCTCGGAGGCCGTTGTCGGCGCCGAGGGTGAGCTGACGGTCGAGGTCGAGCTCGTGGGAGTCCTCGGCGAGCAGCCTGAGCTGAAAACCACGCTCGCCAACCTGAGCAGCCACGAGCTGGAAGCCTCCGACGACGTCCTTCGCGTCGCTGTGGTCGAAACGACCGGATGCCCAGACGTCGCCCAGCACGAGCCACCGGTCAACGTGTCGACCCACTGAGAACGCCCCTTCGAAGAGCGTCCGCCTGGCATCGCCTCCGAAGGCGGGGATCGAGACGGTGGCGGCGATGCTCAGGTTCGGTCCGAGCGCCACGTCCTCCTGTGAGGACCAGGAGCGGAAGCCGCGCAGGACCTCGTAGCTGTCCGCGATCCGCTCATAGCCGACGCGGATTCCCGAGACGTCGAGGGCGTCCGGGGTCGGGTACGGGGCGCCGTCGGTCTCGAAGGCCCAGTCACCATACTGGACGCTTCGTCGGTCCCAGCCGACGGTCAACCGCCGGGTGATGGGGCCGTCTGCACCGAGGCGAATGCCGTACCATCCCCGGATCAGCTCCTCGGAACGGAGCCCCTCGACCACCGATTCGCTCTCCGAGTAGAGGTGCTCGATGAGCTCCTCGGTTTCCCACCAGCCACCCCACGCGCGCTCGGTGTCGAGGGCGAAGAATGGCCGTTCGACCCGTACTCGGTTCCGTGAACCGTCGCTTCGAAGCTCGTAAATGAGGTCGGCGGTCCACCGCCTGTTGAAGATGTTCGGATCACGGTACCGAATTGAACGAGTGTCCCGCTCGACGTCGGAGTCGTA
>Ga0316576_10000137_pt1 | contig 28506 bp, 29 predicted proteins | sample S0NA_FD_203075 | JGI IMG/M metagenome (GOLD analysis project Ga0316576, IMG submission 203075) | Rhizosphere microbial communities from salt marsh grasses in Alabama, United States - S0-2_050615r3r5 | ecosystem: Host-associated > Plants > Roots > Rhizosphere | place: USA: Alabama | collected...
GGTCCCGTAGGCCCGCGCCACCAACTGCATGAGAAAGGCCGACTCGTTGCCCGACCGTCCGCTGGCGTACCAGAACGTACGCGTCGGATCGGCCCGTCGGAGGGCGGTCCCGGCAAGGTCCAGGGCCTCCCGCCAGCCGATCCGCTGGTAACGATCGCTGTCGGGGCCCAGCACCACCGGGAAGGCCAGTCGACCCAGGTTCTCGGCTTCGGCGCTGGTAAGCCGCCGGAGAGCACCCAGATCGTGCCCTGCGAAGAAGGACTCCGGGATCCCCGGTTGCATGTCGGCGGTCTGCGCCTGCACCGACTTCTTGCACACCTCGGGGAAATGCCCCGCCTCGTTGACCATCCCGCCCTTCTGCCCACCCATACCGAGCGCACACGTCTTGCAGGTGTTCCTGGACTTCAGCCGTCGGAGGGTTTCGGTGAACTCGCCGGTCCCCCACGCCTTCCTGAGCACATAGGAGATCGCCGGAAGACCTCCGGCAGCGTTCACGCGGGGTTCGGCCATGGTGCCACGGTAGGGCAGCCCGCGGCGTCCCGGTCGGTCCGTGCAGCCCCTTCTCGTGTCCGGATCTGCATGATGATCTTGACCTTGCTGGCCACCCGCGTGCTCAGCGTGCTCCCCGCGACCCTGATCATCATGCAGATCCGGACACGCGCACCGGCTGAGGGCTGCGCCCGCCAGGCGGCTGGGACCGGCCTCGGTCATGTCCGGTCACTGAGTGGCACGATCTGACGTGGGCCATGGAAGGAGGACTCCGATGGAGATCCAAGAGCACTGGGAGCGGGTCCACACCACCAAGGGTCGCGACGTCAGCTGGTGGCAGGGCGAGCAGGACCTGTGGGTCGACCTGATCACCGACCTCGACCCCGCACCGGATGATCCGATCGTCGATATCGGCTCCGGCTCCTCGCTGCTGCTCGACAACCTCCACGCGCGGGGCTTCCGGGATCTGACCGCGGTCGACGTCTCCGACAGCGCGCTGCAAGCGTTGGAAGCACGACTGGGCGACGCGGTGAAGTGCGTACGCAGCAACGCCGTCGACTTCCGGCCGTCCGAGCCGGTGCGGGTGTGGCACGACCGCGCCGTCTTCCACTTCCTCACTGATCCGACGGATCAGCGGGCCTACCGCGAGAACCTGCACGCGGGACTGCGGCAGGACGGCTTCGCGGTCGTCTGCACGTTCGCCCCGGATGGACCGGACTCATGCAGCGGTCTGCCGGTGCAGCGCTTCGCACCCGAGGAGATCGCCGACGCACTCGACCTGCACCTGGTGCGAACAGATCGAAGGGTCCACACCACACCGTGGCAATCGCAACAGCCCTTCACGATCGCCGTGCTAGAACACTGACCTCGTCACCCACCGAGAGCGTGCCCAACTCCCGGTGAACGGCGTTCTGCCCGAACATCACCCCGCCCTTGGCCTTGCGGAAGGTGCCGAGCGTCCGCAGCGGCTCGCCGTCGCCACGAACCCCGGTACGCTGATCGACGCGGGTGATCGCGCAGCGTGCACACGGTTTCACCACATCCACGGGCACGCTGCCGAGCTGGATCGTGGCCCACCGGTCCTCCGCGAAGGCTTGGGCGCCCTCGATCACGACGTTCGGGCGGAACCTGGTCATGGGCAGGGCAACGGGAAGGCGCGTGTTGAGGTCGGCCAGCGACGATTCCGAGGTGAGCAGCAGCGGGTAGCCGTCCGCGAAACCCACTTCGCCGCTGCCCTGCTCGGTCGGTCGATGGTGCTGTGGCGCGAGCCGTACCAGTCGGCAGGGGCGGTCCAGGAACTCGCTGAGCAGAACAGCGGCCGCATCCCCGCAGTCCACCGCGGGCCCGGTGTGCTGCCATACCCGCACTGACCGGGTTCCGCCCTCGGTCACCGCCGCGTCGCCGAGCGGTGTTGCGATACCGAACGGGTCGCCGAGAACGGGCATCACCAGTGCCAGCGCCGGGACTTCGCGCTGCGTGAGGAACACTCCCGCGTCGTCCACGACCATGTACTCCCGGTCAAGGGCCAGCCCGCGACCCACCAGCGGCCAGTCGTCCACCGCTAGGGCCGCGCCCGACTTCACCGGGTGGACGAACAGCCCGCTGATCCTCACACAGCCATCCAATCAGCGGTCCGCGAGGGTACGCCACAACCACGATTGGCCGACCCGCTGCCCGGTCAGGACGTACTCGGTGGCAGCGGGCACGCTGACGGTGGTGTCCAACGCACGGCGGTCGTAGGGCATACCGGCCAGCAGAAGCACGTCACCGGCATGGATCGGTTCGTCGTCGTCCGGCGTAAGGACGACCTCAGGGCCACGTCGGATCATCAACGGGATCAAATCCAGGGCCCGGTCCCGGTCCTGCGGATCGTGGAGCAAAGGACCCACCGCCACACCCGCATGCGCCAGGTAGGCGGTCACCGAGGGTGCCCCGGCGGCGTCGATGGGCAGCGTCCAGATCTCGGGGCGGGACGTGCCACACCGCGAGATGAGGCGGTCCAGCAAATCGTCGGACCAGTCCTCGCTGCGCTTCTGCGCCTCCTGCACGAACCGCCACAGGCTGGGGTCACCTATCCTGGCGAGCACCTCGTGAGCGACCAGGCGGGTCGGAACGAGGACGGACTCCACGTGCAGAGCCTCGAACAACGGTGCGTTCGAAGGGTCGTTCTGACGGGCCACGAGGAACAGTCCCGGGTTCGCCCTGCGCGCAGCGGCCAGCACCGAGAGGTTCGACGTGTCGTTGTCGGTCGCGGCCGCCAGCGCCACCGCATCCTGCAGTCGCGCCTCGGCGAGCACTTCCGGGTCGGTGGCGTCCCCCACGATCACCTCCACGCCTTGGCCCTGCACAGCGTCAGGATCCACGACGGTGACCGGGATGCCCTGTCGCCGCAGGTCGGCCGCTAGATGACCGCCGAACCGTCCGTAGCCACACACGACCCAACGGCCCTGCTGCGGCACGGTCATGGTCTCCGGCAACTCGCTGCCGCTGTCGGAGGTGAGCCAACCGATCAGCCGCGCCGTCTGCGGGGCCCTGACCCCCAGCATCAACTCGTCACCGAACAGGTTGAACGGATCCACGATCATCGGCTCTCCGAACGCGCGCATCCGCTCGATCAGGCTGTCCTCCAGAGTCCGGCACACGACGGGCAGATCGGGCCGCAGCAGACTGGAGGCCATGGCGATGGCGAGATTCGCCTCATCGTCGTTGGTGAGCGCGATGATGCCCGCGCAGTCCTCGTGGTTCAGCCCCGCCCGGCGCAGTTCGAACGGGTTGCTCGCATCAGCTGCCAGACCCGGCACGTCGGACTTGAACGCGGCGAGGTCCAGCGCCTCGATCCGTTGCGGTTCGATGTCCAGGACCACCAACCGGTGGTCAGTACGGTCCAGGCTGCGGGCCACGACCTGACCGGCCTGACCGAAGCCGGCGACGATCAGGAACGGTTCCCGCAGGCGCCGGACCCGGCGCTCGAAGCGCTGAAGGCCCATCGCCTCCTTGAACCCGCGGTCCTGCAGCAGCGACAGCACCGACCCGATCGCGTAGGCCCACGCGACCACGCTGAGGTAGATCGTCACGATGACCCAGGCCCGCTGCGCCGCGGTGTACGGGTAGGGGATCTCGCCGAAGCCGATCGTGGTCGCCGTGTAACTCATGAAGTAGAAGGCCTCGAATGGGTCCATGCGCCACGGTTGGCCCTCCGCGTCGACACCGGGCATCAACGTCAGGCCGGCGATACTCACCGAGAACAGGCTGATCAGCACGATCAGCGGGGCCCGCATTCGCCGCAACACCAGGAAGATCGCCGTCGTCGACGGGCCGACCGGTGCGATCCGCCGCACTGGGGCGTGCGTATCGGCCACTGGTCACTGCCTCCGGAACGAGACGGTCTCCACCACCAGCAGGGTCACCGAGATGATGTTCGCCAGCAGCGCTCCTCCTGACAGCGACACCACGCTGGAGATCTGCTCGGCGTTCAGCGCACCCTCGGCGATGTTGTTGTAGTACGACCACAGACCCGCAGCTGACACCAGTTGCAGGCTGGCCACCAGGCTCGTCGCCAGGTGCACGGCCCCGATCTGGGTACGGTCGCCGAACTTCATGACCAGCGCGATCAGGTTGACCACCACCGCGGCGAACAGTTCCGTCGCGTTGTGCACCGCGGGGTCGTCGAGCGGGCCGAGGAAGAATCCGAAGTTCAGGGTGGCGGCGAGCACCACGAAGAATCCGAAGACGACCTTCTCGAAGTTCACGGACCAGCACACCCCCTTTCCATGCGGCAGTGTAGCGCCGCAGACGGTCGGTTCGGTGGTCGCGGCGGTCAGCGGTTCACCCCGCCCGCGCCTGGCCACGGCAGGCGGCCGTCATGGTCCGCTACCTGCATTTGGCCCCGTAAGCAACGGGCCATTACGCATGCAAGGACGCAGAACGAGAGGGGCCGACATTCTGCAGAAGGCGCGCTCGACCGTCGCTACAGGCGGCCCACCGAGAGCAGCACCGCGCTGTCCTCAAGTGCTCTCACCGAGTGTCGCCGCGGCGGGACGACCAGCAAGTCGCCGGCCTCGCCCTCCCACTGCTCGTCACCGGCAGTGAGCTTCACCCGACCGATCAGCACGTAGAGCGTCGCCGCACCGGGGCTCTCGTGCTCGGCCAGTTCGCTGACGCCGGTCAGCGCCAGCACCGCCTGCGACAACACACTGCCGCGGAACACCGTTGCCGTGCTGCGACCGGAGTCGTTACCCCCGGCAGCGTCGATCTGGGCATGCGCCACCTCGAAAATGTGGACCTCCTAGGACAGCGCCAACGCACCGCCGACGACAACAAGGACCGAGACCACGATCTCCACCGCGCCGATGACAGCCGGGCGAGCGCCCGGCGGGACCGCGAACGCGCGTACCGCCGCCACCCCGAAGGGCAACAACAGCCAAGGTGAGATGAGGGCCATCCAGAGCGCCACGACGTGGAAGAGTCGTGAGCCGATGGCCCATCGCCGGTCGTCCGCCTCCCGGATGAGCGACTTGACGTGCAGCACCGAGCCGGTGAAGAAGACCAGGCAGATGAAGGCGGCCGTCCAGGCCTCGGCTGCGGCCGGGTCGCCGATGCCGAGGTCGGGGGTGTTCGTGGCGATGCCCCAGAACAGCGGCACCGCAAGACTCGCCTGGACCACCAGCAGCAGGTCGTTGCTCGCGCCGCGTTCGTGGCCGGTACGGGTCAGCCAGACGCTCACCGCCCACAGCGCGAGCAACACCGCGCCGACCCAGACCAGCCACGGCCGGAGCACGAGCAGGGCGATTCCGGGTACGGCAGCGAGGATCATCCACGGAGCGGCGTTCCGCAGTTCCCGGCGTGCCAGTCGGGTCCAGGTCCCGCGCCGCCATCGCACCACCACGGCCCTGCCGAGGTAGTAGCTGGCGGGGTAGGCCAGGATCCAGCCCACCGAGAAGATCGCCGCAGGTCCGGACCATCCCACCACGACGAACCCCAGCAACAACGGCACGACCAAGAAGGCCCAGGCTCCGTGCTGGCCGGGGATGGTGAGAAGCCGACGGTGAACTGCCTGACTCGAAGCGTGCGTGCCCGGGCTCATGGGCCACCGGTCTTCTGCCACCACCGGCGTGATGGCGGGTTGCGCACGTGGTGCATGCCGACAAGTCTCCCGCCTCGCACCCACCCAGACGCGATCGGCACATCGCGGACGAGGATCGAACGGAACCAGATCGACACGTCCTCACACTAGGCCTCAACCTGGGAGTCGCCCCGGCCAGCCGTGGATCCTGTGCGAGCCACCCGCTTCCGGCCACGAGGCGCCGAAGCGCGACCCACGGCCAGGTCAGGGGAGAGCGAGCCAGCCGACCACGTCACCGGCAACCGCGCCCCCCGGTGGCAGCACGGCGAATCCATCGGCTGCGGCCAGCCCGCGCAGCATGGCGGATCCGAGGTGCTGCACAGGTGCGGCGCGTCCGCCGAGCAGCGTCGACGCGACAAGGCGGTGCTCGTGTGCCGGCGCCTTGGTGTCCACGGTGAGAGCGACCTCGGGTAGTGCCCCGGCCGGCGTTCCCCGCAGCGAGTCGATCAGCGGGGTACCCAGCGAGAGCAGGGCCACGATGGCGCTCAACGGGTTGCCGGGCAGCGCTACCATCCATGCCCCCCCGAGTTCGGCCATGGCCATCGGATGTCCTGGGCGCACCGCAACGCTGTCGATCAGGAACGTCCCCCCGAGCTGTCCGACAGCGGAATGCAGATGGTCCACGGGCCCGGCGGCCGTTCCACCGGTGGTCATCACCACATCGGCAGTGGCCGCGGCCTCCCGGATGCGATCCACATGCTCGGCGAGGGTGTCCGCCGCCTTGCTCACCGACACCACCTCGGCACCCATGCGCGTCAGCCAGCCCGGCAGTTGTGGGCCCAGCGAGTCGCGCACCAGGCCGATCCCGGCCACACCGGCATCGACCAGTTCGTCACCGAACAGCACCACCGCCACCTTCGGGCGCGGGCGCACGATGATCTCATCCAGACCTGCGGCGGCCAGCAATCCGATGAGTGCCGGGCTGACCTCTGTCCCCACCTCGGCGAGCACGTCCCCGGCCCAGCATTCTTCCCCCGCCGGCCGGATGTCCGCGCCCGCGACGTGCTCGGCGAACACGCGGCCATCGTGGACACGTCCATGCTCACGCCGCACCACGGCAGTGGTCCCCGCCGGCACGGCCGCACCGGTGGCTATCCCGCAGCACTGTCCGGGGCCGAGTCGCAGGTCCGGGGCGTGCCCTGCCAGAACCTCACCCACCGGGGACCACGGCCCGTTCCCGCATACGGCCCAGCCGTCCATGGCCGAGGTGTCGAAGGATGGCAGGTCGGCTCGGGCGACGGCGGGCGCGGCCAGCACCAGACCATCGGTGCCCGACAGGGCCACCGCTCGAGCGGTCAGCGGCTGTCCGGCGGCGGCCACCCTGCGGGCCGTCGGCCAGTCGGGCTCACGCATCCGCAGCGGACGACTGCCAGCCGTCGGCCATCCGCGAGACGCTTGCCGCCGCCTGCACCGGATCCGCACCAGCGGCCACGGCAAGGCCGAGCAGGTAGGTCGTCACCGGTGCGGCAGGACGCTGGACTGCGTGTGCGGCGTCCTTCGCGACGTCCAGGATCAGATCCACGTCGACATCGGCCTCGAGGCCGAGCACGTCCTTGACCGCGTCCACCCAGTCCTGCATCTTCGTCCTCCCGTTACCCTCGGTTCCCATTATGGTGAGGCAGCGCTCCGCCCGTTCCAGGTCCGCTGGGGTGTCGATGTCCATCATGCGTGCGCCCTCCACCGGGATCGTCCGCACGTGCAGGCCGGCGAGCAGTTCGCGCATCGACATCCCGGCCGCCGCGTCGGCCGCACGCAACGCGTCGCTGCGATAGACCGCACACAGCGGCTGCGGGAACCCGTCGGCGATCGGCACCAAGGCCTGCTCGGGGCCCAACTGCCCCAGCAACTCGACCACCACCGCAGCGGCCCACGGCATGTCCGCCGCGATCACCGCCACCAACTCCGTCTCGACCCTGCCGATGCCCGCGCCGATCGCGGCGGCCGGCCCGCCCCGGGGCGGATCCTCGCGCGCGACGACGACCGGACGCGACACCCGGGGGTCCGGGCCAACCACCACGACGGGCACCCCGGAAGGGATCTGATCCAGCACCCGATCGACCATGCGCCGCCCGGCGACCACTGTCGTGGCCTTGTCCCGACCCAGCCGGACACTGCCGCCACCGGTGAGCACCATTGCCGTCCATGCGACCACACCCGCAGACTAGGACCAGCGCGCATCCCTTGCTGGACGGCGCTCGCCCGCAAGCGGTGTGCAACGGAGGTTCAGATGACTGACGGTTTGAGCCACATCGATGCCCGGGGACAGGCCCGGATGGTCGATGTGGCGGAGAAGGCGGTGACCACGCGCTCCGCGGAGGCGGTCGCCGAGGTGTGCACGGGGGCCGCACGCGCCATCCGGGACGGCAGCGTTGCCAAGGGCGACGTGCTGGCGACCGCACGGATCGCCGGGATCATGGCCGCCAAACGCACCCCGGACCTCATTCCCATGTGCCACCCCATCGCGGTCCACGGCGTGACGGTCGACGTCGACGTGGATCCGCACGAGGATGTGGTGCACATCCGGGCCCAGGTACGGACCGCGGATCGGACCGGCGTCGAGATGGAGGCCCTCACTGCCGTCTCGGTGGCCTGCTTGACAGTCATCGACATGACGAAGTCCCTGGACCCGCGCGCCACGATCGAGGCCATGCGCATCGTGTCCAAGACCGGGGGCCAGAGCGGGGGCTGGCACCGATGAAGGCAAGGGTGATCGTGTGTTCCGACACCGCGGCGGCTGGGCGCAGCGAGGACACCACGGGACCGGTGCTCGCCGCCGGACTGCGCGATCTCGGCTGTGAGGTCGATCCCCCCGAGATCGTGCCCGACGATCCGGACGCCATCGCCAGTGCCATCAGGAAGTCGGCCACCGACCTGGTGGTCTGCACCGGTGGCACAGGTCTCGGACCTCGGGATGTCACCCCCGACGCGGTGCTACGCGTGATCGACCGGGAACTGCCGGGCTTCGGGGAGGCCTTCCGGGCCCGGGGCCGCCTGCAGACGCCGCTGGCCGACCTGTCGAGGGCGCTCGCCGGATCGATGGGCTCCACCCTCGTGGCCGCGGTCCCCGGCAGTCACGCGGCGGTGGAGGACGCGCTGGCTGTGCTCGGACCCCTGTTGGAGCACGCCCACCACGTCGTACGGGGCGCCGATCACCGCCGGCTCGTCCGGGCCACGCCGATCAGTGCGGCCGAGACCGTCGCGGCTGTGCAGCGACCGGACGCCGGTGCCGTGGTCACCTTCGAGGGCCGTGTCCGCGACCATGACCACGACCGGCCCGTGACCTCCTTGGTGTACGAGGCCCACCCGGACGCCGATTCCACCATGGCCCGAATCCTCGCGGAGGCCAGGGACCGGCCCGGTGTCCTGGCCGCGGCGGCTCTGCATCGCGTCGGAGATCTCTCGATCGGCGATCTCGCGTTCGTGGCGGCTGTGTCCGCGAGTCACCGCGGGGAAGCGTTCGACACCTGCGCGTGGCTGGTCGACGAGATCAAGCGGCGGCTTCCCGTGTGGAAGCTGCAACGTTTCAGCGATGGCAGTCAGGAGTGGGTCAATTGCGCCTAGTGGACGGATACGGTCGCCTGCACAGCGACCTGCGGGTTTCGCTGACCGATCGGTGTTCGCTGCGCTGCACCTACTGCATGCCGGCCGAGGGTCTGCCATGGTTGCCCGGCGCGCAGATGCTGTCGACCCGGGAGTTGATGCGGATCGTCGGTGTGGCCGTGGACGCCGGGGTGCAGACGGTGCGATTGACCGGTGGGGAACCGCTGCTGCGCCCCGATGTCGTGGAGATCGTCGCCGGTATCGCCGCCCTCGGGATCGAGGTCAGCATGACGACGAACGGGCTGCGGCTGCCCGGACTCGCGGCCCCGCTGCGGGATGCCGGACTCACTCGCGTCAACGTCAGCCTCGACACCCTGGACCGGCAGACCTTCCGCGAGTTGACCCACCGGGATCGTCTCGTCGACACGTTGGCCGGGATACGTGCCGCGCAGATCGTGGGGCTGCGGCCGGTCAAAGTCAACGCTGTGCTGCTGCGTGGGGTGAACGACCACGAGGCACCAGACCTGTTGCGCTGGGCGATCTCCGAAGGTCTGCACCTGCGATTCATCGAGCAGATGCCACTCGACCCGCAGCACGGGTGGCGGCGCGAGGAGATGGTGACCGCCGACGAGATCATGGACTCGCTGACGGCGGCGGGATTCCGTCTGACCCCGATCGACGATCCCGGACCGGCGCCGGCCCGCCGATGGGATGTCAACGCCGGGCTCGCGCAGGTCGGCATCGTGGCATCGGTGACCCGTCCGTTCTGCGGGACGTGCAACCGTCTGCGTCTGACCGCAGACGGACAGTGGCGTAACTGCTTGTTCGCTCACGGCGAGACCGACCTACGCACACCGCTGCGCGAGGGCGCCGAAGACGGGGAGCTCGCCTCGCTGATGATGGCCGGGGTGGCCGACAAGTTGCCGGGTCACGGCATCGAAGACCCCACCTTCCTGCAGCCGCCGCGGCCGATGTCGGCGATCGGGGGCTGATCATGGTCACCGTCCGCTTCTTCGCTGCTGCCCGCGACGCCGCCGGCACCTCGGCTGTCGAAGTCGCGGCCGGTCCGATCGGAGCGCGGCTGGAGCAACTCGGGTTGGGTGCGCGGTTCGACGAGGTGCTGGCCGTTTCCACCCTGCTGTGCGACGGGCAGCGGGTTCACCGCGAAGACCCGGTCGAGGCCGGCGCGACGGTGGACGTCCTACCGCCCTTCGCGGGCGGTTGAGGCTCACCCGTTCACCGTGACGCGGCCCGTCGCATCACGTACGACAGGTGGAGTCAGCGGCCGGTCCCCGCGTACACCACAGCTTCGCCATCCGCGTCAAGGCCGAAGGCGGTGTGCAATGCCTTGACGGCGTCCCCCGCCTTGTCCACGCGCGTGACGATCGAGATCCGGATCTCGGAGGTCGAGATCATCTCCACGTTCACATCGGCCTGCGCCAGGGTGCGGAAGAACGTCGCCGAAACTCCCGGGTGGGACCGCATGCCCGCGCCGACCAGGGAGACCTTGGCGATGCCCTCGTCCTGCACGAGTTCACCGAACGCCAGATCGTCACGGCGGGCCAGCAGCGCCGCGCTCGCGCGCTCGAGGTCGGAGGTCGGGAGGGTGAAAGTGATGTCGGTGTGCCCCTCCTCGGAGACGTTCTGCACGATCATGTCGAGGTTCACGCCGAGATCGGCGAGGGTCTCGAAGATCAGGGCGGCCTGTCCGGGGCGGTCCGGGACGGCCGTGACCGTGATCTTCGCCTCCGACAGGTCCTGGCTGACACCGGAGATGATCGGTTGTTCCATCGCAATACTCTCCTCGATCTGGTGCACCACCAAAGTGCCCGGCCGATCCGTGAACGACGATCGCACCCGCAGCGGGACGTCGAAGCGTCGCGCGTACTCCACACACCGCAGGTGCAGCACCTTGGCGCCGTGGGCGGCGAGTTCCAACATCTCCTCGTACGTGATGTAAGGGACCTGGCGGGCCTGCGGCACGAGGCGGGGGTCGGCCGAGAAGACCCCGTCGACGTCGGTGTAGATCTCACAGATATCCGCATGGAGCGCCGCGGCGAGCGCCACCGCGGTCGTGTCCGAACCGCCGCGCCCCAAGGTGGTGATGTCCTTGGTGTCCTGGGCCACGCCCTGGAAGCCCGCCACGATCGGGATCGCGCCCTCATCCAGCGCTGCCTGGATGCGGCCTGGTGTGACGTCGATGATCCGTGCCTGCCCGTGGTACCGATCCGTGATCAGCCCCGCCTGCGATCCGGTGTACGACCTGGCCTCGGCCCCGAGGTCGGAGATCGCCATCGCCAACAGCGCCATGGAGATGCGCTCACCGGCGGTGAGCAACATGTCCAACTCACGGCCGGGGGGATCCGGTGACACCTGCTGCGCGAGGTCCATCAACTCGTCGGTGCTGTCACCCATGGCGGAGACCACTACCGTGACCCGGTTGCCCGCCCGTTGCGTCTCGACGATGCGCTTGGCCACGCGCTTGATGCTGGCGGCGTCGGCGACGGAGGAACCTCCGTACTTCTGCACCACCAGCGCCACGAGCGGCCTCCGTTTCGTCCTCCCAATGGTAGCGACGGGCACTGGGCACGCCGACGTCCCTTCAGAAGACCGCGCCGCAGGTCCCCTTTGACCTCCACACGCGGCCGAATGAAGGGAAGACCGCCCGAATTGGGGCCTTCGCGCGGTTCCGGCCTTCATACCGCCGCGGAATCGGACATGGCTCGCGGCGTAGTGATGGCGACGCCGCACCTACCGCCGATTGTGCCCGCCGACCCCACCTGCGAGACTTGTGCAATGGACTTCAAAGTTGCCGATCTTGCCCTGGCCCCGGCGGGCCGCGACCAGATCCGCCTGGCTGAACACGAGATGCCCGGACTCATGGCCATGCGCGCCCAATACGGGGAGTCGAAGCCGCTGAACGGCGCCCGGATCACGGGTTCCCTGCACATGACCGTGCAGACCGCCGTGCTGATCGAAACCCTGACCGCTCTCGGCGCCGACGTGCGCTGGGCCTCCTGCAACATCTTCTCCACCCAGGACGAGGCGGCGGCGGCGATCGCCGTGGGCCCCGACGGTTCACCCGAGGATCCGCGTGGGGTCCCCGTGTTCGCGTGGAAGGGCGAAACCCTCGAGGAGTACTGGTGGTGCACCAAGCAAGCGCTGCTGTGGCCGGGGGACGAAGGCCCGAACATGATCCTCGACGACGGCGGGGACGCCACGCTGCTGATCCACAAGGGGGTGGAGTTCGAGAAGGCGGGCGAGGTGCCCGAGCCCTCGGGTGACGGCGGCGAGTTCGACGAGGTCCTCAAACTGCTCGCAGCCTCGCTGGCCGAGGACCCGCAGCGTTTCACGCAATTGGCCAATGGGATCAAGGGTGTGACCGAGGAGACCACCACCGGTGTCCACCGCCTCTACGAGATGCTCAACGAGGGCAGCCTGCTGTTCCCGGCGATCAACGTGAACGACTCGGTGACCAAGAGCAAGTTCGACAACAAGTACGGCTGCCGGCACTCGCTGGTCGACGGATTGAACCGAGCCACCGACGTGCTGATCGGCGGCAAGGTCGCCGTCGTGTGCGGGTACGGCGACGTCGGCAAGGGATGTGCCGAGTCGTTGCGCGGCCAGGGTGCGCGGGTCATCGTCACCGAGATCGACCCGATCTGCGCACTGCAAGCCGCCATGGATGGCTACCAGGTGGCCAAACTCGACGACGTCCTGGACATCGCCGATCTGGTGATCACCGCCACCGGCTGCGTCAACGTCGTTACCGCCGAGCAGATGCAGAAGATGAAGCACCAGGCGATCCTCGGGAACATCGGGCACTTCGACAACGAGATCGACATGTCCGGGCTCAGTCGGCTGGACGGGGTTCAGGTCAAGGAGATCAAGCCGCAGGTTCACGAGTGGACGTTCACCGACGGCACGTCCCTGATCGTGCTGTCAGAGGGCCGCTTGATGAACCTCGGCAACGCGACCGGCCATCCCTCGTTCGTGATGAGCAACTCCTTCACCAACCAGGTGCTCGCCCAGATCGAACTGTTCACCAAGCCCGAGCAGTACCCGGTGGGCGTGTACATGCTGCCCAAGCACCTCGACGAGGAGGTGGCGCGGTTGCACCTGTCCGCCCTGGGGGTGGGCCTGACGACGCTGTCCCCGGAGCAGGCCGACTACCTGGGGGTATCGGTGGAAGGACCCTACAAGCCCGAGTACTACCGTTACTGATCTGCGAAGACCACAGCAAGGGGAGACCATGTCCAAGCGCCTTTTCACGTCCGAATCCGTCACCGAGGGCCACCCGGACAAGATGGCCGACCAGATCTCGGACACCATCCTCGACGCCATGATCAAGGACGATCCCGGCAGTCGCGTGGCGGTGGAGACGTTTCTGACCACCGGCCTGTGTCTGGTCGGCGGCGAGGTCACGACCTCGACGTGGGTCGACATCCCGGCTCTGGTGCGTGAGACGGTCCTGGGGATCGGCTACGACTCGTCCGACAAGGGCTTCGACGGCGCGTCCTGCGGCGTGACGATCGCGATCGGCAAGCAGTCCCCGGACATCGCGGCCGGCGTCGACGATGCCTTCGAAGAGCGCGTGGACGGCAGTGGTGATCCGTTGGACGCCCAAGGAGCCGGTGACCAGGGCCTCATGTTCGGCTATGCCTGCGACGACACCCCGGAACTCATGCCGCTGCCCATCTCGATGGCACACCGGCTCTCCCACCGCCTGTCCGAGGTCCGCAAGCAGGGAGTGCTTCCGTACCTGCGCCCCGACGGTAAGACCCAGGTCACGATCGAGTACGACGGGGACACCGCGGTCAGGCTGGACACGGTGGTGCTGTCGACCCAGCACGCACCCCGGATCGACCTCGAGAACCTGCTGACGCCCGACATCCGCCAGCACGTCGTCGACCCGGTCCTGGCCGGACTAGACCTCGAGACCGACGATTTCAGGCTGCTGGTCAACCCGACCGGCATCTTCGAGATCGGCGGCCCCCAGGGTGATGCCGGACTCACCGGCCGCAAGATCATCGTGGACACCTACGGTGGGATGGCCCGGCACGGCGGAGGCGCGTTCTCGGGCAAGGACCCGTCCAAGGTCGACCGCTCCGCCTCGTACGCGATGCGATGGGTGGCCAAGAACGTGGTGGCGGCAGGGCTCGCCCGTCGCTGCGAGGTCCAGGTGGCCTACGCGATCGGCGTGTCACACCCGGTGGGCCTGTTCGTTCAGACCTTCGGTACGGGTGCCGTTCCCGACACTCAGATCCAGGACGCGATCACGAAGGTGTTCGATCTGCGCCCCGCCGCCATCGTCGCCGAGCTGGATCTGCTGCGCCCGATCTACGCGCAGACGGCCGCCTACGGGCACTTCGGCCGGGAGCTTGCCGACTTCACCTGGGAAAGCACCCACCGGGCAGAGGCACTCGCATCCGCAGTCCGGGGCTAGTCGGGACCGGCTCCGAGGCCGGTTACAGGGCGGCACCCTGCCGCAGCGCCGCCTCCAAGCCGTCACGGTCTGCAACCGTCACGGTGAGTCCCGGATGCAGGATCAGGCCCGACGGGTCGAGGATCTTGACCGGTTCCCGGAACTCGATACAGACACCCCCCTTGGTGGTCGTACCGAATGTCGCGCCCCTGTCCGCGAAGGAACCACGGGCGCCTATGGCCTTCACAGCGGCGTATGGGCCGGTTTGTGTGACGCAGGTGATGTTGTCCCAGCCGGTCCGGCACACCCATGGGCCGAAACGTGCCTCAACCCCGGATTCGTCGACATCCACACGCGCTGTGAGCGGAGTCACACCTATCGCGGCCAACGCTGGTAGATACTTCTTCTCGAAGGCGAATTCGAAACGCACTGTCCAACCGTACGCCGCGCGAGACCAGGGGTGAAGTCGTGAGCAGGCAGGAACTCTCACCGTTCCTGCCTGAAGACACGCTCTCCGACCCCCAGGACGCCCGGCGCAGCAACCGCGGCCGGGTGATGCGCAGCATCATCACGCGTGGCCCCGCGTCCCGTGCAGAGTTGGCCCGTCGAACCGGATTGAGCCGGCCCACCGTCTCGGTCATCGTCAACGAACTGATGACGACCGGCGTGTTGATGGAGGGTGAGCGGGTGTCCAGCGGTGGCGCCCCCGGCACCCTTCTGGAGATCGCCAAGGACACTGGCGTCACCGTGGCCGCCGACCTGCGGGTGCCCGGGCGGATCCGGATGGCGGCCGTTTCCGTGAGCGGGGAGATTCTCCAGAGCCGCACGGCCGTTGCCACGACCCGGCAGGCCTTGGCCACCGCACTCATCGGTTTCAGTCAGAACGTGGCGCCGACGGCGACGCTCGGGGTCGCGTTGGGTGTTCCGGGATGGGTGAACCCGGCCGGTGAGTGGCTCGACGCCCACACGCCCGAAGTCGATCCCGCGTTGTTGCTCGAGCTGCGAAAGAAATTGCGGACACCGGTGTTCGCGCTGAACTCGACCGACGCCATCGCCGTCGCCGACCTACGCGGCAGTCCGCCGGGCTTGGCCGCGCAGGCCAGCATCTCGATGGACAGCCGTGTCAGCGCCGGCCTGGTGATCGGCGGCAGGTTGCGCACCGGACTGCGGCGTCCCGCCGGGGACATCGCCCACGTCGTACCCGGACCGCCCGGCCCGGTGTGCCCATGGTGTGGGCGTTCATGCCTGCAGGCCCACGTGATGCCGCTGACCACGGACTACTCCCCGATGAGCAGACGGCGCGCCGCCGAGGCTCTGGGGACGGTGATGGCGCCCATCGCGGCCGCTGTGGAACTCGGGGAGGTCGTGCTGGCAGGTTTCCCCGGAGAGATTGCCGCCGCCCTGGCTCATGAGATGGCGATGCATATGGGCACCAGGATGCTCGAAGAGCAGGTGCCGACGGTGCGGGTGTCGTCCTGCGGCAAGGATGGGGTCGTTCTGGGCGCCGCCGCCATGATGCTCTACCGCCGACTGGCCTGAACCTTCGTTACCACGAGGTGTGCAGCGGACGGCCCTCCGCATATCCGGCTGCGGACTGCACGCCCACGCAGGCTGCCTGCGCGAAGGCCTCCACATCGGCGGCACCGGCGTACGAGAAGGAACTGCGCAGACCGCTGACGATCTCGTCGATGAGACTCTCCACTCCCGGGCTGTCCGGGTCGAGGAACATCCGCGAACTCGAGATGCCCTCCTCGAACAGGGACTTGCGCGCCCGATCGAACGGGCTGTCGGCGGAGGTTCGCACGTTCACGGCACGGGCCGAGGCCATCCCGAAGGACTCCTTGTAGGGACGGCCCTCAGGGCTGATGTGGACATCCCCCGGGGATTCGTGGGTCCCGGCGAACCACGACCCGATCATCACGGCGCTGGCACCTGCCGCCAGGGCCAACGCCACGTCGCGTGGATGCCGGACGCCCCCGTCGGCCCAGACGTTCCTGCCGCGTGCGCGCGCGGCGGTGGCACACTCGAGAACGGCGGAGAACTGGGGGCGGCCGACCCCGGTCCGCATCCGCGTCGTGCACATGGCCCCCGGGCCCACCCCGACTTTGACGATGTCGGCCCCGGCGTCGATGAGGTCATCGGTCCCTTGGGCCGTGACGACGTTGCCGGCGACCACCGGCACCGGCTGTGGCCCGATCGCGGTGAGCGCCTCGAGCATCTTCTCCTGGTGCCCGTGAGCGGTGTCGACCACGAGGATGTCGATGCCCGCAGCCACTAGGGCCTTAGCCCGCATCGCCACGTCACCGGTGATCCCCACCGCGGCCCCGATGAGCAGCTCGCCCCGGGAGTCGACGGCCGGGCGGTACAGGGTCGATCGCAGTGCACCGCGCCGGGTCATGATGCCGACGAGTCGCCCGCCCTCACCCACCACCGGCGCGAATCGACGGTGCTCGGCGTGCAGCCGGTCGAAGGCCTCCCGTGGCGTGACTGTGTCCGGCAAGACGAACAGATCGGTGCTCATCACCTGGTGCACCTGGGCGAACCGGTCGGACTGCTGGCAGTCGCCCTCGGTCACCACGCCGATCGGGACACCGCTCTCGGTCACGATCGCCGCCCCGTGGCTGCGCTTGGGGATCACCGCCAGCGCCATACCCGTGGTCTCGTTGGGCGTCAGCGTGGTCGGGGTTTCGAAGACCGTGTGCCGGTCCTTCACCCAGCGCACGACCTCGGCCACGACGTCGGCGGGGATGTCCTGCGGGATGATCGCGACCCCGCCGCGGCGGGCGATCGTCTCGGCCATGCGGCGGCCGGACACCGCCGTCATGTTGGCCGCTACCACCGGGATGGTCAGTCTGGTGTCGTCGGGAGCCATCAGATCCACGTCGTGACGTGACGACAGTGAAGACCGTTCGGGCACCAGGAACACGTCGTCGTAAGTCAAGTCATAGGCAGGCACGCTGTCATTGAGAAACCGCACACCACGACCGTACGCGTCCACCGCGCGTGGGTCGAGGCGAGCGGGTATCTGGCTTCCGGCCTCCATCTTCGCGCAGACGGATGAAGACCACTTCCTGTGTGCGCGGGAACTTGGAGGAATCCGTCGACCATTTGTCGCTTTCAACCCAGCTATCCCACCAACTTCCCGCAGATGCGTCGGCCGTACGCGGGAACTTGGACGAAGATCGTGCAACAGTCCGAGCATGGACAGGCGGGAGCCGCCGCCTACGCTGGGAGCATGGCGACGCACGACCACTGGCTGTTCACGCAGATCTATCGGCTCATCGCACGGGCAGAGGACTCCGGGGTGGTGGGCCGGGCGCGAACGGAAGTGTCCAGTCACCTGTATGGGAGGCTGCTGGTCGTCGGGCTCGGACCTGCCGAAGACCTGCACCACCTGCCGGACGCTGTGAACGAGGTGGTGGGTGTGGAACCCAGTGCCTCGATGCGCAAGGCCGCCGAGGCCGCGATCGCGCGCGCGGCAATGCCCGTCGAGGTGATAGACGCCGTGGGCGAGGACCTGCCCCTGGCCGACGACACCGTCGACTCGGTGTTGTTCGCCTACGTGCTGTGCAGCGTCGACGACCCTGCCGCTGTGATCCGCGAGGCTCTGCGGGTACTGAGGCCGGGCGGAACGATCGCGGTGCTGGAACATGTCGTCGCCGGCGAGGGCAGTTGGATGCGCCGGACGCAACGTTTGGTCAGTCCGATATGGCCGCGGCTGGCCGGCGGGTGCCGGTGCGACCAGGACACCCGCGCGGTGTTCGCCGAGGCCGGTCTGGAACTCGGCGACCTGGAATCGACGACGTTGACCAACGTGCCGCCGGTGGCTCCTGCGCTCGTCGGCACGATCCGCGTGTGAGCCGCGGCCCAGCCGTCATACAGCACCTGGCTTCACCACGACGATCCTGCGTCCAGCCTCCCGGCCGACGCGCACTGCCCTCCCAATGCCCCTTGTGCAACAGCGCCGGAAAGCTACCGCACCCGCACGGACAGGCAGGTCACACAGCCCTCCAGTTTCTCGAACTCGCTGATGTCCACCTGTACGGCATGCAGCCCGCGATCCCGCAGCATCGCCGCCGTTTCCGGGGCGGATGCCGCCATCAACACGGTCCGGTCGTCGACCACCACCGCGTGGGACCCCGGTTCCTCGGGGACGGCGAGGAACCTCTCGAAGACCGTGGTGTCGTCCACCCGCGACGGATAGCCGATGACCGTCCCGTCGGGCAGCGCAGTCACAGCGCTCTTGAGGTGCAGGGCCTTGGTCACCGGCACCGGGATCACCTCGACGTCGAGCAACTCGGCGACCTGGGTGCATGCGCCAGGGGTGGTGCGCCCACCCACCCCGATGTAGAACCGACCGTCGATCTTCAGCACATCCCCGCCGTCGAGGGTGTCCGGACCCTCGAGGCGCAGGACCCGGAGCCCGAGGTCGGCGACCGCGCGTTCGGCCGCAGCCGTCTCCCCCCGCCTGGACGGCGCGCCGGGGCGGGTGACGAGCGCGCTGTCCCCCCAGCAGACCACCGCATCCTCGATGAACACGCTGTCCGGGTGCTCGGGCGCGGGTTCGACCTCGACCGGCTGCCAGCCGAGGTCCGACAGCGCCTCCACATAGCCGTGCCATTGATCGTGGGCCAGCCCCACGTCCACGGGTCGCCGGTCGATGTGGGTGAGCAGTCCCTCGGACAGTCGCGGACCCGGTCGGCGCACCAGCGCCATCACGTCATCTGCTCGAGGAGTTCGGCCATGCGCTGCTGCACGACGTTGACGGCTCTCAGGGGCCGGACCATCACCTTGAAGTCCGTGATGAGGCCGTTGTCGTCCCACGTGATGATGTCCACCCCGTTGACATGCACATCGTCGATCTGCGTCTCGAACTCCAGCACGCAGTTGTTGTCCTGCGACACCTCCCGCACGTACCGGAAACTGGGGTTGGCGATCACGTGCATCGCCCCGGTGAGGTAGAGCGCGACCAGGTCCTTGCCCTGCTGGGGCCGGAAGAGGATCGGCGAGTGGAACGTCGCATCCTCGGCGAGGATCTGGTTGAGCAGGGCTGGGTTGCGTGAGCGCACGACCTCGTGCCAGCGCTCGAGAGGGGTCTCCACCCCTGTGACTATCCCGGTGACCGTGGGGGCCCGTCAACCGCGCGCAGCTCCAACACGGCCTCCACGAAGGTGTTCACGTCCCCGGGCGCGAAGTAGTAGTCCGACCAGCGCTTCAAATCGGCCAGCCGCTCGGGCTGTGCGGCCTGCGCGAGAGCCTCGACGATCCCGGACGCATCGGCGGCCGCGAGCAGAGGCAGCGTGGCGAGCATCCCACCGTCCAGGATCGGTGCCAGCGTCTGCGCCGGCCTGGTCACCACCAAGGGCTTTCCGGTCGGTAACCAGTCGACCGCCACTGCCGAGATGTCGCTGATCAGGGCGTCCGCCACGCCCTGTTGCCAACCGAACCGCGGGCTGCGGTCGATGTAGTGATCCGGCCCGGCCGTCGTCAACAACTCGGTGATCTCCCGCAGGGCCCGGGCGTGGCTGGCCTGCCGGCGGCCCGCCTGCGGATGCGGGCGGAAGATGACCCGGTGGTCGCCGTTCGCGATCAGGGCCTTGACCATCGCGACACCGTGGCTGGCCAGCGAGCCGTACTCCATCGGCGCCGCACTGCCTTCGGTCGTCGGCGCGTACAGCACGGTCCGCGGCCGTGACGTCGAAGGCAGATCGGTAGGGGGCGGTTCGCCCACGTGCAACTGGGGTCGCCCGATGATGCGGAGTTTGATGTCGGTGTCGAAGTCGTGCAAGGCCGCCCGGTACCGGTCCACGGCGGCCCGGCCGGCCACGAAAGTGAGGTCGTATGCCTTCGCCTGATTGGAAACCATGTAGACCTTGTCGCTCTCCCCGTGGCTCAGAAAGACGTGGTGGGGACGTGCGTACGCCAGGACATCGAAGTTCGACACGTTCTGGTTCACGTAGAGCACGACATCGGGCTGATAGGTCTTCATCAGCGCATCGACGTCGGCGAGCCAGCGGGCCAGAAGGACCGGCAGCGGCGTCAACGGCACCAGTTCGAGGGCCACGCGTGGGTCGCGGACCACGATCGCCACCGGAACGTTCTCCGCCAGGCCGGCCAGGGGCACGAGCCAATCCCGGATCTGGTACACGTAGGCCGGCCCGGACCCGAAGTACACGAACACCCCGGCGGAGTCGGGGGCGGCCTCCACACGCCGCCGCCAGGACCGGAGCGCCGAGCGGGAGTCGAGGACCGAACGGCCGCGGTTCATCGCGATGCTCAGCGGGCCCATGGTGACCAAACTAGCCCGTGTGCCGTGACCGATCAGCGGGACAGCAACGTGTCGACCACCCTGACCGTCGCGTTGCCGTCCTCGTGCGGGCAGAAGCGCGCGCGGGCGGCCTCGATGCCGACGTCCGCGCCCGGAGCGCCGTCGCTCAGCCAGGTCTGCAGAGTCGCCAAGGAATCCGTGCGTGGGCCCGGGAGCTCCGCATCGCTGAGGTAGACACCCCGTGGATAGTCGACAGGGGTGAAGAACAACACCTCGCGGCCGGTGGCCAGGTAGTCGAAGGCGACACTGGAGAAGTCGGTGATCAGGGTGGCCGTCCGGGCGAGCAGCGTGTTGGTTGAGATCTCCGGTGGTGCCAGGAACGGTGCCAGGCGCGAATGGCCGCTGGTCCGATCCCGCAACTTGCCATGTACCCGTACCAGCACCCGGGTGCCCGGGTGCGCGGCAATGGCGATCCCCTCGATCCGATCGGCCACCGCATCCAGGTCGTCGACCGCCCGGGTGGGACTCTCCTCCTGCCAGGTGGGCGCGTAGAGGACCAGATCCGGTTCGGCTTGCACCTGGAACTGCACATCAACCCGCGGAGACCCGAGTTCCACGACCGACTCCGGCTGGACGCCGTACGCGCCGACGTACATCGTGTCGGTCATGTAGGAGCCACTGGACAGGAGCATGTCCGCCGCGGCGAGATTCTCTTGTGTGTTCGCGATGTGCGCGTACGCCGCGTCCACATCACGACCCATCTTCTTCAACGGCGTCCCGTGCCAGGTGTTCAGGTAGACCTGGTCGTCCCGCTTCTGGAACAACGCCGGGAACGTCACGTTGTTGATCAGGTACTTGCTGGTGGCCAGGGCCTTGAAGTAGGCGGCGGATCGGTAGCGCACGGACCGCACCCGCGGGCCGACGTCGGGCAGCGGCTCGCGGACGGCCCACACCAATGGCAGGTCGGTGCGCTCCTGCAGGTGCTCAGCGATCGCCGCGGGATCGCCGGAAGGATCCGAGCCCTCGAAGGACTCCAGCAGCACGGCCTCCCGCAACGGCAGCCGCGCCCAGCGCGCATAGACCTTCTGCGCCGCAGCCCGTGCCAGGTTCCGTGCGCCACTCACCCTCCGCAGGCTACCCATAGGCTGGCCGCGTGAAGGTTCTGCATCTGATCTCCAGCAGCGGCGTCTACGGTGCGGAGAAGATGGTGACGGGCCTCTGCGCCGCCCTGCCGCAGTTCGGAGTCAGCGTCACCCTCGAGGTGTTCGACAACCAGCACAACCGTAACGTCGACGTGGCCGAGTACGCGGCGGCCGCGGGCGTTCCCGTCCGGCTTCTGCGATGCGGCGGGCGTTTCGACCCTCGGGCCGTGCGCAGGTTGCGCGCAGACGTCGCGGCCCTCGGCATCGACATCCTCCACGCGCACGGCTACAAGGCGAACCTCTACGGCTACCTGGCCACGCGGGCGTCCCGGACGAACATCGTCGCCACGAACCATCGGTTCGACACGGGTCGGAACAACCGGCTCGACGGACCCCTGCTGCGCCGCTTCGACGCGGTGTACGCGGTCTCGGACGAGGCGCGCGACAGCCTTCGGTCGGAGTACCGGATCGCGCGGGCGATGACCATCGGCAACGGGATCGACCCGGCGGCGTTCAAGGCCGTGGCCCCCACCCTCGACCTGCCCCATCCCCTGGTCGGGATGGTGGCGCGGCTCGCCCCGGAGAAGGCCCCGGACGACTTCCTGGCCCTGGCCTCGCAACTGCCGGACGTCACCTTCGTGCTCGTCGGAGACGGTCCGCTGCGCGCGGAACTCGAATCCGGCGCAGGCGCGAACGTGACCTTCGCGGGTTTCCGCGACGACATGCCGGGGGTGTACGCCAGCCTGGACGTCCTCGTGCAGCCCTCCTACCGGGAAGGCATGCCGATGACGATCCTGGAGGCCATGGCCAGTGGGGTTCCCGTGGTGGCAACCCGGGTGGGCGCGGCCGCCGACGTCATCGACGATCGCCGCACCGGTCTTCTGGTCGACGCTGGGGATGTCCCGGGCCTGGTGGACGCGGTGCGTTGGCTGCTCGCCGACGACGGACGCCGGCAAGCCATGGGGCGGACCGCTGTGGCCGCCGTTCAGGAACGGTTCACGGTCGAGGCCATGGCACGCGGCTACGCGGAGCAGTACCGCCAGGTCATGCAGCGGGATTGAGGCTCAGAAACCGAACCACCCACGACGGGGCCTGGGAGGGCACGCGCAGCGTTCTTCTGCGGGCAGGTGCCCGAGGATCTGCTCCACGTGGGCACCGCAACCGCTGTAGGTCGCGCGCTTGCACGTAGGACACACGGCAGGACTGCACATAGGGCTGACTCCTTCAAGCCTCACGGGAATAGATCGTACTATACCCCCCCTTGGTATGCGGACGCCTGCAAGAGTCCCCTCGGGCGCAGTGTTCTGTGACAGCACCGGCACGTCCGGCACAAGGCGCGTTGCGCAGCGCCCCGGCTGACGCCTCACAGAAGGTAGCGTGGGGACATGCACAGTCAGTCGTACATCGCCCAGGAGGACAGGTCCGGGGCCCACAACTACCACCCGTTGCCGGTGGTCGTGCGCGAGGCACAGGGGGCCTGGGTCACGGACGTGGAGGGTCGGCAGTACCTGGACTTCCTCAGTGCCTACTCCGCGTTGAATTTCGGGCACGGCCATCCCCGGCTCGTGGCTGCCGCACACGCACAGTTGGACCGCCTCACACTGACGTCGCGTGCCATCCACTCCGACCAACTCGGCCCCTTCTGCGCGGAACTCACGGAATTGCTGGGCATGGACCGGGCACTGCCGATGAACTCGGGCGCGGAAGCCGTGGAGACCGCGTTGAAGACCGCCCGCGCCTGGGGCTATCGGAACAAGGGCATCCCCCACGACGAAGCCATCATCCTGGTGGCGCATCAGAACTTCCACGGGCGCACCACCACCATCATCTCGTTCAGCGACGACCCCGTCGCGCGCGACGACTTCGGCCCATACACCCCTGGGTTCCGGGCCATCGACTTCGGTGACCTCGAGGCTCTCGAACAGGCTCTGGAGGATCCACGGGTGGTGGCATTCCTCGTCGAACCGATCCAGGGCGAGGCGGGCGTGATCGTGCCGCCCGACGGCTATCTGCCGGGGGTCGCCGCAGCCTGCAAGCGCGCGGGCGTGCTGTTCATCGCCGACGAGATCCAGTCCGGGCTCGGCCGCACGGGTCATACCCTCGCGGTCGATGCCGAAGGTGTGCGGCCCGACGTGGTGCTGCTCGGGAAGGCGCTCGGTGGCGGCATCGTCCCGATCTCGGCCGTGGTGTCCCGGGATGACGTCCTCGGTGTGCTTCGGCCCGGCGAGCACGGATCCACGTTCGGCGGGAACCCGTTCGCACTAGCCATCGCCCGCGAGGTCATCCGTGTGCTCGCGACCGGTGAGTACCAGCGGCTCAGCGCCGAACTCGGCGCGCACATGCTCACCCGCCTGCGCGCCGAGGCGCCCGCTTCGGTGGCAGAGATCCGCGGCCGCGGACTCTGGGCCGGCGTCCAGGTTCACAAGCAGTACGCCCCGGTGCGCCCGCGCTGCGAGGCGGCGCTGGAACTCGGGGTCATCGTGAAGGACACCCACGCAACGACCCTGCGACTGGCCCCGCCCTTGAGCATCTCGCGGGATGACCTCGACCACGGGATCGACATCATCCTGAAGGTTCTGGGCTGAGGTGCCCGAGACCGTACACGCATTCACGGACGGCGCCTGCTCGGGGAACCCCGGCCCCGGCGGCTGGGGCGTCGTCATGCGCTGGGGTGAGCACGAGAAGGAACTCTTCGGCGGAGAAGCCGACACCACCAACAACCGCATGGAACTGATGGCTGCGATCAGCGCGCTGGAGTCCCTCAAACGGCCGTCCACCGTCATCGTGACCACCGACTCCACCTACGTACGCAACGGCATCACGACCTGGGTCAAGAACTGGAAGCGCCGGAAGTGGACGACCTCGAGCCGGCAGCCGGTCAAGAACGTGGACCTGTGGAAACGACTCGACGAGGCCGCATCCCGGCACGACGTGTCATGGGAGTGGGTGAAGGGCCACAGCGGTCACCCCGAGAACGATCGCGCCGACGAACTCGCCCGGCGCGGGATCGCGGAGTTGCGCTGAGTCCTGCATGCGGGACCGTGCACGAGATCAGCCGTCTGGTGACGGGTACGGCCGAAGTCCCCAGCCTCAGCCGGCCTCTGGCGGCCGGGGCTCGCGCTCATCGGTCAACGACCCACGTGCCTGTTCGAGCGTGAACGTGCGTTCGGCGCGGCTGCGACCGATGAAGGCCACCGCCCAGTGCCCCAGCGTCGACAACTTCTCCTGGAAGCCCACGAGGTAGAGGATGTGGATGAACAACCAGGCGATCCATGCCAGGAAACCGCGCAGTTCCAACGGTCCCACGTTGGCGACCGCCCGGAATCGGGAGATCGTCGCCATGCTGCCCTTGTCGAAGTACTCGAACACGCTGTCGTCGGGCTCGCCGTCGAGGCGGGCCCGGATCTTCCGGGCACTGAACTTCGCGCCCTGCATCGCCACCTGCGCGACACCCGGCAGGTCGTTCAGCGCGATCATGTCGCCGAGGACGAAGACCTCCTCGTGTCCCGGGAGCGTGAGGTCCGGGCGCACCTGGATCCGCCCGGCACGGTCGAGTTCGGCGCCGCTCTGCCGGGCCAACTGCTCACCGAGCGGGGAGGCGGCGACCCCGGCCGCCCAGAGCACGCACCGCGAGGAGATACGTTCGCGTGATCCGTTTGCGTGCTTCACTTCGACGCCGGACTGATCGACGTCATCGACCATCGCGTGCAACCGGACGTCGATCCCCATCTTCTCCAACTGCACCTTGGCCTTCAGGGACTGCTTCGCCCCGAAACTCGCAAGGACTCCGTCGCCCCCCTCGAGCAGGATGACCCGTGCTTGAGTGGGGTCGATGCGCCTGAAGTCCCGCTTGAGCGTGCGGCGGGACAACTCGACGATCTGCCCGGCGAGTTCAACACCCGTCGGCCCGGCGCCCACGACCACGAACGTCAGCCAGGATGCGGCCTCCTCCGGGTCGTCGACCAGTTCGGCCATCTCGAAAGCACCGAAGATGCGGGCGCGCACCTCCAGTGCGTCATCGATGCTCTTGAGCCCGGGAGCGAAAGGCTCGAATCCGTCGTTGCCGAAGTAGCCGGTTCGGGCTCCGGCGGCCACGATCAGCGAGTCGTACCCGGTGATGGCGGTCAACTGACCGACCGACGACGTAACGGTGCGCGCTGCGAGGTCGATGTCGGTCACATCGCCGAGCAGCACCTCACAGTTCTTCTGCCGCTTCAGGACTTCGCGGGTCGCGGGGGCGATCTCGCCCTGGGACAGGATTCCGGTGGCGACCTGGTAGAGCAGCGGCTGGAACGTGTGGTGGGATACCCGTGAGATCAGCGTCACGTCGACGTCGGCACGTTTCAACCGCTTGGCCGCGAACAGACCACCGAAGCCCGAGCCGATGATCACCACCCGATGTCTTTGCGTCATGTGACGACTGTGCCAGGCATCCCGGCGGACATACCTCACCCATGGCACATTGGGCCAGTGAACATCGTGTTGATCGGGATGCGTGGGGTCGGCAAGACGAACATCGCCCGGCGGCTCTCGTTCCGGACCAAGCGGCCGGTCATGTCCACGGACATCCTTGTGGAGTACGAGACGGGGATGCCGGTGTCCGCGTACGTGGGACACCACGGCTGGCCCGCATTCCGGGAACAAGAGTTCGAGGTGGTGCGGAAGGTGACCGCGCTCGACGGGCTGATCATCGACGCCGGCGGCGGGGTGGTCGTGGACCTCGACGCCGCGGGGCAGGAGGTCTACAGCGACCGCAAGGTCGATCTCCTGCGTGACAACGGCTATGTGGTGTTCCTGCATGGCGATGTGGACCGACTCGCTGCCAAGGTGCAGGGTGATCCCGACCGTCCGACGCTGCACACGTCACGTCCGGCCGCGGACGTGATGCGCGCGCGCATGCCCTTCTACGAGACGGCAGCGCACTGGACCATCGACGTGGAGGGCCGGCATCGTGCGAACATCGCCGACGAGATCGCAGAACGCTTCCCCCTGTAGTGGCCCAGATTTCGATACGGTGAGTATCAGGAACCCCGCAGGAGGATCACCGTGCCCGTAGCAGTACCCATCGTGGCGGGGACCGCCATCCGGGGCGTGGCCGCCACTCTGATGATGCGGCGCGTTCTCGAGCGGCACCCCAACGCCTTCCTCATCACATTGGCCAACTTCGGGGTCACGCTTCCGCTGCACAAGTCCCAGAAACACCTGTCCGACGACATCACACGAGGCCTGAAACGGCAGGGCCGAGACCCCGACTCACCGATCGTCCTGGTGGGGCACTCCCAGGGAGCGCTCGCCTCACTGCGGTACGCACTCGACCACCCGCATCAGGTGCTGCACGTGGTGAGCGTCGGTGCGCCATGGAAGGGTTCCCACAGCGCCAAGCGGGTCTCCGGACTCCTCAGATGGACACCGCGCGACATCACCCCGGCGCTGTCGGACATGGCAGAGGGCTCACCGTTCCTCACCCAGTTGCACGCGGACCTGCCGACCATCGCCGACCGGGTCACCAACATCTACAGCACCCACGAGTTGTTCATCACCCCCTACACGTCGGCGCACATCGATATCCCCGGTGTGACCAACCATCTGATCGCGACGGAGACGGAGTACCGGCGACACCTCGCGGCATACCCGGAGCTGCCCGTCGACGGCCACATCGAGGGCAGGATCACCCACCTCGGGGAAATGAGCGCGCCCGAGGTCCGAGCCGTCATCTGGGCCAAGGTGGAGGAGATCTCCGACGTGATCAGGCGTGGGGGACTCGGTGATCGGGACCGTCCGGCGTAGTCCGTCCCGGTGAGCCGAACGTGCCGCCGACCCGTCTGCGACTAACCTGGGCGAATGACCGAGCCGTCACGCGCCCGTACAACGGCGGCGCTGAGCCTGATCGCCCTCATCAGCCTGGGTTTCGGCTACCTGCTGTTCTCCGCGATCAAGTTCTCGATCGACTATCTGTGGGGAACCGCGGGCCCGTGGGCCGGGAAGCCCCCGGTTCCCTTCGTCATCGTGCTGCCGGTGGTCGCCGGTGTGCTGGTGTGGGGGATCAGGTCGCGGTGGCAGGACGGGCACAACCCGCTCGCCGGCCTGGCCCTGGGGCCGGTCGCCCCCCGGGACTACCCGAGCCTCGTAGGGGCCGTGCTCGTGAGCCTGCTCGGCGGCCTGGTCCTCGGTCCGGAGGTCGCGCTGTTGTTCACCGGCAGTGTCATCGGGACCGCCATGGGCCCCCGGCTCGGGGTCGCGGCGAAGACCGCCGCTCTGGCAGGTGGTGGGGGCGCCTTGATCGCCCTGTTCATCGGCCCTGCCTTCGCCGGGTCGGCCGGACCCGGTTACACCTATGCCGCCGGCGACCTGGTCGCGGCGGGGATCGCCGCGCTGGCGGCCTGCGCACTGATCGCCTTCGCCCGTCTGATCGGACTCGCCGGGCCGCGTGACAGGGTATCGGGGCTGTGGCTCGTCGGCGGTGGTGCGGCGGTCGGCGTCATCGCTGCGGCCTACCAGACGGTCTCAGGGGAGAGCGCAC
>Ga0316576_10000138_pt1 | contig 28438 bp, 28 predicted proteins | sample S0NA_FD_203075 | JGI IMG/M metagenome (GOLD analysis project Ga0316576, IMG submission 203075) | Rhizosphere microbial communities from salt marsh grasses in Alabama, United States - S0-2_050615r3r5 | ecosystem: Host-associated > Plants > Roots > Rhizosphere | place: USA: Alabama | collected...
CGCAACCCAGGCGGTGGGCCTCGGGATTTGCGGCGTCGACCTGCTACCGGGGGCCGACGGAACCGAGATCGGTGAGGTCAATCCGACCCCCGGGTTCACCCACCTCGAGCGCGCAACCGGGATCGATGTGGCGGCGGCGATGGTTGCTCACCTGGCCGCGATCGCCCGGTAGTTCTCGTTTCAGAAACGAGCGGCTTTCGCGCAAGGTATAGGAAACCGGAGGCTTGCGCGGAAGCGTACTTGACGGAACGTCGAGCACGCCAGGGTGAGAAAACGCGCCCAGGGCGGATGCATCGCCGGCCGCAGCAAAAAGCTTGCAAAGAGTCCGGACTAGGCCGACTCCTCGTCTGCAGTCTCCACCGGAGCGGGCCGACCGGCCAGCTCGCGGTCGATCATGAGCAGACCGTATGGGCTCGACTCGACCATCTTGACCTGGTGGTAGAGGGTGTCGGCGGTCGCCTCCTCCTCGACCTGCTCGTTGACGTACCAGTGCAGCATCACGGTGGTGGCATGGTCATTCTCGGCTGTGGCGAGGTCGACCAGACGGTTGATCCGCTCGGAAATGGCGCGTTCGTGTTCGAGCACCGCTTCCACTGCGGCCGCCGCCGACGGCCACTCGCGGGTCGGCCCGTCCAAGGGCAACAGAGCCACCGTTCCGCCACGCTCGTTGACGTAGTCGAAGAGCTTCATGGCGTGGGCATACTCTTCCTGAGCCTGAATCCTCATCCAGTGTGCGAAGCCGTCCAGGTGGTTTGCGTAGAAGTAGGCTGCCACGGACAGGTACAGGTAGAAGGAGAAGAACTCGGCATGGATCTGTTCGTTGAGGGCTTGCTCGACCTTCGGTCTCATGTTCCGTCTCCAATCTCGGTTCATTCACGCGACCACGTAGGATAACGCGAAGGGGGTCAACTGTCATCCCGGTGGAGCTGACAACGTCGTCTCGTGCTCGAGCCACGGCGCCAGCGCCGGTTCCATCCACGGCCGGACGTTGTTGAAGCTGCCCGCCATGGCCCATTGCACAGCCGCAGCTCGTTGACCCGCGGCCAGGGGTCGGCCGGCCAACCAAAGAGCAGCCCAGGCAACCGCAAGCACTAACAGCAGCCGAAGCACGCCGCTTGTCTGCACGGGCGCCACGCGGTGGGTGAGGAGGGCCGGGTACCCCGTCCAGGCCACCGCCACCACGACCGCCAGCGGGACCATGACGACTACAGCCGCCTCCACCGCCAGACGTCCTCGAAGCACGGTCGACAGCATCGCCCACGCCAGCGGTACCGGGACCAGATGGACCAGGACCAACCCGAGGCGATGCCGGCGCCGCAACAACTGCCGGGTGATCCGCGCCGTGGCCAGCAGTCGGAGCGCAACCGGTACGACCGCAACGCCGACCAGCGCCGCCGGGACGAAGCGAAGCCCGGCCGGCAGGCCGCGAAACTCCAGCCAGCGCGTGAGATGGGCGTGCTCAGGGTCGAGGCCTGCTTGCCACAGAACCCCAATCACCGACGACGTCCAAGCGAACTGCACGGCCATGAGCTGGCCGGTCAGGGTGCGAAGTCTCAGGCTCAGAGGCATCAGCACAACCGCGGCCAGCATTGGTGCGATCGTCGATCCGAGCCAGTACCCGGAGGCCCGCGGCAAAGCCGCGAAGTTGAGAACGGGCTGGTTGACCAGAGCCCACACCGGCCGTTCCCAGGGCACGCACAGACCGATCCAGCCGCCACCGCCGATGATCGATCCAATCCCCTGTCCCACGGCGGCCAAGATGAGCGACAGAGGCACCGAGGCCACAGCTGCCAGCAGACTTGCGAGAAGGCCTCTCGGAGCCGTCGGATCCGGTCGCGCGTGCATCGTCGCATGCTACCATGCATGCCGTGATGACCTGGCAAAGCACTCTCTGCAAAGGTGTTTTCGTTGTCGGGCTGGTACTGGCGACTGAGTTGGTCGGGGTCCGTACGGCGTCTGCCCAGGCCCTGTTGCTGGAACGGCTGCCGGGAGGGACCGAGCTCGTGCTGGTCAGCCTTCCGCTGGCCGATGCCACCACCCTTGCGTGGCCGACACAGGAGGAAGACGAGCCCGCAATGCAGCTTCTCTCCGGTCGCCTCACACTGGCCGCGGATGTGGAGGACGCCTTCGCCGATCCAGAGGGTGAGGCGGCCGCGCCACCGGTGATCGTGGCGGTGGGGGGCGCATCGCCCGGCGAGCTCGCCGGCCTTCTGACCCGTGTTCTCAGCGGCCGACCACTCTACGAAACCGCAACGCCCAGGCTGCCTCGCCCGGTCGAAGGCGGTCTCGACCGCCGTCTCGGTGCTCCCGGCAGCGATGCCCAGCTCCGTCTCGAGGTGCCGCTGCCGCCCCCAGACGATCCCCGCCGCAGCGCCGTCGAGGTGCTCTGGGACCTTGTGCCGGAGCTGCTCGCCGACGCCGCACCCTTTCTCGCGGGTCGCGTCGAAGGGGATCTCGGCGTGCTCGAGGCGCGAGTCGAAGCCGACCTCGGCGAGCTCACCATCCACGAGCTACGGTTGGGGCTCGTCCGATTCGCCTCGGATCCAACCCTTCAAGTCGATGCTGTCGAGGCCGCGGCGCGCCGCCTGTCAGTCGGTCGTCAGGCGATGCTGGAGGCCCATCCGGATGGAGCGCTGAAAGTCCTCGCCCGATGGTCAGCCGGCGGCGAGGAGGCCGTTCGCGAGTTCCTGTTTGGACTTGACGCGGTGACCGTGGACGGTGTCCGCGACGCCGCAGCTACCTGGCTCGCCCATCACCCGGGCCGGGCCCAGCTGGTGCTGCCACCGGCCGTGTTCAACCCGCGATTCGCTCGCGGACCAGAGATCATCCGCCTCGGCAACGACCTCACCGTCGCGGTTCTCGAACGATCGGGTGCGCCGTTGGCAGTGGTCTGCCTGCGGCCGGTGATGGTGCCCGACCTCGACGGGTCCGTCACAGCGACCGTCCTGGCCCGGATCGCCCGCCAGCTTCGGTCGGGCGCCGAACGACCAGGCTGGGTCCGCGTCCGTAACGCCCCGCCGATGCTCGAGGTGGCGGCTTCGGCCGACGACCTCGGAGAGCTTCTCGAGCAGGTCGCCAGCGCCACCTCCGAGGTTGCGGACGACCGGTTGCCGGCGGCGGCGACGAATGATGACGCCCGCAGACGGGCGCTCGCGCTCATGGCTGCGCGTCTGGGTCTCGCCGGAGACGAACAGCCATCGCCGGCCGCCCTTCTGCGGCCCGGGAACCTCGCTCTCGGTGTGGTCGCCGGCGATGCCGAGGCGGCGTTGGAAGCGGTCCACAAGTTCTGGTCGATCGCGTCAATCGACACCGGTGCCGCCGTTGTCCACAACGTCGCTGCGGCAACTCGGTCCCGGGTGGCAGCAGCGGGCGACCGGTCGGTGCTCGTGGTGGCCCTCGAGCTGCCCTTCGGCGGTAGCGAGGCCGTTGCAATGGTGGTCGGCGAAGTGCTCGGCGAGCGGCTGCGGGTCAACTGGCCCGAGGCCTCCATCACCGTTCATCGGCCGTTCGTGCCGGGTCGCTCGTTGGTGCTCCTCGAGATCGAGGTCGAGGGCACGGTGGCCGAGCTCGAGCACGCCGTTGCAGGCGCCTGGCGCAAGATCACCGCCGCCGTCGACGAGGCACGCCTCGCCCCCATCAAGCGTCGCGTGGCAGCTGGCAGCAGCGCCGAGATGAGTGGTGTGGCCGGGCATGCCCGCCGTTGTGCCGGAGCCGCGGCAGGCGCCGCCGCCTGGCGGCAGCCGGCCGAGCTCGAGCTCGAGATCCTGACCCAGGACGCCCAACTGGTAAGCGAGGTCCTCGCCGAGCTCAAGGATTGGTCGAAGCTCGAGACGACAGCGGCCGGCGAGCTTCCCATCGACGAGCCCCATCGACCCTGAGTCCGCAGCGCCCGAGACACCGGCCGGCGGGCGCACCATCGTGGCGACGGCCGCGGGATCTTCCGGGTTAGTATGGTGCGCCTCGGATGCGGGCAGGAGGGTGCATGCAGCGCGAACTCGACCAACAGATGGCCTACCTCACCAAGGGCTGTGTCGATGTGGTCCCGGCCGATGAGCTCCGAACCAAGCTCGAGGCCAGCCTGAAGAGCGGCCGGTCGTTGACGGTCAAGGTCGGCTTCGACCCGTCGGCGCCCGATCTCCACCTCGGGCACACAGTTCTGATCCGAAAGATGCGTCACTTCCAGCAGCTCGGCCACCGCGTGATCTTCCTCATTGGCGACTTCACCGGGCTCATCGGCGACCCCACGGGTAAGAAGGCGACACGACCGCAGCTCACGCGGGACGAGATCGAGGCCAATGCGACCACGTACCGACGACAGATCTTCAAGCTCCTCGACCCGGAGGCCACGGTCGTCGACTTCAACTCACGCTGGCTCGGCGCCCTCGACTCCGCGGACTGGATCCGCCTGGCAGCCAAGGTGACGGTGGCCCAGATGCTCGAGCGCGACGACTTCCGAAAGCGCTACGAGGCCCAGCAGCCCATCGCGCTGCACGAGTTCCTCTACCCCCTCGCCCAGGGTTACGACTCGGTTGCGCTCGAGGTCGACGTCGAGCTCGGCGGGACCGATCAGCTGTTCAACCTTCTCGTCGGCCGCCACCTCATGCGAGAGCACGGTCAGGAGCCGCAGGTTGTCATGACCGTTCCCCTCCTCGAGGGCCTCGATGGAGTCGAGAAGATGTCCAAGTCCCTCGGCAACTACGTGGCCGTGGAGGACGAACCCTTCGACATGTTCGGCAAGCTGATGTCGATTTCCGACGACCTCATGTGGCGCTACTGGCTGCTGTTGACCGATCGAACCGAGGCTGAGATCGAGGCCGATCGTGCCGCCGTTGCCGCCGGCCGGCGCCACCCCATGGACGTCAAGAAGCTGCTTGCCAGGACGGTCGTCGCCGAGTTCCACTCCGCCGATGTCGCCGCCGACGCCGAGGCGGAGTTCGAGCGCGTGTTCTCGGCTCGCAAGCTGCCGCAGGATATCCCCAACGCCATCGTCGATGCGGACACGCCCGAGGTCCTGCTGTCAAAGGCGCTCGTGGCAGCTGGGCTTGCGTCCTCTAACGCGGAGGCCCGCCGGCTCATCGAGCAGCGAGGCGTCAAGGTCGAAGGGGAGGTGGTCAACGATCCGAAGGCAACCCTCGAGACGACCGCTTCTGAACCGATCCTCGCCCAGGTCGGAAAACGACGGTACGCCCGCATCACCTTCCGGCAATCCTGATCAGGAACGACACTGTTCCCACCAGAGTTTCTGGATGGGAACTAGCGAGCCCGGGTTAAAAGAAGGTTGTTTCCTGCTCGACCTTCTGCCCCTCTTCGGACAGGCCCTGGATCTGGATCGAAATGAACGACGGCCGGAACTTGTGATCCTGGCAGATCCGTCGCAGGCGTTCGTCCAGATCCGAGTCCCAGAACTCGATGATTCGACCAGTGGCTGTGCAGACCATGTGGTGGTGGCCGCCGCCGGGCTCCATCTTTTCGTAGAAGTAGTGCTCACGTCCAAGGCGGCTCTTGCGCACCAGTCCGCACTGCACGAGCAAGTCGAGGGTTCGATACACCGTGGCCCGGGAAACCTTGCGTTGCTTGCCCTTCATCCGCGCGAGCAGCTCGTCCGCGTCGAGGTGCTCGTTGGTCGAAAAGATTTCGTCGAGCAGGGCGAGGCGCTCCTGCGTGACCTTGAGGTTGTTCTCCCTCAAGTACTGGATGAAGAGTTTCTGGGCACGCTGCGAGAGTTTTGAGGTCATAAATTCAATCCAGACTCATTTTCATAGTCTCAACCTACATTAGTGGACCTGCGACCCGGTGTCAAGAGGTGGGGCAATCGAGTGGACCTGAGCCGGCATCGCTGGTCCAGCGGGTCAGCTCGATCGAGCGATCGAAGAATGGTCGATCGAGCATTCTATGTTTAGAATCAAGATGTTGCGGCAGGCAACATCCGGTGATACGGTACCGTCAACTGCTGAAACTGGGTGGAGGAGGTATGGACTATCCCGTCTGGAGTTCTGGCCTGAGCGGCGGTGTGCTCATGGCCTGGGTGGCCGTCACCCATGTCATCGTCGCCCATTTCGCGATCGGCGGCGGTCTCGTCGTCGTCGTCACCGAGGCCCTGTCCGTGAAGCGTGATGATCGTGAGCTGCGCGAGCTCGCGCGACGGTCGTCACTGGTGCTGATTCTGGTATCGACGGTGTTCGGAGCCATCTCGGGGGTCGGCATCTGGGTCGTTGCCGGGCTCATCTCGCCGGGCGCGATCTCGGCCCTGATTCACACCTACGTCTGGGGCTGGGCCATTGAGTGGGTGTTCTTCATTCTCGAGATCGTTGCCGCGTTGGTCTACTACACGACTTGGGACCGGATCTCCAAGGGTGTGCATCTGATGGTCGGGTGGCTTTACTTCATTGCGGCCTACCTGTCGCTGGTGGTCATCAACGGGATCATCACGTTCATGCTGACACCAGGCGATTGGCTCGCCACCGGCGGATTTTGGGACGGGTTCTTCAATCCCACCTACTGGCCCTCGCTGCTCCTGCGGTCGGGCATCGCGGTGCTCATGGCGGTGGCTTTCATGGTGCTCGTTGCCGTCAGAGCCTCAGCCGAGCGCCGACCGGGCATCATGCGCTACCTTGGCTGGTGGTGGCTCGCCGGCGCTCTGGTCAGCTACGGCGGATACCGTTGGTGGGAGGCGTCGCTGCCTGCAACCGTGACCGCCCTTTTCAGGGGCGCCTCGCCTTTGCTGCCGACCCTCGACGCGACCCGCGCCTTCGCGCTGTGGTCGCTGACCGTCGGTCTCGTTCTCGGGTTGCTGATCCTGGTGCTGGTCCCACGGCTCGCGCGGGCGATGACGGTCGTCGTCCTGATGGCCTCGGCCTTCGCCTTCTTTGCCGGCTACGAGCGGCTTCGCGAGGCTGTCCGCAAGCCATTCCTGATTCACAGCCACATGTTCTCGAACGGCCTCCTGGTTGGCGAGATCGAAACCATCAACGGCACCGGTATGGCGGCCCATTCCGGATGGGTCAACACCGGCGATCCCGACCCTGTGGCGCTCGGCGAACGGCTGTTTCGAGCCGAGTGCGCGAGCTGCCACAGCCTCGACGGCTACCAGAGCATCCGCCCGCTCCTTCCCACCCTGGCTGATGTGCAGCGGGTCGTCGGCGACGACCCTCCGGGCTCGGGCGAGCGCTGCTTCCGAATCGAGTGCGCATCCTGCCATCGGGAGGTCGAGTTCTCTGACATGGTCGCGGCACTGCCGTCCACCGAAGAAATCCGCGCCGACGTCGAGATGGTCCACGATCTCAACCTGAGCATGATCACGACGACGGTTCTCGAGCTCCGCCGGATGGGCGCCGACATCGCCGCCTTCAAGCCCGGGTCGACCTTCGACATGAGGGAGCTGCGCTTCCCCGTCATGCCGCCCTTCGTGGGCACCGACGACGAGGCCGAGGCCTTGGCCCTCTATCTCGCCTCGTTGGACCATCCGACACCGGTCGCTGCCGCTTCCGGAGGTGAGTGATGAACGCCGACCTGATTCCGGCTCTCGATCCGGCCGGCCTCCCCGGCCCCCCTTGGCTGTTCCACATCCTGTTGGTCTTCACCTTCGTCCTGCACCTGGTCTTCATGAACCTGACCCTCGGCGGGACGCTCATGGCTTTCGCGGCTCACCTGCGCGCGCGCGGCCGGTCCAGAGATGCCAACGCCGTCCTCGCCTCGAGACTCATGGGCGTCAACACGTATGCGATCTCACTGGCCATCACGACCGGGGTGGCCCCGCTCCTGTTCGTGCAGGTCCTCTACCAGCAGACCTTTTACGCCGCGACCCTCCTTCTCGGTTGGATCTGGTTCGGGATGCTCGTCTTGCTGCTCATCGGTTACTACGCGGCCTATCTCCACAAGTCCTTCCGGGGGCCGTGGCTCGGCGTTTCGGCGCTCGCGTTCCTTGCCATCGCGATGGTCCATGTCGCCGTCCACCTGGTCCACGCGCAGCCCGACAGCTGGTCGGAGCTTGCAGCGAATCCTTGGCGGGTGCTCGCCGATCCTACCTACTGGCCGCGCCTTGCCCATTTCCTGCTCGCGGCCGTGTCCTTTGCCGCGCTGGTTGCGGCGTGGTGGGCCGTGCGGCGGGCGCGGGCCGGTGACGACGTCGAGCTCAACACCCGTATTGCCACCATGGCGTGGCGCTGGGCGTTGTCGGCGACGGTTCTCCAGATGGTCGATGGCTTCATTCTTCTCGCCGTGCTGCCGAAGCCGGTGCTCCTCGGCGTGATGCAGGGGGGTCTTGCGACCCTCGGGCCCTTGACTGTTTCGATTGTCCTCGCCATCGGTTTGCTCGTGATGTTGGCGCGCGCCGGCAACCCGGTGGGGCAACCAGGTCTGGTGTCGGGAACGCTGGCGGCGTTGACAATCACGGTCGGCGTCATGGCCATCACCCGCCACCAGGTGCGTGTTCTCTACCTGGATCCGATGACGTCGCGGTTCGAAGCCGCCATCACTCCTCAATGGGGGACCTTCAGCCTCTTTGTCGTCATCCTGCTGGTGGGCTTGACGACGGTCTTCGTGATGCTTCGCCGTGTGTTCACGAACCCTGCGGAGGGCGATGAGGCAGCCTAGGAGCTTGTAGCGTGAAGGTGGCGGATGGATTTCGGAGAGCCGTGAAGTGCCATTTGAGGCGCGATTTCGGAGCAGTACTCAGAGTACGGGCCGAAAATGCAACGAAAAAGGGCCTTCACGGAACTCGAAAGACGCCGCTGATCTTTGCGCTACAAGCTCCTGGCCCGTTCCCATCCAGAAACGGCGTTTTTCGACAATCTTGGCGTCAACCTCCGGGTTTTCTTGTACGGCGTACCACAGTACGCCTCCGCGCAAACCCTTGTTTCCCTGAACCTTGCTCGAAGACCGCTCGTTTCTGGATCGGGAACAACGTTGTTCGCACCAGAGTTTCTGGATCGGGAACCAGCCCAGACTGATACGGCTTCGCGGCGAATCTCACCCGCCCCGGCGCCACTGCTCAGGGGTGAGCGTCCGCATCTCGAGGGCATGGATGGCGTCGCGCATGAGCGAGCCGAGGGCCTCGTAGACGAGACGTTGCGCCGCAACCCTGGACAGGCCCGCAAAGCGAGCCGAAACCACGCACACGCGATAGTGGCCGCCACCCTCGCTGGCACCGGCGTGGCCGGCGTGGCGCGCGCTGTCGTCTGTCACCTCGACGAGCTCGGCATCGAGCTCCCGTTCGAGACGTGCCCGGATGTCGTCAGTTCGTTGTCGAGGTCGTGACATGGGCCCTCCACGCGGCCTGGTTCACATCGGGGGAACCGCCGCTGTGGGACCCGTCTTCCCGTACGATCCTATTTCGGCTCGACCTTGTCAGGGCCCGAGTCACCGTTGTCATTCCCGGCGTCGCCCGATCGTACCGAGTCCTTGAAGTTCCGGATGCCTTCGCCGAGGCCCTTGCCGAGCTTCGGGAGCTTGTTCACGCCGAAGATCACGATCACGATCACGAGGATAATCAACAACTCGGGCAAACCGAGTGTTCCGAACATTTCAGCCTCCGTTCGGGGCGCCGAACGCCCACCGGCCTAGTCTAACAGAAGCGAGGTCAAGCGCGGGTCCGCCGCCGCCGGATGGACCTGTTCTGCAAGCCATAACGCCAGCTCGGAGAGCCAATCTGTGTAACCGTCCCGCCCGGCGACTGCAAACCGCGCGAAGGTTCCCAACACCTTGAGACCGCGCTGCAGGCGCACCGATTGTGCCCGTCGCTTCCAGCCGGGAGCCGCGCCCGTGAGTGAAGCCCACGTCTCGAGCACTGCGTCTCGGTCATCCTCGGCCACGAGATTCACTGCTCCCCGCTCGGCGAGGAGAGACACGACGTCGTAGGTGTCGGGCCCGACCAGCATGTCCTGGATGTCGATGACCGCGACCGAACCGTCTGTCTGGACGAGTAGGTTGTTGAGGTGGTAGTCGCGATGGCACACCCGTTGCGGATGACCGGCGATCTCGTCCGCGAGATCGTCGAGCCAACGGCCGAGGGCGGGCCAGGGTCGTGTCGCTCGGAGGTGACGGACGAACCACAGCTCGAATCCGGCCAGCTCCCACCGCAGGCGCCAACGATCCAGCGGCGGGTTCCACGGCGGCAGGTCCTCCGGAGCGCACGAGGCCAGGACCTGCAACGGCATCAGCATGCCGGTGAGGATCGCCCTCCGTTGTCCGGGCAAGGCCGCGATCAGAGCTGCCTCGCCGTCGATATCGCCGAGGTCCTCGAGGAGGGCTCGTCCGTCCGCGACCTCGCAACCGACGACCGCCGCCACTCGAAGCCCTTGTTGTCGGCACCACGCGTTGACCCGGAGATCTCGATCGAGCTCGTGACGGATCGCGGCCGGGTACTCCACCATGACGAAAGAGGCGCCGTCCTCCTTCCAAAGCCGAGAGTACCGGCGCGCCGACGCATCCCCGGCCAACGGCGCCCGGCGGCACCATTCGTCCAGTCTCAATCCGCGCTCGTCGAGGGGTTGCGCCATCGGTTCCCGACTCGACGCTACACCACGCCGCGGGGGCAGTCCAGCCCGTCGGTCTCCATCCGGTTGGTGTAGGATGAAGGACTTGAAGGGGGGTCGGTGGAACCCGAACGACGCGAACGCCTGGAAACGCTCCTCAAACGGCTCGGCCGAGCCGTTCGTGACGCGGTCAAGGACTCGCGCGAGGTCGGAGCCTGCCTGGCTGAGCTCCAGGCTGAAGGCTGGGACGCGGTCATGCTGCTGGAGGCTTCCCTGGTATGTCGTGACGGTGGCCGTCCAGAAACCGAAGCCGACCATCTCCACGTCAGCATCGCTCCAAGGGAGGGCTCCGCCGAGTTCCGCCTCGATGCCGCCGACGCGCGCTGGCTGGCCGCCATCGGAATCTCGCCGACCCGATACCGCAGCCAACCAACGCGGTCGCTACCACCCTTTCACCAGGCGCTTCTGCCACCGCCGAGGGACGGCTGACCTCGGGCGAAGATCTCATGCCGGCCGTCGATGACCGACCTCTCGTCAACCTCGTGGGGCGACCTGCCCATGACCTGGTTGTGCTCCTCACGGACTCTGTCCGGAGGCCGTTTTATGCCCGCCAGGTCGCCCGCTGGCTGACCGAGCGTCACGCGACCTCGTTCGAAGAAATGACCGATTTGCCGAAGCAGCTCAGGAGCGAGCTCGGGCGGCGCTTCAGGATTTCTGATCCCGAGATCCTCGAGACCGCCAGGAGTCGCGACGGCTCGGTGAAGTGGCTCTTCGGGCTCGATGACGGCCTCTCCGTCGAAGCCGTCGCGATGCCCGACGGCGCCAAGCTGACTCTGTGTCTGTCGTCGCAGGCCGGGTGTGCGGTCGGCTGCCTGTTCTGCGTGACCGGCGCCCTCGGTGCTGGACGCAACCTCCGGCCGGACGAGATCGTCGGTCAGTACCGGGTCATGCTGCGGGACCTCGCCGTTTCGGTCGATCGCGTCAACATCGTGTTCATGGGCATGGGGGAACCGCTCCTCAACACAACCCATCTCGGAGTGGCCCTCGAGACCCTGTTCCACCGGGTGAGCCCGAAGCGGATTACCGTCTCGACCTCCGGGATTTTGCCTGGTATCCGCTGGCTCGCCGGGTTGTCGCGACCGCCCAAGCTGGCGGTGTCGCTCAACGCCCCCGATCAGGAACGACGCCGCTTCCTCATGCCCATCGCCGACCGCTATCCGCTCGACGAGCTAATGGCCGAGCTTCGCCGGTTCCCCCTCGAACGGGGGCGGCGGATCACCTTCGAGTACGTCCTGATCCGCGACGTCAACGACGCTCCGGGCGACCCCCAAGCCCTCGCACGGCTCATTCGCGGTATCCCCACCAAGGTCAACCTCATCCCCCTCAACGAGGATGCCGATCACTTCCCGGACCTCCGCCGACCTGACGATGACTCGATCAACCGCTTCGCCATGGCTCTCAGGGATGCTGGCATCACGGTGACTGTTCGCTGGTCGAAGGGTCTCGATGTCGACGCCGCCTGCGGCCAGCTCAAGGGCCGCCACCAGGGGTCGCCGACAAGACGCCAGGCATCGTAGTCGGGTCATCGATGACCCCTCTTGCGGGACCGCAAACAGCCCATCCGACCCAGCCCACATTGATTGATGCCTGCCTCGCGTCGCCGTTGCCGAGAGCCTCAGATGTGGAGGACCACCATCGACCACTGGCGACCGGCGTTGGCCCCGTCACGTCGGTAGGATGCAAGGCCGGCTGACTCCACGGTGCAGCCGCCCACGGTTTCGATGCGATTGGTGGGAACGCCGAGGGCCGCGAAGCGGCCACGGAGGAAGGCGCGCAGGTCGACCCGGTCGTCCTGGCGCCAGCCTGCCTCGTCGACGCCCCACCGCCGAAGCGCCGCAGATACCTCCGGACCGACCCGGTAACATCCGCCACAGACTGCCGGACCAAGGGCGATCCGAAGGTCAGAAGGCGTGACCCCAAGCGCCGTTTCGAGGGTCTCGACGGCCGCCCCGGCCACGTCGGTGGCGCATCCTCTCCAGCCCGCGTGAATCGCCGCAACGGCGCCACCCCCGGCAACGAGCACCGGGACGCAGTCTGCCGTCACGATTGCCAGGCCAACCCCGGGGCTCGCCGTCGCGAGACCGTCGCCGTCACCGACCTCAAGGATCGGCGGACCGGTCGGGTCGGTCAGCAGGATCCTCGCCCCGTGAACCTGGCGACAGCGGCGGAGCGCCTCGATGCTGAGGCGCGGATCTCTAAGGACTTCGACGAGCCGGTCGTTGATGTCCGCTCCACCGAGGGGCGGTCCCAGTCCGAACGCCATGGTGACCTCGTCCGACGCCCACGCGAGAGCCTGGTCGCGTCCAACCGCGAGCTCGAGCCAGCCGAAGGTTCGTGCGGGTTCCATCGTCGTCGTGAATCCCGATGCCAATGGTACAATGCAGACCCCGGAGGCAGCGTCGTGCGAGCATCGATGGCGGGCCAGCGAACCCATCGGACGTCCCTTGGCCGCCCCGTCGGCGCCGATTCGGCGGTGCTCGCACGGTCGGGGACTGACCCGGTCGGGTCAAGCTGGCCGTGATCCGTCTTCGCGACCTCACCAAGGATTATGATCGCCGCCAGATCCTCCGCGGCATCGATCTCGCTGTCGATCCGGGTGAGATGGTTTTTCTCACCGGCCCGTCGGGCGCCGGCAAGACGACGCTGCTGCGGTTGCTGTATGCGGCCGAACGTCCGACCTCGGGCGAGGTTTGGATCGCCGGCTGCCGTGTCGACACCCTGACCCGGTCAGAGTTGCCTCCCCTGCGCCGGAAGATCGGTGTCATCTTTCAGGACTTCAAGCTCTTGCGCCGGAAAACCGTCCTTGAAAACGTCAACTTCGTCCTCCGGTTCCACGGCGTGCCATCCAAAGAGGCCCACGAACGCGCCTATCAGGTGCTCAAGCGGCTCGGTCTGCACCACCGCCAGTCCGCCCTGCCCGAGTCTCTGTCCGGAGGTGAGCAGCAGCGGGTCGCCATCGCCCGCGCCCTGGTCTATCAGCCACGACTGATCCTCGCCGACGAGCCTACCGGCAACCTTGACGCCGACCTTGCCGCCGAGCTCCTCAGTCTGCTGTGCGACATCAACTACCAGGGCGCGACCGTTGTCGTGGCGACCCATGACATCGGACTCCTGGAATCTCTTCCGGCGCGGACCCTCGTGCTGCATCGAGGCCGGATCGACTACGACGGGATGTGGCCACCGTGATCCGCCATGCCGTTGCCGAGGGATGGCTGCTGGTTCGCAGCCGCGGAGTGGTGAGCATCGTGCTCGCGGTCGTACTCGCGGTTCCGGTGAGCCTGGCCGGGGTGACGCTGAGTGTCCGGGGATGGCTTGACCCGGTCATCGACCTCGGGCAACGCGAAAACGTCGTGATGGTGCTGCTCCATCCACGGCTCGACGACAGTGAGCGGGCGGCATGGCTCGACGATCAAGCCCGGGTCCATCCGGGTTGGCGCCTCGAGCCGGTGCCGCCGGCCGAGCTGGCCCGGCGTCTCGGCGAGTGGTTTCCCTACCTTGCCGAGGTGCTCGACCGCGAGGGCCCGGAGATGCTGCCGCCGTTGGTGGAGATCACCACCACCGAGCCCGAGCAGGTCGCCGAGCTGGCGGGCCAGGAGCAGGTCCTGGCCGTGGGTCCGACCTCGTCGGTCAACCGGTTGGTGGGACGTACCGCGCAGCACCTCGCAGTGGTCCTGCTCACCGTGGCCGTAGTGGTGGCGATCGGTGCCGTTCTGTTGGCCGCAGTCTGGGTCCACCTCGAGCTCCACCGGCACGCCGAGGAGATCGCGATCATGCGTCTGATGGGAGCCACCGAGGCCACGGTTCGCGGTCCCTTCCTGGTGGCGGTCGCGGTGCCCTCGTTGTTGGCGGCGACGCTGTCGGTCGGAGCGACCGTCGCGACCGTGTCATGGCTCGCTCGGCTGGCAGCTCCATTCGGGGTCGTGGGTGGCACGCCGCCGTGGCCGGTTGTAGCGGGCGAGATCGTGGGCGCGGTCGGTCTGCCCCTGGCTGCCGCCCTCCTCACCCTGGAACGCTATGCGGCCGACGACGACGAGTGACAGCGATCCGGCAAGCCAGTGGGCCTGACTGGCCCGGACGATTCACCAGCCTTCTGCGGCGGTCGGCGACACACAGCGCCCAGCGCCGTTTGCTCACCTCGGCGTGCTCAATGACCCGTCGAGATCGCCTCCGCGCGCCTCGGATTGAAAACGCCACTGCGTACAGAACCTCGCCAACCTCGCGACGAAACCCGGCGAAAGAGTCCGGGCTGGTGCCTTCACACGACACGACGCGGCCCTCAGGCCGCGTCGTTGGTGATGCCGGGTTGGAAGGCGGTCAGCTACAGGTTTCGGCGTACTGACGCCGGAGCACCGATAGCTGGTCGCGCATCTGCTTGGCGCTTTCGACATCGCCGAGCTTCTCGAACTCCTCGGCCTGGAGGGCCAACGCGTCAATCTTGAGCTTGAACTCACGGCACTGCTTCTCGTGCTCGGCGTTCTGGTCGGCCGCCGCAGCCTTCTCGTCCATCTGGTTGGCCATGGAGCTGTTGCCGCACTCCAAGTAGGCCTGCTTGGCCTTCGCGAAGTCGCGCTTCTTGTCGTACACGTAACCCATCTGGCAGTAGATTTTCTTGCGCAGATCGGCGTTGTTGCTGCCGAGATTGAGCGATTCCTGAAGTGAGGTGAGCGCGCTGTCGAGGCGGTTGAGGGAGGTCTGGCTTTGCGCGATGTAGTAGTGGACGAGCGCGTTGCGCGGCTGCTGGGCTCGTGCCTTGTCAAACCAGCTCAGGGCGGTCGAATACTCGCCGGCGCCGAGCCATGCCTCACCCGCAAGCAGCGAGTGCTCGAAGCTCGGGCTCGCGGCGGCGAGACGTTCGACGATCCGCGCGGACTCGGTGTAGTACCGATTCTTTTCCGCGTCCGACGTGCTCCGTCGGGCAACCGCGATGCCGGCCCGCGCAGCGTTGCGGCCGGTCGCCTGGTCGCTCGAGTCGAGTTCATAGGCGCGTTTGAAGGCCGCGTAGGCCGCCTTGTCGTCGCCGAGATCGTTCTCGGCCACACCGAGGGCCTGGTAGAGGGCAGCGTTGGACGAATCGGCGCGAACCTGGGCGTTGAGAACATTCACCGCCTCACCGGATCGGTTCGTCTTGTTGGCCGCTTGCGCAAACAGCAGGGCGTAGCTGGTCCGGTAGCTCCCGGGCAGCTTGGCGAAGTCCACCGGCTTCAGGGTCTGGTAGGCGTCGTTGTACTGCTTGGCCTGGTTCAGCGCCTGGGCGAGCGCGATCCGATACCTGGGATCGGGCGTCTCACTCGCGGTGTCTAGGTCGACCGCCTTCCGCAGATTGCCGAGAGCTGCCGACAGATTGCCCGCGGCGCGCTGGCTCAGACCGAGCATGTAGTAGCCGCCGACGTAGTCGGGATTGGTCTTTGTGACATCCTCGAACTCCTTGGCGGCGTTGGCGTAGTCCTTCTTGTTGTACGCCTCCAGGCCTTTGTTCCATTCGGCGAACACCGGGGCCACCGAGGCGATCGCGCAGACGAGCGCGAGCCCGATCACCCATCGCCCTGCAGTCGATTTCATGTGACGTTGCCTCCCTGGTTTCTCGTCATTTTCTCGGGGCGCCTGCGGTGACGTCCCCGAGAAGCGGACGGACCTGCTCGTCGAACATGGCGGCCATGTTGGCGCCTTTGAGCAGGGCTATTGCATGGCTGTGCTGCGCGACCATCTTCCGGATCGCGTCGAAGCCGGCCCCCTGCTCGATCAAGGTTCGAGCGCCGGCGTACTGCTTGTCGATCGTGTGTCCGCCGTCGTCACCGACAACGCCGAGCGCGACGCTGCGAATCCGGTTGGCAAGCCCGAGCAGGGTCACCGGGCTTGGTCCCCTGTGCGACGTTGACGGTGTTTTCGGTGTTTCACCGGGGGCACGGAGCGCGATCAGCCCGGACGTGATCATTCCGAACAGGAGCTTCGAGACGTCGAAACCGGACCACTGGAGCTGCTCCGCGATCTGCTCGATGGTGTGCTCGCCGTCGACGCGAGTCACCAGGATCCACTCGTGCGGGCTCAGGGTCACCTGGTCGTTCTGGTCCCGCGATGTGAAGTATGGAACCAGGTCGAGGGAGGGGATCTTGCGGGACAGCACCCGCCACTCGTCGAGCCGGCGAGCCGCCTCCATCATCAGGTTCGCGTTCGACAGCTGGATGGTGACCTTGTCGGACTCCTGGCCGGGCTCGAAGGTGAACTCGCCCTCCGACCAGATGGCCATCTCGTAGACTGCCGTGTCACCGCGCAGGGCGCCGACGATGGCATCGACAATCTGCCCGTCTCTCAGGTAGATCCTTCCGTGCTCCTGATTCCGCTGAACCGAGAACACACCTGTCTTGCCCGAGACACTGACCATCTGAATCACGTCGGGTAAGGAGAGCTCGGAAAGAGACCCTTGCAAAGCCATGGACCGTCCGCCCGGGACCGCCTACTGCAGGTTGAACCGCACAGTCAGAATGTACAGCACCTCCACCGGTTTACCGTTGAGAGTCGACGGTTTGAACTTCCACTTCTGAACGGCATCTTCCGCCGCCTCAGTCAGGCCCAGCGGCAACGGCCGTAAAACCTTCACTTCCTTGACGTTCCCGTCCTTGCCAATGGTGCACTCCAGGACTACAACGCCCTGGATGCGCGCGCGACGGGCCGCCTCCGGGTAGACCGGGTTGGGGCCGCTGAGCTTTTCCGGCTCGGTGATGTTGCCGCCGACGACGAACCGTACCGGACCTTCGGGTTCGGGCGGTGGTGGCGCGTCGGGGATCCCGAGGACCAGGTTGTCATCCGGAACGAAGTCGATGTCTTCCTCGGGCTCCTCCTCGCGGATGGGCTCGGGCTCGTCCGGGGTCGGATCCGGGATCGGCACCTTCTTGCTCTTCGGCTTCGGGATCTGCTGTAGCTCCTGTTTTGGCGGCTGCTTGAACTTGACGTGCTTGACCACGTAGATTTTGGTCTTCTTCTCGGTCGCATCCTTGAGACCACTGGCGAAGGTGGGCCAGTTGAACCAGAAAACGAACAGGTGAAGGACGACGGCAACGATAATGGCGGCGCGGGTGAGCTTTTTGTCCTGCTTCTCCTCGGCCGCGATGATCTCGATGACCGTCGGTTTCATCGTGACGTCAGGCGCCTTCGGCGTGGCTGTGGGCGTCTCGGCCATGCGATCCTCCTCACCCCATGTCCAAGAGGTTCCAGATGTTCTCGATTTCACGCTGAGTCGGGATCGAAATCGTCTTGATCTCGGTCAGCGGGTTACCGTTCACATCCTTGAACATGGGGTTCCCTTGGTCGTCGGTCCACTCCTCGTTGGCTCGGCGAAGCCGGTCGAAGACCGAGATCATGTCGCCGTAGGTCGCTTCTGGATCCGTGCGCAGAATAACGGGCTTGTCAGGGTTCTGTTGGAGCTTTTCGAGCACGTAGGGCAACAAGCCGTCAACGGGTAGGCTCTTCTTGTCGACCTCGATGGCGCCACCGGGCATGACGTGAACCTCGATTGAGTCCTCCTGCTTGATCTCCGGGGTGTCGGTTTCCTCGGGCAGGGCAAAATCGAGGCCCCGGGTCGCCGAGAACGCAGACGTGATCATGAAGTAAATGATCAGCAGGAACGAGATGTCGGCCATGGAACCGGTGAAGATCTCGGAAGCGATTTCTTTCTTTTTGATGTTCATCGTCGCCCCCGGCCTACTTCTTGTCCGCCGTCAGCTGCTCGGACAGCAGGAAGATGAACTTCGCCTTGGACTGCTTGAGCGCGTCGAGCACCTCGTCGACCTTGGCGTACTCTACGTCCTGGTCGGCCTTGAGGATGAACTCGCGGTCCGGGTTCTTGGCGACCTCGGTGGAGGCGAAGGTGATCACCTCCTCGATCGTGCTGACCGGCAACGCCATCTCCTCGCCGGTCGAGACCCGGATCGTCGACCCCTGTTCCCTCGGGGCGATCGAGATCACGGCCGCCTTTTCCGGTACCTTCTTGCGGACCCAGGTCTCCGGCAGGTTCATTTGTGTCTTGTCGACCTCGACCTTGTAGGTCAGAACGAAGAACACGATGAGCAGGAAGACGATGTCCGCCATCGAGGCGGTGAAGATCTGCGCCCCGGTTCCTCTTTCTCGGCCGCGAATCAGTGCCATCGCGGACTCCCTTCCTCAGGCCTTGCCCTCGCCGCTCCCCTCGCTGTAACGCTGACCGTCCATCTCCGAGAAGGTCTCGAGGAGCATGTTGGTGGCGGTCTCGATGTCGCGGACGAACCGTGTGATCTTGGTCGTGTACCAGTTGTAGGCGAGCTGGGCCGGGATGGCGATGATGAGACCGGCGGCGGTCGTGATGAGCGCCTCGGAAATCCCGACAGCTACCGCGGCGGGGTTGGTAAGGCCCTGTTCGGCGAGAGTTGAGAAGGACTTGATCATGCCGGCCACGGTACCGAGGAAGCCGAGCATGGGGGCGACGTTGGCCGTGGTGGCAAGTACGCCCATCCGTTTCTCGAGCCGGTCGAGCTCGAAAAGTGCGGCGTTCTCGATGGTCTTCTCGACATCCTCACGGCTGTGGCCATAGCGCAGCAGTCCGGCCTTCATGACCGACGCCACAGGGCCCCGGTTGGACTCGCACACCTTGATGGCTTCCTTGACGTTCCGATTGACGAGCAACGCCTTCCGGATCTTGGTCAGAAACTCGTTGACATTGATCTTCGCCTTGGTGAGCACGATGAACCGCTCGATAATGACGGTCAGCGCCAGCACCGAGAAGAAGAGCAGCGGATACATGAAGATTCCACCCTGCAGGAATAGATTTGTTACCTGTCCCACGATCTTGCCTCCTCCTGGTTAGAGTTCGCGGTTCGGGAGAAGTTCCAGCCCGACCGACGGTCCATTGTGAACGAGCGGATTGACCGACACAAGTGGCGCTGCCACCTGCCACCATCCATCATTCTCGATAACCGCTTCAAAATGATGAAGGCAGTGCATCCTAGCACGAGGTTTTCTCGACCGTCAACGACGGCCGAAAGGTTTTACAGCCCTAACAATTGCCTCATTTCCGGTGCGCTCGTGTGAGCGCGTTCGTGTTGCTGTGGATGTGAGTCAGGGCGACCCCCGCGGCATCCGCCGCGTCGCTCGCGGGCGGGCCATTCAGTCCGAGCAGCCGAACGACCATGAACGCCACTTGGTGCTTGTCGGCGGTCCCATGACCGACCATGGCGGATTTGACCTGGGCCGGGGTGTAGGGGAAGACCGGAATTCCCGCTCTCCCCAGGGCGGCCAGAAGGGCGCCGCGGCTTTCGGCGAGGGTGAGACCGGACTTTGGATTCCTGCCGGAGAACGACGACTCGACGGCGGCGCAATCCGGTTCCAGCTCGACAAGGAGCTCCGAGAAGCGGCCGTCAAGGTCGGCCAGCCGGGCGGCCAGCTCCGCTCCCCGCGGTCGGACCACGCCGGCTCGTTCGAGGCGTACCCGGTTGCCCTCGGCGATCACCAGAGCCCAGCCGGTGGCGCGGCTGCCGGGATCGACTCCGAGGACCCGCATCAGGCCACCCTGCGGGCTGAGACGGGGGGGGTCAAACGGCGGTGTCCTCGGTCAGACGTCGTCCAGGTCCTCGTCCCCGACGTCGAAATTGGCCCAGACGTTCTGGACGTCGTCGTGGTCCTCGAAGGCCTCCATGAGCCGGAGCATCTGTCGGGCCTGCTTGCCCTCGACCAGCTGGGTGGTCGACGGCTCCATGTCGAACTCCGCGGTTTCGACGGTGATCCCGCCGGTCTCGAGCTGCTCCTTGACCGCGTGAAGGTCCTCCGGTGCAGTCGTGATGCGGTAGAACTCCTCGTCGTCGGTGTCGAGGTCCTCGGCGCCGGATTCGAGCGCCAGCTCCATGAGAGCGTCCTCGTCGACCTCCTCGGTCCGCGACACGAGAATCAGCCCCTTTCGCGTGAACAGCCACGACACGCAGCCGTTCTCGCCGAGGTTCCCATTGTGCTTGGCGAAAAGATGGCGGATCTCCGGCGTCGTTCGGTTACGATTGTCGGTCAGAATCTGCAACAGGACCGCGACGCCGCCCGGGCCGTAGCCCTCGTACTGGATCTCCTCGTAGTTCACGCCGGGGATCTCGCCGGTTCCTCGTTGGATGGCGCGTTTGATGTTGTCTGCGGGCATATTGGCGGCCTTGGCGTCGGCGACCGCTGAACGTAGGCGGGGGTTGCTTTCCGGATCGCCGCCACCACCCTCCCGGGCCGAAACCGTGATCTCACGGATGATCTTGGTGAAGAGCTTGCCGCGCTTAGCGTCGGCACGACCCTTCTTGTGCTTGATGGTGCTCCACTTGTTGTGGCCGGACATGGTGCCTCCCCTGCGTCCCCGAACAAGCCTGGGCGCGCGTAGTATAACCGCCTTCCACCTCGTCCAGGAAGCCTTGCGCGGTTGACTTTGGGGTCCGGTCGCAGATAATGAGGACGGGCTTGTCTACCGAGGAGCATCCAGGGACCAATTCAATGAGCGCAAATATTCTACTCATCGAGAACGAGCCGAGTTCAGTCGATCGAGTGCGGAGTGCGCTCGCGGGATTGGGTCACCGTCTCGAGGTGGTTGCCGATCTGGACACCGCGGTCAACACCTGTGCTCACTTCGAACCCAAGCTCGTCATGATCACCTCGGCCCTTCCAAAAGTCGCCGTCGGTGATGCCATCACCCAACTGCGGGCGCGCGCGGGCCTTAGGTCGACGCCCTTCCTGATCCTCATGGCCGACTACCACGGCACGAACTCCAGGGACGATGCTTTCCAGGTCGGGGCCCAGGACATCCTGCCCCGACCCATTGTCGCCGCCGACCTTGTGTCCCGGGTCGAGGCGCTCCTCAAAGCCGCGGCCGAGATTCTGACGACTCAGGCCGTGCCGCAGGACACCCTGGAGGCGCTGCGCCGAAGCACCGCGGGTGGAGGTCGTGAGGCCTTGAGCTCCGCCGACCTCTTTGCCGACATTCTGTCCGATGTCGAGAAGGACACCGGGACTGCGGCCAAGGGCAAGGAACGGGCTCCGACGCACGGCGTCAACGTCGACGAAGCCCTTGCCGACGTGTTGACAGGCGGTGGCGGTCCTCCCGCCAAGCCTGCCGCGAAGCCGCGTGCCGACTCCGACATCGACACCTTGCTGTCGGAGACCCTGTCCGGACTTGAGATCAAGCGTGCGGCGTCCGTCGCCGCTGCTTCGACCAAGCCCCCGGCCGAGCCTCCGACGCCCGCGGTCCCTCCGCCGCCATCCGAACCCGACTCCACGTCGGAGGCGCCCGAAGCGACTGCGGCCGAGCCGGTCGCGGTCGAGCCGCCGGCCCCGACTACCGCCGACGAGAAACCGGTACCAGCGGGAACGACCTTCGGTCAGTACGTGCTTGAGGACCTCATTGCCACCGGTGGCATGGCGCAGGTCTACAAAGCGCGGATGCTCGGGCTGGAGGGCTTCCAGAAGACGGTTGCGGTCAAGCGGATCCTGCCTCATCTCACGGACAACGACGAGTTCGTCAAGATGTTCGTCGACGAGGCCAAGCTGGCGGCCCAGCTCAACCATCCGAACATCATCCACATCTACGACCTCGGAAAGATCGACCGCTCGTACTTCATTGCCATGGAGTACATCGAGGGCCGGGACCTGCGGTCGATTCTCGAGCTGTGTCGCGAGCGCGGAGCTCGGGTGCCGATCCCAATTGCGCTGTACGTGGCGAACCTGATCGCCGGCGCCCTCGACTACGCCCACAAGAAACGCGACTTCGACAACCGCGACCTGGGCCTGGTCCACCGAGACGTCTCGCCCCAGAACGTGCTCATCTCGTCGGCGGGCGAGATCAAGCTCTGCGACTTCGGGATCGCCAAGGCCGCCTCGAAGGCCTCCCACACCCGCGCCGGCGCCCTCAAGGGGAAGCTTCAGTACATGTCGCCGGAACAGGCTTGGGGCAAGGACATCGACCACCGGTCGGACGTTTTCTCCCTGGGCCTCGTGCTGTACGAGATGCTGACGGCGAAGAAGGTATTCGCAGGGACCTCCGAGCTTTCCATCCTCGAGCAGGTCCGCAATCCACAGGTGGAAGCGCCGTCGCGGCTGGTTCCGGCGATTCCGGCCGAGATCGACCGTATCGTTCTGAAAGCACTCACCCCCGACCGTACCGAACGCTATCAGTCCGCTCGTGACCTGCAGCGTGACTGTGAGGCTGTGCTCAAGCAGCGTGGTCTTGAGCCCGACACCGCAATGCTGGTGGATTTCATCACCACGCTCGAGTCGGGAGCTTCAATTCCGGCCGACGACGCGGGTGCAGCCGAGGCGGTCCCCGTGACGCCCCTGGCGGCACCATCACCACCACCCTCCGTCCAACCCGACGCGGCGCCGCCGGTGACCCCTCCAGCTCGCGTCCCCGAGCGGCCACCGACAGAGCCGCTGTCGGCCGAGCGGCCCCTCGTCAAGCCGCCGCCAGTGGAGCCGCTGCCGGCGGCGAAGGCTGGCGGTAAGACGGGTTCCGGCCGGAGTCTCGGTCTCTGGCTCGTCATTGCCGCAGTGCTGGTCGGCGGTCTCGGCGCCGGTTGGTGGTTCCTGTTCGGGCCGGGCTCAGGCGGCGGTGAGCCCTCGACCGGGACGCCCGCCTTGCCGCCGGCGGTGGTCGCCGACGACACCCCGACTCCTACCCCGGCGCCCGAGGACGAGCTGCTCGACGAAACCGAGCTCCTGGAGCGGGCCCGTGAGGTGGCAGCGGCGGAGATGGTGAAGCAAGAGGAGGCCCTCCGCGATCGGCTCGAGAAGGAGTTCCCGACGCCGACGCCGCTGCCGCCGACCGAGACACCGACGGAGACGCCGACCGAAACGCCGACGCCGACGCCGACGCCCACCCAACGACAGCCCACCCCGACCCATGTGCCGACGACCCCGACCCCAATCCCGCCGACGCCGACGCCGGTGGTGAAGGAGGGTGAGATCGTCGCGGCCGGAGAAGGTGTCGTTCCGCCGGTCCTCTTGCACAGGGTCGATCCCGTGTATCCGCCCATTGCGAGGCGGGCCGGGCTCGCCGGCGAGGTTGTGGCTCGGCTCCTGGTGGGAATCGACGGTATCGTCGAGGACGTGCAGATCGTCGAGGTTTCCCAGTCTGGAGTCGGTTTTGAACGGGCGACCGACGAGGCCGTCCGCCAGTGGCGGTACCGCCCGGCCACTAAGTATGGCGTCAAGGTGCGTGTGTGGGTAAAAATCAAGGTGAGTCTCACGCTCGACTGAGCAGAACCCGAGTGGAGGAGAGTAATGGCTTCGAATCTAACCGACGAACAGCGGAAGTTCTACGAGGAAGCGCGGAAGCGGACCAAGACCGAGGTTGACGAGTTCAACGTCCAGATCGAGGCCGAGCTCGCCAAGGTGCGGGAACGGATCCAGGGTTTGAAAGAGGGCGCCGAGGCGGCCCGTCAAATGTACGATGCGGCCTGTCGCATCCTCGGCGAGCCCAACGAGCTCGAGGAGCGGGACGCCGAGGAGTAGCGCCCTCATGCTTCCGGTGAAGACGTGGTCTCGGCCGGACCGTGACCTTTGTCAAGGCGGACAAACGGATCGGATGACGCGCTGTAACAGGGACCGAACGACGGTCCATTCGTCCATGGACGGAGCCCGTTGATGGCCGACACGGAGGGCGTTCCCAAGGGCTTGTGGATCAAGTGCGACGCGTGCCGCGAGATCCTCTACCACCGTGAGGTTTCAGCCAATCTCGATGTCTGTCCGCGGTGTGGTTATCACTTCCGAATCGACGCCACTCGCCGCCTCGAGCTGCTGTTCGACAATCGGCGTTTCAAGAAGCTCTTTTTCAGGATCCGCTCCGGCGACCCGCTCGGCTTCGTCGATTCCAAGCCCTATCCAAACCGTCTCAAAGTCTACAACCGGACCTTTTCCGGATCCGACGCCGTCGTTGTCGCCCAGGGCGAGATTGAACGGAGACCGGCGCTGGTTGCGGCCATGGAGTATGGCTTCATGGGTGGCTCGATGGGATCTGCCGTCGGCGAGAAGATCGCTCGCGCCATCGAGCGCTGCCTCGACAAGCGCCTGCCGCTGATCGTGGTCTCCGCCTCCGGCGGCGCGCGGATGCAGGAGGGGATCCTGTCCCTGATGCAGATGGCCAAGATCTCTGCCGGTCTTGCCCAAATGCGTGACCGTCATCTGCCGTACATCTCCGTCCTCACCGACCCGACGACCGGCGGGGTCACCGCCAGCTATGCCATGCTCGGCGACGTCAACATCGCCGAGCCCGGGGCACTCATCGGTTTTGCCGGGCCCCGGGTCATCGAGCAGACGATCCGTCAGAAGCTGCCCGAAGGCTTCCAACGCTCGGAGTTCCTGCTCGAGCATGGCATGCTCGATCTCGTGGTTCCTCGCCACGAGCTCAAGGCGGCCGTCGCCCGATGCCTCACCTACTTCCACTAGGCCTGCGCGGTCGCTCCGCCGCCCGCATCCGTCCCGAGCTCGGCCCCTTGCGTCAGGCGCTGGCTCGTTTCGGCGATCCCCAGCTCGCGGTGCCGTCGATCCTGATCGTGGGCACGAACGGCAAAGGCTCGACCGCTGCCATGATTGAGGCCCTGCTTGAGGCGCACGGGGTCGAGACCGGTCTCACGACCTCGCCGCACCTGACTCGGGTCGAGGAACGGATCCGGATCCGTGGTGTCACCATTGCCTCCGACCGGCTTGAACGCCAGCTCGAGCGGCTGGCGCCGTTTTCCGATCTCACCTTCTTTGAAATGATCACCGCTGCTGCCTTCCTGACCTTTGCCGAGGCCGGGGTCGACATTGCAGTGCTTGAGGCGGGCATGGGCGGCAGCTGGGACGCGACCCGCGTTGCCGGCAGCGTCGTCGCGGGCCTCACCAACGTAGGCGGCGATCACGCCGAGTGGCTCGGTCGGGAGCCGGCCGATCGTGCTCGCGACAAGGGCGCCGCCCTTGCTGCGGCTGAGTGGGCGGTCCTCGGTCCAGGCGTCGATCCGGAGATCGTCCATCACCTCGGTGCTCCGCACGCGGTGCACGCCCGCGACCTCGTCGAGACCGTCGAGACGTCGACCGGCCGCGTTCGTGTGGCCTGGGACGGGTGTGAGGCTTTCGAAATGCCCCTGCCGCTGGTTGGCGAGCACCAGGTCGCGAACCTCCACCTCGCGATGGCTCTCCTGCGCTGCGCCGAGGCGGCCGGGCTCACGCCGACCCTGGATCCTCGAGACGTCGCGCACGGTCTGTCCGAGGTCCGCTGGCCGGGACGGCTGACCGTGCACCGTGTGGCCGGTCGGGAGATCCTCCTCGACGGCGCCCACAACCGGGAAGGCGTCGAAGCGCTGGCGGTCCATCTCGAGCGCTGCCGGGAACGCCGGCATCTGGCATTCTCATGTCTCGACGACAAGCCGGTCGAGGCGATGGCCGCCCGGCTGGCGCCACTGGTCGGTGAGGTTGCGGTCTGCCAGCTCGAGGACGAACGGGCGATGCCCCTCGAGCGGATTGCAGCAGCCTTCCCCGGCGCCATCCGCGCGGCCAGCCCTGCCGACGCTCTCGAACGCCTTCCTGACCCAGTGCTCGCGACCGGGAGCTTGCGGCTGGTCGGGGCGCTGCTCGATCTCGCTGACGAGGGGGGAGGAGCATGACCGGATCGATCATCCGAGATCGGGCCGCACTCGAGGTCGAGGAAGCCGCCCGGCTCGCCCTGTATGCGGTCCGTTCCACTGAGGCCCACCGACGCCGTGAGGTTCTGGCCCCGGACCTCAGCTCCCGGCTGGCGTTCCAGCGGGACCGGGACCGGATCCTCCACGCCCGCGCCTTTCGACGTCTCAAGCACAAGACGCAGGTCTTCGTCCCACATGTGGCCGATCATCCACGGACCCGGCTCACCCATACCCTCGAGGTGAGCCAGCTCGGCCGGACGATCGCCCGTGCCCTCGGCCTCAACGAGGACCTGGCCGAGGCCGTCTCGCTCGGCCACGATCTCGGCCACACGGCCTTCGGCCACACCGGCGAGACGGTGCTTGACGAGATCCTTCGCGGCCGGAGCCCCGAGCCGATTCTCCCTGCCGAGGTCGCGGTTTCAGCCGGTGCCTTCAAGCACAACTACCAATCCGTGCGGGTGGTCGACCTCCTGGAGTGGCGCTACGACCACCCGGGGCTCAACCTGACCGACCAGGTCCGCGAGGGAATCCTCAAGCACACCGGGTGGAAGGTGGCCTTCGACTTTCCCCTGCCCGATCTCGGGGGCCTCGCCCTCGATCAACCGTGCCACCTCGAAGGGCAGGCGGTGGCCGTGGCCGACGAGATCGCCCAGCAGACCCACGATCTCGAGGATGGCTTGCGTGCCGGATCAGTCGCGTTCGAGTCGGTAGAGGAGCTGGCGGTTGCGAAACGGGTGATCGAGGGTCTCGGCTCGAGCTACCGGTCGGAGACCCGGCGCTGGCTCCGGCAGAGTGCCCTCATCCGCGGTCTCATCGGGCTCTTCGTCCACGACGTCATTGCTGTCTCAGCAAAGCGTCTCGGCGCCTTTCTGACGCGACGCAACATCGGCGATCACGACGCCTTTGTCGACCACGCCCGCGAAATCTCACAGACCACGATCTGGTTCTCACGCGAGGTCGAGGACCTGTTCGACGAGCTCAAGGCTTTTGTCTACCAGTTCATCATCAACCACCTCGACGTCAACCGCCAGGACTGGCGCGCCCGCAAGGTCGTGTCGGAGCTGTTCCACGCATTCTGGACGAACCCGCTCACCCTGCCGTCTTACGTCCTGCTGCGGGCAGCCACCGAGCTCGGTTTCCCCTACCTTCGAGACGTGCCGCTGAGCCAAGTTGCCAAGGAGGTGGCCGATCGCTACCATGCTTCGGCCGGCTTCGCACGGCTGATCGCCGACCACATCGCCGGCATGAGTGACCGCTTCGCCCTCGAGGAGTTCGCCTCCCTGGAGGTGCCGTCGCCTGGTCAGCGATTCGGAGGAGGCAACCAATGATCGCCATCGCCTCGGATCACGCGGGCATCGCCCTCAAGGCCGACCTCGCCCGACTGCTGCGTGAGCTCGGCCTCGTCGTCGAGGACCTCGGGCCCGACGATCCAAGCTCGGTGGACTACCCCGATTACGCCCATTTGCTGGCGAGGGCGGTGGCCGATGGCCGGGTGGAACGCGGCATCCTCATCTGCGGTACCGGCATCGGCATGTCCATGACTGCCAACCGCCACGCCGGAGTCCGGGCCGCGCTCTGCCACGACGCCTACACGGCCGAGATGGCGCGCCGCCACAACGACGCCAACGTCCTCTGTCTGGGCGCTCGAGCCATCGGTCCGGGGGTCGCCGAGCAAGTTGTGCAGGTGTTCGTTGACACCTCGTTCGAGGGTGGTCGTCACCAGCGCCGCGTCGCCAAGATCGAGCGGGAGGAGCCATGAGCGAAAGCCTGAAAGCGCAGTTCTTCGACATCCACAACCGTCTCGTCGAGGCGGCGGACCCTGACCTAGCAGCCGCGTTGGAGGCCGAACGTCGCCGTCAGAACGAGGGCCTCGAGCTCATCGCGTCGGAGAACTTCGTGTCGCCGGCGGTGATGGCGGCCATGGGCTCGGTGATGACCAACAAGTACGCCGAGGGGTACCCCGGCAAGCGCTACTACGGCGGCTGCCAGTTCGTGGACATCGGCGAGGAGTTCGCCCGGGAGCGTGCCAAAGAGCTGTTCGGGGCCGAGCACGCCAACGTCCAGCCCCACTCGGGCGCGCAGGCCAACATGAGCGTCTATCTGGCTGTGCTCGAGCCGGGCGACACCATGCTCGGCATGGATCTGACTCACGGCGGCCACCTCACCCACGGCCACCCCCTCAACCAGTCGGGCAAGCAGTACGAGGTCGTGGCCTACGGCGTCCGGAAGGACACCGAGACCATCGACTACGATCGCCTGCGCGAGCTC
>Ga0316576_10000139_pt1 | contig 28393 bp, 27 predicted proteins | sample S0NA_FD_203075 | JGI IMG/M metagenome (GOLD analysis project Ga0316576, IMG submission 203075) | Rhizosphere microbial communities from salt marsh grasses in Alabama, United States - S0-2_050615r3r5 | ecosystem: Host-associated > Plants > Roots > Rhizosphere | place: USA: Alabama | collected...
GTTCATGGCCGATTACTACTACGAGCTCGACGATGCCGCCAAAACCGGCAACCGAAAAATCGCCTGGTGCACCAGTGTCGGCCCGGCGGAAATCCTGAGGGGGATGGGTTTTTTGACCTACTTCCCGGAGACCCATTCCGCCATGCTGGGGACATCGCGAATGGCCACCGACCTCATTCCCAAAGCCAATGCCATCGGCTACTCGCCGGACATCTGCTCCTATCTCACCGCCGATATCGGTGCCTTTCTGGATGGGGTCACACCGCTTTCAAAAGCGTTCAAGGGGATCGAAAGCGTACCCAGACCGGATGTCCTCGTATTTAACACCAACCAGTGCCGCGACGTTCAGGACTGGTTCAACTGGTACGGCGAGAAATTCAACGTGCCGGTGGTGGGCGTCCATTCCTATGTGGGCGTCAATGACATCACCCCCCCGCTCATCTCCTCCATTGCCAGACAGATGGAGAACATCGTGGAACCGCTCGAGGAAGTCGCCGGAAAAAACCTGGACATGCATGCACTCAAACAGGCGGTCGCCCTGTCCAGGGAATGCTCCGATCTGTGGGCAAAATGCCTCGCCGCTGCCGCGGCCAAACCCTCGCCGCTTACCTTTTTCGACGGCACGACCCTTATGGGGCCGGCGGTTGTCGGCCGGGGCACCCGAAAGGCGGTCGATGCCTACAAACTGCTGCTCGAAGAGCTCCAAGAGCGTGTCAGTCAAGGTGTCGGGGCGCTGGAAGAGGAACACCACCGAATTTACTGGGAAGGCATGCCGGTTTGGGGCCGCCTTGGCATGCACTCCAAGATGTTCGGCGCGTTAAAGGCCAACGTGATCGCTTCGACCTACTGCAGCAGCTGGATTTTTTCGGCCCTGGACCCGGAAGACCCCTTCAACAGCATGGCCCGGGCCTACACGGAGCTGTTCATCGTACGTTCGGATGAATACAAGGAAAGGTACATCAAAGACAAACTCGACTTTTTCAATATCGACGGTATCATCTATCACGATGCCAAGACCTGCCCCAACAACTCCAACTGCCGCTACGGCATGCCCCAGCGGCTGGAGAGGGAAACCGGCATCCCCAGCCTGACCATTAACGGTGATCTCAACGACCTGAGGCTCCTGTCCGATGAACAGATGAAAACCAATGTGGAAGCGTTCATCGAACAACTCGAGGAAAGGAGTTAGGAAGAATGACCGCATGGATGAATCTCGGCCAGCAGTTCAAGATGAATGCCAAAAAATATCCGCAACGGATCGCCATGAAAGACAGGGAGCGCGTGTTCACCTATTCCGAATCCAACCGGCGGGTGAACTGCCTTGCCCACGGACTGATTGAACTCGGGCTTTCCCGGGGGGACAAGGTGGCTGTTTTCATGGAAAACAGCATCGAGATCGTTGAAATCTTCCTGGCAACCGCTAAAACCGGCCTGACCATCGTGCCCATAAACTTCAGACTGGTGGGGCAGGAGGTGGAATACATCGTCAACAACTCCGACGCCAAGGCGTTTTTCGTGGATGCCGAGTTTACCCCCATGGTCGACACCATCAAGGATCGGTTGCATAATATCTCCGGCGACAACTACATCGCCGTGGGTTCCGAGCGTCCCGGTTATAAGGAGTATGAGGCTTTGCTCCAAGGCGCCCCCGAGGATGAACCCGATATCCCTGTCGACTCGCGGGAGAGCTGGATTCTGATCTACACGTCGGGCACCACCGGCAAACCCAAAGGCGTCGTCCGTTCGCACGCATCGCACATCGCTTTCTACCTGATCAACGCAATCGACTACGGGTTTAACGACCACGATATCTGTTTGAACGTCATGCCCCTGTGCCACATCAACTCGACCTTTTTCACGTTCACCTTTCTCTATATCGGTGCATCGGTGTACATCCATCCGGCGCGGTCCTTCAAGCCGGTTGAAATCATGAAGATCATCGAAAAAGAAAAGATAACCTTCATATCGCTGATCCCGACGCACTACAACCTCATTCTGAACATCCCGGAAGAGGACCGCCATTTCGATGTCACTTCGGTGCGCAAACTTCTCTGCTCCTCCGCCCCTGTCCGCAAAGACATGAAGTTGGCCATCATCGACTTCTTCTCCGGGGTGGATCTCTACGAAGCCTACGGATCGACGGAAGCCGGAGGCGTCACCGTCCTCAAACCGGAGGACCAGATGAGAAAGCTGGGATCCATCGGGCAGGAATGCCTGGGCTCCGACGGTGTGAGGCTGCTGGATGAAAATGGAAAGGAGGTCGGCGTGGGTGAGGTCGGGGAACTCTACTCCAGGAGTCCCATGCTTTTCGATGAATACTATAAACTGCCGGAAAAGACGGCGCAATCCTTCAACAACGGATGGTTCAGTGCCGGCGACATGGCCCGCAGGGATGCGGAAGGCTTCTTCGAAATCGTCGATCGCAAGGACAACATGATCATCTCCGGCGGGGAAAACATCTACCCGAGCGAGGTGGAGGAAGTTATCGGCAGCCACGAGTGCGTCTTCGACTGTGCCGTTATCGGACTGCCGGACGACAAGTGGGGGGAAAAAGTGGTCGCCGTGATCGTCCCCAAGGGTACAAAAAAGGAAGAAATATCCGAAGAGATGATCATGGATTGCTGCCGGGAGCAGATGGCCGGCTACAAAAGGCCCAAAAAAATCGTCTTCATAGATGAGGATGACATGCCCCGCACCCCCACGGGCAAGATTCTGCACCGCAAACTGCGTGAAAAATACAAGGATTAATTATTTCGCGGAAACCGATGAAATGATTAATCCTTGAAAAGGGCTTCGCCCTTCAAGCAAAAAATTTAAATGACTATTTGAAAAATAAAACAGGCAGAAACGAAAGCGGAGTTATGGGAGCAAAATTCAAATTAACAACTAGCGGCGACTTGTCTCGACGTAGCTCGAAGAGCGAAGACGTAAGCCGCACACTAATAAAATTTTCCAGCGGCCCACCCGGAAAATTTTATTAAAAAGGGAGGGAACCGACCGATGTTAAAAAACGCGTACATTCCTTATGGAGGATACTACAGCACGCCCTTCTGCCGCTGGCAGGGCAGTCTGGCAAATGAAAATTCGATCGTGCTGGCGGCAGAAACATCCAAACGATGGCTGGCATTCAAAGAATGGGATCCCGGCATGTTCGACTACCTTTACCTGGGAATCACCATCAGCCAGATACACCAGTTCTATGCCGCCCCCTGGGCAGCCGCCCTCATGGGCGCCGGAGAAATCCCGGGAATCGCCCTGGCCCAGGCCTGCACCACCGGAACGACTTGCATCTACCAGGCGGCCGTCGGCGTGGAAACCGGCCTTTACGACAATGTCTACGTCATGACCACGGATCGCACCTCCAACGGTCCCCACACCATCTGGCCCAATCCCAAGGGGCCGGGCGGTGAAGTCATTTCGGAAAACTGGCTCATGGACAATTTCAACAGCGATCCCAATGTGGGCCTACGCATGGTGGAAACCGCCGAGAATGTGGCCAAGGAGGAAGGCTTCACCAAAGAAGCCTGTGACGAGCTTTCTCTCAGGCGCTACGAACAGTATGCCCAGTCGCTGGACAACGACCGTGAATTCCAGAAGCGTTACATGTTCGGTGCGGAAGTCAAGGTGTCCCGCAAAAAAAGCGTCCTGGTGGAAGAGGACGAAGGCATCATGCCCACGACTGCCGAGGGTCTGGCCGCCCTTAAACCGCTGATTCCGGGGGGCGTGCTCAGTTTCGGCGCCCAAACCCATCCCGCCGACGGCAACGCCAGCATGGTCGTCACCACCGAAGGAAAAGCCCGGGAGCTCAGCTGCGACCCTTCCGTTCCGGTTCAGGTCGTTTCCTACGGGTTTTCCAGAGAGCGCAAGGGCTACATGGCGGCCGCGCCGGTCCCCGCCAGCCGCATGGCCCTGAAAAATGCGGGGCTCGGCATCGGCGACATCAACGTGATCAAGACTCACAATCCCTTTATCGTCAACGACATCAATTTCGCCAAACAGTTCGATATCGATGCAAGCACGATGAACAACTACGGCTGCTCCATGATCTACGGCCACCCCCAGGGCTCCACGGCCACCCGCCTGATCGTCGAGGGAATCGAGGAAACCGTGGAAAAGGGCGGCGGCTACCTGCTCTGGGCCGGCTGCGCCGCGGGCGACTGCGGGGCGGCTTTGGTTCTCAAAATAGGATAAAAAATAGCCCTCCATCGGCTCGTTTCGAATCGGTGGAGGGCATTTTTTTGGATTTGCAATCGACGCCGGGTCAACCCGGCTGTTTTTTATTAGTTTATCCAGCGCGGCTTGACAAACTTCCCGTACGGATAGGGTGTCAGCGGCGGATCGGTGAAAATCGGCTGCAATTCACCACCATGCACCTGGTAGTGGACCACAGGAGCACCGGCTTGGGCTCGCAGCACATTGTCCTTGTCCCACTTGATCAGGCCCAGTTCGCCCTCATACCCGTTCTTTTGGATATAGGCGTTCACGGCTTTGAAATCATAGGCATCGCCCACTTTTTCCACCGCATGCGCCCAGGCCTTGACCGCCGTGTAGGCAATCCAGGCACCGGCCGGAACCTGGTGTTTGTAAAGACCAACAAACTTGTCAAACCAGGCTTGAGCGGCGGCGTTGGGGGCCTTGGGGCCGGGCAGTCCGCTGGGCATTTCTCCCACGATGCCGTCGGCCGAGGTCCCCAGCGCGTCCACAACCTCGCGCGGCGTAATCCCCCACCCCAGGCTGATAATGGCATTGGAGGGTTTCTTCAAAAATTGCTGTACGAAGGTGATGTTTTCCTGCCCGCTGGGAATTTCCATGTGAATAATGGCCGGTTTGATCCTGCGAATCTGAGAGAGGATCACCCCCCACTCATTGGTGCCGTAGGGCACGGTTTCGCGTTTGGCGACCTTCCAGCCTTTTTCCTTGAAGCTTTTTTCGAGCGTGTCGCCCACTTCGAGGCCCCAGGAGTCATCGGTATTGATGATGACCACCTTCTGGTTGGGGTACTTGTAGGGTAGCGCCATCAAGGCCCGAAACATGCTCTTGGCCTGCTCGACCCCCACATCGGTGGTCTGATAGATGTTGTAGTACTTTTTGGGGTCTTCTCTGAAGATGTCAACGGCTGCCTGGGAGCCGTCATCCGCAAAAAAGGGTGCATCATATTTGCCGTAGGCGCGCACATCCTGTCCCCAACCCGCCCAGCCGGCATGCACGGAGGCCACCCTTTTCTGACCGCACAGGTAATCGGCCGCCTGCATGACCACTTCGGGCTCGAAGCCTTTGGAATCGAAACGAATTATTTCGATCTGCTTGCCCAGCAATCCGCCCGCCTCGTTGATCTCATCGATGGCCATCTTGATCCCCTTGAAATAATCGGCCCCCGAACCGGCAGCCCAGCCGGTCATGGGAATCGGCACCCCCACCGGGATGGTGTCCGCCGCCATGGCCCCGGGGATGATAAGAAGACACAGTGCCATTGCCAACGTAATCAGCTTGAATCGCTTCATTTTCGCCTCCCTTTTTTGTTAGTTGTTGCACGTCGACCGCCCCGCGGAGCCGTTTGCCGGCAAGCCCCAGGATTGCGGCTTGTTATCAACTGCTCAGAGCGTTGCATTCACACCGGACAGCCCTATCCGATCTCTATGCTTCTCTCGGAACGCTTTAAAAAAAGACCCATGACACCATTGGGGAGGGCCAGCACCAGAACTACCACCAGCGCCCCCATGGTGACCGCCCGGTAGGCGCCCAAAGGCGCCATGAGTTCGCTGCCGGTCACCACCAGGAAGGCTCCCAGGATGGCCCCCGGGAAATGACCCAGCCCGCCTACCAGCATCATGACCATCAGAATGCTGAACAAATCCAGGTCCAACATACGAAACGAAAGCACGCCATAAAAATGGCCGTAAAAGGCCCCGATGATCCCGGTTAAAAATGAGGTCAGGGCAAAGACCATCAGCTTGTACTTAAAGGCACTGACGCCCAGACTCATGGCGAAATCCTGAGAATCCTTGAGTGCCAGGAATGCCGTTCCCCAATAGGATTTGATCGTGAACATGATCGTCAGAGCGCAGGCCAAGGATATCAGCAATGTCAGATAAAAGGTCGGCACCATGTTGGCAGAACTGAACGTATACCCGAATATGTTGATGGGAGGAATGGTCAAAAGCCCCACAGACCCGCCCGAGCCCAGGGCGATGCCGATTTCGCCCCTTAGGGTCGGCTGCAGCGCCATGTGCACCCCGAAGGTCACCAGCGCCACATAGGGCCCGGCCAGTTTGAGGCAGGGAAGTCCCACTAGAACCCCCATGACGGCAGTGAACAGACCGGCGATCAGGATAGCCAAGACCGGCGTGACATGGTGATTGATGGACAGGATACCGGAGCAGTAGGCTCCCATGACGAAAAAGGCCACCTGCCCGAAGGAAAAAATACCGGCGAATCCCATCATGACATCCCAGCAGGAGGCGACCACGGCCCAGATGAGGCACATGATCAAAATGTTCATTATGAATTTGACGTCCCCCACAAAGATGGGCAGAATCGCCATGATCGCGTAGGCCACACCGATGATAATGGCCATGTGTTTCAGACGCATAGGCTACTCACCTTTACCCATAAGGCCCTGGGGCCTGAACACCAGAGTGGCCAGCAGAAGTACGAAAAGGGCGATGATACCGTAGCTCATACCGAAGATCCAGCCCACAAAAGCCTCGAGCATGCCGATAATGAAGGCGGCGTACAGACCGCCGCGAATGGAGCCCATGCCGCCGAAGGCCGTGACCACCCAGGCTTTGACCATGATGGTGCCGCCTGACATGGGGTTGATAAACCATTTTTGGCTCAGGAGAATGCCCCCGAATCCCACCATGACCGTTGAAATTGCAAAGGTCGATGCGAAGATTCTTTCCTTGGGAATACCAACGATTTTGGCACCGACAGGATTTTGGGCCACCGCTTGCACCGCCAATCCGATGCGGGTGTTGTTGAGCACCCACCCGAACAGCAGAACACCGCCTAACGACATGAAAAAAATCATGATATCCTGGTAGGCAAACACCAGTTGACCGATGTCTAGCGTGCCTTCCAGGATCGGTGGCAGTGATTTCATGCGCACGCCGAAAACGACCGTGTATAAGCTGGTTAAAAAAAGCGCCAGGCCAAGGGTCAGCATCATGACCTTGTTTTCCCAATCCTCCCGTTTTCGCAAAGGCGCGATCATGAGCTTTTCCAAGCCATAGCCGACGGCAAACATCAGGGGCATCACGATGATGAATATGACAGGATACCCACCGAACTGGAGGCCGAGTCCGCAAATCAGAATCCAGGCAAAGTACCCCCCCATGTTGAAAAAATCGCCATAGGCGAAATTGAAAGCCTTGGTTACGCCGTAGACCAGCGTCATTCCCACGGCCATCAGGGCGTACACCGATCCCGTAGACAGTCCGGCAATGATGACGTCGGTGATTTCGTAAAACAGCAGTATGGTATCTTCGCTGAACATTGGAAATGGATTCCATCCCTCCGTAACATGTGCAGGCGGTGTCGCCCCCTTATCGCCCTCCCAAAACGTTCTGACCCAAGTTCAACTCAGGTCTGAGTTACATGCCCAGGAATATCTCCTTGAGGTGTTCGTTGTTCAGAGCCTCGTCCTTGTCGCCCTCGAAAGAAATCCGCCCCTCCTCCATGACATAGATACGATCGGCCAACTCGGTGATCTGCGGTATGTTCTGCTCCACCAGCAGAACGGTTTTCCCCTCTGCGCTGATTTGCTTGATGATGGCGAATATCTCATGTCGCAGGCTGGGCTGGAGTCCCAGTGACGGCTCGTCGATGCACAGGAAATCGGCGTTGGACATCAGTCCCCGGGCAACGGCCAGCATACGCGCTTCTCCACCGCTCAAGGTGGAGGCCGGCTGCTTACGGCGTTCCACCAGGCGTGGAAAAAGATCGAACACCCATTCCAGGTTCTTTTTTTCGTGAGGCCGGGCGTTTTTTGAATAAGCTCCCATCTTGAGGTTTTCAATGACAGCCATATGGGGAAAGAGCTCCCGGCTTTCGGCAATGTAGATCAACCCGAGATTGACGATCTTCTCGGTAGCCATGCCGACGATGGGGGTGTCCTTGTAAACGATCCTGCCGGTGACATTTTTCACCAGCCCGCAGATGGATTTCAACAGGGTGCTTTTGCCGTGGCCGTTGGGCCCCAGCATGACCACGACTTCCCCTTTGCCGACGAATAAGGCGATGTCGTGCAGAACATGGGATTCGCCGTAGAATACGTTCAGATTTCCCACCTTAAGCATTTTCTTCCCCCAGGTAACAGGTGATCACCTCCTCATTGCAGACGACCTCCGTGGGATTTCCCTGACAAATCATTCGCCCCGACTCGATAATCAACAGATTTTCGGTGAGCTCGGTGAGCACTTTCATGAAGTGTTCGATGATGATGATGGTGATGCCCAGATCGCCGTTGATCCTCGAAATCAGTTTCATGAGTTCCCTGATCTCATTGGCGTTGCACCCGGCCATGGGTTCGTCCAGCATGAGGATCTTGGGTTTGGTGGCCAGCGAGGCGCCGATCATCAGCTTTTTTTTCCCAAGCAGGTTCAGGAGACCGGTTTTCTTGAAACGTTCCTTTTCCAAGCCGACAAATCGTATGACCTCGTCCACGTGGTTCGAATCGAGCCCTCCCGGAGCGCCGAAGCGGCTGCCCACGGAAATGCTTTTCTGCACGCTCAGGCTGGGAAAGGTCTGCGGGATCTGGAAGGTGCGGGCGATGCCGGCTTTGGCAATGCGATACGGCGGGAGGCCGCTGATGTCGCGGCCGTCGAATTCAATCTTGCCCTCGAAGCTGTAAAATCCGGTGATCAGGTTGTAGAGGGTGGATTTGCCTGCACCGTTGGGCCCGGCGATGCCGAAGATCTGTCCCTTATTTACATTGAAACTCAAGTCGTCAACCGCTTTCAGTTCGCCGAATCGCTTTGTAACGTTGCAGGCCTTGAGCATCCTCACCTCTTTGGGGTTTCATCTCACGCCATATTGACTTTGTGATGGATGATGAATCTACAATCAGAACGTATGGTGTGTCAAGAGCGGTGCCCAGAAAAAAAATTACCCCAAGGTTGCAGTCTTGAGGGCTACAATCCGTGACGCATGACCGGCAAAGCCTTGAAGCCTGATTGAATTGCCAGACCCCGCGCCGTTACGGAAACAGACGTATAATAGATTGACTCCACAGCCGGACCATCGTTATAGTCTTGGCGGTAACCCCAGTGGAATTTAAGGGCTGCCTTTTCGAATATATTCAGATGATATACAACCCGGAGAAAAAAACATGACAGCCGAAATGATCGTCCCATCCCTCTATTTCGATGATTTCCGACCCGGCCAGACATTCATTACCAGAGCCCGCACCGTCACGGAAGCGGACGTCGCCGGTTTTGCCGGCCTTTCATGGGATCACAATCAGCTGCACACCGACAAGGAATATGCCGCCTCGACACGCTTTGGACGGCGAATCGCACACGGCCTTTTAGGCGTCATCATGCACGCCGGATTGTCGTACCAGCTTACGGAAGACAGCATTCTTGCACTGCTGGAACTCTCCTGGAAGTTCAAGGCGCCTATCTTCGTCGGCGATACCATTCACGTGGAGCAGACAGTCGAAGATCTCCGTGAAAGTTCGCAGGGCGGCAGCGGCATTCTCACCTTTGACAAAAAAATAGTCAATCAGAAGGGCGAGGTGGTGCAAACAGGCAAAACGACCGTATTGCTTGCCAAAAGAACCCCGGATTCAATGCTTGATTAAAATGCCTTGGCCGGCATCTCCAAGACTTCCCGGCCCTCTCGCAGGCAGGTGAGGATGGTCGCACGAGTGTGCGGAAGTGTTGTCCCGGCAAAAAAGGTCGCCTGCAGAACTTTGCCCCTGTGAAAGTCGTACCTTGCCCCCTTTTTCTGCGCAGGCTCGAAAGCGATACGCGCAAGATCCAAAAGCCGCCAGGCCATGATGACTTCACCGAAAGCCATAAGGGCGGGAAAGGTGTAAGACGCCCACTGGAGGGGATCGCTGCTCATGCGGTCGCCCATGCTGCGGGACATGTCGAAGAGCGCCGCCACCGTTTGCCGGAGTTCCTTCACACTGCAGCCCAATCCGGGATGCTCCTCGTTGGCGCTGCAAAAGGCGCCGATTTCCTCCTGAAACGCACTGAGGCACGCGCCGTCGCGGATACGCAGCTTGCGGCCCATCAGGTCCATGGACTGGATGCCATTGGTCCCCTCGTAAAGCGACATGATCTTGGCGTCCCGCAGATACTGCTCCAGCGGGTAGTCCTTACAGAATCCGTATCCTCCCAGGCACTGGATGGCGGTCTCACACACACGGAATCCCATGTCCGAGCAGTAGGCCTTGATGATGGGCGTCATGAAGTCGACCAGGTCCCGGTAGTGATCCCTTGCAGTCCCCTGCGGAAGTTCCATTGAATAATCCTGCCAGAGTGCCCCCGTGTAGATCATGGAGCGCATACCGTCCACCGCAGCCTTCATCCAGAGCAGCATCCGGCGCACATCCGGGTGGTCGATGATGGCGACATCCCCCTGTTTGCGGCGGGCGACATCGCGACCCTGTTTGCGTTCCTTTACATAGGCCAGCGCGTTCTGGTAAGCCGTGCTGCCCAGGGTCATGCCGCTGACGCCGGTGTTGATGCGGGCCGCGTTCATCATCTGGAACATATGCGCCAGTCCCTGGTTGGCCTGGCCGCACAGGTAACCGATGCAACCGTCCTTTGCACCGAATGACAGGGCGCAGGTGGGCGAAGCATGCAGTCCCAGTTTGTCCTCGACCGCGGTGCAGACCACATCGTTGGCCTGCCCCGGTGTTCCGTCGGCGGCGACACGCACCTTGGGGACGATGAAGAGGGATATGCCCTTGACACCGGGGGGGGCGCCTTCGATCCTGGCCAGCAGAAGGTGAATGATGTTCTCGGTCAGATCCTGATCCCCCCACGAAATGAATATCTTGGATCCCTTAATGCGGTAGTGATCGCCTTCCGGGTACGCCGTGGTCTGAAGGGCCGCCAGATTCGAGCCGGCATCCGGCTCGGTCAGGCACATGGTCCCGGCCCATTCCCCGGCATACATTTTGGGCACATAGGTTTCCTTCAGGGAATCGGTGGCAAAACTCTCGATCAAATGGGCGGCGCCGTGGGTGAGGCTGGGCGCCATGTTGAATGCCTGGCAGGCGCCGTACATGAGGTCATTGACCACGATGCGCATCATATGCGGGAATCCCTGGCCGCCGTAGGTCAAGTTTCTGGCAGCGGCAATCCAGCCGTCCCGCCCGTACTGTCGGAATGCCTCGCGAAATTCAGGCGGGCAAACCACCTTGCCGTTTTCCAGCCTGGCCCCCCATGCCTCCCCGATCTCTTGCAGCGGGTCCAACACCCCTTTTGCAAAATTGACCGCTTCCGAAACCAGCATGTCCAGGGTCTTTTCGTTCAACGACCGGTAGCGCTCCAGACGGCACAGGTTTCCGTACGCCAGCTGTTCCTTCAGTATGAATAGAATGTCTTTTTGATTGATTTTGAAGTGTCCCACGTGTGGCTCTCCTGTTTTTTGGTCAAATACTCTTCCCCCGCAAAGATCGAATGCCCGCCCCGTGATGCCCCGGGCATCTTCGGAAGCCAGGTAAAACGCCACAGCCGCTACCGCCTGCGTCGACAGCACCTTTTTCTGCAGATTCCGTCCGGCAATGCGTTTTTCGATTTGATCTAAACCGTTAACGGGTATGCGTTTCTCCGATCAGAACTATCAACGTGTCAGTGCCTGGATTTACGCATTCTAGCCTGCGCTAGAACCGTAGACAAGGAACCAAATTCTGTCAATAATATTTTCTACTGTTTAATAGTAACGATTGAATTTAGCTTAAAAATACAGTGTCTCACTATGATTTATCGCTTGACAATAGAGAATATATATTATTATTGTGGAAATATTCACAGCTTAAACATTCAATTTGTGGATAAGGCCTAAATCATGCCTCACCAGCCCGATCTGTCAAAAACAAACACAAAATTGCTCAAAAACCCACGCAAGGGTGCCAGGATATTAAAGGCCGCAGAGAGCATTTTTGCCGAAAAAGGCTTCCAGTCCGCAACCATCTCTGATATTGCCAAAATAGCCAAAGTCTCTGAAGCGACGATCTATGAATATTTTTCCTCCAAAGAGGAACTGCTTTTTGCAATACCAGCAGAGACGATTAAAGAATACCACGAAAAAAACAGTGAAATCCTCCCTTACATCCAGGGCGCGGCCAGTAAACTGAGCTTTCTGATCAAACGCCACCTTGGGCTTTATATGGACAACCCGGATTACGCCAACGTCGTTATGTTGAACCTGAAGGTCAACCGCAATTTTTTACAAACCGAAGCGTATCGAATCGTTCAGTCTTCGGCTAGAAATTATATTCGTGTGATTGAGGAAGGGATTCATAACGGAGAGTTCAGGTCTGAAATCAATCCCTATCTCGTCCGTTCCATGATTTGGGGCACCATCGAGCATTCAGTTACCAGGCGGAGCATGATCGGTGAGCCGCATGACCTGATGGCGCTTGCCGATGATATTTGCGATACCATCTTTGCCGGTATCCGCAACCTGAACCATGAACCGAATATCACTGTCAATGTAATGCTCAAAAAAACTGAATAAAATCGTGTCCCACGATTGTACGCTGCCGTTCCCCGGCGTATGGCTGTTGAGAGATCGCCGCGTCTTGGTCGACAGGGCCGTGCAAGCTTCAGGTAACAGCGCACGCACGCCGCCATCGGGATCACGGAGAATCCTATGAATCTGGCACAATACCTGGAAACCTCGGCAAAAAAATTTCCTGATAAGGCCGCCGTGCGTCATGAGGGTGAAATTATCACTTACGAAGAACTGAACGTTTCATTTTACCAGGGTCTGACAGTCGAGCTTCTCACCCAGTTCGATCCAAAAAGGGTTGTCGAAATTATAGAAAATGAAGAGCAGACCATTCTGTTCGCCGTTCCCACCATGGTCAATCGCTTGATACAGGCAACCGAAGATGCGCCACCGAAACGTTCGTCACTGAAATTCTGTGTTTCCGGCGGCGCATCCCTTCCGGTTGAATTCATACGCCGTTTTGAAACACGCTTCGACACCAGGATTTACGAGGGGTATGGGTTGACCGAAGCACCGGTCTGTGTGGAAAACCCTTATGGCGGCTTGGCCAAACCCGGCAGCATCGGCCTGCCTATTCCCGAATTCGAAGCCAAGATTGTTACGCCGAAAGGGTCTGCGGTTGAACCGGGCGCCCCCGGAGAACTGCTCATCAAGGGGCCCGGTGTCATGAAGGGCTACCTCAACCGGCCTGCGGAAACCGGAAAGGCCCTCGAGGATGGCTGGCTTCACACCGGTGATATCGCCCGCATGGATGAGGACGGCTACATTTACATTGTCGACCGCAAAAAAGATCTCATTATCCGCGGGGGCTACAATGTCTACCCCCGGGAAATAGAGGAAGTCATCTATCAGATTCCGGAAGTTCTGGAAACGGCCGTCATCGGGTTGCCCCATGCCGATCTCGGGGAGGAAGTCATGGGCATCGTGGTACTGAACGACGGCGCGGAAATCAGCGAAACCGAGATCCGGGATTATGTGAAACAGCGTGTAGCTCCCTATAAATACCCCCGCGTCATTCAAATTCGCCGAGAGCCGCTGCCCAAAAGCGGCACCGGAAAAATTCTGAAAAAGGAAATCAGAAACAACATCGATTGAGGAGTTGGAATTATGACCATTCATAAAATCTTCGTGGCCGGCGCCGGCCTCATGGGCGGCGGCATCTCTCAGATCAGTGCTCAGGCTGGCTACCAGGTTGTCATGCAGGACCTCACGGACGACATTTTGACAAAACGGTTGGACGCCATTCGATGGTCGGTGGGCAAACTCGTGGACAAGGGACGCGTCCAGGGCACCGTGGAAGAAATCATGGGCCGCATCGAAACCGCCACCGACCTGGAAGCGGCGGACAGCGCGGATTTCGTTTTCGAGGCGGTTGTGGAAAACCTGGATGTCAAACGCGAGCTTTTTGCCAGGCTGGACAAGATATGCCCGCGACACACCATTCTGGGAACCAATACATCCGCGATTCCGGTAACCGAAATCGCCGTGGCCACCCAACGGATCGACCGGGTTGTCGGGACCCATTTTTTCAGTCCGGTGCCCATGATGCGGGCCGTTGAGATTGTCAAGGGCCTGGGCTCCTCCGATCAAAGTGTGGATGTTGCCGAAAATCTGTGCCGGACCTTGGGCAAGGAAACCATCCGGGTCAACCGGGACGTGGCCGGTATCGTACTGAACCGGCTGAATTTTCCGGCCACCATCGAAGCCATCAAACTGGTTGAGAGCGGTGTCGCCACGGTCGATGACATTGACAAGGGCATGCGCCTCGGATTCGGAAGACCCATGGGACCCTTTGAAACCGCCGACATGGCGGGCCTGGACGTGGGCTACAACGCCATGCGCGCCGTTTACGAGGAAACCCGGGACCCGAAATTCTATCCGCCGATGCTACTCCAGCGCAAAGTCAAACTGGGGCATTTAGGCCGCAAGACGGGCATCGGCTGGTACAAATATGACGCGGACGGCAAGAAAGTCGGCATGGCTGAATAAATATCATCAACCGCTTGACAGCTACCCGCTTCCTGGCAGGAGATCGTCTATCGACGATGACCGCCAAAGCGCCAGGGTGGCGTCAAATCACACCTAATTTGTTTGCAACGCAACTTAGGCAACAGAAAGGAGGACATCATATGAGCACGAAAGGACTATCGAGATTGGGTTTGTTTGTTGCGCTTGCCTTGTGTTTCCTTGTTGTGACGATGACCGGAGCACCTGCACAGGCGGCGGAAAAAGTCATCAAGTGGCGCGTGCAGTCGCACTGGCCCGCTTCGAGTAGTTCCTACAAGGCCAGCCTCGAGGTGTTGGCGGAGCGCATAAAAGAGAGGACCGACGGCCGGCTGATCCTGGAACCCTACCCGTCCGGCTCCCTGGTGCCTGCCAAGGAAATATTCAACGCGGTTAAAAGGGGCATGATCCAGATGGGCACCATCTCGCCCGCCTATATCCGGGATCAGGTCGAGGTGGCCGGCATTGCGGCGGGACTGCCCTTTGCATTTAAAAATGTATGGGAGTGCGCCTATTTCCACAAATGGCTCGGATTTGAAAAAATGATCCGGGAGGGTGCCGCCAAACACGGTGTCTTCTATTCCACGGACAAGGTTTACCCCACGGAGCTCGTGCTGAAAAAACCGGTTAGAAGTCTTGACGACTTCAAGGGCCTCAAACTGCGCTCATCCGGTGTACTCCAGGTTTTCCTAACCTCCCTCGGCGCTGCCGCCTCCTATCTCCCCGGCGGCGAGGTGTATCCCTCCCTGGCATCCGGTGTGATCGACGGCGCCCACTGGGGTGCGGCCCAGGGAGCCTACAGCATGAAGCTGTATGATGTCTGTAAATACCATCTCCTCCCGGGTCTCAACATAGCAGGGACCGATGCGTTCGTGGTCAACCAGAAAGCCATCGACAAGCTGCCCGAAGACATTCAGGAAATTCTGTATTGGTCGCTGGAAGAAGAGTTCTGGAAAAGAACCAACCAGTACATCTACCTGGAGGCCATTGTTCTGGCCAAGGCGGTCAGGGAAAAAGGCGTGACCGTTCTCAACCTCCCGCCCGAAGAGCAGAAAAAAATCACCGAGATCGCCATGGACATGTGGGAGAAGGAAGGAGAAAAAGGTCCTGAGGCCGCCAAAGCGCTGCAGATGCTGAAAGACTACCTCACGTCGCTCGGCCATCTCTAATGCGGCAGTCGGAAGACAGAGGTCGGTTGCCGGTGGGTGAAGCCCTGGGCGCCATCGCCAAGGGCAGATCGCATTGTAGTGCGGGGATTTATCTCTGCGACAACTGAATGCTTGCGGCAGCCGGTCTCCGACCTCCGCTCTCGGACCTCTGGAATTAACGGTCTTTGCATTGCGGAGCAGATCTTGTGCCCGCCGGATTGGTGATGAAAGAAGGCAGATTCTTAATAAAAACAGATCGTGGAAACATCATCAATCCGGCTGGGCACACCGCTAGCCCTGCAGAATCTTAATGATATGGCGCTTTGAAACTATAGACCCTTGGCCTCCCCGACCGAGGTTGAAACGGAACAGCCTTATGACAATTGCTATAAACCTGGGTAAAGCTGAAACTTAGAGGAGCTTGGATTCAATGCTCGAACGTATCCTCAAGACGATCGATGCCATCAACAACGGCATCGGCCACATCCTTTCCTACTTTTTGTTTCTGTTCTTCGGACTGCTGTTGATGGAAGTCTTCTTGCGCTACTTCTTCAACTCCCCGACCGTCTGGGCCAACGAGCTGTCACAGATGCTGTTCGGCGCCTACGCCGTTCTGGGCGGGGGCTACATTCTGCTCACCGGCGGGCATGTCAACGTGGATATCGTCTATTCGCGGCTCGACAAAAAGCACAAAGCCCTGTTGGACATTGTCTCCTCGTTCCTGTTTTTCCTTTTCTGCGGCATGCTGCTGGTCTACGGCGGGTCACTGGCCTGGGATTCGCTCTCCAGATTCGAACATTCCCAGTCGGCCTGGAATCCTCCGCTTTATCCGGCCAAGCTGACCATACCGTTAGCGGCCATTCTGCTCATCCTGCAGGGCATCGCCAAACTGATCAGGGATGTTCTCATCCTGCTGGGCAAGGACACGCCGGCAACACCGGAACAGCAGAAAGGAGAAACCCTATGAGCATTGAACTCCTGACCCTGTTGTTCTTCGGGGCTCTGGTCTTTTTCCTGCTGTCCGGTCTTCCGCTCTCGTTTGTATTGGGCGGCGTCTCCATGATTTTTCTTTACTTCACCTGGGGACCTGAATCCTTCTACATGGTAGCCGCCCAGACCTGGGGCGCCATGAATAAATTTTCCTTGGTGGCGGTCCCCCTTTTTATTTTCATGGCCATGATCCTGGAGCGATCCGGCGTGGCCAGAGATCTCTACACCATGATGTACCTCTGGTTCGGCCCGGTCGGTGGCGGACTCGCCATCGGTACCGTGGTCATTTGCGCCATCTTTTCGGCCATGTGCGGCATCAGCGGCGCGGCCGTGGTCAGCATGGGAACCATTGCCCTGCCTTCCATGCTCGAACGCAATTACGACAAGGAACTGGCCCTGGGATGCATCAACTCGGGAGGCGGCTGGGGCATTCTCATACCGCCCAGCGTCATCATGATTCTTTACGCCCTCATATCGGGCGAATCCATCGGGCGGCTCTTTGCGGGGGGCGTCTTTCCCGGACTGCTGCTGCTGGTGCTGGTTTCCATCTACATAGCGGTTCGATGCTACTATCAACCGCACTTGGGACCGGCCATTCCCAAAGATCAGCGCGGAAACTGGAAAGAAAAATTTATCGCTCTCAAGGCGGTCATTCTGCCCGTGGGCATCGTGGTCATGGTCTTGGGGTCGATCATCGGCGGCATTACGACCCCCACGGAAGCTGCTGCCATGGGGGTGCTGGGAGCTATTATCTCCTCCCTGATCTACCGCCAGTTTTCATGGCCGTTGTTTAAGGAAGCCGCCCTGAGAACCCTCAGGCTCACCGGCATGATCATGTGGATCCTCTTCGGCGCCTACTGTTTCAGTGCAGCCTACCACGGCATGGGGGCCCATCAGTTTATCGAGAACATCATGGCCTACATCCCCGGCGGCCCCTGGGGCACCATCGTCTTTATCCAGTTGGTTATCTTTCTGCTGGCCATGATTCTGGACCCGGCCGGCATCATGATGATCACAGTCCCGGTATTTTTGCCGATCATCAAGGCGTACGGTTTCGACCCCCTGTGGTTTGGGATCCTTTTTGTCATCAACATGGAAATCGGGTACATGACGCCGCCCTTTGGTTTCAATCTTTTCTATCTCAAGGGCATCGTGCCCAAGGGCATCACCATGGGCGACATCTACCGCTCGGTCGTCCCTTACACACTCGTGGAACTGACCGGCCTGGTGATTATTATGATCTTTCCCCAGATTGCCCTGTGGCTGCCGAACCTTTTGTTGTAATGAAACAGGCCGGGCGACAATTTCGGGTTGAGGAACGAAGGCGTGGATGTTAATGATCATTTATTGACCTACCTGTTTGCCTGCTATTCTCTTTATTTGACTCAAACTGGGCTGAAATGATGGGAACCGGCACCAAGCAAAAAATGCTCGACATCGCCAGAAAACTTTTCTGGAAAAAAGGCTACAATGCCGCAAGCCTGAGGGATATCGCCGACGCCTATGGATGCAAGCCTGCCAATATTTACAACTTCTTCAAAAAAAGGAAGACATACGCGACATGGGCATCACCGTGCTGCTCGTGGAGCAGGAAGTCAATGCCGTCTTCAAGATGGCCGACCGCAACTATGTGCTGTCATCCGGCAAAATCATCGCCGAGGGTACCGGCGACGAACTGCTCCAGGATGAAGTCCTGCGTAAGACCTATCTGGGACTTTAACAGGCCGCCGTTAATTTCCGAAAAGCACGCGCCGGCCACCCATATTTTTGGAAACCTCGATCACCGTCAAGCCGGCATTCTCGCCGGCTTCCACGGTTTCCGCAAACATGCTTTTGTTGACATGAAACCTTGGTTCCACCACCAGCATCCGGCCGCCCGCCTTGAGCATGTCGGCAACCTCTTTAAAAAAGAGCGAGGGGCTCGGGGTTTCGTGGACCATGTAATAGGCTAAAACAAAGTCCGCCCTGAGGGTCAACCCGATGCGGTGCGCTTCGCATTGGTGAAAATCCATGCGATCCATCAACCCGTACCTGGCCGCCTTTCGTTTCACATGGGCAATCATCTTTTCCTGCAAATCTACGGCCACAACCCGGCCGCTTTTGCCCACCCGCCTTGCCATTTCAATGGAAAAAAATCCAGGTCCGCAGCCGACGTCGACGACCGTGTCCCCCGGCTCGATATAGGGGCCGACAATACGTTTCGGGTTCTGGACGATTTTTCTGAACCAGTTGTCCAAAAAAAAAGAAATGGTGTGCGGACACACATGCGGAGATAGGTTTTCTTTTTCTGTCTGTTCCAACATGCCCTCCTCCTTTCATAGTGCTTAATTTGCTGAAATCAAATTATTTTTACACAGAATTTTTCTCCGTATTCTCCCGCATGGATATTCGATATTGGAATTTCCGGTTTTATCCGGGTTGGTTTTTCAGTCAGAAAGTCGCAAAGAACGGCGGAATTCCTTTCTGAAAACCATATGTGTATATCAGATATACACTTTAGTCAATTTTTTTTACTGCATGGCCCGTTTGATAAAATCTTCCACCTTGTCGATGAAGTCAAATAGAAAGTCGATCTTCTCCGCATCCAGATCCGTGAAATAGGCCTTGAAACCCCCATCCATGTTCTCGTGCCAGTATCGGTGGGCATAATAGGCCGTTTTCCCCTTGGACGTCAGCCTGACAATCGAGCGCGAGCTGTTCTGCGGATCGGAATTTTTTAGCGTAAACCCCTTTTTTTCCATCCTTTTCAAATTCTGGGATACGGCCCCCTTGGTGATGCCCAGCAATCCGCTCAGATCGGTGACGCTGAGCGCTTCATTGTGGTCGCCGATGATTTCGATGAGATGGATTTCCCGGCTCTTAAGGGCCTCCCCCGTGCCGAAACGGCGCGGCATCTTTTCGAGCTTGCCCGCCAGGTCGACGATCCTCATGAAGCGTTCGTGGAGAAGATGTATTTTCGATTCCATCATGACATTAGCGTATAGCACATATACACTAATGTCAATAAAAAGATGAAACTCTGATTCAAAATTCGTCATTTTATAGAATTCCTAGTTCGTGTTTCAGCAGGCTGCCCAATAACCCCGATATCGCAGCGACGAAACTGAAAGCTCAGGGCTAACGCTTTGAACTACATGTGAATAATAGCATTAAATTTCAAATTGCTAGTGTAATACTTCCATAGTTCCGAAAATATGTAGCGGGGATTTATTCCTGCTGAAGCGATTTGCGGGACATGCCGTTAAGCCATCGGATACTGACCACCGACTGCAGATTACCGGCCACAATCCTCGTCCATGGTAGCTATACCGCTCATCAGCTGGGTTTTTGATTTGGCCTGTGCCAGCTGGTCCTTTACCACGAGCTGGGATAGAATGGCGGGAATCGCCGGGTCGAAAAAGGCCGTGCAGATGGAAAGGGTCACCTGGGCCGACAACAGCAGCGTGAAAGACAGCTGGTCGGCAACCTAGAACAATGCCATGCCATGAGAATCAGCCCACGGACGGCATCATCGGCACCGACGATGATCCTCTTGCGGCTGTAGCGGTCGATAACCGCCCCGGCCACGATGCCCAGGACCATCCCGGGCCAGGACCATCCCGGGAAAGATCGAGCAGAAGAGCACCTGGCCCATTCTGGCCGGTGGCCCGGTTGTTTTCATCACCATGAAGGCCACGGCCAGCATGTGAAACCGGCCCCCCGCCTGGGAGACCAGCTGTCTTCCGAGCAACAGGTAGAGATTGTGGTTCATCGATTTATTTGCCCATTTTTTTTTCGGCTTAAGGCTAAGGAAGGTGCATCCCGAAACAGCGGCGCAGCCGCGTTCCGTAAAGGCATGGGTCGTGATCGCTTGGCGATCACGACCCATGCCTTTACTTGTACTGCTGAATGAGCTCGTCCACCGATTGCCCGTTGGGCGCCATGGCAACCGGATTGATTTCCAGCAGCCCTTCCCAGGCAGCGATAGCGCCCGCTTTGTCCTTCAGGTCGTGCAAAAGCACGACCCCCTTGTTGAAGCGGGCGTTCTGCTCTTGCGGGTCGATGGCGATCACCCTGTCGAACAGTTCCACGGCCTTTCTGGGATTGCCGCTGCGGCGGTACATGATGCCCAGATCGGTGAGGACATTGGTATTGTCCGGGGCCAGCTCCAGAGATTTCTCATAGGCGAATATCGCCTTTTTATACTCATCACGGTCGAAATAGAGATGTCCCAGTTGGACCCAGGCGTCGGCATTTTGCGGATTGCGTTTGACTTCCTTTTCCAGGGCCGCCAGCATACCATCCCTGTCACCGGGCTTGTTCTGCTGGCTATGCTGACGGGAGAAAGACGTTTCTGCATCCAGTTTGTAAATGGTAAGCGCAATGCCGCCGACAAAGCCCACCGCCAGTGCCAGGATTACCAGAATCACGACGGTCTGGCTTTTCACGTAGCCTTCGATTTTCGTGTTTTTTGCTTCCATTACCCAACTATAGGCATCGATAGCTTCATTGTCACGGGTCGATGATCATCTCCTGCCGCAGGACCTCTCCCGGCCTCAAATGAATGAAATCCGCCTCGGCATAGGGGCCGAATAAAAGCTTTTTGAAATAATCGGGGTTACCGGGCATCTCCACATATTGTATGTCCAGGAAACGGGCGTTTTCCCGGGCTATTTTTCTCAAGTACGCCGTGTCCGCCGCTTGGGTGTCGATCATGAGAATGCGGGTATAGTTTTTCAACTCTTCGCGGATACCCCACTCGGCTCTCTCCCTCCCCATTTTAGGCAGATAGGTGTACTCCATGATCCCCAGCGGGTCCTTGCGGTCTTCCACCCATCCCGGTGTCAGATAATAGGTGCCGGGTTCCTCGTAGAACTCTTTTTCATAGGCGTCCCGCGAACCCAAAAAGAGGGCGATGCAGTCATGCACCCGCGGAACGATCAGCCCCTGGGGCGGCGCCACGATTCCCACGATGCCGTTCGAGCAGAGGCCATACCCCAGGACGATCTGCCCGGCGTAGGTCGCCGCGTCATCGATTTCAACTTGAATCACAGACGGCATCTGCACGGGTTTTTCATGCATACTCTGGTCCAGATAGCGAATTTCGACCTGTTCGCCCGTGCCGTTAAGGGCATCCAGTTCGGGTTGCATAATCCGGCAGGCGATGACGACCCGGGGGAGCGTTGTGTCGGCCTGCGATGGCAGATCCATTCCATTTTTCATGCATCCTGCTATAATTCCGGCCGACCGAGCCTGTCAAGCCGATATATTTTCAGCCGTTGCCCTGTACGATATCATGCCTCGGCCCTCGGCAATCAATGCGTTTTATTTCGGCAACCTTATTTCGGGTTATAGGTCCGAAAATTTATAAAAAAAATAAGCGCTTTAAAAATTACCTCAAAAGCGATATTACATTACAACATTGTAAAGCCCGAAGGTAAACACCATATTGGTTACGCAACCTCGAGGCTTAGATCTGTTGCGAATGAAAGGATAAAGCGCTCTGGAAAAAAAAGCTGACAACACCAAGCCGACGGCAGACGCGTCCGGTGCCGCCCCACCGGACACCGCCAAACCAGGACGGCCTCCGCGCCGGAAAAAGTATAGTAAAAAACGCAGGGCCAAGGGCAAGGCCGTGCATCCGACTCCGAAAAAAAACGGGAAAGATCTCCACGACGACTGGGATCCGGCCCGTTTCGACGTCCCACCGGTAGAAGGGCGGACACGCTTTCACGACTTCGATCTGCCGGCACCCCTGATGCACGCCGTTTTCGATCTTGGATTTCAATACTGCACCCCGATTCAGGCCGAAATTCTGCCCAGCACGCTCGACGGCAGGGATGCCACCGGGCGGGCACAGACGGGTACGGGCAAAACGGCGGCTTTTCTCATCACCATCATCACCCATTTGCTGACCAATCCGCCGTCTGAGCCGAAAAAATCGCGCTCACCAAGAGTGCTGATTCTGGCCCCCACGCGCGAACTTGTGATCCAGATTTCCGAAGAAGCGCGCGAACTGTCCAAATACACCGATATCAACATCGTGTCGGTGTTCGGTGGAATGGATTACGTCAAACAGCGCCGCACCCTGTCCGAAGGCGCTCTGGACATCGTGGTGGCCACCCCCGGCCGGTTGCTGGATTTCAAAAGAAAACGCGACCTGACGCTGAGGGACGTAGAGATATTGATCATCGACGAAGCGGACAGGATGCTGGACATGGGTTTCATTCCCGATGTTCGCAACATCATTTACAGCACGCCCCAAAAAGACCGGCGGCAGACCCTGCTCTTCAGCGCCACCCTGTCTGAAAATATCGTCAGGTTGGCCACATCATGGACCCGCAACCCCGTAACGGTCGAAATCGAACCGGAACAGGTTGCCGTGGATACGGTCGAACAGAAAGTGTACATCGTGACCACGGATGAAAAATTCGCCCTGCTGTTCAACATCATCGACAAAAAGGATCTCCCGCGCGTCCTGGTGTTCTGCAACCGTCGCGATGAAGTCAGGCGTCTTTCGGAAAAGCTGACCCGACATGGGGTCAGGTGCTCCACCCTTTCAGGAGACGTCCCTCAAAAAAAGCGCCTCCGCCGCCTGGAGCAATTCAAAGGCAACAAAATACGGGTGCTGGTCGCCACCGATGTTGCCGGTCGCGGCATCCACATCGAAGGCATGGACCATGTTATCAACTACACGCTGCCCAGAGATCCCGAAGATTACGTCCACCGCATCGGACGCACGGGGAGGGCCGGTGAAAGCGGTACCTCCATCAGCTTTGCCGACGAAGAGGACGCATTTTACATTCCCGCCATCGAGGATTTCATCGGTTTCGAACTGCGCTGCACCCGGCCGGAAGACAGCTGGCTGGTTCAGCCCAAACCGGTCAAAACCAAAACGCGCAGACGCCGGCCGCCCAGCAACAGAAAGGCGCGGCCAAGCGCCCGCGGAAAGGCCCCCCGTCGAAAATCCTAACCCCCAACCTGCAACCGCCTGATCCGCATCGGAAAGCTTGGGCATATTTCTGGAAAACGCGTCACACATGGTCCTCGAGAAAAACCGCCGCATAACCAAAAAACTGCTGGACTGGTACCGTCGCCACCGGCGCGATTTACCATGGCGTCGAACGCGTGATCCGTACAAAATTTGGATTTCCGAAATTATGCTCCAGCAGACCCAGGTCAAAACGACCGTTCCTTACTACCGCCGATTTCTGGCCCGTTTTCCCGATATTTACGCCCTGGCCGCAGCCGATCTTCAGGATGTTCTCAAGTTGTGGGAGGGGTTGGGATACTACGGCCGGGCCCGAAACATGCACCGGGCGGCCAAGGAGATTGTCGCCACCCACGACGGTGCGATTCCGGACGACATGGATAAGATCAAGAATCTGCCCGGTGTGGGAGACTACATTGCGGCCGCCGTCTTGAGCATTGCCTACAACCAGCCCCATCCGGTCGTGGACGGAAACGTCAAGCGGGTTTTTGCGAGACTCTTCCGCATCGATGCGCCGGTCAATGTTCAGCGCTCTTATTCCGTGTTTAAAAAGAAGTCCGAAGAATTGATGCCCCCGGATTCACCTGCGGACTATAACCAGGCGCTCATGGAATTGGGGGCGCTGGTCTGCAGGCCGGCTACCCCCCTGTGCGCCCAGTGCCCCCTGCGGGCCGATTGTCTTGCTTTTGAAGGCGGCAGCACAGCCGAGTTCCCCAAAAAGATAAAAAGAAAACCGCTTCCTGAGCACACCCTCGTTATCGCCGTCGTGGTGAAAAACAACCGGGTGCTGCTTACCCGGCGGCAGGAGCAGGGGCTTCTGGGTGGGTTGTGGGAATTTCCCAATGGGCGCCTGGGCCCGGGCGAATCACCGGAAGCCGCCTGCCCGCGGGTCGTGAAAACCAAGCTGAACCTGACGACCCGCATTGAGGCGCGTGTCGCCGGTATCAGACACGCCTACACCCACTTTAAAATCAAGGCCGACGTATTCGTCTGCCGGCATGTGGGAGGCAGGGTTCGCTTGAACGGTCCGGCAGACTACCGTTGGATCGCCCTGGACGAAATCGACGCCTATCCCCTCCCGAAAGCCAATCACAAATTCCTGCCGGCCCTCCGCAGGGTGCTGAACCCCAAGGTTGCATAAACGACGTGGCAACGTATATATAAAAGATGGCGGACGGAAGCAGTAGCAACGGTTGCCCGATGCCGCTTTCAAGTGGTATGTGCGGTCTGTTTGGGGAGGCTGACGAATTAACCCGACAACCGCCGTGATCATTCAACCCAAGTCGACCCCGGCGTTGCGGGATTGAGCGTTTCAAATATTGACCCGGGCCATGAATCATGCGATACATGGGTCCCAACAGGGTTTGAATTGAAAATAGGTTTGTTTTGATCACTCTTAAAATTTGAAACGCTCAACTTAGGATCAAGTATCCATCAACCAACAAGAAGGAGGTCGTAATGAAAGTTCGTGTAACCAGTCAATGCATGGGAGATAGAAACTGCAACAAACTCTGTCCTGAAGTTTTCGAGTATGACGAAGATGAGCTCATGTCCATCGTTAAAATGGACCCGATTCCGGAACATCTTGAAACCGTGGTGCAGCAGGCCGTTGATGAATGCGGTGCGGATGCCATCGAGATTATAGAAGAATAACCTGAACCAGAGAGGTGCAGAATGGGAAAATTCAGGGACAGCCAGACAGCCAGAAACCTGTTGGCATCCTTCGCAGGTGAATCCCAGGCACGCAACCGCTACACCTATTTCGCACGCAGATCCCGGGAGGAGGGCTATATACAAATAGCCGATATTTTTGATGAAACCGCCAACCAGGAATGTGAACACGCCCTTCGTTTTTTTAAATTTTTCAACGGGGGTGAGTTGGAGATTACCGGTTCGTTTCCTGCCGGCACCATCCGGGATACGTATGAAAATCTAATTGCCGCCGCCGATGGCGAAAGGTTCGAACATGCAGAGCTCTACCCGGGGTTTGCAAAAATAGCCGTTGAGGAGGGATTTCAGCGCGCCGCCGACACATGGAATGCCATCAGCATTTCGGAAAAACAGCACGAAAAACGCTACCGTGAACTTGCTGGCAACCTCGAAGCGGACCGCGCGTTCAAAAGAAAGGATGAAGCCGTCTGGCGCTGCCGAAACTGCGGTTATATACACACCGGTGCTGAAGCGCCGGAAAAATGCCCGGCATGCGTCAAACCGCAAGGGTATTTCGAACTGTTGTGTGAAAACTGGTGAAACCCGGCGTTGCGACGTTGCGGCAATCCACTACCTTCAGCTAAAGCCGAAGGCTTCGTCGTTAGAAGAGGGATTTTCTACCACTCCCCTCATGGGACACAAAAAAACGGCGCCCCTAACATGCTTCGGGGCGCCGTTTCTATTTTTCGATCAAACAGTCGCTAAACAACGGTTACGTTGACTGCTGCCGGCCCTTTCTGGCCTTCCTCAATATCGAAGGTAACCCTGTCGCCCTCATCGAGAGACCTGAAACCGACTGCATTGATCCCGGAATGATGAACAAATACATCCGGTCCATCTTCCTGTTCAATGAAGCCATAACCTTTGCTGTTATTGAACCATTTCACGATACCATTTGCCATTGTGACACCCTCCTTTCAAAAAAATTCTCATGGTTCTACTTCGGGTTGTCAACACGACAAATGGATCTCCCCGCTAGTAATGAACCGGCCCGCCGAATAGAACGCGCCTTTATTGATTGGCGCCATTATAAACACATTCTTTATAAAAATCAAGCTTATTTTCAGCATATTATTGTAAAAAACGAAAAAAAAAGGCTTACTGAGCGTTAATTAAAATCGTTTTGAAACTCCCTGCCCCTGATCCCGAACCGCAATCTCACGCCGCCGATAAGCGACACGGAGCGTTCTGCTTTTTGCAGCACTGCGCCACACGGCACCTCATTTTTACTTTTTTCCGCAAGATGCGGCCTTTCAGTTTGTTTCACATGCGTGGTGCAGATAAAGGCAAATCATGTCTACGCAGGCTTCGATACTCATTAAACCCGTGTTCAGCACCATATGGTAATGCACCGGATTGCGAATGTCCTTATTGTTTTCCTTTGCCGCCGTTGGAGTGACGCAGTGCGCCCTGTATTGGGGTGGTATGCAACCCTCTGCAGCCCTTGCTTGTAGAAGATGCATAAGCTACGGCATCTGCCTTGTAAAGCACAATTTGTTTTAAGTTAGGCTTGCTTTCCCTCCTTAAACATAGTACGCAAACAAAGCTATATTAAAGCTACTATAAAGCTATGTTTTCCACAAGGAGCCGGCAGAGATGAAACATGACATCAAACTCACGGTCAACGGCGACACCTACTCACTGGCCGTCGACCCTTGGCGTACCCTCAACCAGGTCCTGCGCGAAGACCTAAACCTGACAGGAACCAAGCTTGGCTGCGGCTCAGGCGACTGCGGCGCATGTACGGTTATCCTGGAAGGAAGATCGGTAAGCTCTTGCTTGACGCTGGCGGTCGAAGCGGACGGGAAAAAAATCATGACGGTGGAGGGCCTGGCCCCTTCGGGGGAAGAACTCCATCCCATTCAGGAAGCCTTCATCGAAAAGGGTGCCATCCAGTGCGGATTCTGCACGCCGGGTATGGAATTGTCCGCCTATCACCTTCTCAGTAAGAATCCCCGCCCCACCGACGAACAAATTCGGGAAGGGCTTTCCGGGAATCTGTGCCGTTGCACAGGGTATAACAAAATTGTAGAGGCGATCGCCGCTTCTGCAGAAACCATGAACCGAAAATCGAAAAAGAGGAAGAAGCGATGACACGCTCGGGGTTTACCTACACCGCTCCGGAAAGCATTGAAGAGGCCGTGGGGCTACTCGCCAGGCTGGGTGAAAACGCCTATGTCATGGCAGGCGGCACGGACCTGCTGATAAAACGGAAACACGGCTTGATAAAGCCGGAGGCTGTTGTGGCCCTGAAAAGGATCAAGAACCTCGACCGCATCAGCATCGGTCCGAAAAAGGGCTTGGTTATCGGAGCGACGGCCCTCATCGCCGATGTGGCCGCACATCCCTCCATCCGGAAAATATACCCGGCCATTGCCGACGCGGCACAGAATACCGCCAATGTGCAGATCCGCAACATGGGCACGATTGTCGGCAACATTTGCAATGCGTCGCCCTCCGCCGACAACGCGCCCACCCTGTTGGCCATGGGGGCGACCCTCTCCATTGCCGGCCCCGACGGTTCGCGTTCGCTCCCGCTGGAGGACTTTTTCAAGGGGCCGGGCATTACGGCGCTGAAACCGGCTGAAATCGTCACAGCCGTCACCGTCCCCCCGCCCCCGCCTGCATCCGGTGCCGCCTATGTCCACCTGTCGGCCAGGGGAAAAGTCGACTGCTCCGCCGTATGCGTCGGAACCCAGGTAGTCATGCAAGGTCTCAAGGTGAAAGATGCGAGGGTGTTTGTCGGCGCATGCGCCCCCGTTCCCATACGGGCCCCGAAAGCCGAACGTGCCGTCATCGACACCACCTTCAGTGAGCGCAAGGCTGAAAAGGCCGGGGAGAGCGCCGCCCGGGAAGCCGCCCCCATAACCGATGTCAGGGC
>Ga0316576_10000140_pt1 | contig 28201 bp, 25 predicted proteins | sample S0NA_FD_203075 | JGI IMG/M metagenome (GOLD analysis project Ga0316576, IMG submission 203075) | Rhizosphere microbial communities from salt marsh grasses in Alabama, United States - S0-2_050615r3r5 | ecosystem: Host-associated > Plants > Roots > Rhizosphere | place: USA: Alabama | collected...
CCGATCGTCGCGATCTTCACCTTCTTCATCCGGTACGTGGATGTGGTCGCCGACCAGTATCGGCGGATGCGGGTTGGGCAACAGGCGCGAGGGTTCAGCAGTGCCTCGCCGCGCTCGTGGCCGGTGCTGGCAGCTGGTCTCGGCGCGTTGTTCGTCCGGTCGTTCGAGCGGGGTGAACGCGTCCACTTGGCCCTGGTCAGCCGTGGCTACGAGGGGCGTCTGCCCGAGCCCCCCGCGGGCCTGGCGCACTCGTGGCCCATCGCACTGTCGCTGCCGGCCGCCGCGGCACTCGTCCTGCTGATCCAGTTGGCTTTGAGATGGTGATCGAACTCCGGGACGTCGGCTACACATATCCCGACGGCACCGTGGCATTGGAGGACGTCGGTCTCGGGATCGATGCCGGGGAACGGGTGGCCCTGCTCGGCCCGAACGGCGCGGGCAAGACGACGCTGGCCCTGCACCTCAACGGAGTCCTGCGGCCCCGTGAAGGGCAGGTCTGGGTCGGAGGACGGCTGGTCGCCGACGACACCGTCCGCGAGACCCGCAGGATGGTCGGGCTGGTCTTCCAGGACCCGGACGATCAACTGTTCATGCCCACCGTGCACCAGGACGTGGCCTTCGGGCCGGTTAACTACCGTCTGGACGACGTGGAGGGCCGGGTCGCATCGGCGCTGGCTGCTGTCGGCATGCAGGCCGCGGTGGATCGTGCGCCCCATCACCTGTCCTTCGGCCAGCGGCGCCGCGTGGCCATCGCAACCGTGCTCAGCATGGACCCCCAGGTCCTAGTGCTCGATGAGCCGAGCTCCAACCTGGACCCGGCGAGTCGCCGGGAACTGGCCGAGGTTCTCAGCGGGCTTGACGTCACGATGCTGATGGTGACGCACGACCTGTTGTTCGCCCGGCAGTTGTGTCCGCGCAGCATCGTGCTGGCTGACGGAAAGGTCCGCTACGACGGGCCCACGGAGCAACTGCTCACGGATCCGGGCCTGCTGGCGGAGTTTCGCCTGGAGTTGCCCTACGGCGTCATTCTGCAGCCCGACGGGGGATAAGGTTGGGTCATGGCTGAGTCAGCTGACGCGATCGTTCCTGCGCAATCCACCGATTCCACGAAAAAGAAATCCGCGGAGGTGGTTAAGGCGCAGCCGGCCCCGCGGTCGGTGGACGAGATTGAGGCAGACATGGCCGCCACCCGCGCGAGGCTTTCGGAGACGCTGGATGAACTCAAGGTCGCGACCAATCCCAAGAATGTGGCGAACCGGCAGTTGCAGAAGGTCAAGGACTTCTACACCGACGAGTACGGTGCCGTTCGCGTCGACCGGGTCGCCGGGACCGTGGCAGTGGTCGTCACCGTGGTGATCATCAGGCGGTCGTGGAAGAAGCGTCACTGACCGCCGATGCTGCCGATCAAACTGCTTCACGATCGGGTTCTGGTGACATCCGAGGCGCAGGCGGAGCGTCAGTCGACCGGGGGGATCGTGATCCCGGCCACCGCCTCCGTCGGTAAGAGGCTGACCTGGGCGACGGTCGTTGCCGCAGGACCCAACGTGCGGCACATGCAACCAGGAGACCGGGTGTTGTATGAACCGGAAGACCGTGCGGTGGTGGACCTGCAGGGCAACAGCTATGTACTGCTGCGCGAGCGCGACATCCACGCGGTCGCGGCTGAACACCTCGACAGCGAGGAGACCGGCCTCTACCTGTAGCGGCGGCGGACGGGACCACCTGCGGGCTCATCGGCGATGATCGCTGGCTGCTATGCTCTTGCTCGATGCGCCGCTAGCTCAATTGGCAGAGCAGCTGGCTCTTAACCAGCGGGTTCGGGGTTCGAGTCCCTGGCGGCGCACCACTTCTTACACAGCCCGGACCCCTGGCCCGGGTCTTCGTGCTCCGCGCCCCTGTCCAGCCTGGCGGGCACCTCAGGTTCGGTTCTCTCCGGCCTGGGTCCTACATATAGAAGTACGGCGGCATCCAGCCGAAATAGGCGGAGTCGGCGAACCCTCTTGTTTGCAGGATCGCGATGGGTCCGCCGGTCGTCGACACCATCCGCCCATTGCCCAGCGAGATTCCGACGTGGCCGTGGCCCCCGCCGATCGCGTTCGACCACACCACGATCGCGCCGCGCGGCGCCGGGTGGGTGAAGTGATGGAGGGCCGCATTGGAGCGGGTCCACACGAGGAACGCCGAGGGCGGTCCGGAGGCCCGGCCGTAGGCGAGGTTGACGAACCGCAGGCAATGCCCGGCATCCCGGTGGATGCCGACCTGGCCGAGTGCCCACTGCACCGCCTGTTCGGCCGATCGAGGGTTGCGGTAGCCGGGCGGCAGCAGAGCGTCGGCGGCTCCAGCGTCGGTGGATGGGGCGAGCAGAGCCGATGGCCCCCCCGCCGCCAGGTTCGGGGCGGCGTCGCCGGCGATTCCGAGTGACGCGGTCAGGGCCGCCGCGGCGGTGAACAACACCACCACGGCGGCCACCAGTCTCAGGCCTCCCCCTTGGCGGATTCCGGCCGGACGGAGCAGTTGTTGTGTCGACAGGCGGGCATGTCATCGACTGTGCACCGCAGGAGCAGGTGCTGCGGGTTATCCACACATGTGCGCTCGTCTCTCGGCGCTGCCACTGATGCGTGACACGGTCGGATCACGGAAGGGGAGGGAACATGATGGGTTGGACTGCCATGAGCGGGGTGCTCGCTGACCTGAGCAATCCCTCGCCTACAGCACCGGCCGAGGTCACGGCCCAATGGGCGAAGATCATGGGACTGGCCAAGTGGGTGGCCTTCGCCGCCGGTGCCATCGGTCTGTTGGTGGCCGGCGTGATGATGAGCGTGGGCCGACGCCACCGATCGAGTACCGCAGCCGACGGCGCAGTGGGTATTCCTTGGGTCATCGGCGGACTGTCCACGGTGGCGCTCGCCGTGCCTCTCGTCAATCTGTTCATGTGATGGACGGGGGTTCGTCGGGCCTGGAGGGCCTTTCCGCGTCGTTCGCGCAGACGTTCACCTCGTTGGTCGAGTGGGCCTTGTCCTGGTGGGTGGGTGGCGACGATCCGGGACTCGGCGCATTGCGTGGCGCCGTGATGGCGATCCGGCCGGTGACCTCCTGGGCGGTGGCGGCGGCACTCGCCGTCAGCGTTGTGATCGCCGGCGGCATGCTACTGATCCGCCGCAACGGGCAGGATCTGGCGGGGCTGCTGCTGGGGTTGGGTCGCAGCGTCCTGGTCTTCTCCGCGGGCTGGTTGATCCTGGCCAGTTGCTGGACCCTGTCAGACGCGGTCGCGCGGTGGCTGATCGGTGGCCGGCCCGGCACTGCCGCCTATGCGGAATCCGTCATGAACGCCACGAATGCGGTGGACCCGGCGCTTGGTCTGACCATGTCGATCGTGGGGATCGGGTGCTGTCTGAGTTTTGTCGCGGCAGTGCTATCGCGCTTCGTGATCGCAGTCCTGCTGGCCGTCGTTCTGCCGGTACTCGCGGCCGTGTCCGTGGTGCGGGCGGACGCATTCGGCCGGGGACTCGCCTGGCTGGTGGCGGTGATGGCGTTCAAACCACTCGTCGCTGTGGTCTACCGGGTGTGCCACGGACTGCTCACGACCACTGATGATCCAGTGGTCGTACTGCTCGTCGCCACCCTGAGCTTCCTGCTCGCGGCGCTCCTGCTGCCCGCGACGGCCCACGTCGTCGCGGGGTTGCGCACGCCTCTGGCGGTGCGGTGAGCACCGGGACGCGCACCTACGGTGGTTGGCGGGAACGTCGCGGATTCGGGCTGGCGGGGATGTCAGGCGCCCAGACCGCAGGTGCCCTGGGTGTGGTGGTGCTGTTGCTCGGACTGTCTTTGCTGAACCCCCGGGTGCTGCCGATCGTCGGCGTCCCGCTGGGTCTGGCCCTGGGGTTGTGGACGGTGCGGATCAGGGGTGAATCAGCGGTTGCCTGGCTGGGTCGCCACGCGACCTGGTCGCTGGCCCGGCGACGCAGACGTGCCTCCTACCGGGCCAGTGGTACCTATCGGTTGCCCGGGGTTCTGGCCACCTTCGCGATGGTCGAGACCTCGTCGGCCGGTGGACCGGTGGGGATGACGTGGGACCAGCCGACAAACGCACTGACCACGGTGCTACCGGTCGAACCGCTCGGTCTGTCGCTGGTGACCGAGGAGGAGGTGTCCGAGTGGGTCGGAGCCTGGGACGACTGGCTGGCGCACCTGGGCTACCTGCCCGATGTCAAGCATGTCGTCGTCACCGTGCACACAGGACCCAGTCCTCCGGTCCCACCCACGTCACGGCACCCCAGCGTGCCATCCACGATGGCCGCTGAGGTGCTATCGGAACTGACTGAGCCCCACGTCTCGGGCGATGCCGATCACCAGGCACTAACGCTGGTCTCGGTGACGGTGGGTGTCCAGCGAAATGATCTGGAGGCCTCCGGGCAGCGACTTCTCGAGTTGGTATCGACCCTGTCCACGACCTTGTCCCGGTGTGGCGTCCGGGTGCTGGAGCCGATGTCGCCCGCGGATCTGGTGCACTGGGTGAGGTCCGCGTTCGATCCCACACAGCCTCCGACTGTGGGTGCCACCTGGTCGGATGGACGTCCCACGTCGACCGAAGAGTTCTGGGACCACTACCGGCACGATGCTTCGGTGAGCGCCGCGTATGTGTGGGACGAGGCCCCGGGCGCCCGGTTCACCCCCGCAGTGTTGACGCGGTTGTTCGGTCCGTCCGGGTACCACAAGCGGGTCAGTCTGGTCTACGAACCGGTCGCGGCCCACGATGCGGTGCGGGAGGTCGATCGGCAGGCCGAGGCAGCGGCATTCCGGGCTCAGTACCGCAGGCGGCTGGGTCGCGACGAGTTGGCGCGGGACCGCGCGGATCTCGAGAAAGCACGGGAGACCGCTGCCGACCAGGTCCGGGGCGCGGGATTGGTGGATGTCGGTCTCTACGCCGTGGTGTCGGCCTCCGACCTGACGGAGCTCGCGAGGTGCACCGTCGACTTCGAGAACCGGGCGGGTGAATCCCGCGTGCGGCTGCGCCGCAACTACGGTTCTCAGGCCCCCGCCTTCGCGTGCACGCTCGGTGTCGGCTATGTGCCACCCCGCGGCTTATGAGCAATCGCCGCGGCGACGGTGCGGGGGCCGTCTGGGTAGCCCGGTCCCGCACTTTCACCGCCAGCACCGCAGCCGCCTGTCGGCTATTCCCGTTCGTGGCCGGTGCCGGGGCGCCGACCGTTGGGGTTCCCTTGGGCCGCCACCTGGTGTGGGGCGAGCAGGTCCACGGGGATCCCTTCTCGTGGCTCGAGGCGGGTCTGATCACCAACACGGGCGTGTTCCAACTCGGTCAGCCCGGCACTGGCAAGTCGGCGTTCGCCAAGCGGCAGATCGTGGGGTTGGCGGCCGCCGGCGTCCGGCCCGTGGTGCTGGGTGACCCCAAAGGGGAATACAGCGCCCTGGTGCAGAAGCTCCATGGGCAGGTGATCCGGGTGGGTCGGGGGCGTGACCGGATCAACCCCCTCGATTCGCAGGGCATCGGTGGGGACGCGCTGGAGGTCAGGGGGCGGCGGCTGTCCCTGCTGCTTGCCCTCTGCGGGTTGGTGCGCACCACCCGGGCGGTGGGCAACGGGGAGGAGGTCGTCCTCGCGGCGGCGATCGATGCTCTCTCGGGGCATGGCGCCGATCCGACGGTGCCGGACGTCCTGCGGGTCCTGCAGAACCCCACTGAACCGGTTCTGCACGCCGCCCAGGTCCGCTCGATCGACCAGTACGACGCCGTAACCCAGGAGTTGCGATGGACCCTGGGACTGCTCTGCCAGGGCTCCCTGAAAGGGGTTTTCGACGGCACGAGCACCTGCCGGTTCGACCCGGATGCCCCCGCAGTGGCCGTGGACCTTTCCGCAGTGGACGACGAGCAGTTGATGGGCGCCGCGATGCTGTCGAGTTGGTCTTGGGGACAGGCTGCGGTCTCGGCCGCGGTTACCGCTCAACGCGGCTCCCGTCGCTTGCTCGTGATGGACGAACTGTGGCGGGCGCTACGTGGTGCCCCCGGGCTCGTCGACCACGTGGACTCCCTGACGCGGCTGAACCGGAGCCGGGGCGTGGCCAGCCTGATGGCGACGCACTCGCTGAAGGACCTGCAGGCACTGCCCGACAGCCACGATGTTGCGAAGGCGATGGGATTCATCGACCGCAGTGCGATCGTGGTTCTCTCCGGACTGCCCCGCCGGGAGTTGCGCGCCGTCAGCGAGGTGGTGGCGTTGACCGAGGCCGAGCAGGCGATGGTGGCCGGTTGGGCCTCGGCCGACAGTTGGCGTGCCGGGGCCCGACATCCGGGACGCGGTCGGTACCTGATCAAGACCGGGAATCGCCCGGGTCTTCCCGTCACGATGTGTCTCACGGCCTTGGAGAAGGACCTCTACGACACCGATGGTCCCTCGCTGCAGTCGTAGCGCCCAGGACTCACAGCCGGACCGCGCGGGAGGTCTTGGGGCGGAAACGGTAGGCCGCGGAGCGGTTGAAGGGCAGCAGGCGCTTGGTACCCTTCGCCTTCTGGACGATCCGTACCCGCAGGGGTTTGTTCCCGCGCAGGACCACCCGCGGCAGCACCTTGCCCTTGACGACCCGACACCGGGACTGCTTGCGCAACTTCGCTTTACTGCCCGCGGGCTTGCAAAACGCGACAGTGGTGATCTTGCGCCCCTGCGCGGTGCGGGCCGGACGTACGACCTGCTTGCGCTTCAACACCCGCGGGAGTGCCCGCTTGGCCGTCTGGGACCGCCGCGCGATCTTCGTGACCTCGGTGTCACCGCTCTTCTCGACCGACGCGTTGTCCTTGGCGCCGGCCCGCCCGCACCCGGAACTCATAGCCGGGTCGTTCCAGAGGCGGTCGAAGTTCTGCGAGAAACTGTCCGAGACTGCAGCGCTGGTGAATCGCACGAACGTCTCGTCGTTGCGTTCGAGCGCGTTGTCGGTGAAGTTGTGGCTGCCCATCCAGGTGATCCGCTGATCGTTCCCGCCCCCGTACGAGCCGTTGACCAATACATACTTCGCGTGGATGGTGACGCGGTCCTTCTTGGGGCTCGGCGAGATCTTGACCGCGACCTTCCGGGTGTCCAACTTGTCGCAGAAGTCCCGGGTCATCGTGTCCTGACGGGCCAGGACCTGCACCGTGCATCCCGCGTACGCCATGTCCCGCAGGGTGTTGCGGACACGCTTGCGGGAGAAGAACGGAGCCATCACCCGGACCGTGGTCGGTTGTGAAGAGCAGTTGACGCTGCGCAGGGCCGCCGAGACGGTGTCGGTTCCATCGGTGCGGGGGAAGAAGTGCGCGGTGACGTCACCGGAGGTCACCGGAGGTCGCCACGCGTCGTAGTCGTCCTGATCCACGCGTCGCTCCGCGGACAGGTCGTCGAAGTAGTTCAGGTACTGCCCGTAGGTGACCCGGTCGCCGCGGATGACGGTCGCTGCGTTGTAGGCGCTGTCGCCGCTGCCGTCGGCGCGCAGGTTCCCGGTTGCCTGGAACACCACTGCTTCCGCACCGCCGGTCCTCGAGAACGCCGCGAACTTGTTGTGGTTGATGCTGTCCGGCTCGTCGGTGATGCAGGACCGGTTGCACTGTTTGGCGAAGGAGTCCCCGGAGGTTCCCAGCGTCTCCGCCAGGCGCGCATAGGCCGCATCCACCGCGGCGTTCTTCTTGGCCTTCTGCCCGTCGCCGCTGTCCAGGACAACACGCACCGTGACTCCCCGACCGTAGGCCCGCAGAAGTGCGTCGATGACCGGGTGGCCGGGTTGGATGACGAAGTAGGACAACACGATGGACTGACCGGCCGGAGTGGCATCGATGAGTCCGACGAGCGTGTCGGTGATGCTCAGGTCGGGCGTGCCGGGGACGGGGTAGTTGAAGACCACCTGGGTGCCGTCGCTCGGACCGGGGGGCGCGGCCGGTGCCGGTGGCCCGGTCGGAGGCGCGTCGACCGGTGGGGGGTCCACGGGCGGCGGGCCCTCGGCCGACGCGGGAACCGCAGCGAGCAGCAGCGATCCGGCGACCACCGCGGTCACCAGTTGCAGCATGCGGCTCATCGGGTCAGTCTCCCATGCGGCGAATGGCCGGACGGGCACGTGTCCGATCCATGCGGGGATACCGGGCCCCGATCGCGGCTCAGGAGCGCCCCTTGCGTGCCGGCCGGTAGATGTACGTCTTCGAGCGCTTGTACGGGAGCAGGGTGGCCGAGCCCTTGGCGGTCTGGATGATCCGCACCTTCAACTTCTTCTTTCCCTTGTACTTCAGCACCAGGGTCGGGTTGGTCTTCGGTCGCTTGACCGGACAGATCTTGCGCTTCTTGAGTTTCTTGCCGCTGCCCACGACCCGGCATTTGGCACGGGTCCGCAGGCGTTTGCCCTCGACCGTGCGGGTTGACCTGAGAGGCGTCCGCTTCTTCTTCAGCCGCTTCGGGAGTTTGCGGCCGACGCGCTGCTTCTCCTTGATCAGCTTCGTGACCTCGGTGTTCGCCTCCTCCTCGATGACAGCCTGACTGGCGCCACCGGCCCGGCCGCACCCGGCGGTCAGGGAGGGATCCGCCCAGATCGCCTCATAGTTCCCGCGGAAGGCGGCGTACAGGGCGTTGTCGTCGGTCAGAACGAACGTTTCGTCGTTGCGGACCAAGGCGTTGCGGGTGAGGTTATGGCTGCCCATCCAGACGACCTGGCGGTCAGTCGCTCCTTCGAACCCACCCGAGATCGTGAGGTACTTGCCGTGGATACCCACCCGGGTCGCCGACGGCTTGTCGGCGATGCGCACCTGGATCGGCGCCTGCAGGGAGTCGCAGAACTCCCGGGTGATCGAGTCGGTGCGGGCGATCACCCGCACCGTGCAGCCGGCAGCCGCCATCTCGTTCAGGCGGTTGCGGACTTTCGGCCGGGTGAAGAACGCCGCCATCACGTCGACGCTGGTCGGCGCGAGACGACAATCCACGGACATCAACGTCTTGGACAGCGAGTCGATGCCGTCGGTGCGGGGGAAGTAGTAGGGGCTCGAGGCGCCGTAGAGCGCGGGTGGCCGCCACGCGTTGTAGTCCCCACCCGGCACCGATCGCCGCGCGGCGAGATCGCCGAAGTACGCCCGGTAACTGTCAAAGAGCCCCGGATTCGCGCTGCTCACCACGGCCGCGTTCCAGGCGGCATCCCCGGATCCGTCGCTACGGACGTTCGCGGTCGACTGGAAGACCACGTCCGTCAGGGCGCCGGTGCTGGAGATCGTCACGAACTTGTTGTGGTTGATGCTCTCGGCCTCCTTGGAGATGCAGCCGAGGGAGCATTGTGTCGCGAACGACTCGGCCGTCACGTCGGTACCGAGTACCTCGGACAGGCGCGCGAAGGAGGAATCCACCGCGTCGTTCGTGGCTGGGGACTGTCCGTCGCCGCTGTCGAGCACCACCCTCACCCGCGCGCCTCTGCCGAACGCGTTGATCAACGCGTCGACGACGGGGTAGTTCGGCTGGATGACGAAGAACGAGGCCTCCACCTCGGCACCCGCCGGCGTCCCGTCGATCAGGCGCACGAGTTCGCTGTTGATGGAGGCGTCCGGGAAGCCCACGCGGGGATAGTTGAACACCGGGTACATCATCGGCTCGGGCGGGGGCTCGCTGGTGCTCGGCGAGGGTGTCGGACTGACGGAGGGACTGGCGGAGGGACTGGCGGAGGGACTGGCGGAGGGACTGGCGGAGGGATCCGTCGTCGCCGGATCCTCGGGGTCGGCCACTGCGGGCAGGACCCCGGCACCTAGCGTGAGGGCCACAAGGGCGACTGTGAGCAGACGCATTCGTTCCATGGTTGCATGCGGGCGCCCAAACTCCGGCTGGGCGCGGGGGGTTTCGTGGCCGGTGCCCGATGATCGGGCACGCGTAGACTGCGGCCATGGACGCCGAACACATCGCGGAGGGTCGCCGCCGTTGGGAGCAGCGGTACCGGCAGTCGGGTACCCGAGACGTGGACTTCACCACGCTGAGTGGTCTGGAGGTCGAACCGTTGTACGGGCCCTCCGCCGCGACTCCCGGCTTCGAACGCGTCGGATGGCCCGGCGAGTACCCCTTCACCCGGGGGCTGTACCCGACCGGATACCGGGGCAGGCCCTGGACGATCCGGCAGTTCGCGGGGTTCGGCAACGCGCAACAGACCAACGAGCGCTACAAGATGCTCCTGACCGCCGGAGGTGGCGGGCTGTCGGTGGCCTTCGACATGCCGACGCTCATGGGCCGCGACTCAGATGACCCGCGGGCGCTCGGGGAGGTCGGACACTGCGGCGTCGCGATCGACTCCGCCGCGGACATGGACGTGCTGTTCGATGGGATCCCACTGGGCGACACCACCACGTCGATGACGATCTCGGGTCCGGCCGTGCCCATCTTCTGCATGTACCTGGTGGCGGCCGAACGGCAGGGTTTCGCGCCCGGACAGCTCGACGGCACGCTCCAAACCGACATCTTCAAGGAGTACATCGCGCAGAAGGAATGGATCTTCCCGCCCGAGCCTCACCTGCGCCTCATCGGTGACCTGATGGAGTACACCGACGCCAACATGCCGCGGTACAAGCCGCTGAGCGTTTCCGGCTACCACATCAGGGAGGCAGGGGCGACCGCCGCGCAGGAGTTGGCCTTCACCCTCGCCGACGGCTTCGGCTATGTGGAACTGGGCAGGGCAAGGGGGCTGGACGTCGATCGGTTCGCCCCCGGGCTCAGCTTCTTCTTCGACGCACACATCGACTTCTTCGAGGAGATCGCCAAGTTCCGTGCGGCTCGGCGGATCTGGGCCCGCTGGTTGCGCGATCGCTACGGTGCCAGCACCGAGCGCGCGCAGTGGTTGCGCTTCCATACGCAGACCGCCGGAGTGTCCCTGACCGCCGCGCAACCGGACAACAACGTGGTGCGTACGGCGGTGGAAGCGATGGCCGCGGTCCTCGGTGGCACCAACTCACTGCACACGAACGCACTTGACGAGGTTCTCGCCCTTCCCAGTGAGAAGGCCGCGGAGATCGCACTGCGCACGCAGCAGGTGATCATGGACGAGACCGGCGTGGTCAACGTCGCAGATCCGCTCGGCGGATCGTGGTACGTGGAGGCCCTGACGGACCGCCTGGAGGAGGAGGCCGAACGCATCTTCGCCAGGATCGAGGATCTCGGCGGAGACGGCACCATCCTCAGTGGCCTGCTGCGGGGTATCGACGACGGCTACTTCACCAGCGAGATCGCCGATTCCGCCTTCGCCTACCAGCAGGCGCTGGAGAAGGGTGACAAGCACCAGGTCGGCGTCACGGTGCACACGCAGACGATCGAAGAACCGCTGGAGATCCTTCGCATCTCCCACGAGGTGGAACGCGAGCAGGTCAGCACCCTCGACCGGCGCAGGCGTCAGCGCGATCAGGCGGCCGTCGATGCCGGACTGCGGGCCCTGCGCGAAGCCTCCGGCACCGACCAGAACGTGATTCCGATCATGCTCGAGGCGGCTCGCCACGAGGCCACCCTGGGGGAGATCTGCAACGTCCTGCGCGAGCAGTGGGGTGAGTACTCGGAGCCGGCCCTTATCTGAGGGCCGGACGGTCAGCTCTGACAGCCCTGGTACAGGAAGTTGGTAAGTGCGGTGAGGCTGTCCAGGAACTCCTCATCCGGAGGCAACTGCCGGATGATGTACCGATGGACCAGGGCGCCGATCACCGCGTCGTAGATGAAGTCGGCGGAGGCATCCTGCGTCGCGAGGCCCCGGCGCCGGGCGTCCTCGACCAACTCGGAGATGGCCACCCCGACCGGATCGAGCACATCCCTGGTGAAACGTTCATGGACCTCCGGGTTCGTGGCCGCCGCTGCCGCCACGGCGAGGTAGGCGGCCTGCGCCCCCGGTGCCCCGAAGGATTTCTGGAACAGGTCCGTCCCCTCCCGGACCCCGTGCTCGACGGTGTCGCTCTCGGGAGCATCCAGAACCAGGGCGGCGACCGCCGCCACGGCCAGGTCCAATTTCGTCGGGTAGCGGCGGTACACGGTCGTCTTGGCCACACCGGCACGCTGTGCAGTCCCCTCGACGGTGAGGTTCGACAGACCGCCCTCGGCCATCAGGTCCCTGGCCGCGGCGAGGATCGCCTGATCGGCCTGCGGATCACGGGGCCGGCCCGGCTTGGCGCTCTGGTGGTTCATAGTTGCCCAATAGTACAAGCCCGTCTTCCAGGTGCGTGTTGTCCGATCCGGCTTCCACGGTCGTGACCGGCCGCTCGTCCCACGGGACCACTGGGCAACAATGGAGAACATGACTACACAGCCCAACCCGAACCTCGCGATGCGCGGCGCGGTGGATCTCTCGGCCCTGGCGGCAGCACGAGAAGCGCAGGCGCAGGCGGCAGCGCGGCAGGCGGACCCCAATGCGTCCAAAGTGATCGTCGATGTGACCGAGGCGAGCTTCGAGTCCCAGGTGATCACGACCTCGCAGACGGTCCCGGTGGTCGTCGACCTGTGGGCCTCCTGGTGCGGCCCGTGCAAGCAACTGAGCCCGGTGCTCGAGAAGCTCGCGGTGGAGTACGCGGGCCGCTGGGTGCTGGCGAAGGTGGACGTCGACGCCGAACAGCAGATCGCGGCCGCCTTCCAGGTCCAGTCGATCCCCACGATCGTGGCGGTCATCAAGGGGCAGGTGCTCCCACTGTTCCAGGGCGCTCTGCCCGAGCCCCAGGTACGCCAGTACATCGAGGAACTGCTTCGCGTGGCCGGTGAGGCGGGCCTGTCGGGCTCAGTTGCCCCGGCGCAGGGCGACGCGGCCGAGGAGCCGACCGACGATCCCCGATGGGACGCCGCCGCGGACGCCATCGAGGCGGGCGAGTGGGACACGGCCATCGGTCTGTACGAGCAATTGCGCTCGGTGGATGCGGAACAGGCGCAGGCGGCGATCGCGCAGGTCGAACTGGTGCGGCGCACCGAGGGTGTGGATCCGACGGCGGCGATGGAAGACGCCGACGCGAACCCGCTGGACCTCGCGAAGGCCAAGGTCGCCGCGGACGTCGAGATCGCGCAGGGACGACCCGAAGCGGCCTTCGAACGGCTGCTCGTGGTCGTCCGGTCCAGCGCAGGAAAGGACAAGGCGGCGGCCCGGGACAGCCTGGTCGAACTGTTCGCCCTCGTCGGCGATGGTGACCCGGCGGTCATCTCGGCGCGGACGAAACTGGCGAACGCCCTGTTCTGAGGCTCAGCCGAGCACGGTCCGCAAGCGCTCCTCGCGCAACTGTGTGACCTCGGGTTCCTCGATGAAGTTGAGGTCGGCGCCCACCGCCCATCCCAGCAGCAAGTCGGCCAACTGTGGGTTGCGTGCCAGGCATGGGCCGTGCAGGTAGGTGCCGATGACGTGTCCGGAGGTGGCGCCCTCGGATCCGTTCCCGTTGCCGATGCCGCTGCGAACGGCGCCCAACGGGGTCGCATCAGGACCCAGTTGGGTCCCGCCGGCGTGATTTTCGTACCCGGTCAGGATCTGCGTGACCGGATCCTTGGCGGTCGCGGCGAGTTCCCCGACCGCGCGCTTGGGGAGGCGTTCGGTGCGGATGTCCAGGATCCCCAGACCAGGAGTGGCAGTGCTGGTCGCGTCCGGGAAGTACTCTCCGAGCAGTTGGTAGCCGGCGCAGACGGCCAGCACAGCTGCGCCTGAATCAGCGGCTCTGATCAGCGCTCCGTCGGTTCGCAATGCATCCGCTGCGGCGGTCTGGGCGCTGTCCTCGCCGCCCCCGAGCACATAGAGGTCGGCCGATTCCGGCACCGCCTGACCCGGCTCGACCTCGATCACCTCCACCCCGATCCCGTGCAACCGGGCTCGGTGATGCAGCGCCAGCACGTTCCCGCCGTCACCGTAGGTGCCCAGCAGAGTGGGATAGATGGAGACCACGAGGATGTCACTCATGAGCGTTGCCCCGCCTGTCGGTCCGCGGTCGTGCGCAAGTGGTGGAAAGCCGTGTAGGTCGCTGCGCAATCGACGACCTCCAGATCGCGCATGCCCGGTGGGAGCGGCGCCGCCGGCGCATAGGGGTCTTCGATCACGACATGGTCCACCTCGGCGTGCAGAAGCCTGACAGCGAGATCCCGTCGACGGTCCCCGGTGGCCACCACCACTCGGCCCCGCAATCGCTCGAAGGGGACGTCCCACAACCAGGAGGGGTCCCGGCCATCGGCTGCGTTCGAGTTGATGGTCACGATCACCGGGGTGGGGGCAGGTGGCATGACGTCCACCAGTTCCGACCACCCCGCCGGGTTCTTGGCCAGCAGCAGGCGGATCGTCAGTTCGCCGACTCTGACGACCGCGTAACGGCCCGACACGGACTCCACAGTCGCCATCCGACGCGCGGATTCGGCCGGGTCGAGGCCCATCACGACAGTGGCGACCAGGGCCAGCGCGCCGTTGGCCGCGTTGAACCGGCCCGGCAACTGTAATCGCATGTCGTACCGCTGATCGCCGGGTCCGCGTACGGTCGTGTGGTCCTCGACGTACTCCAGGGTCCACTGCGGCGTGGGTCGCGCGAATCCGCATCGAGGGCACTGCCACGTCGTCCCTTCGCGCCTGAGAAGCGCGCCGCAGTCCAGGCACACCGCGGAATCCGCCGTCCAGACCTGACCCGCCGCCACCCAGATCACGTTCGGGGCATGACGCGCCGCCCACACGATCGAGGGATCGTCGGCGTTCGCGACCACCGTGGTGGCGGTGGCATCCGCCAGCATGTCCCGCCAGCGCCGGGCCACCATGGCCACTTCGTTCATGCGATCCAACTGGTCCCTGCTGAGGTTGCCGAGGATGATGACGCGGGGGTTCGTCGCCCGGAAGATGGCGGGGAGGTAGGCCTCATCGACCTCGAGCACGGCCTGCGCCAACGGGTCCCCACTGGCGAGCGTGACGGCGACGCCCGATGTCATGTTCGCCCCGGTGTGCTGGCTGATGACCGGGCCTGCCTGTTCGACCGCGGTGGCCAGGAGTCGGGTGGTGGAGGTCTTCCCGTTGGTGGCGCTGACCAGAGCCGCCACCCGGTCCCGTGCCATCTCCTCGATGGCGTTTGGCGCCAGTTTGAGAATGACCCTGCCGCCGATCACCATGCCCTCACCACGCCCCATGTGACGCGACAACGATGACGTCAACAGACCCAGACGGGCGGCGGCGCGGGTTCGCGCGGAGACGGTCACAGCCATGACTCTACTGCCACACCCAGGGGCCGCCGTGCCCTGCACGGGCCGCGCGCAGGCTTTGGGTGGGAGGCCGGCCAGACGTCTGCCAGTCTTCTCCTGTGACCGATGGGATGCCCCTCGAGCGTCGCTTGGCGGATCTCGAATTCGGTCCGTTACGAGCACACCAGGAGACGGCGCTGCGGGTGTTCGAACAGCACGTCGACCGGTCGCGGTTCCACATCGTGATGCCGCCCGGGGCGGGCAAGACGTTGCCGGGGGCGGTCATGGCGTCCCGGGTCGGCCGCCGGGTGCTGGTGCTGGTGCCGAACACCGCCACCGCCTCGCAATGGCAACGGCTCTGGGAGACTGCGGGGTCGGTGAGTGTCGGTACCGACCGGACGTTGGACAGCGACGTGACCGTGTTGACCTATCAGGCGCTGGCCACGTTCGACGATGAGTCGGTGGCGGAATCGGCGATGGCGCGGCTGCATCCGAACACCCGGGACTTCATGGACCGGCTGCACGGAGGGGATCCCTGCACACTGGTCCTGGACGAGGCGCATCATCTGGCACAGACCTAGGGCGAGTTGCTGGTGGAAGTGCTCCGGCAGGCGCTCGGTGGCGTGGAGGACGGCCCCGTGGTCGTCGCCCTGACGGCAACGCCCCGGGACAGCCTGTCGGAGTCGGAAGCCGCGCTCGTGGACGAACTGTTCGGGCCGGTCCTGTACTCGATCAGCACACCCGCGCTGGTCCGCGACGGGGTGCTTGCGCCCTACCGGGAACTCGCCTGGTTCGTCGATCCCACCGCCGCGGAGAGGGAGTATCTGAGTGCCGGTGCGCTCCGCTGGCAGGAGTTGGTGGCGGCGGTGATGGAGCCGGGCTTCGCGGATGTGCCCTTGCTCGAGTACCTGGATTCGGCCTGGGTGCGCCACGAGGGTGTGTCTTAGAGCCATGTCGAACGCACACGTCCGGATATGGCGCGAGCGCTTCTGCGGGCCGCCCACGACGGGATGATCGACCTCCCGGAGAGTGCCCGCGTGCGTGACGAGCATCGGCAGCCACTGGTCGTCGAGGACTGGGTGGCGCTTTCGGAGTCTACAAGGACACAGCGACGTCCTTCCTCGTGCAGTGGCGTAAATACGTGTCGCGCGGCGATCTGCTCTACACCGGGTCCGCGGATTGCGCGGGAGTGATGGAGACGGTGCGCGGTCTGGATCCGATGGACCTCTCGACGGCTCTTTACACCCAGTGGGGGTGAGCGGTCCCAGGACCGAGCCGAAGCCGGAGCTCACTCGGGACGCAGCCAGACAGCCGCCAGCGGTGGCACCGACAGCCTGGCGCTGAAAGGCCGGCCGTGCCATTCGATCTCTTCGGCCAGAACCTGGCCGAAGTTGCCCACGCCGCTACCGCCGTAATCGTGGGCGTCGGTGTTGATGACCTCGAGCCAGGGCCCGCCGGCGGGGAGTCCGACCCGATAGTCGTGATGGGGGATCGCGCTGAAGTTCACAACACATGCCGTCACCTCGCCCCGCGAGCCGCGCCGGATCCAGGACAGGGTGTTGCCGAGCGCGTCGTTGGCGTCGATCCACTCGAAACCCTCCGGGTCCACATCCAGACTCCAGAGGGCCGGATCGGCCCGGTACTCGGCGTTCAGGTCGGTCACCAGGCGGCCGAGCGCTTCGTGATCGGGCTGATCCAGCAACCACCAGTCCAGACTGCGCCCCTCGGACCACTCCGACTCCTGCCCGAACTCCGAGCCCATGAACAGCAGTTGCTTGCCGGGATGCGCCCACATGTACGCGAGGAATGCGCGCAGGTTCGCGCGCTTCTGCCAGTGGTCACCGGGCATCTTGCCCAATAAGGACCCCTTGCCATGCACGACCTCGTCGTGCGAGATCGGCAGGACGTAGTTCTCGCTCCACGCGTACACCAGGGCGAAGGTCAGTTCGTTGTGATGCCACTGCCGGTGGATCGGGTCCCGGTTCAGATAACCCAGGGAGTCGTGCATCCACCCCATGTTCCATTTGAGGCCGAAGCCGAGGCCGCCCAGATGCGTCGCCCGGGTCACGCCGGGCCATGCCGTCGACTCCTCCGCGATGGTGAAGGCTCCGGGTACCCGCTTGTACACGGTCGCGTTCATCTCCTGCAGGAACTGCACCGCGTCGAGGTTCTCCCGCCCTCCGTAGGCGTTCGGTGACCACTCGCCGTCGTTGCGCGAGTAGTCGAGGTACAACATCGAGGCCACGGCATCGACCCGCAAGCCGTCGATGTGGAACTGTTCGCACCAGTACACCGCGTTGGCCACCAGGAAGTTGCGCACCTCGGGACGGCCGAAGTCGAAGACGTACGTCCCCCAGTCGGGGTGCTCACCGCGTCGGGGATCGGCGTGTTCGTACAACGGTGTGCCGTCGAAGCGGGCGAGCGCGAAATCGTCCTTCGGGAAGTGCGCGGGCACCCAGTCCACCAGCACCCCCACGCCGGCCCGGTGCAGCCGGTCGACGAGATGACGGAAGTCGTCGGGGCTGCCGAATCTCGCGGTCGGGGCGTAGTAAGCGCTCACCTGGTAGCCCCACGAGCCGCCGAAGGGGTGCTCCATCACTGGCAGGAACTCCACGTGGGTGAAGCCGTGGGCGACGACGTAGTCGCAGAGTTCCTCGGCGAGTTGGCGGTAGGTCAGGCCCTGCCGCCACGAGCCGAGGTGCACCTCGTAGATGCTCATCGGGGAGCTGTGCGCGGGATGTCGCGTTCGCTTCTGGAGCCACTGCTCGTCGCGCCACTGGTAGTCCGACGCGAATACGACGGAGGCGGTCGCGGGCGGGACCTCGGTCGCCTGTGCCATGGGATCGGCCTTCAGGCGGCGCACCCCGTCGCGTCCGATGATCTCGTACTTGTAGCGGGTGCCGGCGCCGATCTCCGGAACGAAGACCTCCCACACCCCGCTGGTACCCAATGACCGCATCGGGGTGGCTGTCCCGTTCCAGTAATTGAAGTCGCCTACCACTCGGACGCCTCTTGCGTTGGGTGCCCACACCGCGAAAGCGACCCCTCGCACGGGACCGTTCACAGTCTCGTAGACATGGACGTGCGCGCCGAGCACCTCCCAGAGCTGCTCGTGGCGACCTTCGGCGATCAGGTGCTGGTCCATCTCACCGAGTGTCGGCAGGAACCGGTAGGGGTCGTCGGCGGGCAACTTCTCACCGCCGTAGGCCACCGCGAGGCGGTAGTCGGGAATGTTCGGACCCGGCAGTTCGGTCACCCAGACGCCCGCGTGCTCGTGCTGCATGGGCTGGTGGTGTCCGGCGACCACGACATCCACCGAGGTCGCATCGGGTCGCAGTACCCGGATCGTGACGGTGTCGGCGTCGGCATGCGGCCCCAGGATCTGGTGGGGCTGGGCATGGGTGCCGTCGACCAGAGTCGCGAGGTCTTCGGTGGGAACACTGATCATCAGATGACTCCAGGACGGACGGACATGATGTGGGCACACGCGAGGTGTGGGTCGAGACGCACGAAGTTGGTGGCGGACCAGGAGAAGTTCTGCCCGGTGATCAGGTCCTGCGCGACGAACCGGTCGTGCCAGTCGAGTCCCAGCGACGGCATGTCCAGGTGCAGTGTCGCCTCTCGCGGACCGAACGGATCCAGGGTGACGACGACGATGATCGTGTCGTCCCCGTCGCGCTTGCTGAAAGCGATCATGCGGTCGCTGTCGATCTGCTGGAACACCAGATGCCGCAGCTGCTGTAGCGCGGGGTGCGCGCGCCGGATCTCATTGAGCATGGTCAGGTAGGGCGCCAGAGTCCTGCCCTGCTTGTCGGCGGACTCCCAGTCACGGGGCCGGTACTGGTACTTCTCGGAGTCGAGGTACTCCTCACTGCCCGGGCGCACGGCGACGTGCTCGAACAACTCGTAGCCGCTGTACACGCCCCACGTGGGCGACATCGTCGCGGCGAGCGTGGCCCGGATCGAGAACGCGGACGGACCTCCGTATTGCAGATAGGCGTGCAGGATGTCCGGGGTGTTGACGAAGAAGTTCGGGCGCATATACGCCGAGGACGGCCCGGTGAGCTCCCGGAGGTACTGTTCGAGTTCCCACTTCTCGTTGCGCCACGTGAAGTAGGTGTAGGACTGGTCGAAGCCGATCTCGGCGAGTGCCCGCATCATCGGGGGGCGGGTGAAGGCCTCTGCGAGGAACAGCACGTCGGGGTCGGTGCGCTTGATCTCGTGGATGACGTGATCCCAGAAAACCACCGGTTTGGTGTGCGGATTGTCGACCCGGAAGATGCGGACGCCGTGCTCCATCCAGTACCGGATGACCCGCAGGACCTCGGCGATCAGGCCTTCGGGATCCCCGTCGAACCACATCGGGTAGATGTCCTGGTACTTCTTCGGCGGGTTCTCGGCGTACGCGATGCTGCCATCGGCGCGGACGGTGAACCAGGGCTTCCCCGCGGTGGCCCACGGATGGTCGGGCGCCACCTGCAATGCCAGGTCGAGGGCGACCTCCATCCCCACTGCGTTGGCCCGCGCCACGAAGGCGTCGAAGTCCTCGATGGTGCCGAGATCCGGATGCACCGCGTCGTGACCCCCCTCGGCCGAACCGATCGCCCACGGGGAGCCCGGATCCCCGGGACCAGGGTCCATCGTGTTGTTCGGGCCCTTGCGGTTCACGATGCCCACCGGGTGGATCGGGGGTAGGTACACCACGTCGAAGCCCATGTCGGCGATCGCGGGCAGGCGGCGCTGCGCGTCACGAAAGGTGCCGCTGCGCGGCGGGTCCTCGGTCGCGCCTTCGCTGCGCGGGAAGAACTCGTACCACGAGCCGAACAGGGCCCGGCGCCGATCGGCATAAACCGGCCACGGCCCGCACACCGATTCCAGATCGCGGACGGGGTGGTCGCGCAGAATCTTCCAGAGCGAGTCGTCGAGACCGGCGGCGAGTCGTTGCGCCGGACTGAGCTGCTTGTCGCGCAGGCCCGCGATGGCGGCCTCGAGAACCCGCCGGTCCGGCACATCGGCGCGTGACAGGATCCGCGCGCCTTCCTCGAGCTCGAGTTCTACGTCCACTCCGACCGGCACCTTGACCTCGGCCCGGTGCCGCCAGGTTCCCAGGATGTCGCTGTAGGCGGCGATGCTGAAGGACCACTCGCCCGCGCAGTCGGGACGGAAGTTTCCGTCCCACACGTCGGTTCCGTTGTCCCTCGGCACCATCGGTGCCCGGACAGTCCGGCCCTGCGGGTCGGTGGCGAGGATGTCGACGCCGAGCATGTCGTGGCCCTCGCGGAACGCCACGCAGTTGACCATGATCAATTCGCCGACCGCGGCCTTGACCGGACGCCGCCCGGACTCGACCCGGGGCCAGACGTCCAGGACTGTGAACCTGCCCGTCAGAGTCTCCGGCGGCACGAGGTTGTTCGACGGGAGGGAGTTCCAGAACTGCTCCGCCGCGGGGGAGGGCGCGCCTGAGCCCTCTGTCGAGTTGTCACGCACGCCTAGACGCTATCGCGTGTACTGGTGGGTTGCCGCGAATCGCATGTGTGAGGCCGGCAGTCCCGGGTGTCGGTCCAGCGCCCATGCGGATCATTCCTCGGGCAGCACCTCGGCGACCACGATCGAGTAGCAGGGCACCTTCACGCCGGCTGACGGATCCACTCCCGCCAGCGTCACGTCCTCGCTGGCCAGCACGACTCGGGCCGCCACGGGGAACGTCATCTCCACGGGTTCCGGGCCGGTGTTCAGACACAGCAGCACCGACGGCTCGCCTTTGAACATGGCCTGGACCACCCGGACGTCCGGGTCGTTCCACTGTTCCGAGGTCAGCACGGTGCCGTCCTCGTTGAACCAGTGCAGGTCATCGGGTGAAGGGTGACGTTCCGGCCGAAGGACCTCGTACCGGTCTCTGATCCGAAGCAGGAGTTTGGTCCATTCGATGAGGTCCGCGTCCTGCGCATCCCAGTGCGTCCACGACAGTTCGTTGTCCTGGCAATAGACATTGTTGTTGCCCTGCTGGGTGCGACCGGCCTCATCGCCCGAGAGCATCATCGGGGTACCGGCGCTGAGCATCAGCGTCGCCAGCAGCGACCTTTGCCGGGCCCGGCGGTTCTTCAGCACGTCAGGCTCATCTGTGGGGCCCTCGACGCCGCCGTTCCAGCTGCGGTTGTCGTCGCTGCCGTCGCGGTTGTCCTCCCCGTTGGCCTCGTTGTGTTTGTCGTTGTAGGACACCAGATCGGCGAGTGTGAAACCGTCGTGCGCGGTGATGAAGTTGATCGAGTGGTAGGGCCGGCGGCCGTTGTGCGCGAAGCGATCCGCGGAACCCGTGAGCCGAGCGCCGAGCTCGGAGAGAGAACTGATCGAACGCCACGTGTCCCGCACCGTGCCCCGGAACACGTCGTTCCACTCCGCCCAGGGTCCGGGGAAGTTTCCCGCCTGATAACCGCCGATCCCGATGTCCCAGGGTTCGGCGATCAGTTTCGTCTGCGACAGGACCGGGTCCGCGGTCATCGCGGAGAGCACGGGTGCCCAGGTCGTGACGAGGTGCGAGGTCCGGGCCAGGGTGGTGGCCAGGTCGAACCGGAACCCGTCCACGTGCAGATCCGTGACCCAGTAGCGCAACGAGGAGAGGATCAGTTCGACCATGCGCGGCGACTCGGCGCGGATCGCGTTGCCGCAACCGGTCGGGTTGTCGTACACCCCGCCGTCGAGCATCCAGTAGGTGTCGGCGTTCGCCGCGCCCTTCCACGCCAGAGTCGGGCCGAGGTGGTCACCCTCCGCGGTGTGGTTGTAGACCACGTCGACGATGACCTCGAGTCCTGCGGCGTGCAGCGCGTCCACCATGTCGCGGAACTCGGCGATCTGCTGCCCCCGCTCACCGCCGGCCGCATAGCCGGCATGAGGCGCGAAGTACGCGATCGGGTTGTAACCCCAGTAGTTGGTCAGCCCCCTGCCCAGCAGCATGGGCTCAGGCACGAAGTGCTGCACCGGCAGCAGTTCCACCGTCGTGATCCCCAGGTCGGACAAGTAGCCGGTGACGGCCGGATGCGCCAGTCCCGCGTAGGTGCCGCGCAACTGCTCGGGAACATCGGGGTGCAGTTTGGTGAAGCCTTTGACATGCAGTTCGTAGATGACCGTCCGGTCCCACGGGATCCGGGGAGGCTTGTTCTCGGAGGGCCCGAGTGCACGGGTGTAGACACTGTGCGGAACGTAGGGTGCGGAGTCGACGTCGTCGGGGGTGTCGGGGTCGTCCATCCGGTAGGAGTGGATCGCGTCGTGGACCTGCAGTTCGCCGGTCACCGCCAGCGCGTAGGGATCCATCAGGAACTTCGCCGGGTTCAGCCGAAGCCCGTATCCGGGCTCCCAGGGCCCGGTCACCCGGAAGCCGTAGGTCGCGCCCGGCTGGGGTTCCGGGAGGTCTGCGATCCAGTGACCGTACGGCCCGTCCTGTAGTTCCACAGTGTCGCCGGACTCCGGGAACTCCAAGGTGACACGCGTCGCGGCGGGGGCGAAGTAGTTGACGGTCGCCCGCCCCGGGGCCCGTGGGTCGTGACGAAGTCCCATCGGCGGCAGACCCTCGGGTGTGCGCATGCTCCTCCTATCAGGAGAACCCCTCACCAGAAGGGTCCCTAAAGGAGGTTAGCCTCCCAGTGAGAGCCGAAGGAGGACGACGTGGTGCAAACACCTGAAGCCGGGGGGCGATATGTGGCCCTCGAGGTGGAGCAGGGGATCGGGCTGATCACACTCCGGCGACCGCCCATGAACGCGCTGTCGCTGGAGGTGCAGGAGCAGTTCGCGGACGCCGCCCGGGAGTGTGATCAGCGCCGCGACGTGCATGCGGTCGTGATCTACGGCGGGCCCAAGGTCTTCGCCGCAGGCGCCGACGTGAAGGAGATGGCCGCCTGGGACCACCGGACCATGATCGAGCGGTCCGCCGCGCTGCAGGCTTCGTTCACGGCAGTGGCGGCGCTCGGCAAACCGACGATCGCGGCGATCACCGGATATGCGCTCGGCGGCGGGCTGGAACTGGCGCTGTGCGCGGATTTCCGGGTCTGTGCCGAGAATGCGAAGCTGGGCGTCCCGGAGATCCAGCTCGGCATCATCCCGGGCGCCGGCGGCACCCAGCGCCTGCCGCGCCTGATCGGTCCGGCGAGGGCAAAGGAGATGATCTTCGCCGGGCGTCACGTGCGCGCCGATGAGGCGCTTCGGATCGGGCTGGTCGATCGTGTGACTGCACCCGACGATGTGCTCGACGAGGCGAGGACCTGGGCGCGCACGTTCGTGGGTGGCCCGGCCATGGCTCTGCGTGCGGCCAAGTCGGCCATCGATCGGGGTCTGGAGGTCGACCTGGCCACGGGCCTGGAGATCGAGCGCCAGCAGTTCGCCGGGCTGTTCGCCACCGAGGATCGTCGGATCGGGATGGGGACCTTCCTGGAATCCGGACCCGGCCAGGCGCGTTTCGAAGGACGATGAACCCATGACTCCACCGACCGCCGAACAGCTGCAGCGGGCATGGGACGACCCCAAGTTGGCCAACCTGCTCTATCACGACTGGGAGGCCGACACCTACGACGACAAGTGGTCGATCTCCTTCGACGAACGATGCATCACATATGCGCGGGATCGCTTCGTCAACGTCGCGGGGGAGCAGGACTGGCCCTACGGGAGTGCACTGGAACTGGGCTGCGGGACGGGGTTCTTCCTGCTCAACCTGAAACTCGCCGGAGTCCTCGACGAGGGTCACGTCACCGATCTGTCACCCGGGATGGTGGAGGTCGCCAAGCGCAACGGCGCGCACCTCGGCTTCGACCTCGAGGGGAGGGTGGCGGACGCCGAGACGCTGCCCTACCCCGATGACACCTTCGACCTCGTCATCGGTCACGCGGTCCTGCACCACATCCCTGACCTCGAGCAGGCGATGCGGGAGGTGCTGCGGGTCCTGAAGCCGGGGGGCAGGTTCGTGTTCGCCGGCGAGCCCACGGCCAAGGGGGACTTCGTCGCGCGCAAACTGTCGCAACTGACGTGGAACATCGCGAAACGCGTGACCCACCTCCCCGGTCTCCGTGGCAAGTATGCCCGCCCGGAGGCGGAACTCGATGAGTCGTCCAGGGCCGCGCTCCTCGAGGCGGTCGTCGACGTCCACACATTCGACCCCTCCCATCTGCGGCGTCTGTGCCTGCGCAGCGGTGCCGTCGACGTGCGGACCGTCACCGAGGAGTTCACCGCGTCGTGGTTCGGCTGGCCGGTGCGCACGGTGGAGGCCGCGGTGAAGCCGGGCTCGCTCGGTTTCAAGTGGGCGTATTTCGCATATGGCACGTGGCTGGGCCTGTCGGCACTCGACGCCAAGGTGATGAACAAGGTGGTGCCCGCGCAATACTTCTACAACGTGAGCGTGACCGGAACCAAGGCGTGAGTCGAGATCCGCGCAATGCCCGCTTCCTGACGTGGGCCTCTGCCCGCTGGATCGTGCGCAATCGGGCGTGGAGTTGGTGGTACCTGGTGCGCTATTGGCGGTTCCTGTGGCTGAAGATCCGTCACCCGCACATCATCACCGAAGGTTTCGTCTTCATCGGCCGGCGTGCACAGTTGTACGCCCGCAAGGGCTACGGTCAGTTGATCCTGGGCCGATGGGTGCATATCGGGGAGGAGAACCGGCTGCGTGTCCACGAAGGTACCTTGCGGGTGGGTGACAAGACGGTCTTCGGCCGGGACAACACCATCAACGCCTACCTCGACATCGAGATCGGTGGCAGTTGCATCTTCGCGGATTGGATCTACATCTGCGACTTCGACCACGTCTTCGACGATGTGCACGCGCCCATCAAGGATCAGGGCATCGCGAAGAGCCCTGTGCGGGTCGGGCCGGACTGCTGGCTCGGGACCAAGGTGACGGTCACCCGAGGCACCTTCGTCGGCGCCGGCTGCGTCCTCGCGGCCAACTCCGTGGTGCGGGGCACCGTGCCACCCAAGTCCGTCGTGGGTGGCGTACCGGCGCGCGTGCTCAAGGACCGCCGGGCCGAGTATGAGGCGGCCGCCGCCCGGCGTGCCGCGCTCGCGGACATCGCCCGCAAGACCAAAGTCGCCTCGCAGGAGCACAGCCAGGATCGGTGAGGGCTCTCGGGGGACACCCTGACGCCCCGCGGGTCGAACCGCGAACCGCGCATCAGGTACCGACTGTCCGGCTACCCTGGGTGCGTGAGCGGGCAGCCGGAGTTCGAGGCGCTGGAGTCGGCGTTGCCGGACATGGCTCAGACGTTCCTGGCTGATCCCGCGGCCCCCCACGGGCTGGTGATCGTGCCGAGCATGTCGTTCGATCAGGAACTGTTGAAGAACGTGACCGGAGTCGAGCACTACGAGGAGCGACTGCTAGCGATGCTCCTGCAGTTGCACAACCCATCGGTGCACGTGGTGTTCTGCTCAAGCGCGCCCATCTCTGACGTGATCGTCGACTACTACCTCGGCCTCATTCCCGGTGTCCCGCTGTCGCACGCGCGGGAGCGGCTCACCATGATCACCTGTGACGATCTCTCCCGCCGGCCGCTGACCGAGAAGTTGCTCGAACGCCCCGCCCGGATAAGTGAGATCAAGGAGGTCCTCAGCAGGACCAGAGCGGCCGCCCTGGTGTGTATGAACACGACCGGACTTGAGCGCAAGCTGGCCGTCGAGTTGAACCTGCCGCTGCTTGGCAATCCACCCGATCTCGACTACTTGGGCACGAAGTCGGGGAGCCGGGAGGTGTTCCGGGAGGCGGGTATCGATCTGCCGGCGGGATTCGAGCGACTGCACAGCATGGATGATGTGGTGGGTGCGCTCGCCGCGTTGAAGCGGGAACGCCCGCACCTGCACACCGGCGTGGTGAAACTCGAGGAGGGTTTTTCGGGGGAGGGCAACGCCCTGTACTCCTACGCGCACGGCGTCGACGAGCAGGACATCGCCGCCGCGCTTCCCGACCGGTTGCGGATGCAGGGCCCGGCGGAGACGTATGAATCCTTCGCTGCCCGCTTCGAGGTGATGGGTGGGATCGTCGAGGAATACGTCGATGGGGTGAGTGCGTCGCCCTCCGGGCAGGGGTACATCGGGCCGGAAGGGACGTTGCGCGCGCTGTCCACCCACGATCAAGTGCTTGGCGGAGATGGGGGCCAGGTGTTCGAGGGGTCGACCTTCCCGGCCGATCTGCGATACCGCCTGCGCGTGCAGGACGCCATGATGCGCGTCGGCGAGGTGTTGCAGGCCAAGGGCGCTCGCGGCCGGTTCGCGGTGGACTTCGTCGAGGCGGGCCAGCGGTTGTCGGCGATCGAGATCAATCTGCGCAAGGGCGGCACGACGCATCCGATGCTGGCGATGGCCGTGATCACCGAGGGTCGTTACGTGGCGGACAGCGGGGTCTTCGTGTCGGCGCAGGGTGTGGAGAAGTGCTACTACGCCACGGACAACCTCCAGTCCGACGACTATCGCGGGATCAGCGTCCCTGAGTTGCTGGCCGCGGCTGTCTCGGACAGGCTCATCTTCGACCCGGTCACCGAGCGGGGTTGTGTGTTCCATCTGCTGGGGGCGCTGTCCGAGTACGGCAAGGTCGGCGTGACGTGCATCGCGGACACCCTCGACGACGCAATCGGGGATTACGCCGGGATTGTTGACATGATGGGGCGACTGGGCTCTCGATAGCGGTGGAGGAATCATGTGTGGCTGTTTCGCAGTAGCGCTGGGTGCGTTCTTCCCACGGGTGGCCCTGGCCCTGATCTGGATCTTCGGCGATGCCGTGGAGCGGGCGTTCAACGGTGACTGGATCGTGCCTCTGATCGGCCTGCTCCTGCTGCCCTACACGACGTTGACGTATGTGCTGTTCCACTGGTGGCTGGGCGAGGTGACGGGTTTCACGTGGTTCTTCATCGTGCTCGCGTTCTTCATCGACCTCGGGTCCTACGCGAGTTCGGCGCGGGCCCGTTCGTACCAGTCCGCCTGATCAGACCCCGATCGGGTTGCCGGGGGCTCGCGTGCGCCGGGCGGGTCGTCGGGTCCGCGTCGCCTGTTCGTAGACGAGGAGGGTTCGTTCCGCGATGGACGGCCAGCTGTAGTCGGTCAGTGCAGCACGCGCCGCGTCCCGCCGCTGGTGGGTCAGCGCCGTGTCGCTGAGCACCTCCAGGATCCTGGCTGCCAGGTCCTGCGGGTCGCCGGGCCGACAACGCCGTCCCCGTTCGTCGGTCACGAACTCCGCGAGGCCACCGGTGTCCCCTACGATCAGCGGCACACCCATGGCAGCCGCCTCGAGGGCCACCAGGCCGAAGGGTTCGTAGGAGCTCGGCACGACGGCGACGTCCGACGACGTGTAGACCGCCCGCAGCGTCGCCTCGTCCACGTGGCCCAGCAGCCGCACGCCGCCGGTGAGCCCCGCGGCCTCGACAGCCGCGCGCACTGCATCACTCTGGCCGCCGGTCCCCACGATCCGCAGTTGGGTTCGCGGGTGTCGGGCGAGCACGGCGGGTAGCGCCTCGACCGCGGTGAAGACCCCCTTCTCCCACTCGAGGCGGCCGACGAATGTGATCCTCGGGGAGCCCACCAGCAGTTCGGCGGGTATCCGCTCGCAGCGGGCGTAGTCGGCGACGTCGATGCCGTTGGGGATCACGGTGATCGTCGCGGCATCCGCGGCATGGGCCCGCACGACCTCGTCGGCCATGGCGCGGGAACAGACGATCAGCGAGTCCGACTCATCGACCAGCCATTGTTCGATCAGGTGGACCGCGCGTGAGACGTCGTCCGGGAGCCAGCCGCTGTGGCGCCCGGCCTCGGTGGCATGCACGGTGGACACCAGCGGAACCCCGTGCCGGTCCGCTGTCCCGGCCCCGGCCCGGCCCACGACCCAGTCGTGGGCGTGCACGACGTCCACGTCGGCCACAGTCGCGGCCGCCCGCCGGATACGGTGATCCAACAGGCCGACCCACGTCAGCAGCGACGGCAGGTGGTAGGGGAACGGCCCGGACGGTGGCACCCGCCGGACCTGGACGCCGTCCTTGGTCTCCGATTCAGCGGCCTCGGGGGTCTGCTGTGTGACGACCGTGACCCGATGCCCCGCGGCT
>Ga0316576_10000141_pt1 | contig 28175 bp, 21 predicted proteins | sample S0NA_FD_203075 | JGI IMG/M metagenome (GOLD analysis project Ga0316576, IMG submission 203075) | Rhizosphere microbial communities from salt marsh grasses in Alabama, United States - S0-2_050615r3r5 | ecosystem: Host-associated > Plants > Roots > Rhizosphere | place: USA: Alabama | collected...
GCGCCTCGGATTCCGCGTGCCAGGTCGTCGCCCGGGACACGGGGGAGGACCTGCCTGGCCTGCCCCGACCCGATGGCGCTCTGGACCGCGCCGTCCCGCAAGCTGACCAAAGCCCACCTCCGCCTCCGGGCGACGGCGCGGCGGACCGCGGCGCAGCAGACCACGGCCTGACGGCGGACCAGGGCCTCCCTGACACCGATCCGGGCGCGTGCGCCGAGGGCCCCGTCGTGTTCACCTACCCCGGAACCAACGGCGCCTTCGCCTTCTGCTGTCAGCCCTGAGCGTCGGAGCCAGGCGTGGGCCCTTGCACACCCCGCGCGCCGGGGCTAGGATGTGCGGCCGATGAGCACCCGAGCCACAGCCTGCCTCCTCGCCCTGCTCTGCGGGGCCTGCGGCGCCGAGGTGGGAGACTCCTGCAGCACCAACGTGGACTGCTCGCCGCTGGGCGATCGGATCTGCGACACGGCCCAGGTCGACGGCTACTGCACGGTGGAGGGCTGCGACATCGGCACCTGCCCGGAGGAGGCGGTGTGCATCCGCTTCTTCCCCACCGCCTTCCTCTCGGTGCCCTGCAACCCGCGCACCGAGGACGTGGTGGACCCCACCCTCAGCCCGACCAACGACTGCACGGCCGACGAGATCTGCCTCGACGGCGGATACTGCGCCCTGCGCACGCAGGAGCGCCGCTTCTGCATGAAGAGCTGCGAGTCCAACGAGGACTGCCGCGACGACTACGAGTGCCGCAAGACCGGAACCCGCGGCGCCGAGTCGGTCCGGGACCCGAAAAAGCCGGGGATCCGGCAGCTGCGGTTCTGCGCCCAGAAGATCTGAGGGGCCCGTGGATCCCAGGGACTTCCAGAACGAGCTGGCTCGACTGCAGCAGGAGCACCGCGCCTCCCAGCTCAACCCGGGCAGCTACTCCTGCACCGGCTGCGAGCGGTGTACGGCCTGCATGTTCTGCAGCGCCTGCAGCGGCTGCCACCGCTGCACCCACTGCGCCGAGGCCCGCGGGTGCACCCAGTGCAGCCACTGCGCAGACTGCGCCTTCTGCCACAGCAGCGCCTACTGCATCGAGAGCGTCGACTGCACCGGCAGCGCCTACCTGGTCAAGTGCACCGCCTGCTCCGACTGCACCTACTGCTTCGGCTGCGTCGGGCTCGTCAAGCGAGAGTTCTGCATCCTCAACGTACCCTACTCCCGGCAGGACTACTTCGAGCTGACCAAGGAGCTCGGCGCCTCTCTCCGGGTGCGGCGGACCCCCTAGGGATGCGGGCCGTCGTGCAGCGGGTCCGCTGGGCCCGGGTCAGGGTCGAGGGTGAGACGGTGGGCGAGGTGGGGCCAGGTTTGATGGTCCTGCTCGGCGCCGGGACGGACGACTCCGAGCGGGACGTGGACTACCTGGCGCAGAAGATCGTGAACCTGCGCATCTTCGAGGACGAGAGCAGGGCGATGAACCGCTCGCTGATCGAGGTGGGAGGCGGTGTGCTCGTCGTGAGCCAGTTCACCCTCTACGGGGACTGCCGCAAGGGGCGGCGCCCGTCCTTCGTCGGGGCCCTGGAGCCGGCGGAGGCGGAGCGCCTCTGCGAGCTGTTCGCCGCCCGCTGCGCCGACGCGGGGGTCCGCGTGGCCACCGGGCAGTTCGGGGCGATGATGGACGTCGAGCTCTGCAACAACGGACCGGTGACCATGCTCGTCGACTCCCGCAAGCAGTTCTGATGAGCCGCTGCCTGACAGCCGCGCTGATCGCGCTGACCGCCGCCTGCGCCGGCCCGTCCACGGCGGACGACACGCTGGAGCACGCGCGTCGGCGGATGGAGCGGCCGAAGGGCGGCGATGACCTCCTCGCGGCGTGCCGCGCGCTCGAGGCGATGGTCCAGCGCGGGGGGGCGCGGGACCGACAGCTCCAGGCGATCCGCGTCTGGGTCGACTGCCTGGCTCGCACCGGCGAGCTGGACCGGGCCGCGACCGCTCTCGCCGGGCTGCCTCGCGCGGCGCGGCTCTACGGCCAGGCGCTGGTCACCGTCGGGCGAGATCCCGCCGCGCTGCCCCGCGCCGTCGGTCTGCTGGACCAAGCCGCCGCGGCCTGGCCCGCGGAGGCCGAGCCGCCCTACCGGGCAGCCGTGCTGCTCCTGGCCGACGACCAGCCGGCCAAGGCGCTGCCCCGGCTGGAGCGGGCGGCCAGGCTCCGCGACAGCGCCGCCGTCGCCGTGGCCCGGGCCCACGCCCTGCTCGACCTGGGGCGGACGGAGGAGGCGCTGACCGAGGTGCGGCGGGTGCCGGGGCTGGACCCCGGCGAGGCAGAGCTTCGCAAGGGGCGCGCGCTGATCCAGCGGATCGCTCGACGGACCCGCACTGTCCCCCGCGACGCGCGCAAGGCATACCGCGAGGCGCTGGACCTCTTGCAGCACACCGACCGCGCCGGACAGTGCATCCGTGCCCTGGAGGGGATCCTCCTCGATCACCCGCGCCTCGCCGCCGCCTACACCCTGCTCGGCCTCGCCCACCTGCGCCTGGGCAACGCCGCGGACGCGGTGGTCGCCCTGCGCCGCGCCCTGGAGCTCAACCCGCTCGACGCCACCAACCCGCTCTATTTGGCGGTGATCTATCAGAAGAGGGGGCAGCTGCCGCAGAGCATCACCTACTTCCGCCGTGCGCTGGAGCTGGACCCGTTCCTGGTCCGGGCGGCGCGGGAGCTCGCGCAGCTGCTTCTGCGTGAGGGGCGCGCCAAGGAGGCGGCGGCGGTGCTCGAGCGGCTGGTGTCCCTCGACCGAGACTCCGAGACGACCCAGCGCCTCGCCGGCCGCGCTCACATGGCCGCCGGGGCCCTGCGGCGGGCAGAGCGCTACTTCGCCGGCCTCGCCGCCCGCGACCCGGACGACTTCGAGCTCAACCTCCGCCTGGGCCAGCTGCTGCTCCGCCGCTACCAGGACGAGGGACGGCCAGGGCTGCTCGAGCGGGCCGCAAAACACACCCGGCGCGCCGCCCGCGCACGGCCCGACGACGCCGAGGTCGAGGAGCTCCAGCTGCAGCTCCGGCAGGCGCAGCAGGGCTCGAGCAAGTGAGCCACGCCCCGATCCCGGCCCCCCGTTGACCGGCTTGGATGTCGCCGCGGGGACGTGTTAAAGTCGGCTCGCAGCGTCGGGAGAAGCGTATGCGCATCAGGTTCTGGGGAGTGCGTGGCTCATTCCCCGTGCCGGGACCGACAACCAATCGCTACGGCGGCAACACCTCCTGTGTCCAGGTGTGCCCGGACGACGGCACGATCCTGATCATCGACGCGGGGACCGGCATCCGCAAGCTGGGCCAGGAGCTGATGGCCGGCCCCTGCGGCCGGGGCCAGGGCACGGTCCACCTGCTGATCAGCCACACCCACTGGGATCACATCCAGGGCATCCCGTTCTTCGCCCCGCTCTACGTCAAGGGCAACCGGATCAACATCTACGCCCGCCAGCGCGACGTCCACCTCAAGACGGTGTTCGCCAGCCAGAACGAGGACCCCTACTTCCCGGTCAACCTCGACGAGGTGGCGGCGGAGGTGAGCTACACCGCCCTCTACGAGGGCCAGGCGTTCACGGCCGGCGGCGCCCGGGTCAGGTGCGCGCGGTTGAACCACCCCTTCATCGCCATCGGCTACCGGGTGGACGCAGACGGGGGATCTCTGGCCTACATCTCGGACACGGCGCCCTTCGAGCGGATCCTCTTCGGACACGAGTTCATGGCGACGAGGCCCGACCTGGACGCTCCGACGCCCGCGGGAGACGCGGAGAAGCTACGCGCCATGCGCCAGGACGTCGTCGAGCTCTGCCGCGACGCCGACCTGGTGATCTTCGACACCATGTTCCGGATGCCCGAGTATCTGGCGCGACCGCACTGGGGCCACAGCAGCCCCGAGCACGCCCTCGAGCTCGCCGCCGAGGCCGGGGCGCGCTGCCTCGCGCTGTTCCACCACGCTCCGGACCGCGGCGACGACGAGGTGGACAGCGACCTCGAGGCGGCGCGGGCGGCGCCGGGAGCCTGTCAGGTCCTGGCCGCCCGGGAGGGGCTGGTGCTCCAGATCCGCCCGGGGGGGTGCGTCCAGGGAGGGGACGACTGATGGAGATCACCTTCTGGGGCGTCCGGGGCTCCATCCCCTCTCCCGGTCCGGAGTTCAACCGTTACGGCGGCAACACCCCCTGCGTGTCGGTGCGCACCAAGCGCGGCTCGCTGGTGATCCTCGACGCCGGGACCGGCATCACCGTGCTCGGGCGCAGCCTGATGGGGTCGGAGTTCGGCAACGGGGCGGGCCAGGCGACACTCCTTCTGACTCACGCGCACTGGGACCACATCCAGGGCTTCCCCTTCTTCGCGCCCGTCTTCATCCCGGGAAACACGTTCACGATCTATGGCTCGAGCGAGTCTCCCACGATGGTCGAGGGGATCCTCGAGGGCCAGATGGACCCGCACTTCTCCCCCGTGCACAGCCTCCGCAACCTCGGCGCCCGGATCGAGGTGCTGGCGGCCCAGGACGGCGTGAGCTTCGACGTCGGGGACCTGCACATCACCGGCAGAATCAACCCGCACGGGAGGTACTCGGCGCTGGCCTACCGCCTCGAGGAGGGGGACCGGAGCCTGGTCTACGCCCCCGACGCTGGATACCCCGACGGTGCGCCGGCGCCCGCCGTGCAGGAGATGTACAGGGGCGCGTCGATCCTGATCCACGACTGCACCTACACGCCGGAGGATCAGGACGCGCGACGTTCCCGCGGGCAGTCCTCCATCGCCGACGCCGCCCGCATCGCCGCGAGCTGCTCTGTCACCACCCTGGTGATGTTCCACTACGACCAGGACTACACCGACGACCAGGTGGACGCCCTGCGGGACCGCTGCCGCGCGATCCTGGACGCCGAGCCGGGCGGCAAGGACATCAAGCTCGTCGCCGCCGCCGAGGGTCTCACGCTGGAGCTGTGATCGGCGGGCTACGCGCCCCGGGCCTCGATGTACCCACCCTTGATCAGCTTGAGCAACGCCTCGTAGGTCTCCAGGTCGGGGGCCGGGCTCTTGTCGAGGACGACGGAGACGGTGCTGTTGTTGAGCACCAGCTGGAGCAGGTCGAGCTCCTCTGGTTTCAGGTCCTTGAGCGGCGGGACCAGGGGTGAGGTCAGGGAGAGCTGGGCGCCGCGTTCGGGCAGATCCTTCTCGAGGCGACGAATCTCGTCGAGCTGCCGCATCGCCTCCATCAGCAGCCCCTCCACCGGCTCGTCGAGCTCCTCGAGGAACTCCTTCTCGTCCGGGGGCTGCAGCTCGAAGGTGCCGGTCTCCCAGGTGAGCATGCGGTAGATCGACTTGCGCGGGCTCAGATCGAAGCTGTCGTCGATGGTGGCGTAGTAGATCTGCCCCTTGCGCAGGTACATCCGGCCGATGCCATGCTCGTTCTGGACCTCGAGCACGCCGCTCTTCTTGCTGGTGGAGAGCAGCTGCATCAGGTCCGGCAGCGGGATCTCGTCGATCGTGCCCGCCATGGACCGCGCGGACATGGTCCGGCGCGGAGCGAGCGGCGGCTGGGGCGGCGGCGGCGGCACGATCCCATCGGGGCCGGGGACGGACGCCTCCATGCTCGCCGCGTCCGCGGTGACGAGCTTGATGATGCTGGTGCCGATCAGGATGCGGTCCCCCTCGCGCAGCCGGACTCGCTTGATCTTCTCACCGTTGACGAACGTACCGTTGGTCGAGCCGAGATCCTGGATTATCACCTGGCCGCCGTGGGTGGAGATCTTGGCGTGCTTGCGGGAGACCATGTCCTCCACCAGCACCATGTCCAGATCGCTGGAGCGGCCGATGATGATCTCTCGGTCCATCTTCAAGGGAAACTCACCCCCCTGGTATTTCCCCGAGATGAATCGTAGTGCGTACTGTGTCAACGGCGGTCCCTTGCCAACGGCGCAGATATACTAGTGATTCTTCAACGGCAAAGTCAAGCTTTTGTCCGCCCGCCCCACCGTCCACATCTTGTCCTGCCCACCCACCCACCCCACCGTCCACATTCAGCGTGGCTCCTCGTCCCGCCCCCGGACGGGCTGCATTGGCCGCGTTATCTTTTCGATCGTCGCCCTCGCACGCCCCAGCACCACCGACTCCAAGAGCTTCCTCACCTTGGGGTAGGCCACCAGGATCTCCTCGATCTGGTTGCGGTAGAAGCAGAGCAGCGTGCAGTCTTCTCGGGCGACCACCGTCGCGGTCCGGGGCCTGCCGCTGAGCAAGGCGACCTCGCCGAAACACGCGCCTGGCCCCAGCGTGGCCAGGTGGATCCGCTCGCCATCCCGCAGGGTGTGCACGTCCACAACCCCCTGACGGATCAGGTACAGCGCCTCACCAGGGTCCCCCTCGCGAACCACCACCTGGTTGGCGTCAAAGTGAACGCTGGCCGCCCCTTTCATCAGCCGCGCCCGCCCCTCCTCGTCCAGCGACTTGAAGAGGTGTGAGCCGGTGATGACCTCGAGGCCAGAGTCCTCGGTGCGCTCCTCTGCCATTGACGGGCAGACTACCAGACCCGCTCCACTCATGCAAAATCCTTGTGCAAAACACCCGCAAATTCGCGTTCCCCCCTCTGTGGTGTGGTAGATTATGGTACCCGTGGTCGATTCCGCTTTCACACCGTTTACGGTGGGCGTGTATCGCTGCACCCAGCGACTGAGCGCCGGGCGCAGCGGGGAGCTGTTCGCGGCGATCCATCGCCCCACCGGCACGCTGCGCGCGATCCGACGGCTGTCGCCGGATATCCTCGCCGACCGGACCCTGGCCCGCGGCGTCCTGCAGAACCTCGAACGGATCCGCCAGCTCAAGCACCCCAACGTGCTCCGCATCCACGAGACGATCGTGGAAATTGATGAAGCCTACGTGGTGATGGACTACATCCAGGGGGTCAACCTGATGGATGTGCTCAAGCGGCTGCGTGGCACCGCCCCCCTCTCGCCCCAGCTGGCCACCTTCATCACCTCGCAGATCTGCCAGGCCCTGGATCACGCGCACCACTTCCGGGAGGAGGGCCGCCCGTCGCCCCTGGTCCACGGCGCGCTTTGGCCACCCAACGTCTTGCTCAGCTTTCGCGGCGAGATCACGGTCAGCGACTTCGGCGCGTGGGTCATCCCCACCGGCCTCCACGGCGAGGAAGGCAACGTCTCCATCCGGACCCAGTTCAGCTATCGCAGCCCGGAGCACGTCAACGGCTCCACTTTGACCAGCGCGTCAGATGTCTTCTGCGTCGGTATTCTGCTCTTCGAGCTGCTCACCGGCCGCCAGCTGTTCCTGGGGCAAAGCCTGATGGAGACGCTGGAGCTGGTCGAGAACGCCGAGGTCGAGAGCCTGGCGGGGGTGCCCGACCCGCTTCTGCCAGTGCTGGGCCGCTGCCTCGAGCGCGAGCCGTCCGGCCGCTACGCCGACCCCGCGTCCCTGTTCTCCGAGCTCTCGGTGGCCTTCCCCCGTTCCGGGAGCCGGGAGGTCCGCTCGGAGCTGGCACGTTTTCTCGACGGTTTTCCCCGACCGAGCGGTGGCCCTGGCCCCCTGGCGCCCGAGCCGATCCTCCAAAAGGCCCACAGCGCCGAGGTGGACACGGAGGAGGGGGCCACGCGCCGCAGCAACCTGCCCCCCGTGCCGCCGCCCGACGACCTGACGCCGGAGCCGGTGGCGCCGCTCACCCCCCTGCCGGGGCTTCGCGAGGACATCGACGAACCGACCAACATCAACCCCACGGGGGTCACCGAGGCGCTGGTTGCGCTGTCCAAGGACACCACGGATCCCGGCGCGCTGGATAGCCTTTTTGGTCCGGAGCCGGGCGAGGAGGAGGAGCCGACCCGGATCGATCCGATCATCCCCGGGATCACGGGACCCGAGCCGCTGCCCGCCCTGGGCAAGGAAGACGCCGACCACGAGGAAGGGCCGACCAACATCCCGGGTGTGGACCAACGGGTGCTCTGGGAGAGCCCGGACGAGGTCACCGTCCCCACCGACGACGACACCAGGCCCCAGCCGGTCTTCCCCCCGCTGCCCCCCGGCGACCGGGGTAAGTTCATCAAGACCACGTCGGAGGCGGACGAGGACGAGGAGTCGACCGTCAAGACCTCGGGCGTGTCCACCGCGCTCTCCGGGGAGTTCTCGGTGGACGACGAGCCGACGATCCAGGCCTCCCACGCCCCGCTCGACTCGATCACCCCACCACCCCAGACCGTCGGCAGCCGCGGCGACCTCGACGACGAACCGACCTTCCCGTCCAAGCCGGACGGGAAGGTCCCTTCAACCCGGCCGCCGCAGGCCACACCGGGGCTGGGCTGGAGCCCGGCCCCCTCTGCTCCGCCCAAGGCAGACGAGGGGGACGACGAGCCCACGCTTCAAGCGTCCCAGCCCCAGCTGTCCGCGCCGGGCTCGAAGGCCCCGCCTGCGGCCCAGCCGCCGGGCGTCCACAAGACGACGCTGCCCTGGGGGGCGCTGGAGAACGTCTACCCCGCGGTGGGCGACGCGGGCAGAAACAGGGACACGGGCCCCGCCAGGGAGGTGATCGAGCCCCGACGCGAGGAGGGCACGCCGGCGGTGGAGGCCCTGGCCAAGACCGCCCTCGCCGGTGACGAGGCGATCGGCGACCCGGGCGGTCTGGAGTTCTCCTTCGCGCCGGGTGACGAGGGCAAGCCCGCCCCCGCGCAGCTCAGCACCTACGGCCAGGACGACTCCAGCCTCGTCTCCGACGTCTCCACCTTCGACCGGGAACGCCGCGCCGTGGCCCAGGAGATCTCGGAGGTCTCCGACGTCAGCTCGTTCGATCAGGACAGCTTCGTCTCGGGGGTACACAGCTTCGAGGGAGACAGCAGCGTCTTCTCGGTCTCCATGCCCGGCCCGGCGCGCAGCCGCTTCACCGCGGCGCACGTGCTGCTGCTCGTGGCCATCGTGGTCTTCCTCATCGCGGTGGGATTGTTGATCCGACGCCTCGTGCTGCAGTCGCGCGCGCACCGCGCGCAGTCCACGGTGGAGCAGGTCGTCGACGCGGCGGTGGTGACCCCCCGCACCTCCTCGCTGAGCCCCGACGCGGGCCCGCGCAAGCAACCAAAACCGACGCCGAAGACAGGGAAGCCCAAGGGGAAGGTCCACAGCTCGGGCCAGCACCTGAACGCCCTGCTCCACGGCAAGCTCAAGCCAGGCATGCTCCGGATCGTCAGCAAGCCGCCGGGCATGGTGTACGTCAACGGGAAGCGGCTCGGCGACTCTCCGGTCACCGCCAGGGTGCGTCCCGGCGATCAGGTCAAGCTCGCCGTGGTCGCGCCCCGGTTCGAGCTGCACCACGACACCGTCGACGTGCCGCTCAGCCGTGGGATGAGCCTGGAGGTCACGCTGCGCGAGGCGGGCTACAAGCGGGCCGAGGGGCGACGCAGGGGCTGGCTCGCCGTCCACTGCCGCAAGCGAGACGAGCGTCGGATCATGCTCGACGGCCAGGACACGGGCTACTCCTGTCCGGGGCCGGTGGTCTTCCGCATCTCGCCGGGGAGGCACAAGGTGGGCTTCTTCTCGCCGGCGACGGGCAAGATCAGCGGCAGGCGGGCGAAGGTCCGCAGCGGGCGCAAGGCCCACATCTGGGCCCCGCGCTGATGCTACGCCCCGAAGAGGGGATCACTTCCAGAGCAGACCGCTGGCCGCCCCGCCGAAGATCACGACCCAGAACAGGTAGTAGATCGTCCAGAGCAGGCCGAAGGCCGCACCGATGATCCCAGTGACCAGGCCAGCGACGGCCATCCCCTTGCCGCCGAGCTGATCGCCCGACTCCTGAAACGCGCGGTTGAACTTCACATACATCACGATGGCGATGGTGCCGCACACCGGCCCGACGAAGGGCAGACAGGAGAGCACGGCGGCGATGATGCCGAGCACCATGCCGGCGACGGCCCTGCCGTCGGAGCCCTGGGGCCGCGGCGGGCCCGGCGCCGGGCTGAGGTAGGGGTCGGTCTGGGGCGCGGGTCCACCAGGTGGACCGTGGGACGGTTGCATTCCGTTCATGGGCTCACTCCCCTTGATAGCTGAAAGATCCAGTTGCAGACCACGACGACCGAGGCGGCGCCGCCGACCAGTGTCACCAGCCGCCAACCCCGCGCGCCGATCCGTCGGCCGACCGCGCCACGGGCCACCAGCACCAGCGCGAGCAGGTAACCGGCGGCGAGAGGCAGCAACGGCGGATAGCCGACGAGCGCCGAGCGCAGCTCCAGCCTGCCCAGATCGAGCAGGGCGCGGCCGAGCCCGCACCCGGGGCACGGCAGGCCCACCACCGTCATCGAAAAACAGCGCGGCGCGTGGGGCAGCAGCAGGCAGAGCCCCGCCGGGACCAGGAGCAACGCGAGGAGCGCGGCCCGGGACAGGCGAGTCGCGGACTTGGGTGCGGACACAGCCCGGTAGGTTACGGCCAATCACCGCCACCGGCAAGCTGCGTGCGCAACAGCTGCGCCCGCAACTTGTGGCCGACCCGCCGTCGGCGCTGTAAACTCCCGCCATGCGATCTTGGACCAGGCTGCTCACCTGCACCGTGGCGCTGCTGCTCGCCGCGCCCGGGCTCGCGGCGGATCGGGCACGGGTCGCCGTGCTGCCCCTCGAGCACCACGGGCCGATGAACGAGGGCGTACGCAGCTCGCTCTCGCGCCAGCTGCGCCAGGGGCTGTCCGCGACCGGCCTCGACGTGATCGGGGAGGAGAAGACGAGGCCGGCGCTCGGCGACGACGCGGGGGGCTGCGTCGACCCCCGCTGTCGACGCATGGTCGCCGGGAAGCTGGGCTGCCGCTTCATCGCCGGAGGCTCCGTACGCGCCGACGAGGACCGCTCCTATGTGGTCGAGCTCTGGCTGGCCGACGGCTACTCCGGCGAGGTGGTGGCGAGGGTCAAGCAGCACTGCGAGATCTGCGGGCTCAAGGCCGTGTCCGAGCGCATGGACCTGGCCGCCTCGGCTCTCGGGGCCAAGGCCCGGGCCACGACCCGCGTGCCAGCCCGCCTGGTGGTCAGCACCGCCCCCCCCGAGGCCTCCGTCGAGGTGGACGGTGACCCCGTTGGCAACAGCCCGCAGGAGCTCGAGCTCGCCGCGGGCGCCCACCGCATCGTGGTGCGCGCGCCGGGGTACCTCGCCGCGACTCGCACGGTCCAGGCGGTGGCGGGCGTGGAGGAGCGCGTGCGGATCAAGCTGATCCCCGCCGGCCCGAAACGCTCCTGGCACGGGATCGCGGGCTGGACCGTGCTCGGCGGCGCGCTGGTCAGCCTCGCGGTGGCCACGACGCTCTTCGCGGTGGACGGAGGCGACCTGGGCTGCGAGCGGGAGCGCGAGATCCCGGGCGGGCAGTGTCCGCAGATCAGAGACACCCGGGCCGGGGCCTGGACCGCCGCCGGCATCGGCCTCGGGGCGAGCGTCCTCGGCGTCTACCTGCTGCTCAAGCAGCCGCCGCGCCGCACCGACGCCGCCCTCGCCCCGGGGGGGCTCCCGCTCCGCGCCGAGTTTTAGTTCACGCGCTGGCGCAGCCGCTCGATCCGGCGGCTGGCGTGGCGGTTCTCGGGGTCGAGCTGGAGCGCGCGCTCCCAGGAGCGCCGGGCCTCGTCGTAGCGCAGCAGCTTGAAGTAGGCGTCGCCGAGGATGATGTGACCCTGGATCGCCCGCGGGTACATGTGCACCACCTGTCGCGCGAGCTCCACGGCCTGGGTGTAGTCGGTGCGCTCGAAGGCCACCGAGGCCAGGCCGATGCGCGCCTGGGCCTCGCGAGGGTTGGCCTCCACGGCGGAGAGGAACCGCGCCCTGGCCTCGGCCAGCTTGCCCTGCTCGAGAAGCTGGCGGCCCTCGGCGACCTGCCGGCGGGCGAGCTCGGTGTCTGTCTTGCGCGGCTCGACGCGGGCGGCCGGCGCGGCGGCCGTGCGGGCCGGGGCGCGGGCAGGCTCGGCCACCGCCTCCTGGCTGCGCTTGCGGGCCAGCGCGTCGGTGGGATCGAGCACCAGCGCCAGGCGGTAGAGCTGGCGGGCCTCGTCGGCCGCCCCCTGTCCCCAGAGCCTGTCCGCCCGCTCCCGCAGCGTGCGAGACATCGAGCGCTGGGCCTCGGCCAGCCGCTCGCCCGACGGGTCCACCTGCTTGAGCCGCACCAGCAGCTGCAGCGCGTTGCGCCCCGGAGGGGTGATGTAGCGCCCCTCCATCATCGCCAGCTGGACCCGGGAGAGGAGCCAGGCGACCTCGGCGAGCCGCGCCTCCGGTCTGTTCTTGCCCGCGGCCGCCCGGCTCATCGCCTTGAGCTCGGCGAGCCGGGCCAGGCGCTGGGAGCCCGGCGCGAAGAGCAACGCCTCGTGGTACAGCGTCCGGGCTGATCGCTCCATCCCCGAGCTGACCAGCCGATCGCCCGCGCCCTCGAGCAAGCGCGCGATCCGGGCGCGGAGCTCCGCGGCCTGCCGGTCACCGGGGTGGCTCCGCTCCAGGCGCCGGAGCAGGTCGAGGGCGCTCTCGCCCTCCGGGTGGGTGAAGCGCCCCTCCGCCGCGGCCTGCTCCGCCCGGCGCAGCAGCGCGGTGACCTCCGCCGGCGGCGCGGGCGACCCGCGCGGCGGCGGCGGCGGGGACGCGGCCACCACACGCGGCGGCGGTGGATCCTCGGTGAAGAGTTGCGCCGCCCCGAGGGTCAGCGCCGCGGCGAGGCTGATCACCGCGGCGACCACCCAGAGTCTGGTGGACGGGCGACGCGCCGGCTCCACCGCGCGGAGCTTGCCGCTGCGGCGGTCCACCCGCTCCTCGGAGGGGTCGGGCAGGTCGTCCCAGTCGGTCTGGATGCCGGCCTCCCGCTGGGCCCGGACCAGGTCGGCCTCGAAGTCGGCCATCGACGGGTGACGCGCCCCGGGATCCCGCTCCATCGCCCGGTGCACGACGCGCTCCAGCCCCTCGGGAAGGTCCGCGCTGTCCGGCTGCGCTCGCAGCGCCAACGGCGGGTGGCTCGCCTGCTGCTCGACGAACTCCTCGTAGGTCTCCGCCGGGTACGCCGGCACGCCGGTCAGCGTCTCGTAGAGCGTCGCGCCGAGGGCGTAGATGTCCATCGCCGGGGAGGGGGCCTCGCCCCGCACCTGCTCGGGCGCCATGTAGCCGGTGGTACCGACGGCACGCCCCGAGGCCTGGGCGCCGAAGGCCATCACGCCGAAGTCGAGGAGCTTGACGTGGTCCTGCCGGCCATCCCGGGTGACCAGCATGACGTTCTCGGGCTTCAGGTCGCGGTGCACGATCCCGTGCTTGTGCGTCGCCTGGAGCGCCCGCGCGATCTGTCGGAAGATCCCGATCGCCCGCGCCGTCGGCAGCTTGCCGTGCGTGTCCAGCACATCGGCCAGGCTCTCGCCGTTGAGCAGCTCCATGGCGAAGAAGAAGCGCCCGTCCTCGAGCTCGCCGAAGTCGATGACGTCGACGATGTTCGGGTGACCGACCCGGCTGCAGGCGCGGGCCTCCATGCGGAACTGCGCGATGGCCGCCGAGTTGCTCGCCAGCTGAGAGGAGAGCACCTTGATCGCCACCTGGCGATCGAGATCGACGTGCTGGGCGGCGAAGACCTCGGCGCTGCCGCCCTGCCCGACCTGCCGCACGATGCGGTAGCGCGTCCCCGGCACCGGGTCGCCGGGCTGCAGCGGCGCGGGCGGCCCGACGGGCCGATCCACCGTCGACGCGTGCCCGAAGCTCTGGGTCGGCAGCCCGGTGGGGAAGTCCCTGTCCGTGCTGGCGACGCGGATCACGTCGGTGACCATCAGCTCGGTGTCGCGGATCATGTGCTGACAGCGCTGCCAGAGCAGGCGAGCCACGCTCGACGAGCCGTAGGCCGGCGCGACCCGACGCAGCGCGGCCACCAGACGCGTCCGCACCGCCTCCACGCCGCCTGGCCGTTTGGCGGGATCGAGGCTGAGCATGGTGTTGACCAGACGGATCACGTCGCCGGCGACGTCCTTGCGCCGCACCAGCGGCGCGCTCCAGCTTCCGGCGAGCACGTCGTGGACGTAACGCTCGGGATCCCCGCTGACCAGCCGCCGCCCCTCGAGGAGCTCCCACATCACCAGCCCGATGGCGAACATGTCGGTGCGCTGGTCCAGGGGGCGCTTGAGGATCACCTCGGGCACGGCGTAGCCCGGGCTCTGGAACAGGCTGGAGACTCGCTGCTGTCCGAGGTGAATCGCGCCGAAGGAACCCAGGTCGATGACCTTGATCACGCCGTCGAAGGAGAGCATCAGCTCCAGCGGCCACGGGGTGTCGGGGGCGAAGGTGCTCGCGCCGGTCGACTCCGACCGGTGGAGCTGGAGATAGGTCACCGCCTCGCACATCTCCAGGCCGACGTAGAGGGCGAGCTCCGCCGGCAGCGGCCCCTGCACCGGCACCTGCGAGATCAGCTCGGACAGCTCGATGCCGTCGATGAGCTCCATGGCGACGAACATCCGCTCCTCCACGGCGCCGACCTCGAGCACCTGGACCAGGTTGCCGTGGATCAGCCGGACGAGCAGGGCGGCGTCGTCACGGAAGCGCTGGGCGAACCCGGGAAGCGCGGCGACCTCCGGACGAACCACCTTCACCACACATATCCGGGCGAAGTCACCGGTTGTCTGTGCAAGAAAAACGTCCGACGTCGTGCCCCGTGCGATGGCACGGTGCAGGAGGTATGGCCCAAGGAGCTCCGGCAGGTGCATCCCTAGGTTTTACCCAACCGCGCGGCGGAACGCCAAAAACCTTGTGCTTGCGCAAGGAAAGCCGGTAATCCAGCTCACGGCCGATCGGCCCAGATCAGCACGTTGCCCCGGTGCACCGCGGACGAGCTCGCCTCGTCTGCGCCGCAGCGCAGCCCCAGGGCGCGCAGGGCCTCGCGCAGCTCCTCCGCGGTCCGGTAGGTCAGGCCGGGGCCGCGGTTCCAGCCCAGCCGGACGGCGATGGCCTCCAGCGCGCGGGTGATGAAGGAGCGCGCCTCGCGGTCGGTCTCCCGGATGACCAGCCGGCCCCCGGGGCGCAGCGCCTCCGCTGCCCGACGGAGCATCGCCTGCTGCTCCTCCTCGGGCCAGTAGTGCAGCACGTCGGCGAGCACCACCGCGTCGACCCCCGCCTCGTCCAGCTCGTGCTCCCGGATATCCTGGTGGCGAAGCTCGAGCAGCGCCTCGAGACCCGCGGCCGCGCGCTGGCCGCTGCGCACCTTGGCCTCGTCCCAGTCCACTCCGACGATCCGCTCGCCCTGACCGCGCAGGGCGAGGAGCAGGGGGAGCATGCCCAGACCGGTGCCCAGATCGACGATCCGGTCGCGCTGACCGAGCAGCTCGCAGACCTGACGGTAGAGCGGGTCCATGCGGTACTTGATCCGTGCGTAGTGGCGGTGACCGGGCGGAGCCTCCCTGTAGCGCTCGGCCGCAGCGCGCAGGTCGCGTCGCCACCGATCATCGAGCCCGGAGTCGGACCGGTCGCCGCCGCGCCTGGCACGCACGAGAACAAACGTGATCAGAAACGCCGGCAGCGCCAGCGCGAGGCCGACGAGCAGCCCGCCCACGACCCAGTCGAGGAGGAACTGCTGAAGCAGCGAGTAGAGCCGCGAGAGCCGGAACGCGTCGACCTCGAGCCGCACGGTCTGGCCGGTGAGGACCAGCGCGCCGACCTGAACGCTGGTGAAGCCGAGCAGCGGCGCCAGCGGCGGGATGGAGATCTGCGAGCCGAGGAACACGGCGACCTTGTTCAGGCGCAGGAGCAGGGCGAGGCCGAGGCCGATCCACAGGTGCAGGCCGAAGAACGGGCTACAGCCCACGATGATCCCGACGGCCACAGCCAGGCCCAGCCGCGCCGGCGACGTGTGCTCTCGCCACAGGCGCGAGGCGAGCCGAACAACGCGGGATGTCGCCCCTCGCGCCACCCTCACACCGTCTCGCCCATCCGGAGCAGCGCCGGGCCGCTGAGGAGCAGGCTGATCAGGTCCCCCTGCCGCGTGGTGCAGGTCTTGCCGAAGAGGTGCTTCAGGTGGGTCCGGGCGGTGTTGATGCTGATCGCGAGCTCGCTCGCCGCGTCCTCCACGCTGCGGCCCTGCATGAGGATCGCGGCGATGCGGGCCTCGGTGGGGGTCAGGCCGTAGAGCCCGCAGAGCAGCTCCTCGGCCGTTCCCAGCCGCCGTTCAGGATCGCTGACGAAGAGCGCCGCGGCGGGCTGGTCGCCGACCACGTCGCGGGCCGGGTCGGCGACCGGCAGCACCAGGATGGTCAGCGGGGCCGCCCCCGAGGGGCGTTGCAGGGTCACCGCCCCGCCGACGCGGGAGCCGTCGCCGTCGAGGCGGGTCGCCCGCGAGATCAGCTCGCGGAGCTCGCTGGTGACCAGCTGACCCTTGTGGTTCGTCGACAGCCCGTCCCGCTGGTCTAGGATGGCCGCGCCCGCGCTGTTCGCCATCAGGATCCCGCCCGCACCGTTGATGAGCAGCACGCCCATGGGCAGCCGTTCGAGCAGGTCCACCAGGGTCTCCCGGTGGGCCTCGAGCTGGTCGATCCGGGCCATCGTCGCGCGTCGCCGCTGGTGGCGCTCCACGGCGTTGGCCAGGCTGTCGCTGATCCGCCCGAGATCACCGAAGGGCTTGGTCAGGTAGTCGGCGGCGCCCAGCCGCACGGCGCGCGAGGCGCTCTCCACCGACGCGAAGCCGGTGATGATGATGACCTCGGTCTCCGGCCAGCGCTCCTTGATCATCCGCGTCAGCTCCACGCCGTCCATCCCGGGCATGCGGATGTCGGTGATCACGACGGCGAACCTCTGGTCCGCCAGCGCCTCGAGCGCCCGCTCCGCGGTGCCGCAGGCCGTGACTGGATGCCCGAGATCCGCGATCTCCCGCTCCAGAAGACAGCGGACCTCGGGGTCGTCCTCCACCACCAACACTGCCAATTTTTTTGCACCCATTGCCTCAATCCCCCATAATCAATGAGGAATAATCAACTGCCATGTCGGGACCTTTTTTGCCCTCCATCACCCATATGGGTGACGCTTTCTGTGCGCCAGGACGATATCTTGTACTTTACAGAAGCCACTGGGCCCAGAGTCAGAGGGGTGGGGCACCCGGAGTGGGGGAGGGGGTATGCAGCCGGTCGCGGATTCGCGGCCGGCTTCGTTTTTAGGGGCACGGTACGGTCACCTCTCCGCCACGGGGAGCACCACGCTGAAGCGGGCACCGCTCGCCGCCGGCTCGCACAGCAGCTCTCCTCCGTGGTCCTTGATTATCCCATACGAGATCGAGAGCCCGAGCCCCACGCCCTCCCCCGGTTCCTTGGTCGTGAAGAAAGGGTCGAAGATGCGGCCCGACAGCTCCCCGGGGACCCCCGGTCCGCTGTCCGCCACGATCAGCGTGATCCGGTCCCGCTCCGCGCTGCCCGAAAGCGTCAGCGCCCGCGCGACGCCCTCGGGCAGCGTGACCAGCGCGTCCCGGGCGTTCATGATCAGGTTGAGGAAGACCTGCTGCAGCTGTACCGGGTCGCCGAGCACCCTGGGGAGCGTGCGCACCTGCCATTCCACCTGCACGCCAAGCTCCTCCAGCTGCCGCTGCAGGAGCTCCAGCGCCTGGCGCATCGGCTGTACGGGGTCGAGGGGCTGTCGCTGGGGCTTGCCCTCCCTGGCGAACATGCGGATGTTCTGGACGATGTGCGCCATGCGGTGGGTCGCGTTGACGATGATCTCGAGCTCGTCCCGGTGGCGGACGACCGGGGCCTCCCCGTGTCTGAGGATGCGCTGGGCGAAGCCCTGGATCGACTGGATCGGCTGGTTCAGCTCGTGCGCGATGCCCGCCCCGAGCTGACCCAGGGCGGCCAGCTTCGCCGCCTGTACCAGCTGCGCCTGGGTCGACTTCAGCTCGCCGTGGGCGCGATCCAGCGCCTCGAAGGCCACCTCCAGCCTGCGGTAGCTCTCGGCGTTCTCCAGCGCCGCGCCGGCGAGCGAGGTGATGAAGGCGGCCAGCCTCCGCTCCTCCTCGCCGAACAGCCCGCCGACCTGACCATGGGTCACGTAGAGGCAGTAGCGACGGTCCCGCTGACGCGCGAATGGCGCGACCAGCACCGAGCGCACGTTGGAGAGCATGATGCTCTCGCTCGCGGGCGAGATCCCCTCGGGTACACCGGATGCGGTGGTCAGCGGAGTCCCCTGGGTCATCGCTTGCTGGACCAGGGTCGAGCTGACGACGGCCTCGCCGTCCCCGGAGACGACCTGCGGGCTGAAGCCGCCCGCATCGTCGACCGCCTCGATGATCAGGCTGTTCTGACCCCGGATCAGGTTCGTGGCGGCTTCCCGGGTCGCCTCGAAGACCGCCTCGCGAGAGAGCGAGGTCACGATCCGGTGGCCGACGCCCAGCAGCTGGTCCAGCCGGTCGGCGAGCGAAAACGTCGCCGACACGCGAGACCCGGCGGGCGGCGCCCTGGTCTCGTACGCCTCGCCGAGGGCGAAGTCGGCGCCGCACTCCGCGAGCAGCCGCGACGCCTCCGCGTCGTCCTCCCTCGCCCCGGGCAGACCCGCGCTGCCGCGCAGGCGCGCCCGCGCGAGCAACGACTGGCCAAGCTCGTAGCGCGCGCCCTGCTGTCGGGAAACCGCGATGCTCTCGTCGAGGTAGCGCAGCGCGCGATCCACGTCGCGCTCCGCGCCGGCGAGCAGGCCACACTCGCGGAGCACGTGGGGTCGGTGGTTGGGGAAGCGACGGGCGAGCAACCGGGCCCGGGTCGCCATCCGCTCCGCCCGCGCGAGCAGCGCCGGGCGGCGCCCGCTGTCGCCCACCGCCCAGAGCCTCCACGCGGTGAGCAACCAGCCGGGGATGGGGAAGACATGCTCGCGTCGAACCCGGGCGCGGCCCGTCTCCTGCCAGGTCTGCTCCAGCACGGTCGCCGCCTGCCGGGGCTCCCCCTCCCTGAGCAGCCGCACGGCCTCCGCCTGGGCCACAAAGGCGCGGCGGAGCACGTCGTCCCCGGCGCGGAAGCGCTCGGCCCGGGTCAGCGCCCCGGGGATCCGGCCGCCGGACGCCTTGGACCAGATGTCGAGGCCGGCCGAGGCGGGGAGCGCCTGGTCGCGCTGGACCCCCTCCTCGTGGAGCCGGCGCCCCAGGGCCTCCGCCCGGCGCAGATCGCCCTTGCGCAGGTGAACCGTGCCGAGGATGCCCTCCGCCGCGAGCGCCTGCCAGGGATCCCCGGCCTGCTCCAGCAGGGCGACGGCGGGCTCGAGCTTGGCCTGGGCCTCGTCGAACCGCGCCGAGGCGTAGAACACCAGCGCCTGCATGAACAGGATGTGCCCCTGCCCCCAGGGATCCTCGAGCCGATCGCAGACCTCCTGGCTCAGCGCGATGTAGCGGTCCGCCCGCTCGAAGAGAGACAGCGAGCCGAGCAGCCGGGCCTGGAAGGCGTAGGCGTAGCCGACCTCCGGGGACCCGGGATGCCGCACGGCGCGGTTGAGGCGGAAGTAGTGGCTCCACAGCGCGGGGAGCAGACCTCGGTAGTGCCACCAGACGATGGGCAGGTGGGTGTGCAGGCCGACGGCCAGCCCCTCGGAGCCGCCCCCGGGGCGGGGTGGACGGCCGAGAACGTGCCGGCCGAGCTCCAGCGCGAGCCGACCGATCGTCGGCCAGCCCTCCCGGGGCGCCGGGTGCCCCACCACCCGGAGCCCCTCCTCCAGGGTCTCGCCCGCCAGACGGTTGTCGCCCCGCCGGTAGGCCAGCCGACCGAGCTGGGCGTAGATTCTCGCCCGCGTGACCTCGTCGTCGCACAGCGTCAGCGCCACGAGGAGCTGCTCCCGCGCCTCGTCGTGTCTGTTGCGCGCCAGGAGCACCTCACCCAGCCCCAGGGCGATCTGCCTCCGCGTGGCGCGGTCGGCCCGCGTGGCTCCACGCGCCGCGATCCGGTAGTGGTGCTCGGCGACGTCGAGGGCGTAGCGCTGCCGGGCATCCTCGGCAGCGTCCAGAGCGTGGGGCAACGCCTCCTCGGTCCGGCCCGCGGCGTCCAGGTGGTGGGCGACCTGGTACAGCGCCCGCCCGTCCAGTTGACTCTCCAGGTACCGCGCCGCGCGCTGGTGAAGCTCCGCCGCGTCCTCGAGGGTGTCCAGCACCTGCTCCTGCAGCAGCCGGTGGGCGAAGTGCCAGCGGTGCCCGTCGGGGTCGAGCCAGACCAGGTGCCTGCGACGAGCCTCGGAGAGCAGCTCGACGGTCACCGCCTCGGGGAGCTCGCCCACCGCGACCACCTCCGCCGTCTCGAAGCTCCGACCGAGCACCGCGCCCGCGCGCAACACGTGGAGGACCTGACGTGGAAGCTGACCGAGGCGACGCGCCAACAGCACGCCGACGCGCCTCGAAGACTGGACCTCCGCCAGGTCACGCTGGGCCAGCTCCCAGCCCGCCTCTGCCGGCACCAGGCTGTCGGTCTCCACCAGCCCCCAGAGCAGGGCGGCGGCCATGGCCGGGTTGCCGCCAGACAGCCGCGCGACCAGCTCCACCGCCGCGGGAGGGAGCGCGCCGGCCATCGACTCCAGCAGCTCGCCCACCTGCGCGTCTGCCAGCGGCGTGAGCACGACGTGGGGGAACTCGTGTCTGCCGCCCAGAGCATGGCCCGGCTGGAGGTCGTCCGGGCAGTAGGCGAGCACGACGAGGGTGTGAACCTCGCCGCCGCCGGCAGACAGACCGCGCAACAGCGCCTCGTCGGCCCACTGGCAGTCGTCGAGCAGCAGCAGCGCCGTGCGCTCTCGCGTGCCGAGCAGGGTCAGGAAGCGCCCCAGCGCACGCTGCGTCCGACGCTTGCGCGTCTCCTCCGAGAGGTCGCCGCCGCCCCCGCCTCCCAGCGGATCCCCCAGGGCAGGTAGCGCCTGGACCAGCACGGGCAGCAGGTCACCGAGTCGCTCCCGGATCTGGTGCTTCAGCCCGGCGTCGCTCGCCATGCGTCCGACCACGTCCCGGACCACGCGGTCCAGGAGCTGGAACGGCGGCCGCCCGGGCTGGCCCGCCGCCTCTCCGCGCAGCACCCAGCAGCCCCTGACGGCAGCCCGTCGCGCGAGCTCGTCGAGAACGGAGCTCTTGCCGGCGCCCGCCTCTCCCTCGAGCAGCACCACGCCGCCCTCTCCGAGGCGCGCCCGGACCAGCGCCTGCTCCAGCCGCTGGACCTCCTCCTCCCGACCGACAAAGACCGGCTCCGTCAGCACGCGCCGCTTGTCGGAGCGGCCGATGACCAGCGCCGAGTGGCCTTCCCGGCGCAGCCCGCGGGCGATGGCCCGCAGGTCCCCCCGAACCGCGGCGGCGGTCTGGTAGCGGTCGCCGGGCTCCTTCTGCAGCAGGCGCTTGACCAGCTGCTCGAGCTCCCGCGGCACATCCACCCCCAGCTCGCGGAGGTTGATCGGCGGCATGTTGAGCTGCTGGCGTAGCAGCTCGCCCACCTCCCTGCCGTCGTAGTGCGGGCGGCCCGCCAGACACTCGAACAGCAGGAGCCCGACCGAGTAGAGGTCGCTGCGCTCATCCACCCCTTGACGGAGCAGCCCGGCCTGCTCCGGCGAGAGGTGGCGGATCGCCTCCACCGGCAGGTCGCGGGCCGCATTTCCAAGGAGGTCGGCCGGCGAGAGGGCGAAGTCGGTCAGCCGCGCACTCCCCGGCCTCGCGAGGACCACGTTGGTCGGCCGGATGTTCCGGTGGAGCACGCCGCGGGCGTGGACCACGGTCAAGGCCTCGACGACCTGCCGGGTGATGGCCACCGCCTCGTCCACGGCCAACGGCCCGGAGACGATCCGCTCGGCGAGGGGCGACCCGGGGGCGTAGGGCGAGACCATGCGGACCAGCCCGTCCTCCTCCTCCCAGGCCACGAGCGGCGCCGGCTCCAGCTCGGCGAGGTCCAGCAGCACGTCGGCATCGCGAGCCAGCCGCGCGCGGGTCACCTCGCTCAGGAGACCGCCGGAGATCTCCTTGACCACGACCTCGGCGCCGGTCAGCCGATCCACGCCTCGCCGGGTGCAGACGCCCGGTCGCTGGCCGAGCAGCTCCCCCTGCTCGAAGCGCCCCTGCCGCGCCACCGATCCCTCGTCCATGGGCCCATATTACCCGCATTGCCGCGAGGGAGCATCGCCGGAAAACCGTTTGCCAGCCCCGGCAGCGCGCGGTATAGCAGCCGCGGTTTTTTTTGGGGCTTCTTCCCCAAGAGGTGATCGTGGACCTGGAGCGGGACCTCAACCCTCAGCAACGCGAGGCCGTGCTCCACGAGTTCGGTCCCCTGCTCGTCCTCGCCGGCGCGGGAAGCGGCAAGACCCGCGTGATCACCTACCGCATCGCCCACCTGATCCGGGGCGGCATGCCGGCGGAGGGCGTCCTCGCCGTCACCTTCACCAACAAGGCCGCGGGGGAGATGCGCGCCCGGGCCGAGGCCCTGCTCGGCGCCGGGGCGGGCGGCCTGTGGGTCGGCACGTTCCACTCCATCTGTGCCCGGCTGCTGCGGATCCACGGCGAGACCATCGGCCTGCCGCGCAGCTTCGTGATCTACGACGACGAGGATCAGCTCTCGCTGCTCCGCAAGGTGCAGGCCGATCTGGGCGTCCCGGAGACCCTGCTCGCCGCGAAGGAGGTGCGCTGGCACCTCGACCGGGCGAAGAACGAGGGCATCACCGCCGGGCGCTACCAGGGGACGGATCACGTCACCGACCACGTCGAGAAGATCTACCGCGAGTACGAGCGCCGCCTGCTCGCCGCGGCCGCCGTCGACTTCGGCAACCTGCTGCTCAAGGCGGTGGAGCTGCTCGAGCGCGACCCGGCGCTGGCCGAGCGCCTGGCCCGGCGCTTCGAGCAGGTGCTGGTCGACGAGTTCCAGGACACGAACCCCGTGCAGTACCGCCTGGTGCGCATGCTGAGCGCGCACCACCGCAACCTCTGCGTCGTGGGGGACGACGACCAGTCGATCTACGGCTGGCGCGGCGCCGACGTGCGCAACATTCTCGGCTTCGAGAAGGACCACCCCGACGCCCGGGTCGTCAAGCTGGAGCAGAACTACCGCTCGACCCAGGTGATCCTCGACGCCTCGGCCGCGGTGATCGAGGCCAACCCCTCGCGCAAGGCCAAGCGGCTGTGGACCGACAAGAGCGGCGGCGCCCCGGTGGTGCTCACGGAGTGCCAGGACGAGCGCGCCGAGGCCCAGACCGTGCTCGCCAACATCCAGCTGCTCCGCCGCACCGAGCAGCGCACCTTCGGCGACTTCGCCGTCTTCTACCGCACCCACGCCCAGTCCCGGGTGATCGAGGAGGCGCTGCGCTCCACCCGGCCGCCCACGCCCTACGCCGTGGTCGGCGGCATCCGCTTCTACGATCGCGCCGAGATCAAGGACCTGCTCGCCTACCTGCGGCTCCTCGCCAACCCCCTCGACGACGTGGCGCTGCTGCGCATCATCAACGTCCCGACGCGTGGAATCGGCACGAACACCGTCGAGCGCGTCGCCGCCCTCGCCACCGAACAGCGGCTGCCGCTCCTCGAGGCCGCGCGCCGGGCCGTTGCGGGAGCGGCGGACGTGCTCAAGTCGGGCCCGCGCAACAAGCTCGCGCGCTTCTGCGAGGTCTTCGACCAGCTTCAGACCGAGGCCCAGACCCTGAGCCCCTCGAGCCTCGCCGAGCACGTGCTCGAGCGGACCGGCTACCTCGAGCGGCTAGCCATCGACGGCTCGCCGGAGGCCCAGGCCCGGGCCGAGAACCTGATGGAGCTCGTCGCCAGCCTGCGCGACTACGAGGAGCGCGAGCCCGAGCCGACGCTGATCGGCTTCCTGGAGCAGGCCGCGCTGGTCTCGGACGTCGACGGCTACTCCGAGGACGAGGGGCAGGTCACGCTGATGACGGTGCACAGCGCCAAGGGGCTCGAGTTTCCGGTGGTGTTCATCGTCGGCCTCGAGCAGGGCGTCTTCCCCCACTCCCGCTCGCTGAACGACCCGAGCCAGATGGAGGAGGAGCGGCGCCTCGCCTACGTCGCGATCACCCGCGCCCGGGAGCGGCTGTTTCTGTCCTGCGCGCGCAGCCGCTGGACCTACTCCCAGGTCCAGCCCGGCGTCCCCTCGGAGTTTCTGCGCGCCATCCCGCGCGAGCTCCTCGCCCCGGGCAGCGCCGTGCCCGGCCGCCCCCTCGCCCCCCGCGGCACCGGGCGCTACCCGGCGGCGGCGCGGCGGGCGCCGAGATCCGACGAGGTGTGGGTCGACCGGAGCTTCGACCAGAGCGGGGGCGGGGGCGACTTCGACGACACCTTCTCCGCCGGCGGGTTTCACGTGGGGATGAAGGTCCGACACAGCAAGTTCGGCGTGGGCGAGGTGCGGGTGATCACCGGCGCTCCGCCCAGGCTCAAGCTCACCGTGTTCTTCGACGGCGTCGGCGCGAAGACGATCATGAGCGACTTCGTCCAGCCCGCCTAATCGGCCGCTGCTACGACATCCCGGCCAGCGCAACCAGCCCCAGCAGCAGCATCACGCCGGCGCCGATGATGGTCCCGCCGTGCTCCTCGAACCAGCTGCGCCCTTCGTTCGCCTTCTTCTGGTCCATGGGTCTTCTCCCTCAAGATTCTTGTCTGGCCGCCCTCGATCCCCGCCCGTCCTACCTCGGAAACATGGCACCCCTTGAACTGTTCGAAAATAAGAAAATATAAGCTCGACACTTAGTATTGATCGAAGTAAAAGGACCGCATGGAATGGGTCAACTACCACCATTTGCTCTACTTCTGGCTCGTGGCGCGCGAGGGGAGCCTCGCCGCCGCCAGCGCGGAGCTGCGTCTGGCGCAGTCGACGATCAGCAAGCAGATCCATCTTCTCGAGGACACGCTGGGGCACAAGCTGTTCGGGAAGAGCGGCCGCCGGCTGGCGCTCACCGAGAGCGGCCGGACCGTCTACCGCTACGCGGACGAGATCTTCACCATCGGTCGCGAGATGCTGGAGACGCTGCGCGGCCGACCCGTGGGGAAGCCGCTGCGGCTGACGGTCGGGGTTGCCGACGTCCTGCCGAAAGTGGTCACCGAGCGCGTGCTCTCGGCGGCCTGGAGACTGCCCGAGCCGGTCCGGCTCATCTGCAGAGAAGGCAAGCCCGACCGGCTGCTGGCGGATCTGGCCCTCCACGAGCTCGACGTGATGCTGACGGACGCACCAGCGAACCCGGCCGTGGGCGTGCGGGCGTTCAACCACCTGCTCGGCGAGTCGGAGATGGCCTTCTTTGGACGAGCAGACCTGGCGAAGAGGTACCGCAGCCGGTTCCCTGCCTCGCTGCGCGATGCGCCCGTGCTGCTCCCGGCGGAGAACACGGCGAGCCGCCTGGCGATCGAGCAGTGGCTCGACGCGCAGGACATCCGTGCAAACGTCGTCGGCGAGTTCGAGGACCCGGCCCTGATGAAGGTGTTCGGGCTTCAGGGCGCGGGTCTCTACCCGGCCACGATGGTCACCGCCAAGGAGATCGCGATCCAGTACAAGGCGCGGTGGGTCGGCCAGATGCAGGGGGTCAAGGAGCGCTTCTACGCCGTGACCCTGAAGCGGAAGATCGAGCACCCGGGCGTGATCGCCATCCGGGAGGCGGCGAGGTCCCTGATCTTCACGCACGAGCCGGTGGCCGGCCCGGCCCCTCGCGATGGCTGAGAGCCACGCCGCCGTCGGCCGCGACCCTGCGCCCGCCGTCCACACCTGCGCGGCCGCGGAGATCGGCGGCGAGCAACAGACGCTGGGGAAGGGCAGCCCGGACTGGTAGACTGGTCCAATGGCCAGCCCGATCTGGTTCGTCGCGCTGCTGAAGCGCGCCTTCCGCGGGATCTTCACCCTGGCCCGGCTGACCCGGGTGCCGGGCGTCGGACACCTGGTGGAGCGGGCGCTGTTTGCGGGCGACGATCTGGTGATCCTGCCGCGGGACCGGGTGATCGCGCTCAACCGCCCGATCCCCGACATCGAGCATCAGGTGCTGCCCTCCCAGGTGGTGGAGCACCTCGTCCGACAGACCAGACACCTGTGGTTGATGGACCGCTGCATCTGCCGGGACGCCGCCCGCTGCAAACACTACCCGGTGACGCTGGGCTGCCTCTTCCTGGGGCAGGCGGCGCTGGGGATCAACCCCGGGCTCGGGCGCCCCGTCGGGCAGGACGAGGCCCTGGAGCACCTGCGGCGCTGCCGGGATGCCGGGCTGGTGCACCTGGTGGGGCGCAACAAGCTGGACTCCGTCTGGCTCAACGTGGGCCCCGGTCACCGGCTGCTCACCATCTGCAGCTGCTGTCCCTGCTGTTGCCTGTGGCGGATCTTGCCCCACGTGCGCGGCCCGATCGCGGACAAGGTCACCCGGATGCCCGGGGTCACGGTGCGGGTGGAGGAGGCGTGCCAGGGCTGCGGCAGCTGCCTCGAGGGCATCTGCTTCGTCGACGCCATTCAGCTCCGGGGACAGCGCGCGCAGATCACCGATCGCTGCCGGGGGTGCGGCCGCTGCGTCAGCCACTGCCCCAACGAAGCGATCCAGATCCACATCGACAGCCCGGACTACGTCGACCGGTCCATCGAGCGGCTCGGCCGATCGGTGGACCTTTCGTGATCGGCGGAGCCCGGGTGGCTGCTCTCGTTGCGTTGACCAGGAAAGTGGGTGGCGATCAGAGGCTGAAACCGTCGACCCAGCTCCAGATCTTCGGGACAATGGAGGAGTCGATGGAGTGGCCGCTGCTCCCGGGGTTGTAGCTGGACTCGCTGCTCGTGGGATTGCCGGCGGCCTTGAGCACCTTGAGCAGCTCCGCCGAGTAGCTCACCGGCACCACCTGGTCGTCGGGGTGGTGCACGACGAAGAACGGGATCTTGCGCGGGGCCGTGGCCGCCAGCTGCTTGTACACCGAGCAGGAGTTGCCGTACTGGTCCGAGGAGGCGATACAGCCGCCGGAGAAGGTCGTCACCGCGACGTAGGTCGTGCTGTGGGACAGGCCGTGGCCCTGGACGAAGAACGCCCCACCGCTGTGGCCGGAGAGGAACAGCCGGTCGAGCCGAAGGTTGTAGAGCTTGCCCAGGTGCTCGATCAGGGCGGCGACGTAGACGCCGTCCTCGGTCTGGCGGAAGCAGTAGGATGGGTTCTGCGCGTTGAGCTCCGGGCAGGGCCGTCCCTCGGGCGCCACGGCGATGAAGGTCTGGGCATCGGAGCTGGGTCCCCAGACGTACTTCAGCTCGTCGCTGACCCCGATGGGCGGCGGGCGCCAGCCGTGAAAGTGCAGCAGGAGCGGCACCGGAGTCTTGCCGTCGTACTTCGGGGGCACGTGGACCGCGAACGCGCGCTTGGTGCCGTCGTGGGTCAGCTCCTGCATGGTGTGGCCCGGCAGCCCGCCGCTGCCACCGGTCCCGGCGGGGCCGCTGTCCGGCGCCAGATCCGGCGGGCCACGGTCAGCCTGACCGACGGCCCCGTCGGGGACCTGCGGCCCCTTGTCTTCACTGGCGCTGCAGGCCAGCAGCGGCAGCAGGGCCAGGATCAACGTGATACGCATGCCCGCCTCACAGTCCGAACTGGTTCTGGTTGGGGTTGGCGCCGAAGCCGGGCTGCGGCGGCCCGTAGACGCAGATCCCCACCACGCGGTCGTTGCCCTGGGTCTCCAGCGCCTGCATCAGCCCGTGCGGGTTGCCGTTGTAGGAGTGCGGCAGGCCGATCAGGCGCCAGAGCGGCTCGCCGCGGTCCCCCACCGGCATCTCGGTGAAGTACGAGACGCAGTTGAAGGAGCGGCCGTAGGTGTTGTTGAGGTTGCCGTTCTCCCAGCGCGCTCCGGCGGTGTGCTCGGGCCCCTGGGCGTTGAACCCCTGCTGCAGCAGCTGCTGCAGCCGGTTTGCCTCCGACGAGGTGAGCTGGATCACGCCGCTGTGGAGCTTGGTGCTGCTGGGGCGCAGGTTGCCGCCGCCCCAGCTTCGCAGGCGCCAGTTGTTGGTGCCGTTGATGTACTGCACGTGCACGAACTGACGGTTGAAGATCGCCATGGTGTGGTTGGCGCCGGGCGAGCCGATGTGACACAGCTCGAGCGTGTTGGCCCGGTTGTTCAGCACGTTCTCGACCGCCCGCAGCTGGGACAGGCCGCTGGGGTTGAGGTACAGGCGCTGCGCGCCGCTGGGACAGGCACGGACGTAGTGCGGCACGCCGGCCTGCCGGGCCGCCGCCTTCAGGCGAGCGGTGACGTCCAGCTGCTGGGCGGCGGCGATGCCGCCGATCCCGAGCAGCAGCAGGGCCAGCGCTGCCGAGGTGC
>Ga0316576_10000142_pt1 | contig 28169 bp, 23 predicted proteins | sample S0NA_FD_203075 | JGI IMG/M metagenome (GOLD analysis project Ga0316576, IMG submission 203075) | Rhizosphere microbial communities from salt marsh grasses in Alabama, United States - S0-2_050615r3r5 | ecosystem: Host-associated > Plants > Roots > Rhizosphere | place: USA: Alabama | collected...
GAACTACCAGCGGTAGTGCGCGAAGGCCTTGTTCGACTCGGCCATCTTGTGGGTGTCCTCGCGCTTCTTCACCGCGGCACCAAGGCCGTTGGAGGCGTCGAGGATCTCGTTCATCAGGCGCTCGGTCATCGTCTTCTCCCGGCGGGCGCGCGCATACTGCACGAGCCACCGCAGCCCCAGGGTGTTGGAGCGGGCGGCCCGCACCTCGACCGGCACCTGGTAGGTCGCCCCACCAACGCGCCGGCTGCGCACCTCGAGGGTCGGCTTGACGTTGTCCAGCGCTCGCTTGAGGGTGATGACGGGGTCGGTTCCGTTCTTCGCCCGGGCGCCCTCGAGGGCGCCGTAGACGATGCTCTCGGCCACCGAGCGCTTGCCGTCGGTGAGCACCTTGTTCACCAGCTGGGTGACCAGCGCCGAGTCATAGACCGGGTCGGCGACGACGGCCCGCTTGGGGGCCGGCCCCTTGCGCGGCATCAGCTCTTCTCCTTCTTCGCGCCGTACCGGCTGCGAGCCTGCTTGCGGTTCTTCACGCCCTGGGTGTCCAGCGCCCCGCGGACGATCTTGTAGCGCACGCCGGGCAGGTCCTTCACCCGGCCGCCACGGACGAGCACCATCGAGTGCTCCTGCAGGTTGTGCCCGACCCCGGGGATGTACGCGGTGACCTCGATCCCGCTGGACAGCCGCACCCGGGCGACCTTGCGCAGCGCCGAGTTCGGCTTCTTGGGGGTGGTGGTGTAGACACGCGTGCACACCCCGCGCCGCTGCGGGCTGCCCTTGAGGGCGGGCGTCTTGGCCTTGGCGGCCTTGTCCGTGCGGCCCTTGCGGACCAGCTGCTGGATGGTGGGCACTCGTCAGTCTCCGGTTGTTCGTTGCGGGGGTCGGCGCGGGCAGCCACGCCGGGAGGCCTCCGCCTCGAGCGGCGGGGCACAGCCCCACGAGGGTACCGGCCCGCCGCAGAAGCGGTCAAAACGGCTCAGCTGTAGGAACCGAGGTCGTAGTCCTCCAGTCGGATGGCCTCGCCGCTGCCGGCGCCGAAGGTGAACTCGGAGTAGTCCGCCGCGTACTCCGGCAGGGAGTACATGGCCGCCTTGGCCTCCTCGGTCGGCTCCACCCGGATGTTGCGGTACTGGCCGAGGCCGGTACCGGCCGGGATGAGCTTGCCGAGGATCACGTTCTCCTTCAGCCCCAGCAACGGGTCGGACTTCGCGCTGATGGCCGCCTCGGTGAGCACCCGAGTGGTCTCCTGGAAGGACGCCGCCGACAGCCAGGACTCGGTGGCCAGTGACGCCTTGGTGATACCCATGAGCTGCGGACGGCCCGCTGCCGGGCGTCCACCGTCCAGGAGCGACTCGCGGTTGGTGCGCTCGAACTGGCCGCGCTCGACCAGGTCGCCGGGCACCAGGGCGGTGTCGCCGCTCTCCAGCACGGTGATCCTCCGCAGCATCTGCCGCACGATGATCTCGATGTGCTTGTCGTGGATCGACACACCCTGGCTTCGGTACACCTCCTGCACCTCGTCGGTGAGGAACTGCTGCACGGCGCGCACGCCGAGGATCCGCAGCACGTCGTGCGGGTCGCGGGTACCGGTGTGCAGCTGCTCGCCGACCTCGACGTGGTCGCCGTCCTGGACCCGCCACTGGGCGATACCGGCCGAGCGGTTGCGCACGTACTCGGCGACCCGGCGGTTGAGGGGGTACTCCATCTCCGCGCTGCCGTCGTCCGGGACCACGACCAGGCGCGGCCCCTTCGGGCCCTCGGGGTCGAAGCGCACCCGGCCGGAGACCTCCGACACCGGGGCCTTGCCCTTGGGGGCCCGGGCCTCGAACAGCTCGACGACGCGGGGCAGGCCGTGGGTGATGTCCTCCCCGGCGACCCCTCCGGTGTGGAACGTCCGCATGGTCAGCTGCGTGCCAGGCTCCCCGATGGACTGGGCGGCGATGATGCCGACCGCCTCGCCCACGTCGACCCGCTTGCCGGAAGCCATCGACCGGCCGTAGCAGGTGGCGCAGACCCCGGTGGTGCTCTCGCAGGTCAGCACGCTGCGCACGCGAACCTCTGGGACACCGTGCTCGACGAGCAGGTCGGCAACGGTGGCGGTGACGTCCTCGCCGCGCGCGGCCAGCACCTCACCGTCGGACACGACGTCCTCGGCCAGGGTGCGGGCGAGCACGCTGGTCTCGAGGTCGTCCCGGGCGCGGAGCCGGCCGTCTGCCCCCGGGGTCCCCAGGGGCACCCGAACGCCGCGCTCGGTGTCGCAGTCGACCTCCCGGATGATGACGTCCTGGGAGACGTCGACGAGCCGCCGGGTGAGGTACCCGGAGTCCGCGGTGCGCAGGGCGGTGTCGGCCAGGCCCTTGCGGGCCCCGTGGGTGGAGATGAAGAACTCCAGCACCGACAGGCCCTCGCGGAAGGAGGCCTTGATCGGCCGCGGGATGGTCTCGCCCTTCGGGTTGGCCACCAGGCCGCGCATGCCGGAGAGCTGGCGGATCTGCATCCAGTTCCCGCGGGCACCGGAGGTGACCATCATGTTGATCGAGTTGGACGGCAGCTGGCCGAAGCCGGCCTTCATGTCCTCGTCCACCTCGTTGGTGGCGTCGGTCCAGATGTCGATGAGCTCCTCGCGCCGCTCCCCGTCGGAGATGACACCGCGCTCGTAGTTCTTCTCCACCTTGTCGGCCTTGGCCTCGAACCGCTCGAGGATCGAGGTCTTCGCCGACGGGGTGATGACGTCCGAGGCCGACACGGTGACGCCCGACCGGGTGGCCCAGAAGAAGCCGGCCGTCTTGAGGGCGTCGAGCGTCGCCGCGACGTCGATCTTCTGGTAGCGGTCGGCCAGGTCGAAGATGATCGTGCCGAGCCTCTTCTTGTCGACCTCGCCGTTGACGAACGGGTGGTCGGCGGGCAGCGCCTCGTTGAACAGGACCCGTCCCAGGGTCGTGTCCAGCAGCACGGGCCCCTCGGCCGGGACCCGGTCGGCGTCGACGTAGTCGGCCAGGCGGATCCGCACCTGGCTCTGCAGCGTGATCTCCCCGGAGTCGAAGGCCATGATCGCCTCCGCGGGCGAGCCGAACACGCGGCCCTCCCCCGGCTCACCCTCCCGGTCCACGGTGAGGAAGTAGATGCCCAGCACCATGTCCTGGGTCGGCATCGTCACCGGACGGCCGTCGGCGGGCTTGAGGATGTTGTTGCTGGAGAGCATGAGGATGCGGGCCTCGGCCTGCGCCTCCGCCGAGAGCGGCACGTGCACGGCCATCTGGTCACCGTCGAAGTCGGCGTTGAACGCCGTGCAGACCAGCGGGTGGATCTGGATGGCCTTGCCCTCGATCAGCTGTGGCTCGAACGCCTGGATTCCCAGGCGGTGCAGCGTCGGGGCCCGGTTGAGCAGCACCGGGTGCTCGGCGATGACCTCCTCGAGCACGTCCCACACCATCGGGCGCTGCCGCTCGACCATGCGCTTGGCGCTCTTGATGTTCTGCGCGTGGGACAGGTCGACCAGCCGCTTCATGACGAACGGCTTGAACAGCTCCAGCGCCATCTGCTTGGGCAGGCCGCACTGGTGCAGCTTGAGCTGCGGGCCGACCACGATGACCGACCGGCCCGAGTAGTCCACCCGCTTGCCGAGCAGGTTCTGACGGAACCGGCCCTGCTTGCCCTTGAGCATGTCCGACAGCGACTTCAGCGCCCGGTTGCCCGGCCCGGTGACGGGCCGGCCGCGGCGGCCGTTGTCGAACAGCGCGTCGACCGACTCCTGGAGCATCCGCTTCTCGTTGTTGACGATGATCTCGGGGGCCCCGAGGTCGAGAAGCCGCTTGAGCCGGTTGTTGCGGTTGATGACGCGGCGGTACAGGTCGTTGAGGTCGGACGTGGCGAACCGGCCGCCGTCGAGCTGGACCATGGGCCGCAGGTCCGGCGGGATCACCGGGATGGCGTCGAGCACCATCCCGCGGGCGTCGTTGGTGGTGGTCTGGAAGGCCCGCACGACCTTCAGCCGCTTGAGCGCGCGCGCCTTCTTCGCGCCACGACCCGATCGCACCACCTCGAGCAGCACCTGGGCCTCGGTCTCCAGGTCGAAGGTCTCCAGGCGGTCCTTGATGGCCTGGGCGCCCATACCTCCGCGGAAGTACCGCCCGTAGCGGTCCCGCATCTTCCGGTACAGGATCTCGTCGCCCTCGAGGTCCTGGACCTTCAGGTTGACGAACCGGTCCCACACCCGCTCGAGGTCGGCGATCTCGGCGTCGGCCCGCTTGCGGATCTGGGCCATCTCCCGCTCGCCGGACTCCTTGACCTTTCGCTTGGCGTCGCCCTTGGCGCCCTCGGCCTCCAGCTCGGCCAGGTCGGCCTCGAGCTTGGTGGCGCGGCTCTCGATCTCGGCGTCGCGGCGCTGCGCGATCCGCTGCCGCTCGACATCGAGCGCGGCCTCCATGTTCGGCCGGTCACGGTGCCGGCCGTCCTCGTCCACCTCGGTGATCATGTAGGCGGCGAAGTAGATGACCTTCTCCAGGTCCTTCGGCGCCAGGTCGAGCAGGTAGCCCAGGCGGGACGGGACCCCCTTGAAGTACCAGATGTGGGTGACGGGCGCGGCCAGCTCGATGTGCCCCATCCGCTCGCGGCGCACCTTGGCCCGGGTCACCTCGACGCCGCAGCGCTCGCAGATGATGCCCTTGAAGCGGACCCGCTTGTACTTGCCGCAGTAGCACTCCCAGTCCCGGGTGGGGCCGAAGATCTTCTCGCAGAAGAGCCCGTCCTTCTCCGGCTTGAGGGTGCGGTAGTTGATCGTCTCCGGCTTCTTCACCTCGCCGTGGGACCACGCGCGGATGTCGTCGGCCGTGGCCAGGCCGATGCGGAGCCGGTCGAAGAAGTTGACGTCGAGCACGAAGGCGATTCCTTTGCGTTGGTGGGGTGCGGGGCCTAGACCTCGTCGACCGTGCTCGGCTCGCGCCGGGACAGGTCGATGCCGAGCTCTTCGGCGGCACGGAAGACGTCCTCGTCGGTCTCCCGCATCTCGATCGCCAGACCGTCGCTGGAGAGCACCTCGACGTTGAGGCACAGCGACTGCATCTCCTTCATGAGCACCTTGAAGGACTCCGGGATCCCCGGCTCGGGGATGTTCTCGCCCTTCACGATGGCCTCGTAGACCTTGACGCGACCGAGCACGTCGTCGGACTTGATCGTCAGCAGCTCCTGCAGGGCGTAGGCGGCGCCGTACGCCTCCAGGGCCCACACCTCCATCTCGCCGAACCGCTGCCCACCGAACTGGGCCTTCCCGCCCAGCGGCTGCTGCGTGATCATCGAGTAGGGGCCGGTGGAGCGAGCGTGGATCTTGTCGTCCACCAGGTGGTTGAGCTTGAGCATGTAGATCTGGCCGACCGCGACCGGGTGCGGGAACGGCTCGCCGGAGCGGCCGTCGAACAGCTCGGCCTTGCCGTCCGGGCCGACGAGCGCCTGGCCGTCCCGCCCGGGCAGGCTGGAGGCCAGCAGCCCGTCGATCTCGTCCACGCGGGCCCCGTCGAACACCGGGGTGGCGACCCGCGTGCCGGGCTCGGCGGTGTCGGCGCCGATGGTGCGCAGCCGCTGCGCCCACTCGGCCTTCTCGCCCTTGCCGACCTGCCAGCCCGACGAGGCGACCCAGCCGAGGTGCGTCTCGAGGATCTGGCCGAGATTCATCCGGCTCGGCACCCCGAGCGGGTTGAGCACGATGTCGACCGGGGTGCCGTCGGGGAGGAACGGCATGTCCTCCACCGGGAGAATCTTGGCGATGACGCCCTTGTTGCCGTGGCGGCCGGCCAGCTTGTCGCCGTCCTGGATCTTGCGCATCTGCGCGATGTAGACCCGGACCAGCTCGTTGACCCCGGGCGGGAGCTCGTCGCCCTCCTCGGCGTTGAACACCCGGACGCCGATGACCTTGCCGCTCTCCCCATGGGGGACCTTCAGGGAGGTGTCGCGGACCTCGCGGGCCTTCTCCCCGAAGATGGCCCGCAGCAGACGCTCCTCGGGCGTCAGCTCGGTCTCCCCCTTCGGGGTGACCTTGCCGACGAGGATGTCCCCGGGAACCACCTCGGCGCCGATCCGGATGATGCCCCGCTCGTCGAGGTTGGCCAGTACCTCGTCGGCGACGTTCGGCAGCTCGCGGGTGATCTCCTCCGGGCCCAGCTTGGTGTCCCGGGCGTCGACCTCGTGCTCCTCGATGTGGATGGAGGTGAGGACGTCGTCCTGGACCAGGCGCTGGGACAGGATGATCGCGTCCTCGTAGTTGTGCCCCTCCCACGACATGAACGCCACGAGCAGGTTCTTGCCCAGCGCCATCTCGCCGCCGTCGGTGCATGGGCCGTCGGCGAGCACCGAGCCGGCCTCGACCCTCTCGCCCTCGTCGACGAGGGGCTTCTGGTTGATGCACGTGCCGGCGTTGGACCGGCGGAACTTGGCCAGCCGGTAGGTGCGGTAGGTGCCGTCGTCGTTGGCGACGGTGATGTCGTCGGCGGACACCGACGTCACAACGCCGGGGGCCACGGCGACCACGACGTCGCCGGCGTCGACGGCGGCCCGCAGCTCCATGCCCGTCCCGACGAGGGGAGCCTCGCTGCGCAGCAGCGGCACGGCCTGCCGCTGCATGTTCGAGCCCATCAGCGCCCGGTTGGCGTCGTCGTGCTCGAGGAACGGGATCATGGCCGTGGCCACCGACACCATCTGCCGGGGGGAGACGTCCATGTAGTCGACCTGGTCGGCCGGGACGAACTCCACCTCGCCGCCGCGCTTGCGCACGAGCACCCGCGGCTCGGCGAACGAGCCGTCGGCGTTGAGCGGGGCGTTGGCCTGGGCGATGACGAAGCGGTCCTCCTCGTCGGCGGCCAGGTACTGCACCTCGTCGCTGACCACCCCGCCGACGACCTTGCGGTAGGGCGTCTCCACGAAGCCGAAGCGGTTGATCCGGCCGTACGTGCTCAGCGACCCGATGAGACCGATGTTGGGGCCCTCGGGGGTCTCGATGGGGCACATCCGCCCGTAGTGCGACGGGTGCACGTCGCGCACCTCGAAGCCGGCCCGCTCGCGAGACAGACCGCCCGGGCCCAGCGCCGAGAGCCGGCGCTTGTGCGTCAGCCCGGCGAGGGGGTTGGTCTGGTCCATGAACTGGGAGAGCTGGCTGGTGCCGAAGAACTCCTTGATGGCCGCGACGACAGGGCGGATGTTGATGAGCGTCTGCGGGGTGATCGCCTCGACGTCCTGGGTGGTCATGCGCTCGCGCACGACGCGCTCCATGCGCACCAGGCCCGTGCGGACCTGGTTCTGGATGAGCTCGCCCACCGTGCGCAGCCGCCGGTTGCCGAAGTGGTCGATGTCGTCGACCTCGAGGGGGACCTCCCCGGACGGGGACCCCAGGGACACCTCGCCGGCGTGCAGCCGCACCAGGTAGCGCAGCGTGGCGGAGATGTCCTCCAGCGTCAGCACGCTGTCGGTCAGCGGCAGGTCGAGCCCCAGCTTCTTGTTGATCTTGTAACGTCCGACCCGCGCGAGGTCGTAACGCTTGGGGTTGAAGTAGGCGTTGTGGATGAGCTGCTCGGCCGCCTCACGGGTGGGGGGCTCGCCGGGGCGCATCTTGCGGTACAGGTCGAGCAGGGCGTCGTCCTGACCGGTCGTGGTGTCCTTCTCCAGGGTGTTGCGCACCGACTCGGTGTCACCCAGCTCGGCGACGATGCGCTCGGCGTCCCAGCCCAGCGCCTTGAGCAGCACGGTCACGTGCTGCTTGCGCTTGCGGTCGAGGCGGACGCCGACGAGGTCCTTCTTGTCGATCTCGAACTCCAGCCACGCCCCCCGCGACGGGATGATGCGGGCGACGTAGATGTCCTTGTCCGAGGTCTTGTCGACGGACCTCTCGAAGTAGACCCCGGGCGAGCGCACGAGCTGGGAGACCACGACACGCTCGGTGCCGTTGATGATGAACGTCCCCTTCTCGGTCATGAGCGGGAAGTCACCCATGAAGACGGTCTGGGACTTGATCTCACCGGTCTCGGTGTTCATGAACTCCGCGGTCACGTAGAGCGGCGCGGCGTAGGTGAGGTCACGAACCTTGCACTCCTCGACGGTGTGCGCCGGCTCGTAGAACTTGGGGTCCGAGAACGACAGCGACATCGTCCCGGAGAAGTCCTCGATCGGGCTGATCTCGGCGAGGATCTCCTCCAGACCCGAGTGGGGGTCGGTCTCACCGAGCTCGGCGGCGCGAGCCCGCCAGCGGTCGTGGCCGATCAGCCAGTCGAAGCTGGTGCTCTGCAGCGCGAGAAGGTTCGGGACCTCGAGCGGTTCGTCGATCTTGGCAAAGGAGATGCGGGTGTTGCGCGAGGAGGCCAAGTGTGGTCCTTCCGGGACTGGCACGTTCGGTTGTGAGCGCAGCGTGGACCGTCCTGGACCTCAGCCGAGGCAGGGGTGAAGGGCGGGTGGAGGCAGCGCAACGCAACAGTGTAGCCCGCGGGCACACTGCTGTCGAGCCGAGGGTGACTCGGACTCCTTGACGCAGGTCAGGCGCCGACAACGACTATGGCGGCGGACCCGACCTGCGTCAAGGGACGACAGGTCCGGCGGGCGTGCTACTTGACGGTGATGGTGGCGCCGGCGGCCTCGAGCTGCTCCTTGGCCTTCTCGGCGGCATCCTTGGCGACCTTCTCCAGCACCGGCTTGGGCGCGCCGTCGACGAGGTCCTTGGCCTCCTTGAGGCCGAGGCTCGTCAGCGCCCGCACCTCCTTGATGACCTGGATCTTCTTCTCTCCGGCCGAGTCGAGGATCACGTCGAACTCGTCCTGCTCCTCCTCGGCAGCAGCCTCACCACCGCCGGCGGCGCCGGCAGCGGGTGCGGCGGCGACGGCGACGGGGGCCGCCGCGGTCACGCCGAAGGTCTCCTCGAACTCCTTGACGAACTCCGACAGCTCCAGGAGCGTCATCTCCTTGAACACGTCGAGCAGCTCGGCGGTGCTCATCTTGGCCATGGGTGGGTCCTCTCGTGGTGCGGGTGGGTGGGGGTGGTCTTACTCGGCGGCGGCCGGCTGGTCCTCGACCTGGGCGCGCCGGGCGTCGACGAGCCGGGCCGTCTGGGCCAGCGGGGCAGCGAACAGGCTCACCGCGGAGCTCAGCGAGGCCTTCATCAGGCCGGCGGCCTTGGCCAGCAGCACCTCGCGCGACTCCAGGTCGGCCAGGCGGGTGACCTCGGCGGCGTCGAGCACGCGACCGGACATCAGGCCGCCGCGCAGCACGAGCGCGGGGTGCGCCTTGCCGAAGTCGCGCAGCCCCTTGGCAGCCTCGACCGGGTCTCCCTTGACGAACGCGACGGCCGAGGGGCCGGTGAACGCGCCGACCAGCTCCTCGGCCCCGGCCTGCGCGGCCGCCCGCCGGGCGAGCGTGTTCTTCACGACGGTGTAGGTCACGTCGCGCCCGAGGGACCGGCGCAGCGTCGACAGCTCGGCCATCGACAACCCGCGGTACTCGGTGAGCACGACGGCCGTGGAGGAGCGGAACTCCTCGGCGAGCTCGGCGACCTCAGCGACCTTGTCGGACCGGGCCATGGGACTCCTTCCGTTGCCAGGCGAGGACCACAGCTCCCCGACGAAGAAGCCCCGGCCCAGGCCGGGGCACTCCCGCGCGGCGGCGGTGAGGCAACGGGCCTGCGCAGGACGCCCCCATCAGGGCCTTACGGCGACTGGCGTCGCCATCCGGCGGTCTTCGGCGAAGGACGAGGATACGTGGTGCGGTCCCCCGGCACCAAACGGGCCCGTCAGCCGGGCAGGTCCCCGACCTCGCCTGCAGGCGGGGCGGCGATCGTGACCTCGCCGCCCCAGTCGCGGTAGGTCACGACCTGCTCGGCGTCCCCGCCCCGCGCACTCGCCACCTGGCAGGGCAGGTCGTCGGAGGAGAGCCAGTAGGTGCTCGTCACCGACGGGCCGTCGACCTCGTACCGGTCGCACAGGCCCTCACCGACGCGCTCGGGCCCCCCTTCGACGACGGGCGCCGTCGACCCTGCGAGCTCCGCCCCGGGGACGCGCGCAGCCAGGGAGTCCAGCAGCGACGCGGACTGGTCGGCGAACTCCCCGTCCATCGGCAGACGTAGCCAGGGCGTGCTGACGAACAGCCGGAAGGCGGCCGGGACCTCGACGTAGAGCTCGTCGTCGACGAGCACGACGTCGGACTGCCCGGCGATGGCGCCGCTGAACTCCGCGCTCGCCGCCAGGTCCACCCGGTCGGCGGAGAAGCGGTAGACGACGTCGGCGCGCACCGACCCGTCCGAGCCGTCCGAGGACACCTCGGCCGTCGCCGACCCCGCGGCCAGCGACGCCGCCGCGACCCGCTCACCCAGGTCGGCGGCGGTCAGACCCCCCGCGGTCGGGGTGGGGGTGGGCGACGGCTCCTCGGCGTCTGCGCTGCAGGCGGCAAGGGTCAGCACCGCCGCGGCGGCGGCGCCGACCTCACGCAGTCGCAGCCGTCGCACGCACTGCCGACGGGTCCACCGGGATGCCCGGGCCCATCGTCGTCGAGATCGTCGCCTTGCGGACGTAGCGGCCCTTGGAGGCCGACGGCTTGAGCCGCATGACCTCGTCGAGGGCCGCCTGGTAGTTCTCCAGCAGCGCCTCGTGGCTGAAGGACGCCTTGCCGATGATGAAGTGAAGGTTCGCGTTGCGGTCGACGCGGAACTCGATCTTGCCGCCCTTGATGTCGGAGACGGCCTTGGCCACGTCCATGGTCACCGTGCCCGTCTTGGGGTTGGGCATGAGACCGCGCGGGCCCAGGACCCGGCCCAGCCGGCCGACCTTGCCCATCATGTCCGGGGTCGCCACCACGGCGTCGAAGTCGAGCCGGCCACCCTGCACCTCGGCGATGAGGTCGTCGGTGCCGACGACGTCGGCCCCGGCCTCCTCGGCCTCGGTCGCCTTCGGGCCGGCGGCGAACACGAGGACGCGAGCGGTCTTGCCGGTCCCGTGGGGGAGGTTGACCGTGCCCCGCACCATCTGGTCGGCCTTGCGGGGGTCGACCCCCAGCCGGAGGGCCACCTCGACGGTGGCGTCGAACGAGGTCGGGGAGGTCGTCCTGGCCAGCTCGACGGCCTCCTCCGGGGAGTAGAGCCTGCTGCGGTCCACCGTGTCGGCGGCGCTGCGGTAGCCCTTGCTGCGCTTCATGTCTGTCTCCTTGTCGTCGGCGGAGAGTGTGGTGCGGACGAGCGCCTCGCCCTCCCACGGGTGGACGTCACTCGGTGACGGTGATGCCCATCTGCCGGGCGGTCCCGGCGATGATCTTCTCGGCGGCGTCGAGGTCGTTGGCGTTGAGGTCCGGCATCTTCTGCTCGGCGATCGCCCGCACCTGGTCCCTGCTGATGGACGCGACCTTGACGCGGTGCGGCTCGCCGGACCCCTTCTCGATCCCGGCTGCCTTGAGGATGAGCCTGGCAGCGGGTGGGGTCTTGGTGACGAAGTCGAACGAGCGGTCCTCGTAGACCGTGATCTCGACCGGGACGACGTTGCCCCGCTGGGACTCCGTGGCGGCGTTGTAGGCCTTGCAGAACTCCATGATGTTGACCCCGTGCTGTCCCAGGGCGGGACCGACGGGTGGCGCCGGGGTCGCCTGACCGGCCTGGATCTGCAGCTTGATGAGGCCGGCGACCTTCTTCTTCTTCGGGGGCATGAACGGTTCCTTCGTGGGGGTGGGAAGGCTAGATCTTCTGGATCTGGGTGAAGGAGAGCTCCACCGGTGTCTCGCGGCCGAAGATCTCGACCAGCCCCTTGACCTTCTGGGCGTCGGCGTTGATCTCGTTGATGGTGGCGTGCAGGGAGGCGAACGGGCCGTCGACGACCATCACCGAGTCGCCCACGGCGAAGTCGGCGACCTCGACCGGCGCCTTGGGGCCCGCCGCGGCCGTCACCGGCTCGGCCAGCGTGGGGGCCAGCCAGCCCTCGACCTCCTCGAGGGAGAGGGGCAGCGGCTGGTGCACGTTGCCCACGAACCCGGTCACGGCAGGCGTGTTGCGCACCGCCGACCAGGACTCGTCGGTGAGGTCCATGCGGACGAGGACGTAGCCGGGGAAGCGCACCCGCTTGACCATGCGGCGCTGCCCGCTCTTGATCTCTGCGACCTCCTCCGTGGGCACGACCACCTCGAAGATGTAGTCCTCCATGTTGAGGCTGGAGATCCGGCTCTCCAGGTTGGCCTTCACGCGGTTCTCCATGCCGGAGTAGGAGTGCACGACGTACCACTCCCCCGGCTTGGCCCGCAGGGCGGCGCGGAACTCCTCGAGCGGGTCGGGGCTCTCGGCCGCCTCCTCGGCGGCGTCGGCCACCTGCTCGTCGGACACCTGCTCGTCGGTCATCTGCTCGTCGGTCATCTGCTCGTCGGTCACGCTGTCCGGCACCGTTGCTTCCTCGTCGGTCGTCATCCGAGCACCGCCCGAACGGCCTCGCCGAACGCCAGGTCCAGAACCGTGACGATGGCGATCATGATGGCGACGAAGACCAGCACCACGGCGGTGTAGTTGAGCAGCTGGGGTCGCGTGGGGTAGACGACCTTGCGCAGCTCAGCAACCACCTGGCGCAGGAACAGCGTCACCCGCGACCACACGCCGCCGCGGCTCTGCGTCACCATCACTGTCCTTCGTCGTCGTCGTTGTCGGCGCAGGGCAGGAGGGACTCGAACCCCCAGCCGCCGGTTTTGGAGACCGGTGCTCTTCCAGTTGAGCTACTGCCCTTGGGTGGGCGGACGACCGCCGACCTGGAAGTGTACGTCCCGCCAGGCACCTGGGTCGAACCGCGCACGCCGGGCGACGCGGCTGCATGCCACGATGGCACCATGACGAGTCCTGCCCCCCACCACCGGATCAGCCGCCGCATCGCCTCGATCAGCGAGAGCGCCACCCTGGCCGTCGATGCCAAGGCCAAGGCCCTCAAGGCCAGCGGCCGCCCGGTGATCGGCTTCGGCGCCGGCGAGCCCGACTTCCCGACCCCGGCCGCCATCGTCGTGGCTGCCGAGGAGGCCTGCTCCGACCCGCGCAACCACCGCTACACACCGGCCGCGGGGCTGCCCGAGCTGCGTGAGGCCATCGCCTCCAAGACGCTGCGGGACTCCGGTGTGAGCGTTGCCGCGTCCCAGGTGCTCGTGACGAACGGTGGGAAGCAGGCCGTCTACGAGGCCTTCGCGACGCTGCTCGACCCGGGGGACGAGGTCGTGCTGCCCGCTCCCTACTGGACCACGTACCCGGAGGCGATCCGGCTCGCCGGCGGAGTGCCGGTCGAGGTCCTCGCCGACGAGTCGGTGGGCTACCGGGTCAGCGTCGACCAGCTCGATGCGGCCCGGACCGACCGCACGAAGGCCCTGCTGCTGTGCTCGCCGTCCAACCCCACCGGCGCGGTGTACCCGCCGGAGGAGATTCGGGCGATCGGCCGGTGGGCGTACGAGCACGGGGTGTGGGTGGTCACCGACGAGATCTACGAGCACCTCGTGTACGGGGATGCAGTGGCGCGGTCGGTGCTGGCCGAGGTGCCGGAGCTGGCGGACACGTGCGTCGTGCTCAACGGCGTGGCCAAGACCTACGCGATGACCGGGTGGCGGGTGGGCTGGCTCATCGGGCCGCCGGACGTCGTCAAGGCCGCGACGAACTTGCAGAGCCACCTCACCAGCAACGTCGCGAACGTCTCGCAGCGAGCGGCCCTCGCCGCCGTCACCGGGGACCTGTCGGCCGTGGCCGAGATGCGGGACGCCTTCGACCGGCGCCGGCAGACCATCACAGCGATGCTCGCCGAGATCGACGGCATGGTGTGCCCGATGCCCGAGGGCGCCTTCTACGTCTACCCGAGCGTGGCGGGGCTGCTCGGCCGCAGCATCCGCGGCCGTCGCCCGCAGACCACGGCCGAGCTGGCCGAGCTGGTGCTCGAGGAGGTGGAGGTGGCCGTGGTGCCGGGCGAGGCGTTCGGGCCGAGCGGCTACCTGCGGATGTCCTACGCCCTGTCCGACGCAGACCTCGTCGAGGGGGTCGGTCGCCTGCAGCGCCTGTTCGCCGAGGCCACCCCCTGACGGTCCGGGACCTGCGGGCGCTGCCGAAGGCCCACCTGCACCTGCACTTCACCGGGTCGATGCGGCCCGGCACGGTGCTGGACCTGGCCGAGCGACACGGGGTACGGCTGCCGGACGTGCTCACCGACGCGCTGCGCTCGCAGCGGCCGGTGCCGCTCTCAGCCGCGGACGAGCGGGGCTGGTTCCGGTTCCAGCGCCTGTACGACGTGGCCAGGTCGGTGCTGCGGCACCCCGACGACGTCCGGCGCCTGGTGCTCGAGGCCGCCGAGGACGACATCGCCGACGGGTCGGGGTGGCTGGAGATCCAGGTCGACCCGTCGGGGTACGCGGCCCGGTTCGGCGGCCTCACCTCGTTCCTGGAGCTCGTGCTCGAGAGCGTGGAGCAGGCGTCACGGTCGACAGGGCTGGGCATGGCGGTCGTGGTGGCGGCGAACCGCACCCGGCACGAACTCGACGCGCGCACGCTGGCACGGCTCGCGGCGCAGTACGCCGGAGCCGGCGTGGTGGGCTTCGGCCTGTCCAACGACGAGCGGCGGGGCCCGGCGGAGGACTTCGTCCGCGCCTTCTCGATCGCCCGCCGGGCCGGTCTGTGGTGCGTCCCGCACGGCGGGGAGCTCGTCGGCCCCGCCGGGGTGGCCGCGTGCCTGACCCACCTGCACGCCGACCGCGTCGGGCACGGGGTGCGCAGCGTCGAGGACCCCCGGGTGCTCGACGCGCTGGTCACCGCCGGGACCGTGCTCGAGGTCTGCCCATGGTCGAACGTGTCGCTGGGGGTGTACCCCGGCATGAGGGACGTGCCGCTGCGCACGCTGCTGAGCGCCGGGGCGCGGGTGGCCCTGGGCGCCGACGACCCGCTGCTCTTCGGCCATCGGCTCTCGGCCCAGTACGAGGCCGCCCGCGTCGAGCACGGGCTCGACGACGTCGCGCTCGCCGCACTGGCCCGCGCGTCGATCGAGGGGTCGCGCGCACCCGACCAGGTCCGAGCGCACCTGCTTGCCGGCGTCGACGCCTGGCTGCACCCTCAGAACGGCGGCTGGTCGAGCCCCTCCGCCCCGCTGGCCCCATCCTCCGGCTCGGCGTAGTCGTACGGCTCGGTCCGGCGGACCGCCCCCGTCCGCGTCGCCCACGCCACAGCCCCGCGTTCGGCGGCGGTCACGACCCACCCGGGTGCCTGTGTCCTGAGGCGGTGGTGGGGTCGGTGAAGACCAGCACGGCCACCTCCACGTGTCGAACGTATGTTCGAAGTCTCGGAAGCGGGTACGCCACAACCCTGCCGACCTGGTGCCGGGCCAACCGGGGTCGGGTCGACCCGGGTGCGACCCGGGTCGACCGAGGGCAGCTAGGCCTCCGACCGCTCTCCCAGCAGGGTGCGCACCGCCCGCAGACCGACCGACAGCTTCGGCAGGTCCGCCACCTCCTCGTCGAGCACGTCGGTGAGCAGCCGGCGTGCCCGGGCCACCGTGTCGGGGTCGCGGCGTACCCAGTCGGCGACGCGATCGACGGCGTCGGCGTCCTGCGCGGTCGTGGCCACGACGGCCTCGGTGATGGCGGCGTGGGCCGAGTACAGGTCGTCGCGCAGGGCGGCGCGCGCCATCGTCTGCCAGCGGTCGTCCCTGGGCAGTGCGATGACGCGCTGCTGGAGCCGGCCGAGGTCGAGCAGCTCCCCGGCGACCAGGTGGACCCGGGCGACCTCGAGCACGTCGGCCCCCACCCGCCGGGAGATGTCGACGACAGCCAGAGCGGCGAACGCCGACGGCAGCACGGCGACGTGCGTCGCCAGACCCTCGGGCACCCCCACGGCGAGCAGCTCGTCCCGGCGGCGGTCGGCCTCGGCCCGGGACCGCCCGCTGAGCAGGCTCGGCATCGCGTCGACGACGCTGCGCACGGGCTCACCGAAGTAGTCGAGCTCGCGCGCCACGTCCAGGGGCGCGGGACGGGAGAGCGCTAGCCAGCGAGCGGCGCGCTCGACCAGCGTCCGGGCGTCCAGCCGCATGGCGACCTGCGTCGCTGCGGGCACCTTGAGGTCGAGGGCGTCGATCGCGCCGCGGGTCCCGGCGAGGCCGTACACCTCGGCGGCGACGAGATGGGCCCGGGCGAGCTCCTCGCCCGAGGCGGCCGTCTCGGTGCCGAGGCGGTGCAGGAAGGTCACCCCCGCATCGTCGACGACGCGGTTCGCCACTCGGTTCGCGATGATCTCGCGCCGCAACGGGTGCCGAGCGACCTGGTCGGGGCAGGTGCGTACGACTGGGTCGGGGAAGTAGCGCTCGAGCACGATGGCCAGTGCCGGGTCGTCGGGGACGGTGCCGGCCACGAGCTCGTCTGCGAGCAGGTTCTTGGTGTAGGCGAGCAGCACCGCCAGCTCCGGCGCGGTCAGGCCCTCCCCCGCCAGACGCCGCTCGCGCAGCGCCCGCTCGTCGGGCAGGTCCTCCACCGCGCGGTCCAGGACCCCCCGGGCCTCGAGCGCGTCGAGGTAGGCCGCGTGGACGTGCAGCAGCGCCGGCGCCTGGGCGATTGCCATGTCGAGGGCCGCGTTCTGGTCGTAGTTGTCCGCGAGCACCAGGCGCGCGACGTCGTCGGTCATCGAGGCGAGCAGCTCGTCGCGCTGCTTGCGGGTGAGGTCCCCGGCTGCGACGACGCCGTCGAGCAGGATCTTGATGTTCACCTCGCGGTCCGAGGTGTCGACGCCCGCGGAGTTGTCGATCGCGTCGGTGTTGACGTGCCCGCCCCGGCGCGCGAACTCGACCCTCGCCTGCTGGGTGAGCCCGAGGTTGCCGCCCTCGACGACGACGGTGCAGCGAAGCTGCGAGCCATCGACGCGGACGGCGTCGTTGGTCTTGTCCCCGGCGTCGGCGTGGGTCTGGGTCGAGGACTTGACGTAGGTGCCGATCCCCCCGTTGAACAGCATGTCCACCGGTGCTCTCAGGATCGCCCGGATCACCTCCGGCGGCGTCAGCGACTCGGTGCCGGCCGGCAGCCCCAGCCGCTCGCGGACCTGCGGCGAGATGGGCACGACCTTCGCCGTCCGGGCCCACACCCCGCCACCGGCCGAGACGAGGTCCTGGTCGTAGTCGGCCCAGGAGGAGCGCGGCAGCTCGAACAGACGCTTGCGCTCGGCGTAGGACCGGCTCGGGTCGGGGTCGGGGTCGAGGAAGACGTGCCGGTGGTCGAAGGCCGCGACCAGGCGCAGGCCCTCGGAGAGCAGCATGGCGTTGCCGAAGACGTCGCCGGACATGTCGCCGATCCCGACGACGGTGACTCCGCCCTCGGCCCCCGGCGTCTGGGGGTCGCGGCCCAGGGTGCGGAAGTGCCGCTTGACCGACTCCCAGGCACCTCGGGCGGTGATGCCCATCGCCTTGTGGTCGTAGCCGGCGGACCCGCCGGAGGCGAACGCGTCGCCGAGCCAGAAGCCGTGCTCTGCGGAGACCCGGTTGGCCAGGTCGGAGAAGGTCGCGGTGCCCTTGTCCGCGGCGACCACCAGGTAGGGGTCGTCGGAGTCCCATCGCACCACCCGGGCCGGCGGCTCGACCCGCGGCCCGTCCGGCCCGTCGACCCGGTTGTCGGTGAGGTCGAGCATCCCGCGGATGAACTCGGTGTAGGCCGCCATACCGGCCTCCATCCAGCCGGTCCGGCCGGACGCGGGGTCTGGCGCCCGCTTGAGGACGAACCCACCCTTGGCTCCCACCGGGACGATGACGGCGTTCTTGACCGCCTGGGCCTTGACCAGGCCCAGCACCTCGGTGCGGAAGTCCTCCCTGCGGTCCGACCACCGCAGGCCGCCACGGGCCACCGGACCGAACCGCAGGTGGATCCCCTCGACCAGGGGCGAGCACACCCAGATCTCGGCGAACGGCCGAGGTGCCGGGAGCCCGGGGGCCGCTCGCGAGTCGATCTTGAGCGCCAGCCGGGGCAGCGGCCGACCCGTGGCGTCCAGGACGAAGTGGTTGGTGCGCAGCGTCGCTCCGACGAGGTCCAGCAGCGAGCGCAGGATGCGGTCCTGGTCGAGCCCGGTCACCTGGTCGAGCGCCGCAGAGACCTCGGCGTCGAGGGCGTCGAGGGCGGGCTGCCGATCAGCGAGGTCGGGGTCGAACCGGGTCTCGAAGAGCCGGACCACCAGGCTCGCCAGGCCGGGGTGGTCGCGCAGCGTCTGCTCGATGTAGGCCTGGGAGAACGCGCTGCCGATCTGGCGCAGGTACTTGGCGTAGCTGCGCAGCACTGCGCACTGCCGGTACGTCAGGCCCGCACGCAGCACCAGCGCGTTGAAGCCGTCGTTCTCCGCGAGGCCGTTCCACACGGCCAGGAAGGCGTCCTCGAAGCGCTGCTTCGCGTCGCCGTCGGCGAGCGTCTGCGCATCGGGCACGATCAGCCCGAAGTCGTACAGGGAGGCCGCGGGGAGGCCGGTGCGCTCGATGTCGTACGGCCACTCGTCGTCGACGTCGACGCCCAGCGCGGTGAGGATCGGCAGCACCTCGGTGAGCGTCAGCGGGGGCCCGCTCCGGTAGATCTTGAAGCGTCGCCGGGTCGGGGGCAGGGCGGCCGGGTGGTAGAGGTTGACCGAGACGTCCGGGCCAACCTCGTCGAGCTCCTCGAGGGCGACCACGTCGGACACCGCCACCCGCGGGGAGAAGTCCTCGCGGTAGCCGTCGGAGAAGGCGTGTCGGTACCGGTGGAACAGCCTCGCAGCGTCCTCCTCGCCGACGGCCTCGACCAGCGCCTCGCCGAACTCGTCGGCCCAGTCCCGGATGGCCGCGGCGATCTGGTCCTGGAGGGCGGGGAGGTCCAGCGCCGGGAGCGACGTGCCCGACGGCATCCAGATGACGACGTGCAGGCGGGCGAGCAGGGACTCCCCCACCTGGGCCGTGTAGTCGATCGCCTGGCCTCCGGTGGCCCGGAGCAGGACCTCGGACACGGTGAGCCGGACGTCGGTGTTGTACCGGTCGCGCGGCAGGTACACCAGGCACGAGAGGAACCGGCCGTAGTCGTCGGGGCGCACGAACAGCCGCAGCCGGCCCCGGTCCTGCAGGCCCACGACGGCCCGGGCCACGGAGACGAGGAACTCCACGGGCGTCTGGAACAGCTCGTCGCGGGGGAAGGTCTCCATCACGTGCAGGAGGTCCTTGGCGTTGTGGCTGCCCGGCGCGAACCCGGCCGCGACCATCACCCGCCGCACCTTCTCCCTCAGCAGGGGGACGCGCAGCACGCTCTCGTAGTAGGCCGCCGAGGCGAGCAGGCCGAGGAAGCGCCGCTCCCCGACGACGACCCCGTCGGCGTCGAAGATCTTCACCCCGACGTAGTCCATGTGCACGGCCCGGTGCACCGTGGCCCTCGAGTTGGCCTTGGTGAGCACGAGCAGCCGCTTCTCCCGGGCCTTGGCCCTCGACGCGGGCGGCAGGGTGGCGAACCCTCGGGACATCGCGTGGTCGGAGCGCAGGATGCCCAGGCCGGTACCCGTGACTGGACGCAGGACGTCCTCGCCGTCGACCACGTCGAGGTGGTACTCGCGGTAGCCGAGGAAGGTGAAGTGGTCGTCGGCGAGCCAGCGCAGCAGCTCCTCGGCGTCGACGACCTCCTGGTCGGCCACGGGAAGGTCCTGCCGGACGACCGCGTCGGCGGCCTCGAGGGCACGCTGGCGCATCTTCGCGTAGTCCTCGACGGCATCCGAGACGTCGCGGAGCACGCGGCGCAGGGCGGCCTCGAGCACCGCCAGGTCCTCCGGATCGGTCTCCCGGCCGACCTCGACGTGGATCCAGGACTCGCGGTGCTCCTGCCCGCTGCTGTGCCGTGGGGGCTCGGTGGGAAGCACCTCCTGCAGGGCGCCGGTCACGTCCCGGCGCACCGCGAGCACCGGGTGGAGGACATCGTGGACGACGTGCCCGCGGCTGGTGAGGGCAGCCATGACCGAGTCGACGAGGAAGGGCATGTCCTCCACGACGACCTGCACCACAGTGTGGCCGGTGGCCCACCCGTGCTCGGCCACAGTTGGGGTGAAGACCCGCAGGTTGATGCCCCCGTCGGGACGTTCCCCCGCCAGGTCCAGATGGCTGAGCAGGAGCCCGGCGAGGTCGTCCGGGCGACGTTGGGCGAGGTCGTCCGGTGGGACGTCGTGGAAGTACCGGCCCACGGCGGCGACCTGCGCGCCACGCGCGGCGACGACGTGTCGCTCGACGGTGCCGAGCAGGTCGTCGAGGGCCGTCGTCGGTGCCTCGGCCATGTCCGGTCACCCTAGACCGCGGTGACGATCATGCCCAGGGGCCGGGGCCATGGCACGATCGCACCGTGCAGATCGAAGCGGCAGTGCTGTTCCCGGCCACCGTCGAGGATGTGTTCGCGATGCTCTCCGACGAGGCCTACGTGCGCACGAAGGCCGAGGCGATGGGAGCCCTCGAGCACGACGTGACGGTGCGCGCCCTGACCACTGGGGGGGCACGGATCCGCCTGGAGCGCACCCTCCCCTCGATGGTCCCCGACTTCGTCCGGCCCCTGGTCGGGGAGACCATCGAGGTGGTGCAGACCGAGGAGTGGCAGCCGGCCCGCACGGACGGCTCCCGGCACGGCGAGCTGGAGGCGAGGATCTCGAACGCGCCCGTGTCGTTGTCCGGCGACATCGCCCTGATGCCCGCCGACGAGGGCACCACGATCCACCGGATCCACGTGGACGTCCGCGCCAAGGTCCCTTTCGTCGGCGCCCGGATCGAGCGGGCGATCTCCGAGGTGCTGCTCATGGCCGCCCGCAAGGAGGAGGAGGTCGGCGCCCGCTGGTTGGCCGGCGACCGTGGCTGACCCGGTCGTCGCGCTGCACGGGTTCTCGGACTCCGCAGCCTGCTGGGGGCCGTTCCTGACCAGGCTCGGCCTGCCCGCCCGCACGCCGGACCTGCTGGCGCACGGGGGTCGTCGGATGCCGCCGGAGGTGGCGTTCAGCCACGACGCGCTCGTCGCCGACGCCCTGCCGGCGGTGGAGGCGGCCGCCGCCGAGGGCGCACGGCCCGTGGTGCTGCTCGGCCACTCGCTGGGGGCGAGCACCGCCGTCGGCGTCGCGGCGCGGGCGCCGCAGCTGGTGGGGCTGCTCGTCCTCGAGGACCCTCCGTGGCAGCCTCGTTCCTCGGCCCGCTCCGACGAGGCGGCCGAGCGGGACAACCCGCACCGCCCGTGGCTGGAGGGGCTGCACGGCACCGACCACGCTGGACGCCGAGCCTGGGCCGAGCAGCGGCACCCGTCGTGGCCCGCCGACGAGCTGGACCCGTGGGCTTGTTCGAAGGCAGCGGTCGACCTCGCGCTGTTCGACGCCGAGCAGCACTGGCTGCGCCGCGGGTGGGCCCGCGTCGCCGAGGCGGTGCGGTGCCCCACCCTGCTGCTGGTGGGCGAGCCGGCTCTCGGGGCTGCCTGCCACCCGGCGGTGGCGCGGACGCTGGCCGGACGGCTCGGCTGGCTGGTCGTGACGGTGGCCGGGGCGGGCCACGACGTCCGGCGGGACAGGCCAGCCCTCGTCGCGGACCTGCTGCGGGGCCTGCTGCGGACCTACCGCCCCTGAGGGTCGACCTGCGCCAGCAGCGCCTCGAGCTCGGTGGGGTCGAACCAGGCGAGCACGACGTCGTCGAGCAGACCGGGGTCGGCGCCGGCCCGCACCGCCTGCACGACCCGGGCACTCTCGGCGTCGTCGACGTGGAACGCGGCGACGTCGGCCGGCTGGACCGGCGCCGCGAGGGCGACCGCCGTCACGGTCGGCGCCCCCCGCACCGAGACCGTCGAGGTGGGGACGTCGGCGGACACCACGACGCGACGGGGTGGGTCCCCGGGCCGCAGGAGGTCCAGGCAGCCCCGGACCGCGTCGAGGAAGGCGTCGAACTCCAGCTGCTCGTCGTCGGGGTCGGCGACCTCGGCGCGAGCCTGCGGGGTGACGGCGAAGGCAGCCGAGGCCCGCCAGGGCTCCCCGGCCGCCAGGGTCCGCAGCACGGCCACGGAGGCCGGCAGGTACACCCGGGTGTGTGGGCTCACGGGACTAGCTGACCGAGAGCCGCTGACTGGGCTCGGTCGCCGACTCCTCGTCGGAGTACTGGCCGGGCTCGGTGAGCGCAGCCACCGACGTGTGCAGCGAGGTCTCGAGCACGAACGGTCGCCGTCTGACGTCCATGAGGTTGGCCCCCATCGCCTCGAGGTCCTCCGGTCCCGGCCCGAGGATCGTCACCTCGGTGCCCGAGCGGTGCACCTTGGCCGCCTCGGTGAGGCAGCGCTTGGTGACCTGGACCCGCCAGCGACGCTCGAGCCGGGTGACGAGGGTGGAGGGCCGGTCCAGGGCGAAGGACACCATCGGGGCCACCACGAACACCTCGTCGAGCCCGAGGTCGGCCAGCAGGTCGACGCTGGTGGCCGAGCAGGCCCCGCCGTCGACGTAGCGCCGTCCGTTGATGACCATCGGGGCGAACCACGCCGGGATCGAGCAGGACGCCATCACGGCCTCGGCAAGGTCTGCCGGGGGAGCGCCCGGGCTGCCGAAGGCGACCCGCTCCCCCGTCTCGTAGTCCATGGTGACGATGAAGGTGCCCGGGTGCCGCGTCCACTCGCCGGGCGGGTTCACCGACTCGACGAGGTGCCCGATGCGGGCCAGCGAGCCCCGCCCCTCCGGCAGGAACGCAGAGAGCACCGCCGTCGGGGGCATCTGCCGGAAGCGGCCGATGTTGCGCATGATGCCGGTCGAGCCGGGGCCGAACCGGGGGACGCCGGGGCGGGAGCCCCCGGTGGCGTTGTCGTAGTCCCACCAGTACCCGGCCAGCGGGCCGTCCTCGACGACCTCGCCGAGCTGGTGGCGGCGAAGCTGGTCGGGCGTGACCTCGGAGGCCAGCAGCGCGGCGATGATCGACCCCGCCGAGGTTCCCACCAGGTAGTCCACCGTGCGCAGGTCGATCTGGTGCACCTGCTCGATGGCCCACAGAGCGCCCACCATCCAGGCGGCGCCGAGCACACCGCCGCCACCGAGGACGAGCCCCCGTCGGGGAGCGTCGGGGGAGGCGGTCGGGCGTGCGCGGGAACGCCGTGATGCCTTCGCCACGAGACCAAGTGTCCGTTCCTGTGTGGCCTTGACAAGTATCTCTTGTCTCGTCACACGTGACTGAGGACCCTATCGTCGGGGACCGGCGGCCCGCAGGGATCCCCGGCCGCGCGTGCGGCTCACGCGCACCGTGTCGCTCAGCAGGTCGGCCGCGCCCACCAGCTCGGCCGCCAGCACGTCGAGGTCTCCGATGGCGTCGCGGTCGGCGTTCAGCCCGAGGAAGACGCCCGCGTTGTACGAGGTCGCGCCGATCGCCAGCGCCTGCCCTCGGCTCAGCGGCAGCACCGGGTAGGAGCCGACCAGGGCGGCGCCGGCCGCGAACAGCGGCATCTGCGGACCGGGGACGTTGGTGACCATGAGGTTGTACACCCGGCTCGGCGCCTCTGTGGCGGTGCGTGCCCCGAGCGCGTGCAGGGTCGGCGGCGCGAAGCCGGCGACCCCGGCGATGTCGAGCGCCGGGACCGGGTTGCCCACCTCCCGGTGGCCGCGCATCGAGTAGGCGATCCGCTGCAGCCGCACCACGGGTGAGGGCTCGCCGACGGGCAGGTCGACGACGAACGGGGCCACGTGGTTGGGGCTGCGCAGGGCGTCGTCCTCGTTCGAGACGCTGAGCGGGACCATCGCGCGCAGCGTGGTGGACGTCCGCACGGGCTCGCCCCGCATCAGCAGCCACTCCCGAAGGGCGCCGGTGACCACCGCCAGCACGACGTCGTTCACGGTGGTCTCGTGGTAGTCCTTGACCCGCTTGAAGTCGGCCAGCGGCAGCTCGACCATGGCGAACCGACGGGCCTTGCCGATCTCGGGGTTGAGCGGGCTGGCGGGGGCCGGCCGGGCCGCCGTGCGCAGCAGCATCAACGTCCCCTCGGCTGCCGAGAGCACCCGCGTGGCGGCCCCCCGCATCTCGTCGACGCCGCCGCGCAGCACGTCGATGGCCACGGTGGGGCGCCGCAGCAGGTCGGTGGCGGCGCCGGCCAGGAGCTGGGCGGTCCCTGGCGCCGGGTGCGGGGCCCACGTGTCGGGCCGGCTGCTGCGGGGTTGCGGGCTGACGTCGAGCATGACCTGGGCGATGTCGATGCCCCGGACGCCGTCCACCATCGCCAGGTGCGTCTTGGAGAGGATGGCCAGCCGGTCCCCCTCGAGGCCTTCGACGAGGTAGACCTCCCACAGGGGCTTGTCCCGGTCCAGGCGCCGGCTCATGATGCGGGCCATCAGCTCGGCCAGCTGCTCCTCGGTGCCCGGTCGGGGCAGGGCGGACCGGCGGACGTGGTAGGTGAGGTCGAACTCGGTGTCGTCCACCCACACCGGGTTGGCCAGGTGGCCCGGGACGAAGCGCAGCCGCTGCCGGTACCGGGGCACGAAAGCGATCCGCTCCCGGATGAGGGCGAACAGCCGGTCGTAGTCGAAGCCCTCCTCCGGGGCCCGGAGGATCTGGACGGTGCCGCTGTGCATCGGCGTCTGGGCCCGCTCGTCGTCGAGGAACGACACGTCGGTCGAGCTGAGCCGATTCGGCATGGCGACTCCTCCGGACGGGTACCCCTCACTATCGCACGTCGGGCTGCCCCACCAAGTCCCGACCGAAGAGGACGCTCAGCTCGCCGGCCGTCGTCGGGTAGTCGGTGTGCAGCACCCCGACCATGCCGACCGCGACGGCGGCGGCCACGTTGTGTGCGACGTCGTCGACGAAGACGCACGCGGTGGGCGGGACGCCGAGCAGGTCGGCGGTGTGCAGGAAGATCTCCGGGTCGGGCTTGCGCATGCCCACCCGCCCCGAGATGACGACCTGGTCGAAGGTGCCGTCCCACAGGTGCTCGGGGTAGTGGTCGCCCCACGAGTTGGACAGCAGCGCGGTGGCGATCCCCGCCTGCCGGGCACGCCACACCAGCGCCGTCATGGCGGGGGCGTGGGTGAAGTGCGCGAACATCCTGCTGAGCAGCCCGGCACCGGGGACCGGCGTCCCGCTCGTCGTACGCAGCAGGGGGGCCAGCATCTGCTCGACCTCCGCTGGTGCCAGCTCGCCCCGCTCGAGCAGGTGGATGGGGTTGGCCAGCTCCACGTCGGCCTGGGGGCCCAGCCACCGGCCGAACGCGGCTCGCAGCGTGTCGACGTCCAGGTCCTCGCTGCGTGCCCACGCCGCGAGCGCCTCGGGAACCCCGGTGGTCAGCACCCCACCCCAGTCCACGACGAGGGCGGCCGGCGGCTGCGCGCTCACCCCGCCGATGGTAGGGACCGCCCACGGCGTGGCTGCCGACGGTGGCCCCGGACCGACGCGGGCCGGGCGGCGATGCCCGGCGTGAGGCGACGGGCCAGCTCGCCCACCCCACGCCGCAGCGCGCTCGACGGGGCGGCCACGGTCAGGGGCCGACCTGCCCGCAGCGCGGTGTCCACGGCAGCGGGGTCGTCGGGGAGGTAGGCCACCGGCTCGGCCCCGGAGAAGCGCTGCAGGGTCTGCCTCACCTGTGCGCGCGGGTGGGCACCCAGGACGCTGGGGCGCAGCCGGTTGACCACCACCTGTGGCGGCGCCGCTGTCGCGTCGGCGAGCCGGTCCAGGCCGTGGACGAGCCTGAGCAGCCCCAGCGGGTCGGCGGCCGCCACAGCGAGCAGGACGTCCGCGACTGCCACGGCCGACCGGGTTGCGGCGGCGGGAGCGGCGGTCGGGGTGTCGGGCTCGTCGAGGGCCGCTCCGACGTCGACGACGACGTCCTCGACGAGGGTGGTGGCCACCGCCCACACCGCCTCCAGTGCCACCGGGTGCAGCTCGCGCCACCGGTCCGGACGGGTCGCCCCGGTGAGGACGCGCAGACGCGGTGCGACTGCCACGGCCGACGCCGCCAGCACGCCGGCGTCGAGCCGTCCACGCAGGCCCGCCCGGCAGGCCGCAGCCACCCCGGGGGCCTCGTCGAGGATGCCGAGCATCGTGCTGACGGCCCCGCCACCAGCGTCGGCGTCGACGAGCAGCACCTCCCGACCAGCCTCGGCCAGCTCGGCAGCGAGGGTCACGGCGACCGTGCTGCGCCCGGGCGCCCCGCCCGGCCCCCACACGACGAGCAACCGCCCGTTCTCGGGCACCGAGGCGGCCACCGGAGCCGGGACCGGGGCCGGCTCGCTCGGTTGCGGGCGGCCCAGGGCCCGCACCCGGGCCGCGACGTCGGTCGGGGGCTCGGAGGACGACGCGACGTCCGCGGCGCCGAGCGCGAGGGCGGTCGAGGCGTGGGCGTCGCTGCCCGCCACGGCCAGCACGGCGACGCCGAGCCCGCGGAGCCGGGCGACGACGTCGGCGTCGAGGCGGGGCAGATCGGCGTCCACGACAGCCACGCGCACCGTGCCGGCCGTGCCGACCGCCAGGAGGTCGGCCACGTCCACGCAGCGCCGCACGAGGTGCAGCCCGGAGCCCTGGCGCTCCAGCACCGGCAGCAGCGCCACCTCCCACGGTGCCCCACCTGACAGGACGGCCACGGCCACCGCATGCGGTCGGGGCGCCGGGACCGCAGAGGGCCCGTCCATCAGCGCCCGCCGATGGTGGTCGTCAGCACCACCCGCCCTGCCGACGACGCGCTCACCAGGCGGGACACCGTCGCTGTCAGCTCCTCGTCGGTCACCGTGCCCGTGCTGAGGGACAGCACCACCGAGTCCGCCGAGGAGCCGAAGCCGGTGTCGGCGCGGCGCGCCTCCGCCACGGTGACACCGTCGGCCAGGAGCAGCGCCGGACCCTCGGAGGGGACCTCCCAGACGTCGACGACATCCCCCGGGCCGAGCTCACCTGGCGTCGTGGCGGCATCGACCGACACCGCGACCAGCCTGGTCCGACCCTGGAGCTCGACGGCGGGTGCCACCGCGGTGGCCGGCACGAGCTCGCCCGCCTCGACGGGACGCACGAGCACGTAGCCCTCGGGCACCGGACCGGTGAGGTAGGGGTTGGTGGGGCCGTCGACGCGGGCCGCGACCTGCACGAGGGAGGACGGGGCGAGCACGGCACCCGGAACGAGGTCGGTGGCGGCGGCCCAGGTGGGGTCGGTGTGGTCGGTGACGGCGACCAGACGGGCACCGGCCACGGCCGACCCGAGCACGAGCACGACCCCGGCAAGCAGCCGCCAGTCGCGCCACCGCCGTCCGGGCAGCCTGGTCGCGGGCGGGGACGGGACGGCGGACGCGGCCACCGGCGGGACGGTCGTGCTCATGACACCTCTCGTTTGCCCGATTCACCCTAGATTATGCGCTTTAGTGGGCAGCAGGATACGACGCCTCCTGGCCATGCGGTCGGGGCTCATCCCCAAGCAAGACGGGGCACACCGAGGCGAACCGAGCCGATCTGCCACACTCGGCACCATGACCACGCAGCGGCGGTTCCTGCGGCTGGCAGACGTGGCCGAGGTCCTCAACACCTCCAGCAACCAGGTCTACGCACTGGTACGCAGCGGCGAGCTGCCGGCCATCAAGATCGGCGGCCGCGGCCAGTGGCGGGTCGAGGAGTCCGTCCTGGAGGAGTACATCGCCCGGATGTACGAGCAGACCCGCGAGTTCGTCCGCACCCATCCCCTGGTCCCCGCGGACGAGGAGGGCTAGGCCGCCTCTAGGTCAGCAGCACGCAGGCGACCGCACCCAGGGGCACCGACCAGGTCGCACCACCCTCGGTGGCGAGGTCGACGTAGTCCTGCCCCACCCGGACGACGGTCCCGCGCAGGTCGGGACCCGACGTCCGGGCGAGCCCGACCTCGATCCCGGCCTCGCCGACCCTGCGCAGCACGTGGCGCACGTCCAGGCGTCGCTCGACGAGCCCGGTGGCCCCGACGGGGACGGCCGTGCGGGCCAGCCCGGACACACCCACCACCGCAGCGAGTGACACCAGGTGCGTCGGCGCGCCGCCGGGACCGTCGGCGCGTAGGGCCAGCCAGTCCGGACCCGCGCCCACCAGGACGCCCCGAACGGTCCGGCCGCCGTGAACCTGGCAGGCCAGGGTGAACCCGAGGGAGGCCCGCACCCTGTCGCCGAACCCCACCGTCGCGTGCTCGCGCTGCGCGCGGTCGGCGACCTCGCCGGAGAGCTCGTCCCTCTCCAGCTGCTCGGACTGCGAGGCCAGGTCGCCCCACAGGCGCTCCCAGCG